>ERZ779624.144-NODE-144-length-29040-cov-11.274935_pt1 | contig 29040 bp, 21 predicted proteins | sample MGYA00514190_ERZ779624 | MGnify/ENA primary metagenome ERZ779624 (study PRJEB29562, sample SAMEA4376706) | mouse gut metagenome | isolation source: Cecum | study: EMG produced TPA metagenomics assembly of the A DSS colitis mouse model was used to assess the... | reverse complement strand
TTGTTTGTTGTGTGCTTAAGGTAATGGATACCCTCTACTTTTCATTTTCAATCTTTACCTCATTTCTCATCTTAAATATTCCATGTGTGCCATTCAGGGAAAGGTCTGCCTGACTGAAGGTCCACAATGGTTTTGGTAAAGACGATTTCTTTTACTTCTTTTTTTTGTGTGAAAAATTCTCCGGCCTGTATTTCCTCCAACAGGAGAATCATCTCCTGGGCAGGCAGGGTTTTGGACGCTTCGTCCAACAGGCTCCAGACAGAATAAAGATAAGGGGCTCTTTTGCTCTTCTTCATACTGTCCGCCAGAATGCCCCGTGGGCTGGAGCCAAAGTAAAGCAGCCAGCGGCTGAAGCTGTTCCAGAAGCCGGTTTCCAATGCGCGCTGGCGAAGCCAGGGAATAATGATTTGGCACATGGCTTCGTCCGACCGGTTGACAAGGCGTGCAAGAAAAGTGTCAAAGCCGTCAACCAGTTCCCCGGTTTGGAAGGGTGTCGGCTGTCTGTCCAAAGAAGGCTTCCACACGGCGTCGATCAGTCTCTGGATCCATCTGGGATCCAGGGGCTGGGCGGGAGCAGGGCCTTCTGCTGCGCCGGCAAGGAAGGAGAAGGTAGAGGGAGCTGTGGCGTAGCGGTTCTGCTCTTTGTCCCAGTATACGCGGCTTAATCCTTTTAAAACGGCATCGCTCAATTCCTGCTTTCGCTTGTTTTCCGTCAGCGGCTTTTTGGTGAGCACATAGGGAGAAAAGCGGTCATACACCTCTTCGGCCGGCAGGGTGAGCAGCGCGGCGAGGAATGCGTGCGGCAGCCAGCGGGGATTTTCCGTGTCCTTTTCCCACAGCTCAAAGCACAGGTCACAAAGCTGTTTCGTATCGCGGAGACTGAAAAAAAGCATGTCGGCCAGACGTTGGTCAACAGTCAGGGGCATGCCCTTGTGCGTCTGCAGCCGGCCGATGTCTTCCAGATGTCTGTCTGCCCAGCGCCAGAAATCCAGCATGGCGGGAGAGGATTTGTGATAGGAGGCATGCAGCCAGAGCAATAGCTCCTCCTGGAATTCCTGGGACATGGGTTTGGGGTTGGCAAGAGCCCGGCGAAGCCGCTCCTGCAGCCCTGCGGCTGTCAGATCGGAAGCCCAGTCGGAGGAGGCGGGGTCCAGGAAAGAGACGGAGAGGCTGTTTTTCTGCAATTCCTTTTTCCAGAATTCCTGAACCTCTTCTCCCTCCTGCAGCGCAAGACTTTTCAGCACTGCGTCCCGGTTGGAGCCCCGTTCGCCCTTGGAAAGCTGCAGCAGAAAATCCGTATTGTCGGAATTGGTTCCCAGGGCGGTGATAATGGCCGTGCGGACATCCTTTTTTGCCTCGGACAGAACTTCCTTCAGCCAGGGGGTGGCGGCGGAACCCTCCAGAGCGGAGATGACCTCCACCCGCCGAACCATTTCCTTTTTTCCGGCGGGATCAAAATCTTTTTTGAGCAGGGCGGCAATCTCCGGTCTTTGGGCCTTCAGGATATCGGAAATCAGCTCTGCCAGCTCGGCGTATCCATCGCCCAGCCCCGGGATGAGAGCGGGCAGAACCCGGAAATCCCCGAAGTATTCGGGATGGTTTTCCCACATGTCCCTGATCAGGTTCATCCGGCCTCCGCCGGTGCCGGTGAGCGCTTCCAGCAGAGGCTGAAGCTGCCCGTAGGAAAGTGGGGCGCAGGTTCCGAACCCGGCGGGAAGGGGAGTCAGTTCTCCGTCCATACCGCAGGCGCCCTGGGTGTAAGATACCGCGTCCACCAGCGACAGCAGATCCAGCAGCTGTCCGCTTCTGTCCTCCGGAGGGGCGGCCAGCAGATTCTGCAGCCCACTGTCAATTTTTGCAAATACCGGGCTTGCGGCGGCAAGGGGTTTCAGGGCTTCCGCAGCCCTCTGAAGCCGAAAATCTTCGGCCAGCAGGCCGGTTCCGGCTATGGCGGCCTGTTCCAGCCGTGTTTTTACATCAAATAGAGGTTGTAAATTCATGTTGACTCCTCTCTCTCCTTAAAATTGCAGCCGGATCAGGCGTTCCGGTGTGAGAATGCTGTAGGGGTGCAGGCAGATGCTGCGGTCTTCCTCGTTGTAGAACATCAGTCCGAACAGGGCGCTGCCTGATGGAAGCTCTTCCGGCAGAAGGGCAAGCCGATCCGTGGAGGCATGGCTCGTTCCGTCCTCCGGGCGGTCGCGAAGAACGATACGCTGCCCTTTGGGATCCTCCAGCACAAAGGTGTCCCCCACCTTTCCCAGCTGACCAATGGGAAGCAGAACGGCCAGAAACTTGGGAAGCAGGGTATTTTTGATCTGATTTTTGGTCTCCTTCAGAGCCGTTGCCAGGTCCGGCCGGGCAAGAGCGGGCAGAGCGGCGCGCTCGTCTTCCGTGAGAGGACGTGAGGATGCGGCATCCCAGCGGATACGGCAGTTTCCTTCCCCCGGGTAGGTATAGAGGGTGGGGATTTCCAGCAGGTCGAATCGGCTGTCCTCCCCTTTGACATATTTCAGTGCCTTGAGGGGACGGTAGTTCAGGGTCTGGTCAATGCGGCCGCTGTCCGTATCCAGCCACCAGCCGCGTTCTATGTATTCCTTCTTCGCATCGTCGTAGGACACGTCAAAGGACAGCTGGATCAGCCTGGCTTTCTCGCGGAAGGCGCCGATTGCATGAAGATCCTCCAGCTTCCAGACTCCGCCCAGAGCCTCAAAAAGCACGGTATCCTCGGAGGAGAAATTATCGTTATCCAGTTTTGTCTGTAAAAAAGTCCGGGATTTTTTAATGACGGAGCGCAGATAGATCAGAATGCGCAGAGCTTCTGTGTAAGAGGTGTCCGACGAACCGGAATTCTGCTGGATCGTGCGGACTGCCAGAGCCATGCGTGTGAAGGCTGCCTGCAGGCCGGTGAGATAGCTGCTGCCCAGATCCTTTGCCAGCTTGTCATAAGCCTGGGCGGAGCTGCCCGACAGAGTTCCGACGCCTGCGGTGAGCAGATCGTTTACCATTTTTTCAGCCATGTCCAGCCCTTCCAGCTGCCGGGCCATTTTTTTCTTCTGAGCGGCAGGGTTGGCCTTTTTGGCCTTCGGCTGTTCATCGGATTCCTTTTTTGCGGCGCGGGCAGCCTGACGGTTCCGTTTTTCCGCAATGTCCTGAGGAATCTCCGCCGTCTCAAAGTTTCTGCCTGCCAGCTGTTCGAACATCAGGCCCAGGGCGTGCTTGCAGGGAAACTGCCGGCTGGGGCAGGAGCAGCGGCACACGGGGGCGTCCGGGTTGAGCCAGTCAATGGAGACACTGTAAGGATTTTTCCCGCTTCCGGCGCATTCTCCCCAGTAGAGAGTATTGTCCTGTGTTTTGTGCAGGGCGGAAAAGCTTCCTTTTTTTGACAGTTTCCGCCCGTTCTCCGCCGCTGTGGGATTGGGCGCCTGGAGCAAGATCATTTGTTCTGTCAATTCCATAGAAGATACTCCTCCTTTTGAAGGTTGTAAAAAATTTTGAATTTATTGTACCATGTTTCGGCCCGAAATTCAATTGCCCGATTTTTGCGATGAGCGGCAAGGAGGTATTTATTGTAAAAATTTGTTTGACATCTGACGCCGTCTGTATTATGATATGAGTGTATTAAGAAGCATAATACACTTGAGAGACGCGATACGCTTGCGTCTGTGTTGACCATAAAGAGACGGACAGGAAGGGAGGAACTCATGATTCTGCTGGATTACAGGGATAAGAGGCCTATCTATGAGCAGGTGGTGGAGAAGCTGGAACGGCTGATTGTAAACGGAGCCCTGGAAGCGGATTCCAGGATGCCCAGTGTCAGGAGTATGGGCGTGGAGCTGGCAGTGAATCCCAATACCATACAGCGGGCCTACAATCAGCTGGAGCAGGACGGGTATCTCTACACTGTGTCCGGAAGAGGAAGCTTTGTGGCTCCGGAGAGTGAATGGCGGGACGGGAAAAAGCAGAAGATGCTGGCGGAGTGGAGTCTGGTGACAGAACGGGCAAAGGAAGCGGGACTGACCCGGAGGGAGTTGGAGAGTGCACTGGGAAGGATTTATGGTGAGAGTGTATGATAGAGATAAAAAATCTGACAAAAAGCTTTGAGAAGGTCAGGGCGATTGACCATGTCAGCGCCCACATAGAGGAAGGGCATGTGTTCGGCCTGATCGGGACCAACGGCGCGGGAAAATCCACTTTTATGAGGATGCTGTCCGGTGTATTGAAGCCGGACGAGGGGGACATCCTGGTGGACGGGGAGCCGGTCTGGGATAATCCGGCGGTGAAGGAGAAGCTTTTTTATATTTCCGACGACCAGTACTATTTTAAAAGCGGAACGCCCAGGGATATGCTGAAGCTGTACAGAACCTTTTACCCTGCGTTCGACGGGGAAAAATGGAGGGAACTGCTGCACAGAATGGGACTGGAGGAAAACCGCAAGATCAATACATTTTCCAAGGGGATGAAAAAGCAGCTGTCTATTCTCTGCGGTGTCTGTGCCAACACAAAGTACCTGCTCTGCGACGAGACTTTCGACGGGCTTGACCCGGTGATGCGGCAGGCGGTAAAGGCTCTCTTCGCCAGGGAGATCGACGCAAGAGGCCTGACTCCCGTCATCGCATCCCACAATCTGCGGGAGCTGGAAGATATCTGCGAGTATGTGGGGCTGCTTCACAGAGGCGGAATTCTGCTGGAGAAGGATGTGGATGAGATGAAGCTGAATATTCACAAGCTCCAGTGTGTGATCCGGGAGGAGGAAATGCTTCAGAAGATCAGGAACAGTCTGGACATAATGACCTGCAGCAACCGTGGGTCTCTGTATACGATAACCCTGCGGGGAGGCAGGGAGAAGGTGGTGGAATTCATGGAGCTTTTGAATCCTGTTTTCTATGAGCTGCTGCCGCTGTCCCTGGAAGAAATTTTTATCAGCGAAACGGAGGTGAAGGGATATGACGTCAAGGCATTGCTTTTTTAGCGTGATGAAGGAGGATCTGCGTCATAAGACGTGGATGCTGGCGCTTTCCGTCCTCGGGAATCTGCTGGCCCTGCCGGTGCTGTTCCTTCTTGGCACAGGGGGAGGGAGATACACCATGGCCTCTTCTTCCTCCATGTTTCGGCCGTTGGCCATGGAGAGCCGGGAGATTAGTATGTTTTTCGGTATGGGGATGAGTGTGAGCTGCGGCGTCGTGGCTGTAGTCGGGGCGCTTATTGTGGGGCTTTTCGGATTCCGCTTTCTGTTTCGCCGGAACATGGTGGATACCTGGCACAGCATGCCGGTGAGTCGAAGGATGCTCTTTGCCGTGGGCTGGCTGAACGGTTTTCTGATCTGGTTCGTTCCCTTTCTGGCAAACCTGCTTGTGACGATGATTCTGGGTGGGAGCAGGCTGAGTGTGCTGAAGAAAAAGGCCATGGCACTTCCGGGGCTGAGTGCTGCGGAGCGGGAAGTGCTGACACAATGGCCTGGGTCAGGCAGTATTCTGCGGGAGACACTGCTGTCGGTGCTTGGACTGACGATAGCCTTTCTGGTGGCGTATCATCTGACGCTTCTCGCGGTGGTGTTGTGCGGGAATCTGCTGAATGCGCTGGTCACGGTAGCCGTTCTGGGAAGCGGGGCGCTGTCTGTATGGGGGATCCTGCAGTTCTTTCAGATATTTTACTGGGATACGTTTCTGGAGTCTCCGCATTTTTCGGAGGTGCTGGAGAAGGTACTGTACGCCTCGCCGCTGGCATCCTCCATTTATGTGCTGTGCAGAAGAGTATGGGAATTTACGGGGGAGGGCGGCGGCAGCTTTGCCGCTGCGGCGGTGTGGAATCTGGCCATTGCGGCAGGTATGGGAGTCCTTGCATGGTATCTTTATGAGAGACGTCCCTCGGAGCTGTCCGAGCAGGGGCTGCGGAGCAAACCCGTGAAATTTCTGATTCAGACAGTGGTCTCTGCAGTGGCCGCGTTGGGTGGATGGATGCTGTTCAGTGCCATCACGGGAATCGCGCTGGGCAATCTGTCTGTTTTGGGATGGTGCATTTTTGGAGCGCTTCTTGTGGGGATCGTTGTGTTCGGCACACTGGATATTATTTTCCAGATGGACTTCAAGGCGTTTTTCTCTCATAAAATATGGATGGCGGCCACTATGCTGGCAAGTCTTCTGATCGGCTTTGCCTTCCGGTTTGACTGGATGGGACATGACAGCTGGCTGCCGGCGGAGGAGGATATTGCGGAGATAGCCGTATATGACGCTTCTTTTGCCAACCGGTTTTACCATTCCATCAAAGAGACGGACTACCCGCTGGAGCAGGTGCATATTGAGAATCCGGCGGCAGCTGCGGCGTTTTTGCAGTCGGCGGTAGATTATCTGGAAAATGGAATTTCTTCGGAAGACCTGGAACCCGGGGAGCGCGTATACCTGGAAAATCTGGAGGCCAGGGTCACACTGAAGAACGGAAGAAGCTATTACAGGATGTATACCATCAGCAGTGTTGACAGTGAGCCGGCCTGTGCGCTTCTGACCACGCCGGAGTATCTGAATACAGTGTTTCGCCTGGGGGATACGGAACGGACCTATGTAACGCAAATGACCCTGGAGAGGGGCAGGTGGCGCTGGCAGGTGGAGGCGGATAACAACCGGGAACTGATCAATGAAATTTTCGATGCCTATAACCGGGATCTGGAGGAAAATCCGGATGTGTTCATCCGCAGGGACGGAAGGCTGCTGATGCAGGTGAGGGTGGAGCTGGGAACAGACGAATGGACCGACAGCAGATATCTGGAGGTTTTTGAGGAGATGCATCATACGGTGGAGGCTCTGTGCCGGCTGGGCTTTGACGACTATGTAATGCCGCCGCTGCCGGAAGAGGTGGGGGAGATCCGGCTTGGGGTACATGACTGGAATGAGGAGAAAAGTCCTCTGGAGCGCGCCCGGGAAACCTACAGGGTGTATGAGGGCAATACAGAAGGAGAAGAAACGGTGTTTTTTTCGGAGGATGTCTTTGTGATGGAGGACACAGGGGAGGAAATTGTGGTGTCTGTCACCGATCCGGCGGAGATCGAGGAGCTGTTGGAGTTGTTTTCCTTTGCGGAGAGGCGACAGAGTATTTCTGTGTTTTGCCGGGCACAGGAGGTCCGCGGGGTGATAACCGTTGTGGGCAAGGACGGAAGCAGCTTTGCCGTCACGATTCCGGAGGGAGCGCTGCCGGAGAAATATGTTTTGAGATTTTCAGAGCTGTAGTCCGTGCAGGACGGCAGAGGAACCAGGGCAGGAGGATGGAGTATATGAACGGAAAATCAGAAGGGGAAAACATTTTAATTTACGGAGCGGAGGGAGCTTCCGAGGTGCTGGAATGTATGCTGAGGGGATGCGGCTATCAGGTACTGCGCCTGAATGAGAAGGAGGCGCTGAAGGAATGCTTTGCGCAGGAGGGGACGGCGCTGCTTCTGTATGATTTCCAGACGGAGGCGGGGAATGACGCCGATGCCCTGGAGCTGATCGGGGAGCTGCGGCAAAGCTGTAACAGGCCGCTTATGGCCATAGTGGACCGGGGAAAGGAAATGCTTCGCATTCTGGCGCTGAACGCCGGGGCGGATGATCTTTTGGACAGCGATTGTTCTCCCATGGAAAGCCTGGCGCGCATTCAGGCACAGATCCGCTGTTACCGGAGGCTGACGGCAGAAAAGGACCGGCCCTGTTCCGTCAGATTAAAGGATCTGGAGATGGACGACAGGGCAAAGCTGGTGTTGGTAAAGGGAAACAAGGTAGATCTGACGCCCACGGAATACAAGATTCTCAGGCTGCTCATGGAGAAGCCCGGCAGGGTGCTCTCCAACCGGCAGATTTACGAGCGCATCTGGAAGATGGCTCCTATCGGGTCGGATAACACGGTTGCGGTGCACATCCGCCATATCAGGGAAAAAATTGAAGAGAATCCGCAGGAACCCCGCTACCTGCAGGTAGTCTGGGGCCAGGGGTACAAGGTGGGATGAAAGCTTTCATCCTGCCTTCTTTTTTTGTGGAAAAAAAAGGTACTTTATGCTATCATGAAGACATTATGGGGAGGTTACACAATGAAAACAATGTTTATCATGGTACTGGCCATGTTTCTTGCCGGAGTGATCGGCTGCTGCGTTGTCACCGTAAGGAAAAAGAGCGAATATTCCGCTGCCATACTGCGGCTTTTGGCCGCGGGGAGTGTTGCCATGGCAGCCTATCTGCTTTTTCTGCTCACGGAAAACCGGACGGCGGCCATGTTTTTTGACGGCCTCTATTTTGCCAGCATAGACTGGATGCTGCTCTGTATGCTGGCCTTTGTGCTGCGCTATACGAACACCCGGAGCTATACAAAATTTATCCGCAACCTTTTTTTGCTGGCCGTGTGCATAGACACCCTGGTGCTGCTGTGCAACGTGGGCGGGGAAAAGATGTTTACCCTGGAGCGGGGGATACACGCGGGGACAGGCATGTCCTACTGGAGCGTGTCCTTTGGACGCCCCTTTTATTATCATCTGGGGTTCTGCTATGGGATGGCTTCCCTTGCCCTGGCCATACTTCTCGCAAAGCTGGTGAAGTCGTCCAGGAGATACCGGAAGATGTATCTGTACACACTGATTCCCTTTGTGGTAGTGCTTGGACTGAATGCGTTCTGCCATACCGCAAAGTATCCCGTTGATTTTTCCCTGCTGCTGTATGTGCTGTTGGCTGTTTCCATCTGCTATTCTTCCCTGTATGCCGTGCCAAGAGGGCTGTTGGAGGACACGCTGATCAGCGTTGTGGAGGATTTCAGCAACGGGATTCTGTGTTTTGACGTCAGGGGAAAATGTATTTACGCCAACGAAAAAGCCTGCGAGCTGTTCGGTGTGGAACAGGGTGGGGATTACGCTGCACTGGAGCAGTATGATAAGAAATGGCGCGAAGACAATTGCGGAGATCCGGCGGAGAGCAGGGAGTGGGAGGAAACATATACCACAGCAGGGGAGGAGCGTTTTTATAATGTAGGGTATCAGCAGCTGAAGGATGAGAGGGGAGACGCCTTCGGATACGTTTTCAGGTTGACGGACAGGACGGAGGCTATCAGACGTTTTCGGGAGGAGCAGTACCTGGCCACCCATGACAGACTGACGGGGCTCTACAATCGGGAATATTTTTTCCAGAAGGCAGAGCAGATTCTCCGCAGGAAGCCGGATACGGAGCGGTACATGGTGTGTACCAATATCAGGAATTTCAAGCTGATCAACGATCTGTTCGGTGAGGAGATGGGGGACAGAGTGCTGGTGGATCAGGCGTCCCTGCTGAAATTTTCCAATTATGAGGACTGCATTCAGGGCCGGATCGGAGCCGACAAATTTGCCATGCTGGTGTCAAAGGAGAATTTCAATCCGGAACTGGCGGTGAAAAATACCGGCAAGCTGCAGTATCTCATCAATGACAGCAACTATAAGATACAGGTCTCCATCGGCGTGTACAGGATTGAGGATCCCAACGAGAGCCCCCAGGTCATGTATGACAGGGCCAATATGGCCATCGAATCGCCCCAGGGGGAGTACAACAAGGCTGTGGTATACTATGACAGCAGGATGCTGGAGCAGCTGATGCACGAAAAAAGCGTTGTCAGCGAATTTGAACATGCGCTGGAGGAAGGGCAGTTTCAGATGTATCTTCAGCCCCTGGTGGGAGCGGACGGAGAGCTGAAGGGGGCGGAAGCGCTTGCCAGGTGGAAGCATCCCGCCCAGGGACTGATCCAGCCCATCGATTTTATCTCCGTGGTGGAGAAGTCCGGGCTGATTATCCGGCTGGACGAGTATATCTGGGAGCTTGCCGCCCGGAAGCTGCGGGACTGGAAGGAACGGGGGCTGGAAGAGCTGAGCATCTCCGTCAATGTCTCCGGCAAGGATTTCTATTATGTGGATCTGTACAAAACCTTTACCGAGCTGGCGGAGAAATACGGGATATCACCGGACAGACTGAACATTGAGATCACGGAGACGGTGCTGATGACCGATCTGGAGATGCACCTGGAGGTTTTAAGCAGGCTGCAGGAGTACGGCTTCTGCATTGAGATTGACGATTTCGGAAGTGGGTATTCGTCTTTGAATATGCTGAAGGATATTCGGGCGGATGTGCTGAAGATCGATGTGCTTTTCCTGCGTGAGACGGAAAATAAAGAGAGAAGCCGTGTCATATTATCCAGTGTCATCGACATGGCAAAGCGGCTGGGAATTTCCGTCATCACGGAGGGTGTGGAGACAAAGGAACAGATTCAGATGCTGACGGATATGGGGTGCGAGATGTTCCAGGGCTTTTACTTTTCGCAGCCTGTTCCGGTGGAAAAATTTGAGGAGATTTATCTGAGCGGAAGGCCGTGAGCCTTCTGAAACAGGGGATTTGAGGCGGAGGGGTTCCGGAGTGAAAAGAAGGAAAACTGGAAAAATCTGTATGGGGGCTGCAGCGCTGTGGCTGTTTCTGCTTTGCGGCTGTGGCGCGGAGGCACCCCGGCTTGAGGACGGGGCTTCGTCCCGGGAAAGTGCGTGGGATGCATCGGAAGCCGAACCGGAGAGCAGGGAAGCCGGAGCCGGGGCGGAGGTTTCCGGGGCAGGGGAAAACTGTTGGGAAGAAGAGCGGAAAGCTGAGGGGCAGGACGGGCAGACAGGAGCCGGGGATCCGGCGGAGGATCCCGGGGCGGAGGCAGAGGGCACGGCATCAGACCCGGCAGCCCCGGCTGCATCCGCAGACCCGGAGGAGGATGTCCCGCAGGAGGTCACGCTGGTCATGGTGGGAGATATTCTGCTTCACACGCGGGTGGCGGAGAGCGGCAGGACGGAGGACGGCGGGTATGATTTTACCGCGGTCTTTGCGCAGATGAAGGAGGAGATCGGGCAGGCGGACATCGCGCTGGTAAACCAGGAGGTCATCATCGGCGGGGAGGAGCTGGGAGTCAGCGGGTATCCCGCCTTCAATGCGCCCTATGAGCTGGGGGATGCCCTGGTGGACGCCGGTTTTGATGTGATTCTCCATGCCACCAATCACGCGCTGGATAAGGGCAGGAAGGGACTCCTGAATTGTCTTGCCTTCTGGGAGGAAAACTATCCGGAGGAAACGGTGGTGGGAATCCATGAAAGCAGTGAGAAAAGCCAGGAGATCTGTGTTGTGGAGCAGGATGGAATCCGTATAGCCATTCTCAATTATACCTACGGAACCAACGGAATTGCCCTGCCGGAGGATATGCCCTATGCGGTGGAGCTGCTGGAGGAGCAGCGGGTGGCGGAGGATATCCGGGCGGCGGAGGAGCTGGCGGATTTTACCATAGTCTGTCCCCACTGGGGCACGGAGTACACCCTGACCCAGACGAAGGCTCAGGAGCGATGGGCCAGGTTCTTTTCCGAGAATGGGGCGGATCTTGTGATCGGGACACATCCCCATGTGCCGGAGCCGGTGGAATGGGTGGAGGATACGCTGGTGTATTATTCTCTGGGCAACTTTGTGAACTGGACTTCCGGGACGGTGGACGGCGTTGCGAACCGGATGGTGGGCGGTATGGCCCGGGTGACGCTGACCAGGGAGGAGGACGGGGAGGTAGTCATCTCGGACTGGTCTGTGGAACCGCTGGTGTGTCATGTGGAGAAGGGCTTCGGCGGCGTGACGGTGTATCCGCTGGCAGAGTACACCGAGGAACTGGCTGGGCGCAACGAGATTGTAAGTCAGGATGCGGATTTTTCCCTGGAATATTGTCTGGAGGTGGTTGACCAGGTATTCGGAGAGGCTGCAAGGGGCCCACAGCAGGGCAGGCCGTAGGCGGGCAGGGAAGAATTTTCGAGGTATGACAAAGAAAGGTGCGGCAGAATGGCACAGGAGTGGTTATCCAGAACGGAACTTTTGCTGGGCAGTAAAAACATGATACGGCTGGAGCGGGCCCGGGTGGCGGTGTTTGGCATCGGCGGCGTGGGGGGCCATGTGGTGGAGGCGCTGGCGCGAAGCGGTGTGGGCGCTTTGGATCTGATCGACGATGATATCGTGGTTCCCAGCAATCTGAACCGTCAGATCGTCGCCACGTTGAGCGCGCTGGGAAGACCTAAGGTGGAGGCTGCCAGGGAAAGGGTTCTGGAGATCAATCCGGACTGCCGGGTCACCGTCCACAAAACCTTTTATCTGCCGGAGACGGCGGCAGAGTTTGATTTTTCCGCGTATGATTATGTGGTGGATGCCATCGACACGGTGACGGGAAAGCTGATGCTGGCGGAGCAGGCGGCGGAGGCGGGAACGCCGCTGATCAGTTCCATGGGAGCCGGAAACAAGCTGGATCCCACGGCGTTTCGGGTGGCGGATATCTACGAGACGAAGGTGTGTCCCCTGGCCAAGGTGATGCGCAGGGAGCTGAAGAAGCGGGGAATCCGGTCGCTGAAGGTGGTGTATTCCGAGGAGCCGCCCGTATCTGCGGCGTCGGAACAGCCCGGGGGTACGGCGGGGCAGGCGGAAGCGGCAGGGCGGAGTGAACCCGAGACGGCACATGCTCCGGCGGGCTGTGCGGAAGCGGAGACAGGGGGCAGTGACTTTGCGGCGCTGTCCGGCGGAAGACGCCGGGCGCCCGGCAGTATCGCTTTTGTGCCCTCCGTGGCGGGGCTGATCATTGCCGGAGAGGTGATAAAGGATCTGTGCGCTTTCGGGTGAGGGATCCGGACGGAAAAGAGGATTGACAGGGAAAGAGATTGCCTGGGAACAGGCGGCTTGTGACAGGAAAGAAAGGCGGTTTCGGAAAATGTATCAATTGATTGACGGAAAAAAAACAGCGCAGGAAATCAAGGAGGAATTGAGGGAGCAGGCGGGTCGGCTGAAGGCAGCCGGGGAGCAGCGGTGTCTCGCCGTGATTCAGGTGGGCAGGGATCCGGCCTCCACCGTCTATGTAAACAACAAGAAAAAGGCCTGTGAATACATCGGCATCCGTTCCCTCTCCTATGAGCTGCCGGAGGAGACCACGCAGGAGGAGCTTCTGGAGCTGATCGGAGAGCTGAACGGGCGAAAGGACGTGAACGGTATTCTGGTGCAGCTTCCGGTGCCGGAGCACATCGACGAGGAAAAAATACTGCTGGCCATTGATCCAGGGAAGGATGTGGACGGCTTTCATCCTGTAAATGTGGGGAATTTAAGCATCGGCAGGCCGGGCTATGTGTCCTGTACCCCGGCGGGAGTGATCCAGCTTTTGAAGCGTTCCGGCATTACAATCGAAGGCAGGGAATGTGTGGTGCTGGGTCGAAGCAATATTGTAGGAAAACCCATGGCCATGCTGCTCCTGCGGGAAAACGGCACGGTCACGGTCTGTCATTCCCGCACGAAAAATCTGAAGGAAATTACCCGGCGGGCGGATATCCTGGTGGCGGCCATCGGCAAACCGAAGTTTATCGACGAAAGTTTTGTGAAGGAGGGCGCGGTGGTCATCGACGTGGGCATTCACCGAAACGCCGACAACAAGCTCTGCGGTGACGTGGATTTTGAGCGGGTCGCTCCCCACTGCAGCGCCATCACGCCCGTTCCCGGAGGTGTGGGTCCCATGACCATCGCCATGCTGATGAGCAACTGTGTAAACGGCATTCTTTCGTGAACAGTGCTTTGTCCTGCCTGCAGGCTTGTCTGCCCCACAGGTCGGAATCAGAGCTTTTTCGAATAATAGGCTCGCAGAACCGGTTCCAGCTCACTCCATTTGTTCTCGTACTGCAGGCGGTAGTCCGCCACAGTGAGGGAGGGCTGGATGACTTGTTCCCTGCCCCGGTGCGTTATGGTGTGAGGCTTAAATACATCAGAATCCGGATCCAGGCCGGGAAAGCCTTCAAACAATTCCCGGCCATCCTCCAGGTTCCGCAGGAGGATGGATGTGATGGGCAGGAATGTCTCCGGCAATTCATATTCATGAATATTCACCCCATGCTTCAGCAACTCATCCAATATAGCTTTCAGCATCTCCCGAAGCTGTCTGTTGCCGGCTTTGGATTCCTCCACATAGTAGTCGGGATAGGTGCCGCGGGCAAACTGGTTATATTGATCCAGAGCTGTCTGCCAGGCATTGCGTGACGTGTGGTCAGAGGTAAACTTCTGATTGGGGTTCATCCCCATATCCAGCAAACGGCGCAGCAGCAGAAAATACCCTTTGCTTCGCTCCTTGCTCTGGTCGGATACTATGTGTCCCGCCCGCATAAAACACTGCCCCACAGCGACATACCAGATGGGAGCAGACTCATTGTGAGGCTGGGTGGGCGCATCCTGGAAGTTTACGTCTGCCCCCCGGTCCAGCAGCAGGTGTGCCACCTCCAGGTTGTCGCTCTTGATGGCTACCATCAGCGGTGACTGGCCATCGTCCTTTTTTGGCGGAGCTTTGGCAAGGCAGGAGATCAGGTCAGGGTTCTTATCCAGAATCCGGGTCACTTCGTCCAGGTTGCCCTGACGTATGGCAGTAAACAATTTTTTCATGGGTTCTCCTTCTTGATACAGGCATTTTGATTTGATGGTTTCAAGTATAGCATATCCTCCCGCCGAAACTCAAGATGCGTTCTGTCCGGGCTGCTTTTGGAAGAATGAATGTATTTGAGAAAATACTTGCAAACCCGTCGTTCTGTGGTAAAATGAGTGTGACAATCGAATAGTGAGAGGTTTATTTGTTCGAAGAGGAGAAGAGCAGGATGAAAAAATCTTTTTTCAGGAAAAGGAAACTTTCCGGTTTACTTTTGACGGCACTTCTGACAATGGCTGTACTGAGCGGATGCGGCTCGGACGGCACAGGAGAGTCTTCGGAGGATAATTCCTCAAAGGAGCCTGTTTACGGGGGCTCCGTCGTTGTAGGAATACAACAGGATATTGACAGTCTTGACCCACACAAAGCAACTGCGGCAGGAACCAGGGAAATATTATTCAACATTTTCGAGGGCTTGGTAAAGCCTGACAAAAACGGCGATTTGATGAAGGCGATTGCCAGCGATTACACCGTTTCCGAGGATGGTTTGATTTACACCTTCACCTTGAGGGAGGGCGTGAAATTCCATAACGGAAATACGGTGACGGCCGAGGACGTGAAGTACTCTCTGGAGAGGGCTTCCGGGCTTCTGGACGGAACGCCGCTGATCTCTTCATTGAGTGTACTTACCGGTGTAGAAATTATCGACGAAAAAACGGTTCAGGTCACAGTGGGCAGTGCCAACACAGAGTTGATTTACAGCTTTGTGGCAGCGATCATTCCTGCGGGAAGCGGGGAGGAAGAGAGCGGGACACCCATTGGAACGGGGCCGTTTTCTTTTGTTTCCTATACGCCCCAGGTGGGCATCGTTGTAAAGAAAAATGCGGACTACTGGCAGGAGGGGCTTCCCTATCTGGATGAGGTGAATTTCAAGATCGTGAACAGCCCGGACACGGCTCTTCTGGAGCTGCAGGGCGGAACCATCGACATTTATCCCTACCTCACCGACAGCCAGGCAGGCGAGCTGAAGGACAGCTTTCAGATTCTGTCCGCGCCCTCTGTGAATGTGCAGGCGCTCTTCCTGAACAATGCGGATCCGGTTTTGAGCGATGTGCGCATCAGGCAGGCGATCTGCTATGCCCTGGATAAAGATCTGGTGAATCAGTTCCTGGCGGGCGGAAACGCCACGCTGATCAGCTCGGCCATGCTGCCCACGCTGCAGACCTACTATGTGGATCTGAACGAGACCTATGGCAGCGGAGCCAATGTTGAGAAGGCGAAGGAGCTGATGGCGGCTGCGGGCTGTCCCGACGGATTTGATCTGGAGATTACGGTTCCCTCCAACTATGAGTACCATATGCAGACGGCGGAGGTGGTAGTGGAGCAGCTGAAGGAGGCGGGAATCAACGCCGTCATCAATCCGGTGGACTGGAATACCTGGCTGCAGGACTGCTATACCGACCGTAAGTATCAGTCAACCATCTGTGCCATCACCAGCGATATGACGCCGGGTTACCTGATGAACCGGTTCCAGACGGAGTCCAAGAAGAACTTTATCAATTTTGCCAGCGCAGCGTATGACGAGACCTACCAGAAAGCCGCGGCGGCCATGGATCCGGAGGAAAAGGCGGGATATTATAAGCAGCTGCAGCAGATACTGAATGATGAGGCGGGCAGTGCGTTTATCCAGGTGCCGCCCATCACCATTGCGGTAAATCCCAAGCTGGCAGGCTATGTGTTTTATCCTGTCTATGTGCAGGATATGAGCACGGTTTATTTCTTTGAATAAATGATAGGAAGGAGGCGGTGGGGTGACCTACTTGATTAAAAAAATTGCGACTCTCATTATGACATTGTTTCTGGTCTCCGTGGCCGCTTTCCTTGCCTTTCAGATTATTCCGGGGGATGTGGTCACCTCCATTCTGGGAACGGAGGCCACCCCGGAGCGCGAGGAGCAGCTTCGCAGGGAGCTGGGGCTGAATGATCCGCCGGTGGTGCGGTATGTTCGCTGGGCGGGCAGCGTGCTCCGGGGAGACCTGGGCAGCAGCTATCGGTACTCCAAAAATATGAACGAGATGATGCCTGTGGCGGAGCTTATCGGGGATAAGCTGCCGGTGACGTTGTGGCTGGCTGCGGTGACTCTTGTGATGATCATTGCGGTATCCATTCCGCTGGGTGTGTTCTGGGCCAGGAGTGCCAACCACAAGGCGGGCGCCCTGCATCGGTTTCTGGACGGCGCGCTGGGCGTGACGACTCAGACTACCATGGCGGTGCCCTCTTTTTTCCTGGGGATTCTGGTGACTTATCTCTTCGGCATTGTGTTAAAGCTTTTTGCGCCGGGGGGATACGTCAGCTATGAGAAGGACTTCTGGGGATTTTTGGGCTATCTGGTGTTTCCTGCGTTTTCCGTGGCGCTGCCCAAGATTGCCATGACGGCCAGGTTCTTAAGAAATTCCATGCTCATGGAGCTGCAGTCGGATTATGTGCGCACTGCTTACAGCAAGGGCTGCACAGGGCGGCGGGTGCTGTACGGGCATGTGCTGCGCAATGCCATGATGCCGGTGGTCACCTTTCTGGGGATGATCATTGCGGAGATTGTGGCGGGCAGTATCGTGATCGAGCAGGTCTTCGGTCTGCCCGGCATCGGCAGACTGCTGATCAGTTCCATCAATACCCGGGATTTTCCGGTGGTGGAGATATTGATTCTGTACATTACCTTTGTGGTTATCTTTGTGTATTTTCTGGTAGACATTCTGTACAGGGTGATCGACCCCAGGATCAGTGAGAAATAGGCGGACAGGGTTGCGGAATCCGGCGCGGGAAGGCGTGCGAAAGGAGCGGGAATGAGGAAGTCCGGCAGGGGAAAATGGAATAAATATCTGGTTGCCGGCCTGTTTATGACAGGCCTTGCCGTGTTTCTGGGCATTCTGGGGTTTTTCTGGACGCCCTACAGCACCACGGCCATGTCCGCGGCGGAACGTTTTGCCGGACCTTCCCTGCTGCATCCCTTCGGCACGGACAATTTCGGCAGGGATATTCTTTCCCGTGTCATGAAGGGGCTGGGCACCACCATCGTCATAGGCAGTCTGGTGGTGCTGTTTTCCGCGGCGGCAGGCATTCTGCTGGGGGCTGTCACCGGTTATTTCGGCGGGATTGTGGATGAGGTGGTCATGCGGATTACGGATGCCGTCAACGGGTTTCCCAGTATCCTGCTTGGGCTGGTGCTTATCAGTATTTTCGGGAACGGAAGACAGAATGTGATTCTGGCGCTGGGGATTGTGTTTGTGCCCAGCTATGTGAGGATCGTGCGCAGCGAGTTTATCCGGCTCAGGGATGCGGACTATATCAGCAGGGCCCGTCTGATGGGTGTGGGCAGGGCCAGGATTCTTTTCGTGCACATTCTGCCGAATATTTTTTCCGTGTTCTGGGTGTCGGTGATGATCGGCTTCAACAACGCCATTCTTGCGGAGTCGGGGATGAGTTATCTGGGCATCGGCGTGCAGCCGCCGGATGCAAGCCTGGGGAAAATGCTGTCGGACGCCCAGGGCTATCTGCAGTCTGCACCCTGGTACGCCCTTGCGCCGGGACTGACCATCGTCTGGGTGGTGTTGGGCTTTTCCCTGTTCAGCGAAGGAGTGCGCCGCAGGGATTGATTTTTCAAACACGTTTTAGTGGGAGAGGGTTATGATACGGATTGAAAATCTCTCTGTGGCCTTCGACGGGACAGAGGTGGTAAAAAACGTGAATCTGGAGCTGGCGGACGGGGAGATCCTGGGAGTTGTGGGGGAGTCCGGTTCGGGAAAGTCCGTGACGGCGCTGACCCTGATGGGGCTGGTGTCGGAGACGGCACAGGTCACCTCCGGCCGTATCCTGTTTGACAATGTGGTGCTGCGGGAGGCGGGAAAGCCGTTGGATAAGGCGCTGTACCGCAGATTCCAGGGTGCGGAGATGTCCATGGTGTTTCAGGAGCCCATGACCTCCTTAAACCCCACCCAGAGAGTGGGAAGGCAGGTGGAGGAGGTGCTGCGCCTGCACAGGGATTTCACGAAGGAACAGATCAGGGCCCAGGTTCTGGAGACTTTTCAGGCGGTGGGACTGCGGGAGGCGGAGAAGGTCTATGCCAGCTATCCCCATGAGCTCTCCGGCGGTATGCGTCAGAGGGTGATGATCGCCATGGCCGTGATCCTGCACCCGGATCTGGTGGTGGCAGACGAGCCCACCACGGCGCTGGACGTGACCGTTCAGAACCAGATTGTCGAGCTGCTGCGGGAGATCAACAACAGAGAGCAGAACGCCATGCTGTTTATCACCCACGACCTGAACCTGGCTAAGAGAATCTGCCACAGGGTGGCGGTGATGAAGGACGGCTGTGTGGTGGAGCAGGGGGAGACGGAAGAGCTGTTCCGGCATCCGAAGCAGGAGTACACCAGAAAACTCATCGAGGCGGTGCCCTCCCGGCTGAAGCGCAGGGTGTCCTATAAAAGCTGTGGAATTGGCGTATCCCCGGAAAAGGAGTCGGCTGCAGGAGACGGGGCGTCAGAGCGGGAGCGCCGGGATGAGTCTGCGGCAGACGTGACATCTGAGCGGAAGCACCGGGAGGAGTGTGCGGCAGACAGGGCATCTGAGCGGGAGTGCCGGAAAGGGTGTGCCGCAGACGCTGCCCTGGGGCAGATTGGGGAACCTGTCGTCCTGCAGGTGCGGGAGCTGTCCGTGTTCTATCGGGAGGGGGGCAACAGCCTGTTTGCGGCAAAAAGCCATCACCGTGTGGTGGAGGATGCCACCTTCGACATATACCTGGGGGAAAGCCTGGGGCTGGTGGGGGAGAGCGGCTGCGGAAAGACCTCGCTCTCCAGGGCAATCCTGGGGATGAACCGGGATATCCAGGGCAGTATCATCCATGGCAGCGTCCGTCCGCAGATGATTTTTCAGGATCCCTACAGCAGCTTAAATCCCGCAAAGACCATCGGCTGGCTTTTGCAGGAGCCTCTTCGGGCGGCGGCAGCGCTGGATAAGTCCCGGGCCATGTCAAAGGCTGATATGGAGGCCGCGGCCTACGACATGCTGCGCCGGGTGGGGATGGAGGAGTTTTATTTTCACAGAAAGCCCTCCCAGCTTTCCGGCGGGCAGAGACAGCGGGTGAGCATCGGGCAGGCATTGATCACCAGGCCGGGACTGATCGTGGCGGATGAGCCTGTGTCGGCTCTGGACGTGACGATACAGGCCCAGATTATGGAGCTGATGCAGGGGCTGCAGCAGGAACTGCATTTGTCTTATCTGTTTATCTCCCACGACATCAACGTGGTCTATAAAATGTGTGACCGGATCATGGTGATGAAGGAGGGACGGATTCTGGAGATTGGCGAGACGGAGGAGCTTTTTGCCCATCCGGGACAGGAGTACACAAGGCAGCTTCTGTGCGCCTCCTGAGAGCAGATATTATATAGTGGGACATACTTTCCCTCCCCAAGGCATATATTGCACTACGAATATGCTTTCGGGAGGGTTTTCAATTGTTTGAACAATACAGCGTGGCGGAGGCCATATCGGAACTGAAAACGGACGGGGCAAAGGGGTTATCCGGGGCTGAGGCGGCCCGCAGGCTCAGGCAGTACGGCAGAAACGAGATGAAGGAGGCCCGGAAAAAGACGGCGGCGGAGTCTTTCCTGGAGCAGTTGAACGATCCGCTGATTTATGTGCTGCTGGTTGCGGCGGCAGTGTCCGTCTTCCTGCGGGAGGTCAGTGACGCCATCATCATAGCGGTGGTGGTGCTGCTCAACGCAACGGTGGGGATGCTGCAGGAGGGAAAGGCAAGAAGGGCGCTGGAATCCTTGAAAAGGCTGACAAGCCCAAAGGCAATGGTGATCCGGGAGGGCAGGCGCAGGGAGATTCCGGCGGCGGAGCTGGTGCCGGGGGATCTGGTCTGTCTGGAGGCCGGCTGCCAGGTGCCGGCGGACATGAGGCTGGTTTCCGCAGCCAATCTGAAGATTGAGGAGTCCGCCCTGACGGGGGAGTCTCTGCCCATGGAAAAGGACAGCGGCTATGCGGCTCCCCGGGACAGGCAGGTGCCCCTGGGGGACAGGCGGAACATGGCTTATATGTCTACGATAGTCACCTACGGCAGAGGGGAAGGGCTCGTCACGGCCACGGGGATGGATACGGAGCTGGGACAGATCGCCGCCATGATCACGGAGGCCAAGGAGGAGATGACGCCCTTGCAGAAGCGTCTGGGAGAGCTGGGCAAGGTGCTGAGTCTGCTGAGTCTCTTGCTGTGTGCGGTTTTGTTTGCCATTGCGGTATGGCAGCACCGCAATATTCCGGAGATGCTGATCACAGCTATTTCCCTGGCGGTTGCGGCGGTGCCGGAGGGGCTTCCGGCGGTGGTGACGATCTGTCTTGCGCTGAGTGTCACCAGGATGGTGAAGGTGAATACCATTGTGCGCAGACTGCCCTCCGTGGAGACTCTGGGCGCGGTGAGCGTGGTATGCTCGGACAAGACCGGGACGCTGACCCAGAACAGGATGACGGTGGAAAAATGTTTTCTGAGGGGGAGCCTGTTGTCCGTGGAGGAGATCAGGCTGGGGGACAGCCCGGATTTCTTCTGCGGCATGGTGCTTTGCAATGATGGGATCATCGAGCAGGGTAACAGGACGGGAGATCCAACGGAGCTTGCCTTGCTGGATCTGGGGGAGAAGCTTGGTCTGGGCAGGGAGGAAGCACAGCGCTGCCTTCCCAGGATAGACGAGCTGCCCTTTGATTCCGACCGGAAAATGATGACCACCCTGCACCGGAGGGTGAGGGGGGCAGGGAACGCCGGGGGAAATACCCTGCCGGAGGGACAGACGGTGGCATACACCAAGGGGGCTCCCGACGAGGTGCTGAAGAGATGTACGCACATTGCGGCCCGGGGCGGAGCGGTGCCCCTGTCGGAGGAGCAGCGCAGACGGGTGCAGAATGCGGTGGCTGAGTTGTCCGGGGAGGCGCTGCGAACCCTTGCAGTGGCCATGAGGACGGGAGGACAGAGGCCGGAGGAGACGCAGCTTACCTTTCTCGGCCTGGTGGGGATGCGGGATCCGGCCAGGCCGGAGGCGGCCCGTGCGGTGGCTGATTTCAAAGGGGCCGGGGTGACTACGGTGATGATCACGGGAGATCATGTGGATACGGCCTTTGCCATCGGCAGACAGCTTGGGATCGTGGAACGCTTCGGCCAGTGTATCACCGGGGAGACCCTGGGGCATCTTTCGGAGGAAGACCTTACGGAGCGTCTGGAGTATACCAGGGTGTTTGCCAGGGTTTCCCCTGCCCAGAAGGTGCGGATTGTGGATGGCTTCCGGGCCAGAGGGGAGATTGTGGCCATGACAGGGGACGGCGTCAACGACGCACCCTCCCTGAAGAAAGCGGATATCGGGATTGCCATGGGAAAAACCGGCACGGATGTGGCCAGGCAGGCGGCGGATATGGTTTTGACGGACGATAATTTTGCCACCATCCGCAGGGCCATTGAAGAGGGCAGGGGGGTGTATGAGAACATCCGAAAATCGGTGATTTTCCTGCTTTCCTCCAATCTGGGGGAGATCATTACCATGTTCCTGACGGTGGTGTGCGGGCTGGCGGCTCCGCTGAAGTCCAGCCATATTCTGTGGATCAATCTGATCACGGATTCTCTGCCGGCGCTGGCATTGGGGGTGGATAAAAATGACGGGAAAAGTCTGATGGCGCAGCCGCCCAGAAAAGCCGGGGAGAGTCTGTTTGCCAGGGGAGGGCTGGCCTGCACCTGCTTTTACGGGGCGCTGATCGCCGGGGTGAGCCTGACGGCCTTTCTCATGCTTCCCTGCGCCATTCTGCACATCAGGGGACTAAAGATCGGGATTCCGGAGTTGGCCGCGGTTCTGGAGGAGCCCTGGCTGCTCTCCAAGGCGCAGACCTATGCCTTTACCGTGCTGGGCATGAGCCAGCTGTGGCACGCGGTGGGAATGAGGGACACAGGACGCTCGGTCTTTCGCATGAAGCATCTTGACAATGTCCTGATGCTGGTGGCATGTGCGGCAGGCTTCCTGCTGCAGTTTGCGGTGACGGAGGTTTCCTTCCTGATCCGGGCCTTCGGCACCTCGCCCCTGTCCGGGGCGGAGTGGCTCAGGCTTACGGTTCTTTCCGCCATGCCTCTTGTGGCCCACGAGATCATGATTCTGGTTTCCTTACCTTCCCGAGCTCGGCGTTGATGATCCGAAGGGCGTTTTCCGGCGGCTTCCGGTCGTCGGAGCTGCCCATCTGCGACATCATGTCCCACAGCTCCCGAAGGGTTTTTGAGCCCATCATGGCCAGCATGGATTTTTTCAGCTTCATGCCGGTGGCGGCGTAAAGGGCGCCCGAGAGAATGGCGAAGGCCTCCGGGTTTTCGAAGAGATCCTCTATTTTGTCGTGAACGGAGAAGTGTTCCCGGGAAAATTCCATGGGGCGGTCGTCGGCTGCGGTCTCCACGGTCTCAAACCAGTTTGCTACGCCGTCCATGTCGTCCTCCTCCTGAGGGAGGGTATAAATTTCGGGCCGTTTATCCACCCGCTCCAGGGTCATGGTGTCAGCGACTCTTTCCCCGGAGGGCGTCAGGGCTTCCACAGTGAGGTAGGTGACGCCCTCTCCCAGGGGAACCTGTTCAAAGCGGAAGATCCGATCTCCGGTCAGGGTGCCGAAGGGCTGCCCGTTGACAAAGAGGGAGACACAGCGCTGATTGGAGTACACCTTTACGGCCACGGTGTCCGAGGCGTGCCGGACATAACGCCTGCCGCAGAGGTGGACGAAGGGGTGGGTGCTCCAGAACGCCTTGTAGAGATAGAAGGCGTCCTTCTTGATTCTGCGGTCCAGGGTGACAAGTCCCTTGTTGTTCCTTCCGGCAGTGCCGCCCTCGTTTCTGGCTGCGCAGCCGAAATCGAACATGTTCCAGACGTAGGTGGACCACAGATACGGCCGCTCCATGAGGATTTCTGCCATGTGTTCGTGGTATTCGGCCTGGTAGCTCTCCGAGTAATCCCGGCATTTCGGTTCGTCCGGCTGCCAGGTGATAATGCCCTCCGCCCCGTATTCCGACAGGCCCAGGCAGATATCGGGGTACTTTTCGTGAAAATCATCCAGCCATTCTTCGTTTTTGGTGTAGTGTCCCCCGTACCAGCCAAAATAGTGATTGTAGCTTTCCAGATCGGTGATCCCGTGGAGGGGACTCTCGGGGGAGAGCATGCTGACGTGGGCGACGGTGGTCAGGCGGGTGGGATCCAGTTCTTTTACCAGGGCGTTCAGGTCTCTGTGGTTTTCCACCAGGCCGGGTTTTTCGCCGGCGATGGTGATCTCATTGGAGATGCCCCAGAAGCAGATGGAGGGATGATTGTAATTTTGACGGATCAGATCCTCCATCTGGAGGCGGCAGTTGTCATGGGCGGCCGGATCCTCACTCTGGCTGCTGATATAAGGGATTTCCGCCCAGACTACAAAGCCGTATTCGTCACAGGCATCATAGAAATCTCTGCTGTGCTGGTAGTGGGCCAGGCGGACGGTGTTGGCACCCAGCTCCGCAATCAGGGCAGCATCCTCATAGTGCTCTTTTCTGGTGAGGGCGTTTCCCTTCCAGAGCCTGTCCTGGTGTCTGGAGACACCCCGCAGCATGAGCGGTTTTCCGTTCAGGAAGAAGCCCTTCTGAGGATCCACGGAGAAAAAGCGGATGCCGAAGCGGGCAGTGACCTGATCCGTGACCTGGTTGCGAAAGACCAGAGACACGGTACAACGGTACAAATAAGGGTCTTCCACGCCCTGCCACAGATGGGGAGAGGGGAGCAGCACCTCTGTCCGGGGGCTTTCCGAAGGCCGCCAGACTTCAGCCACCTCCCGCCCCTGGGCGTCCGTGATAAGGTAGCGGACGGTGTAATCCGGGGAAGCCGCTGTGATGCGGCTGTTCAAGTGGATCAGGGCGCTGTGGGAGGGGCTGCCCACATTGCAGCCGGAGGGGCAGCACATGGTCTCCGGCGCATAGTCGGGCAGAATGCTGCTGTCGATGACCTCGGGGGTCACCGTCAGGCCGGGCGCGCCGTGGAAGCAGACGTCAAAGTGTGTTTCCGGCAGGATCAGCAGGTTTACCCCGCGGTACAGGCCGCCGTAGAAGGTAAAGTCAGCCATCTGGGGATAGACGTCGCTCTGGGGAGAATTGTCCGCCAGTATGGTGAGTGTGTTGGTTTTCCGGGCATCCGTGTCCTGCTGCCCGGGGGAGGCGGTGGAGGAGCAGGAGGGACAGAGCGCCTCGGTGATATCGGTGACAAAGGAGGAATAGCCGCCCTTGTGGCGACACAGCTCCCGCCCGTTGACGATAACCGTGCCGCTTAAGGAACAGGCAAGCACTTCCAGAAAGACCCTGGTTCCGTCTTGGAGCGGAGGTGTGGCAAAGCTCTTTTCATAGCGGCATACGCCCCTGTAATATTCGCCCTGTCCGTCCATTCCGTCTATGGCGTTCCAGGTGTGTGGGAGTGTCACCGGTTCCCAGTGTGTTCCGTCCTTTGAAAAATTCCAGTTGTCGTTGAAGGAAATGATCTTTCTCATATCAGCCTCGTTTCTGCGTTCACGCGCATCCGTTTTAGTCTGTTGCAATCCGTTTTCAGGATTCCCCCTTTGCGGATTTTTAAACCCGGGTTTCCAAAAGAGAATTGTCTTGTCTTGAGAAAAAGAATATGATAAGATAAACACAGGCAAAGAACACATCTGAGATTATGATAATCTTATTGTGGCATTATGGGATGTACGGAAATCTTCCGGTCTCGGTGCCATGTCGTATCCGCAAAGAAAAAGCTCTGCGGGAACTCCTTGCTTATAAACTGGAGAATCCGGACATAACGGTGAGGGATGAAAGGATTCTGGATCTGGCGGGGATCGTGGAAGAGGTAAAGCAATCGGAGGAATGGGAGGCCGTAAAGATGAATATTCTGGAGATCGGGCTTGCACAGGGAATCGAGAAGGGGATAGAGCAGGGAATTGCACAGGGAATTGAGAAGGGAATAGAACAGGGAATTGAGAGAGGATTGGAGCAGGGAGCCGCGCAGGTGCTGGTGCGGGACGCGGAGGCGCTGATGAGGAATCTGGGCATCGACCTGAAACGAGCCTGTGAAGGGCTTGGGATTTCCGTGGAGGAGTATCACGCTGCGAAAGAAAAAGCAGGAGGAGAAAAGGGAAAAACGAAAAAGACGTCCGAAGGCATGACGGCTGCAAAAGAATGAGCAAAAGAATGTCAGTAATAAATGATGTTTTCACAGGTGCTTTTTCGTGATATACTGATGAGAAAAGGAAATTTGAGACAATTCCGGCGAAAGAAAGGTATAGGTAAGGCAATTATGGATAAGATAATTTTAACAGGAGACAGACCTACGGGAAGGCTGCATGTGGGGCACTATGCAGGATCTCTGCGCAGGCGTGTGGAGCTGCAGGATTCCGGTGAATATAAAAAGATATTTATCATGATCGCGGATGCGCAGGCGCTGACGGACAATATTGAGAATCCGGAGAAGGTAAGACAGAATATTATTGAGGTGGCGCTGGATTACCTGTCCTGCGGGCTTGACCCGGCGAAATCCACGCTGTTAATTCAGTCCCAGATACCGGAGCTTTGTGAGCTGACCTTTTATTATATGGATCTGGTGACAGTGGCAAGGCTGCAGCGAAATCCTACGGTAAAGAGCGAGATTCAGATGCGCAATTTTGAGGCCAGTATTCCGGTGGGATTTTTTACCTATCCCATCAGCCAGGCGGCGGATATCACGGCCTTCAAGGCCACGACGGTTCCTGTGGGGGACGACCAGCTGCCCATGATCGAGCAGACTAGGGAGATCGTGCACAAGTTCAATACGGTGTATGCTCCTGTGCTGGTGGAGCCCGAGGCGCTTCTGCCCACGCAGGAGGCTTCCAAGAGACTGCCCGGCACGGACGGTAAGGCAAAGATGAGCAAATCTCTGGGCAATTGCATTTATCTTGCAGACACGGCGGATCAGGTGCGGACGAAGATCATGGGCATGTATACGGATCCGCTGCATCTTCAGGTCAGTGATCCGGGACATCTGGAGGGAAATACGGTGTTTACCTATCTGGACGCCTTCAGCAGACCGGAGCATTTTGAGAGATATCTGCCGGAGTATGCGGGCTTGGATGAACTGAAGGAGCATTATCAGAGGGGCGGGCTGGGAGACGTCAAGGTGAAGAAGCTGCTGATCAATATCATGCAGGAGTTTCTGGAACCTGTCCGGAACCGTCGAAAGGAATTGGAGAAGGATATTCCAGCGGTGTATGAGCTGCTGAAAAAGGGCAGCGAGACGGCCAGGGAGGCGGCGGCTCAGACTTTATCCGAGGTAAAGAGTGCCATGAGAATCAATTATTTTGAGGATGAGGAGCTGATCCGTATGCAGAGCCTGAAATATGAGGAATGATTGTTTGCAAAAGCAGATCTATGGAGTAAAAAATGAAGCGAGAGAACGAAGACTGGGAAGTGGAAGAGCTTGAGGAGATGGAACCCGAGGAACAGGAGGACGGCTGGGAGGCGGACGCAGACGGCCAGACAGGTCAGGTCCCGCTGAAGACGAGTACTATGATACTTGTTTTTTCGGGGCTGGTGGTGCTGGCCGCGATCATATGCGGTATTCTGTGGGGCATTACCCACAGGGACAGAGGCAGTGACCCGGGAAACGGGAGCATACAGGGGACAACGGAAGATGCTTCCGGCGCCGACGAAGACAGGGAACCGGGCGGCGAGTCCGAAAGCCTTTCGGAGGAAACGGGAACAGGACAGAAGCCGGAAGGCGGGGAGGATTCATCCGAACCGGGTGACGGGCCGGAAAGTCAGCCTGTGGAATCCGACGGCGCAGGTGGGGATGTCTCACAGGATCCCGGTGCGGAAAACGGGGATGCAGGATCTTCCTCGCAGCAGCCGGATGAAGGAAACGGCGGGACAGATTCATCTCAGGAACCGGATCAGGGGAACAATGGGACAGATTCGTCCCGGGAGCCGGACCAGGGGAACAATGGTGCAGATCCGTCCCGGGAACCGGATCAGGGGAACAATGGTGCAGATCTGTCTCAGGAGCCGGACCAGGGGAACAACGGCACAGATCCGTCCCGGGAGTCTGATTCTGCTAGTCAAACGGCCTCGAACGATGCAAATCGCGTCAGCACCATGGACGGGAGAGTCATTGTATTTACGGACTGCGACGACACGGTTTCTCCAAAGGAATATGTCAATCTGCGGTCGGAGCCCAGCACTTCGGAGGGGAACGCTACGGTGAACTGCAGGCTGAATTACGGTGAGACGGTACACCGCACAGGAATCAGCGAGGATTCCGGTTGGTCCAGAGTGGAGAAGGACGGCGTGGTTTGTTATGTGGTGTCCAGTCTTGTGTATGTGGTGGAAGAATAAGGAAACCAAAGGCTGTCTGCAATTTTGTGACATGAGAAGAGATTGAATAGAATTCCTTCGGACGGGAGATACTGTTTCAAAAACAGAAATCGGAAGTCCGGAGGAATTTTTAAATGAATCAGAAGTTGGGTAAAGCCAGTGTGAGGCCGGAGCAGCCGGTCTATATCTTAAACAGCGGCAGCGTTGTGGGTACAAAGGAGGGACAGGGCCCCCTGGGGCTTTTGTTTGACACGGTGGGAGAGGACGATATGTTTGGCTGTGCAACCTGGGAGGAGGCGGAGAGCAGTCTTCAGAAGGATGCCGTCTATCTGGCGTTGACCAAGGCAGGGCTGAAGCCGGAGGACGTATCCTTTATCTTTGCGGGTGACCTGCTTGGTCAATCGATAGCCACATCCTTTGGCATTTCGGCCTATCAGATCCCGTTATTGGGCGTTTACGGCGCCTGCTCCACCTGCGGAGAATCGTTGATGCTGGGAACCATGAGCATTGCGGGAGGATTTGCGGACAAAGTGGTCTGTGTCACCTCCAGTCATTTTGCCAGTGCGGAAAAGGAGTTTCGCTTTCCGTTGGATTACGGAAGTCAACGCCCTTTGTCTGCCACCTGGACTGTCACCGGCAGCGGCGCTTTCGTGCTGGGAAATGAGGATGCGCTTCAGAGTATGAAGGGGAGTGACGCGGGTGTGACGGGAACAGGCAGAAAGGCCCGGGCGCGTATCACGGGTATGACCGTGGGAAAGATTGTGGATTACGGACTGAAGGATTCCATGAATATGGGAGCCTGTATGGCGCCGGCAGCAGCTTCCACACTGGAACAGCATTTTATTGACTATGGAAGTCAGCCTGATGACTACGACAAAATCATCACCGGTGATCTGGGGAAGGTAGGGCAGAGAGTGCTCATTGACTTGCTTCGGGAGAGAGGCTATGATATTTCGACGCAGCATATGGACTGCGGAATCGAAATATTTGACGGTGAGTCTCAGGATACCCATGCCGGGGGCAGCGGCTGCGGCTGCAGTGCGGTGACATTGTCCGCCTATATTCTGAAGCAGCTGGAGGAGAGAAATTGGAAAAAGGTACTTTTTATGCCCACGGGAGCGTTGCTGAGCAAGACAAGCTTTAACGAGGGAAAGAGTGTGCCCGGAATTGCCCATGCCCTGGTGTTGGAGTCTGTTTAGCAATAAGTGCGGAGAAAAGAG
>ERZ779624.143-NODE-143-length-29055-cov-10.057724_pt1 | contig 29055 bp, 19 predicted proteins | sample MGYA00514190_ERZ779624 | MGnify/ENA primary metagenome ERZ779624 (study PRJEB29562, sample SAMEA4376706) | mouse gut metagenome | isolation source: Cecum | study: EMG produced TPA metagenomics assembly of the A DSS colitis mouse model was used to assess the... | reverse complement strand
GGAAAGGGAGATGGCTTGTAAGATAGATTCAGTGTTCGGTTTTGAAGGTACAAATGGAATAGGAAACAAATGGAATCAGAAAAGAATAATCCTCGATAGCTCAATGGTAGAGCACTCGGCTGTTAACCGAGTTGTTGTAGGTTCGAGCCCTACTCGGGGAGTAAAGCGTCGAAGGGATGACGCTTAGGAAAACCTGTAGACGGAATGTTTACAGGTTTTTGCGTATCAAGATTTGGCGTGTCGTCATAAGGTATAAGGAGAATGTGCCATGAACGTTAAAATCTGTATTTGCGATGACTCCTCAGAGGAGCGCATAATCATAAATGCCTTGGTACGGGAGTGGTCGCGGCGGTCAGGGACGGATGTCAGTGTGTCCGAGTTCCCTACTGCCGAGGCTTTTTTATTTGAATATGAGGAGCTTGTACCTGATCTTGTGCTTCTGGACATCGAGATGCCGGGCATGAATGGCGTTGAGCTGGCAAAGCGTCTTCGCGAGAGGAACAAGCTCATCCAGATTGTGTTTATCACAGGCTTTTCGGAATACATCGCTGAGGGATATGAGGTGGCGGCGCTGCACTATCTGCTGAAACCCGTCTCGCCGGAAAAGCTGTTTTCCACACTGGATCGCGCCTTGGAAAAGCAGGAGATCGACGGTCGGAAGATAGTGTTCGAGACCTCCGTGGAAACGGTTCAGCTGCTGTTTTACGAGATTCGCTACATTGAAGTGATCAAGAATTATATTACCATTTACGCGAAAGACAGCTATACTGTAAAGAGGACGCTCAAGGAGATCGAGAAAGAATTGGACGAGCGCTTTCTAAGGGTGGGAAGGTCTTATATCGTCAATCTGCATTTTGTTTCCCGGGTGACGCGTTCCGAGATTTTTCTTCGGGGCGGAGGGTCGGTGCCCCTGCCCAGAGGTGCCTACGAGACAGTCAACCGGGCGATTATAAATCTGAAGAGGTGAAACCCTTGATTGGTATGTGTGCGGAAGCGCACAGGGGGCATAGACATGAAAATACCACGGAAAACAGACAGAAAAATTGAGGCGTATCAGCAGGAGCTGATCAAGACCCACTTTGCAGAAGTGGATAACATGTACCGCAAAATGCGGGGCTGGCGGCATGATTACCGCAATCATATCCAGGTTTTGAAGGCTTATGCCGACAAGGGAGACCTTCAGGCGATCACGGACTATCTCAAAGAGCTGGAGGCCGATCTTTGCACTGTAGACACAGTGTTCAAGACTGGAAATCCCATGACGGACACAATCTTGAACTCGAAGATCTCCCTGGCAAATGACCGGGGGATCAGGGTCGAGGCAGACGCACATATCCCGGCACTGCTGAACTTTTCTGCGGTGGATCTCTGTACCATTCTGGGGAATCTTTTTGACAACGCCATAGAGGCCAGTGTGGCTCTGCCGCCGGAGCAGCGGGTGATCCGGGTTTACATGGATATGAGAGGGGTGCAGCTGTACATTTCCTTTTTAAATTTTACAGGCGGCGGAAAGCTGAAAAAGGTCGGAAATATGATTAAAAGCTCGAAGGGCGGTGACCATGGACTGGGTCTGGGAAGAATTGACTCGGTGGTGAAGAAACTGGGCGGCTATCTGTCTGTAAATTCGGAGGACGGAGCGTTTACAACGGAAATTCTGTTGCCGGAGGCGTTGAGTTAGCCTGTGCAATTTTTGTTTTTCTTGCTTCGGAGCAGCTTATCCCCCACAGAATACGACTCATCCCCGAAAAATCTTTTCGGGGATTTTTGACTTATAATGTTCACAGAGAGTTACAAATTGAACGACGGCAGGAGTGAAAAGTATGTCTAGAGAAAGAAAAAAAGAAAAACCAAAGTACGGTATGTGGCGCTGTGTGGGTTTCCAGTTCTTGCGGGCGTTCCGATACCGCGCCGAGATTCCGTTTATTCTGCTGCTGCAGATTATTTTTAATATTTCCAGCGGGGTGTTCGGGTTCTATATGTCCCCGATGATTCTGGCGCGGATCGAAGCGAGAAGTCCTGTCAATGAGCTTTTACTGACTGCGGCATTTTTGATCGGAGGATGTCTTGTTTCGGATGCAATGATTGCGTTGATCGGAAACGGCGTGGGTTGTTGGGGAGTAAAGTCGCCATACCAGGTAGAGCTTCGTTCCCGTATTCTGCAGGAACTTATGAATAAGATGGCGGATACCTCCTATGTCAATTGTCTGGATACCAAGTGGCAAAGGCTCATGGAGCGGGCCAAGCAGTGCTGTAACAGCAATAGTGCCGCCTGCGAGCGTATTTGGCACGTTTTACAGGAACTGATGGTTCGGCTGGCGCTGTTCGGCTTCTTTGCCGTGGTGCTGACACATGCCCATCCGCTGGTCTTTGCGGTGGCAATGGCATTGAGCATTCTGGATTTTATTGTGTCTTCCTATGTCTATAAGTATAATTTCAGGCATCGGGAAGAACTTTCGCATCTTGACAAACAGATGTGGTACTTGACCGGTCTGCCCCGGGATCTGACCATAGCCAAGGACATTCGTCTGTTTGGCCTGGGAAGCTGGATCCGACGTCTGACAGATAAAGCATTTCTGGCGCGTCAGGCGTACGCTAAAAGAGAACACGTCTTTTACCTGATCGGAACCTTTTCCAGTACGATCCTGGAATTTTTAAGGAGCGGGGCCACCTGCTGTATCCTGCTGAAAATGTGCCTGGAAAGCGGTATGAGTGCGGCAGAATTTATGCTCTATTTCTCAGCGGTCAATTCCCTCAACGGGCAGTTTGGCAGTATCCTGAATAATCTGCTGGAGCTTAGAAATATGTGTCTGGATCTTTCCAGTCTTATGGAATGCCTGTATTATCAGGAACCTTTCCGTTTCGAGGGCGGGAAAAGCATTCCCAGGGGTGAAACTCATGAGATTCAATTGGAAAATGTCAGCTATACATATCCCCAGTCGGATAAGAAAATCATTGACAAAATGAACCTGACTGTCAAAAAGGGGGAGAAGGTGGCTCTGGTAGGCTTAAACGGAGCAGGTAAGACTACGCTGGTGAAGCTTATGACCTGCCTGCTGGATCCGGACGAGGGGCGTGTTCTGTTGGACGGAATAGACATTCGGGAGTTTAATCGAAGAGAGTATTACGGGCTTTTCTCGGCGGTATTCCAACATTTTAACATTATGGATATTACGGTGGCAGAGACGGTGGCACAGTCTGTTGCAGACATCGACCTGGAGAGAGTGAAGGACTGTATTGAAAAAGCCGGGCTGACGAAAATGGTCTCCGAGCTGCCGGAGGGACTCAACACGCATCTGGGGCGGAGTGTTTACCTGGACGGCGTAATGCTCTCCGGCGGCCAGTATCAGCGTCTGATGCTGGCCCGGGCGCTTTACAAGAACGGGGCGATGTTGATGCTTGACGAGCCTACAGCTGCGCTGGACCCTTTGGCCGAGCAGGATATGTATAATAAGTACAGCGATATGACGGAGGGCAGAACGGCGGCGTTCATCTCCCACCGGTTGGCATCCACAAGATTTTGCGACAGGGTTCTGTATCTGGAGGAGGGAAAGATCGCGGAGGAAGGGACGCACGAGGAGCTGATTGAGAAGGGCGGGGAGTATGCACGGCTGTTTGAAATCCAGTCCAGATATTACAGGGAAGGAGCGGAGTTCGATGTCAACCAAATCTGAAAAAATCAGCTGGCGCAGGGCCATCAGAATTAATATTCGTGCGGTCAGGCTTCTGGCTTCCAAAAATAAATGGATGTTTCCCTATGCGGTTGTGAAGGCGCTGTTGAATGTGGTTGCTTCCTATGCGGGGCTGGTCATCATGGCAAGGCTGATCGGTGAGCTGGCGGGAGAAAGACGGGTGGAAACACTGACGATGTGGGTACTTGTCTCAATCCTCACGGCGGCGGCCTTCGGAATCATCAACGGGGTAATGTATCATGCATATGCGGTCAAATCTTCACTTTTCTGGGCCAACATGAAGAGGATCGAGGACGAAAAGTTCATGTCAATGGATTACTGTGATGTGGAAGATCAGAAGGTTCGGGATCTGCATGACCAGATTGATCAAAACAGAAACTGGGGCGGCTGGGGATTCGCGAAAATCTATTGGGCTTTTGAAGGGATTGTATCGGATTTCTTTTCCGTCATCGGAGCCATTGCGCTGTCGGTGGGGCTGTTTATAAGGAAGGTTCCGATGGAAAGTACATTTACTTATTTGAATCATCCGCTGGTCATTCTGAGTTTTCTGGGGTTGATGATGCTGACCGCCGCCGTAGCGCCATGGATGAACACAAAGATGACAGAGAAGAATGCCTCCATAAGTGATGCTGCAAGACTGGGAAACAGATTGTTCTCGCACTTTGGGTATCTGTGGGACGATGCTGACAGCATGGTGGAGTACCGGATGTATCCACAGGCTGAGATAGCCAGTCATTATGCATGGAAGGAGAATACCTGGTGTGTAGGCGGGGTATGTGACAAACAGTACAAGGGCAGCTTTGGGCTCTGCCTGATAGGAAGAACCCTGGGCGATAAGCTGTTGATGAGCGTGATTTACCTGTTTGTCTGTCTGAAAGCCTGGGCAGGAGCCTTCGGCATCGGGGAGGTCACTCAGTATGTGGGGGCGGTAAGCAGACTGGCCTCCGGTTTTACGGGATTTATGACCAAGGCAAATGAACTCAGGGTAAACGCGGGTTTTGTGGAAAAAATCTTTACCTTTTTGGATCTGCCAAACAATATGTACCAGGGCAGCCTGACCACGGAAAAGCGGCGGGATAGGAAGTACAATGTGGAGTTTCGAAACGTCAGCTTCCGGTATCCGAATTCTGAGAGCTGGGCGTTAAAAAATGTTTCGGTGCGCTTTGAGGTAGGAAACAGGCTGGCGGTGGTAGGTGAGAACGGCTCCGGCAAGTCTACCTTTATCAAACTGCTCTGCCGCCTTTACGACCCCCAGGAGGGAGAGATACTTCTGAACGGTGTAAACATCAAAAAATATCGATATGAGGAGTATACGGCGATTTTTTCGGTGGTCTTTCAGGATTTTTGTCTGTTATCCCATCAGCTGGGACAGAATGTGGCGGGCTCCTGCGACGTGGATGAGGCCAAGGCTGCGAAATGCCTTGAGGACGCCGGTTTCGGAGAACGTCTGGGGGAGCTTGACGATGGTCTGAACACATGGATTTTTAAGGATTTTGACGAGGAAGGAATTCAGCTTTCCGGGGGTGAGCGTCAGAAGATTGCCATTGCCCGGGCGCTGTATAAGGATGCGCCGTTCATTATTCTGGATGAGCCTACGGCGAGTCTGGATCCTGTTGCGGAAGCGGATATTTATCAGAAATTTGATGAAATCGTGGGGGATCGCACGGCAATCTATATCAGTCACAGGCTGTCCAGCTGCAGATTCTGCGGGGAGATCCTGGTGTTTGAGGAGGGAAGCGTCATCCAGCGGGGAAATCATGAGGAGCTGATCGGCACGGAGGGGAAATATCGGGAACTCTGGGAGGCTCAGGCGAAATATTACGAGAAGTCGAAGCAGTATGAAGAGGATAAGAAATACCTGTAAGGTATTAGATATCCAGTGTGAAATACCATTGTAACAGCCATGGGATTGAAGAGAGCGCGCTCGGTTTAACCAAAGCTGCGGCGGAAATTGTATGAAAAGAATGAAACGGGGAACAGAAATGGTGAGAGAATCGGACAGGCGTCTGGTGAAGATTGTGCCCACGGAAAGGCAGCTTGCACACCAACAGCTGGAATTTTACGGATTTATTCATTTTACAGTGAATACCTTTACGGATAAGGAATGGGGAGACGGGACGGAAAGTCCGGCTATTTTTAATCCGGAGAGGCTGGATGCCCGCCAGTGGGCCAGGGCTGCAAAGGACGGAGGGATGCGGGGTCTGATTCTGACCTGCAAACATCATGACGGTTTTTGCCTGTGGCCAAGCAAATATACCCGGCACACCGTAGCTGCCAGCCCATACAAAGGAGGAAAGGGCGATATTGTGAAGGAGCTTTCCGACGCCTGCCGGGAAGAGGGACTTGCCTTTGGCGTGTATCTTTCCCCCTGGGACAGACATAGTCCGGTCTATGGCAGAGGCAGGGAATACGACGATTATTTTGTGAATCAGTTGGAAGAGCTGCTGACAGGCTATGGAGAAATTTTCACGGTGTGGTTTGACGGGGCCTGTGGAGAAGGGCCCTGCGGAAAGCGGCAGGTATACGACTGGAATCGGTATTATGAGGTGGTCAGGAGCCTGCAGCCCGGAGCGTGCATCAGCGTCTGCGGGCCGGATGTGCGCTGGTGCGGAAACGAGGCAGGACAGACCAGGCCTTCAGAGTGGAGTGTGGTGCCTGCGCGGACGGCGGACACGGAGAAGATCGCGGACAGGAGCCAGCAGTCGGACGAGGAGACCTTCCGACAAAGAAGGATACAGGCACAGGACATGGATCTGGGCAGCAGAGAGATTCTGGAACAGGAGACAGAACTGATCTGGTATCCGGCGGAGGTGAACACCTCCATTCGTCCCGGCTGGTTTTATCACGCTTCCGAGGACGATCAGGTGAAGCCGCTTGCGGAACTGATTCATATCTATGAACATTCCGCAGGGGGGAACGCAACCTTTCTGTTGAATCTGCCGCCGGATCGCAGCGGTCTGCTTCATTCCGCAGATGTGAAACGACTTCACGAGCTGGGGAAATATCTCCGCCATACTTATGGCACAAATCTGGCAGAACAGGCCCGGATCAGTTGTGACAACGCCATGGAGGGATGTGGGCCGGAGCATTTAACCAGGGATCATTATGATGCCTGCCTTCAGACCGCAGAGGGCGTTACTTCCTGTGATATTACCCTGGAGTGGAAGGAGCCTGTGAAGGTACGGCGGGTGGTGCTGAAGGAAAATCTGCGCTGCAGTCAGAGGGTTGAGAAATTTGAGATCCAGGTGTGGATTGACGGAAGGTTCTGTACCGTATACCGGGGAACGGTGGTGGGCTATCGGCGCATTGCGATTCTGGAGGAAGTGAAGACTGCAAAACTGCGGGTGAGGATCCTGGATGCAAGAGTGTCGCTGAATCTGGCCTTTTTGGGGGTATATTAATGTGGGACGGATTCTATCAGACAGCATAAAATGAGTAGACGCCGGCGCAGGCCATAAACTGATTTCTCCCGTATGGAAGAAAAAGGCGAAGGAGATGGAATTGTGCGGGTCTGGGCTGTAAGTGAGGGGCAGTATAAATGAAAAAACAGTTGAGGGGGATGCTTGGCGGAATTGCAGCCGCAGTTATCCTGGCTGCGGTAATCTTGGGCTTTTGGTATGTGGCGGCCCGCTCTATGCCGGCGATGCCGCAGCAATCTCCACAGGGAAAGGGAGCAGAAGAACCCGCCGGAAGTGACACGCTGCCGCTGAAGGAAGGCTCCTGCCGGGAACCGTATGACCCAGGGCAGGAAATGCAGAGCACTGCGCAGGAGCCGGACGACAGCCGGGATGATTCCCGGAGTGAACCGACGGAATCCTTTGACTTTACCCTGTGCTTTGCAGGGGATATCAATCTGGACGAAAACTGGGATACGACGCTGTTTCTGGAGGAACAGCCGGAAGGCATCTACGATTGCATTTCTGCGGAGCTGGTGGAGGCGATGCAGGCGGCGGACGTCATGTGTCTGAACAATGAGTTTACCTACAGCACAGGCGGTTCCCCTCTGCACGGGAAGGCTTACACCTTTCGGGCGGCTCCGGAGCGGGTGGAGGTGCTGCGGCAGCTGGGGGTAGATGTGGTGACCCTGGCAAATAACCATGTGTATGATTACGGGAAGGAAGCTCTGCTGGATACCTTTGCGGTGCTGGAGCAGGCAGGCGTGCCGTATTTTGGGGCAGGGCGAACGCTGGAGGACGCCATGGCTCCGCTGTATCTGGAGGTGGAGGGTAAAACCATAGCGCTGGTGGCGGCTTCCAGGGCGGAGAAAAACAAGATGACCCCTCAGGCCACGGACACGGAGCCGGGAATCCTGCGCTGCTATGATACGGAGTTGTTTTTGCAGGCCATTCGGGAGGGGAAGGAAAACGCGGATTTCTGTATTGCCTTTGTGCACTGGGGAACGGAATACAGCTTTGAGCTGGAGCAGGTACAGAAGGATACGGGAAAAGCGTATCTGGACGCGGGAGCCGATGCGGTTATCGGCGCGCATTCCCATTGCCTTCAGGGGATGGAATTTTATGACGGAAAACCCATTATTTACAGTCTGGGAAATTACTGGTTTAACAAAAAGACGCTGGATACCATGCTGCTGCAGCTTCATTTTTCCGGGGATGACGCAGGGACGGAGCTTACGGTGCAGGTGATTCCGGCGGTGCAGTCCGGATGCCGGACGGTTTATGCCGCTGAGGAGACGGAGCAGAGAAGAATCTTTGAGTTCCTGGAGAGCATATCGGTCAACGTGGAAATTGGGGAAGACGGGACCGTCACGGAGCGCCATGACCAGGGGCCATGACAGGGGTGCAGTGATGGAAGGCGTTGCTTCCGCGCCGGGCCGGCCGGTACAGTTCTGCTGTTGTGCCTGTCTGCCATGGAGAAATTGACAGATGAATTTTTGGATACAAATAAGTTGTCAGAAAATTTATAAGAAATATAAATAATTTGCTGTTAATAATTCCCGGATTCTGCCGATATAATAATCAAAGAACCAAAGGTCACTGTTGAAATGTGCAGCCAGGGAGGGATTAACGCAGCAAAAGGATTTTATGATTTCAAGGTGTATCCGGTTCAGGTAGTTTCCAGGATGGCGGGAATGAAGAGTGAGAATGGCGGTTCCGGGCGGCGGCAGCAGGAATCCTCCGGATCGTCGGCTTTTACGGAGATTCTGAAAAAGGCCATTGCAGACGACCAGCCCATGGATTGTTACGTTGTCACCTACAATGTAAACAAGGAGCTGCAGACATATCACTATCGGCCTACCAGGGAATATACTTTTTAATCGGAGGAGGAACACACTTCAGCGATTGCGGGAGTGTGTTTTTTTGTTGTTCAGGAAATTTCGTCCCTGCAATTTTTTAATTGAACTCGGACAGTCTCCTGTGGATTGTCGGATTTCGTACAGTAACGGAATTTTTGTTGATTGACCATGGGCACCTGGGTTGCTATACTGAAATCCACAAATTGTATTTTATTCTTACAAAGGAGAAGCATTTTATATGAAAACATGGAAAAAAATACTGCTCGCACTTTTCATTGTTCTTTTCGCGATTCTTCTGTTGGCGGCCGGCGGATTTGTTTGGATGTATTTTAACGGTCTGTCCGGAATTATGCCGGGAGGAGAGCCGGAGGAGGGACAGGTGCGCGTGGCCTGTGTCGGTGACAGTATAACCTATGGGCATGGAGTAAGAAACTGGCCGAAAAATAATTATCCCGCCGTTTTGTCCGCGCTTCTGGGGGAGGACTATCATGTCAGGAATTTTGGGTTTCCGGGCAGAGCGCTGCAATCGGACTCGGATCAGCCGTACACTGTTACCGGGCATTATGAAAAGAGTCTGGAGTACGACTGCGATATTCTGGTTTTCATGATGGGATCAAATGATTCAAAACCGGAAAACTGGAAGGGGAAGGATCGCTTTCAAGCCGAGCTGCGAAAGATTTTGAACGGCTATCTGGATCAAAACGACAGCCTGAAAGTATTTTTGTGCACTCCTGCCACAGCCTTTTTTACCGACGGCAAAGAGGGAACGTGCACCAACTTTGACATTCAGCCGGAAGTGGTTGGCGAGATTGCGGATATTGTCCGCGAAACCGCTGAGGAATATGACTGCGGGCTGATCGACATTCATGCGCTGACCGGAGAGCATCCGGAATGGTTTGAAAAGGACGGCGTGCATCCGGATAAAAATGGCGCCCGGGCCATTGCACAAAAGGTGTCGGAAGAGATTGCGGCAGAGTAAATCAGGTGGTTTCAAGTATCTTTTGAAGAATGTGTGCCGCGAGTTCAGTCAGCTCGTTCAGCGAAACGGGAATACTGCCCGCAAACCATTGCCGATACAGGCTGGTGAGACCTCCGGCACAGAAGTGCAGCGTCAGCACATACTGCTCATGATTGCCGAAGCCGAGCTCCTTTTCACGCTGGATCATATATTCCAGCATTGTTTCCATAAGCTTTTCCTGCATCAGCGAGGAGGCGCTGGAATTCATGATTTTCTGATAGAAGGTTATGTCTTCCTCCAGAATCATCTGAATGCGCTGCAAAAGCGCAAGGGGGTAGTCAGAACGAGGATTCGGCTGCTCGAATACATTGTCGCGGATGTGCAGAAACGTTTTGTCAATCAAATGCTGTATGACATCCGAAATATCCATGTAGTGGGCGTAGAATGTTCCTCTGTTAATTCCTGCGCGGCGCACCACGTCTGTGACGGTGATTTTGTCCAGCGGTTTTTCCTGCAGCAGATCGGCCAGCGCTGCATTAATTAACTGTTTGGAGCGGATCGAGCTCCGGTATTCTGCCTTCGCCATATTTTTCTCCTTAATGATTTTCCTGAAAAGTGTGTAAAATATGAGATCTGTGTAATATCGGCAAGAAACGGATTTGCCGATTGCAGAAGGTGTTGATGATTGTTATATTGTAGCAAAAACAAAAAAACAAATCAATAGTTGTCCGATTTTGGAGGGAAGGAAACGGGATGGACAAAAAAAAGGGAGAAAGTAAACTTATGTATAGGCTTGCAGCATTTATTGTGGAAAAGCGATATCTGTTTTTTCTGCTGTATGTGTTTGCCATTCTTTTTTGCCTTTTTTCCATGAATTGGGTAATGGTGGAAAACGATGTGACCACATATCTGCCCGGTGATACAGAGACACGGCAGGGGCTTACGGCCATGAACGAGAATTTTGTGACATTTGCGTCGGCCAGGGTTATGGTTTCCAATGTAACATTCGGGACTGCGGAGGAAATAAGTGGTGTGATAGAGGGGATTCCGGGTGTGGATCGGGTGGAATTTGACAGTTCGGGGGAGCATTATAAGGATGCGGCAGCCCTTTATGACGTAAGCTTCACGGGAGAGACGGCAGACAAGGAAAGTATTGAGGCGGTAGAAGAGATCAGGGAGAAGCTGTCGGCTTACGATCTTTATATTGATACGCTTGTGGGATATGATGAAAACGCACTTTTGAGACAGGAGATGAACACGATTCTCGCTGTTGGAGTGGTGATCATCATCGTGGTGCTTGTTCTTACCTCTCGTGCCTATGCGGAGGTTCCGGTACTGATGATTACTTTCGGGGTTGCGGCGCTTCTGAATATGGGCACCAATTTCCTGTGCGGAAAAATCAGCTTTATCTCCGATTCCATTGCTTCCGTGCTGCAGCTTGCATTGGCAATTGACTATGCCATTATACTCTGCCACCGGTTTTCTGACGAGCATGAAACCAGACCTGTCCGGGAGGCGTGTGTCCATGCGCTGGCGAAGGCGATTCCGGAAATCAGTGCGTCTTCGGCTACTACCATAAGCGGACTGGCCGCACTTTCCTTCATGAAATTTGGCATTGGGATGGATATGGCGGTGGTGCTTATCAAGGCAATTTTATTCAGCCTGCTTACGGTATTTACGCTTATGCCGGGGCTTCTGGTTGCGTTTTGTCCGCTGATTGACCGAACGCGGCACAGGAGGCTTTTGCCGGATATTACGCTTGTGGGAAAATTTGCGGTAAAAGGCAGATTTATCATACCGCTGCTTTTTGCGGTTGTTCTTGCGGGAGCGTTTTTTCTTTCAAGTCAGTGTCCTTATTGCTACGGGTATAACGATCTGAGGACGGCTAAAATGACAGAAAGGCAAAATGATTATTTCAAAATTAAGGAAACCTTTGGCGTGGGCAATATGCTTGCGTTAGTCGTTCCGGCCGGCAGCTATGAATCGGAGAGAGCAGTTCTGCGAGAACTGGAGACAAGGCCGGAGGTGAAAAAGGCAATGGGGTTGGCCAATACTGAGGCGACGGAGGGAATCATGCTCACGGACGCGCTTACCCCACGGGAATTGAGCGAACTTGGAGGAATGGATTATGAGGTGACGCAGGCGGTATATGGAGCGTATGCGGTTGCGAACGACCAGTACGGGCAGATTCTCGGCGGCCTGGAGGGATATCGGATTCCGCTGTTTGATCTGTTGCTGTATCTGAAGGATAATATGGAAGACTATCACATTGTGCTGGAGGCACAGGAACAGGAGGAAATCGACGGTCTGTTCGCACAGCTTGAGAGCGCAGTGCTTCAGCTGCGGGGGCAGCGCTACAGCCGTATGGTTGTCTATTTGAACCTCCCGGAGGAAGGAGAGGAAACCTTTGCGTTTCTGGAGGAGATCCGCAGGATTCTCGGAGGATACTACGGGGAAGATTACTATGTGATCGGCAATTCGACCAGTTCCCGGGATTTGTCGTCGGCGTTTGTCACGGATAATCTGCGAATCAGTGTTCTTTCGGCGCTGTTTGTCATTGTGGTGCTGTTGTTTACTTTTCAGTCTGCTGCGCTCCCAGTGCTGCTGATCTCGGTTATTCAGGGAAGCATCTGGATCAATTTTTCATTTCCGGCGGTGACGGGGCAGCCCCTGTATTTTCTGGGATATTTGATTGTCAATGCCATTCAGATGGGAGCAAACATTGACTATGCCATAGTCATATCCAGCCATTATCAGGAGAAGCGCGCCCTGATGCCGTCCAGGCAGGCCATTGTGGAAGCGCTGAACGCTTCCTTTCCCACTGTGTTTACCTCGGGAGGAATCATGGTTGCGTCCGGATTGCTGATTGGGAATCTGTCCGCGCAGCCGGTGGTATCCATCATGGGGGTCTGTCTGGGGAGGGGCACCATTATCAGCATCTTTCTTGTGCTGTGCGTTTTGCCGGCCATCCTTGTTCTGGGGGATACCGTCATAGAACGAACCGGTTTCCGCCTGCGGGGGATTGATCTGAACGTGCAGACCGCGGAGGGCACATTGCATGTGCATGGACATGTGCGTGGACATGTGTCCGGGATAATAGACGCTGAGGTCAACGGACTGGTACACGGGAAAATCAATGCCGCCGTCTCCACAGACGGAGAAATCAGGGAAGCTGGGAAAGGAGAGGATGAGGATGCTTAAGCGAATTAAACAGGCTGTGGGTTTGCTGTTTTTTTGCTGTGCGTTGTATTTGTCCGGTATTGCCGCCTGCGCGCAGGAAATGCCGCAGGCCGGGACAGAAGTGGGGGAAGAGCTTCGCATCCGCACGGCAGAGGAATTTCTGACGTTTGCGGATGCCTGTCGTCTGGACAGTTACAGCCAGGGGTTATCCGTGGTGCTTGAGGGGGATATTGACCTTGCGGGGACGGGGTTTGCCGGCATTCCGATTTTTTGCGGGACGCTTGAGGGGGGCGGGCATATTGTTTCGGGCCTGTCTCTGGATGCCGACGGCTCCGTGCAGGGGCTGTTCCGATATCTTACGGAGACCGCCGTCGTGCGGAACCTGACGGTACAGGGCCGGGTAACGCCCCAGGGAAGCCGGGCCGGGGCCGGAGGTATTGCAGGAGAAAACGCCGGCAGGATTGAGGGCTGCAGCTTTTCGGGATACGTTTCCGGCGGTGACGCGGTGGGTGGAATCGCGGGACGTAATATGCTGACCGGTGTGGTGGAGAACTGCGGCGCTGACGGGCGGATCGCGGGCAAACATACCGTGGGCGGTATTGTGGGTGAAAATGCCGGCGTTTTACGCGACTGTGTCAATCTGGCTCAGATCAATACCAATGCGCAGGAAAATACGGTGAAGCTTTCGGATATTACGGTGGATGCCCTGATTCATTCCGAGTCGGCAAACGTGGCGACAGATGTCGGGGGAGTGGCTGGAATCAGCAGCGGTGTAATACGCGGCTGTGAAAACCGCGGCGATGTGGGCTATGTGCACATGGGTTACAACATCGGCGGAATCGCCGGGACGCAGGCGGGATATATTGTCGATTGCCGGAATCAGGGTAGCATCAGAGGCAGGAAAGAAGTAGGCGGTATCGTCGGGCAGATGGAACCTGCCATTGAGATTGTGTACAGCGCCGATACACTGCAGATTCTGCAGGGTCAGGTAAATACGCTCTCGGCCCTCACGGATCGCGCATCCGCGAACGTTCAGAACAGTACGGACGGAATCAACAAGGAGTTGGCGGCGCTGCGGGATCAGGTGGAGAGCGTGAAGGGCGCCTTGAAGATCATTACGCCAGGATATCCACCTGATTTGTCTCAAATGCCGAATCGGGACAACTATCTTGCCGCGGTAAATCAGCTGAACAAGGGTCTGGGGGATATGGAAGAGGCGGTAAACAGGATCTTTGCGGCGACTCAAAGCACGGCGCAGACGCTGTCCTCGGATCTGCGCGCAGTCACCGATCAGGTGAACGTCATAAACAGGACGCTTCAGCATGCGCCCCAGAATCTGGGCGTCAGCGCAGGGGATATCTCGGACAGGGACACGGAGGGGGACATTGCGGGAAAGGTGGAAAATTGCGTGAATCTCGGCCTGGTACAGGCGGACGGGAATGCGGGCGGAATTGCGGGAGCCGTCGCGCCGGAAAATGATCTGGACGGAGAGGACGATTGGGAAATCAAGGGTGAGGATTCGCTGAATTCAGACTGGAATTCCCGCGCGGTGATCCTGCGCTGTGAGAACAGGGCGCAGGTACAGGCAAAGTGGCAGAACGCGGGCGGCATTGCGGGCTGGCAGCCGATGGGATTGATCCGTCAGTGTGTGAACACGGGAAACGTGGAGGCAGAGGGGGCCGAAAACGTAGGGGGAATTGCAGGGGTGTCGGAGGGATATCTCCGGGACTGCAGCGCGAAGTGCGAGTTGACCGGAGATGTCTGTGTAGGCGGAATTGCGGGAAGCGGGAGGATTGTGTCTGATTGCCGCAGCATGGTTCTGACGAGGGGAGGTAAGGAGAAGAAGGGAGCCATACTGGGAATTAGGAGCGGGCGCGATGTGCAGGAGGAGACTCCGGTTCGGGGAAATGTCTATCTTGTCGTGGAGGAGGATATCGGAGGCATCGACGGAGTCAGCTACTCCGGCTGTGCCGAACCGCTGCCGCAGGAATCGTTTCTGGCGCTGGAAGATCTGCCGGCGTCGTTTCAAATGGTTACGCTTTCTTTCGTCTATGAAGACGGCACGATGGAAGAGATCCGTGTGGAACCGGGTGGCAGGCTGGATACAGCGCGTATTCCGGAGCTTCCCCCAAAGGAGGGATACACGGCTGTATGGGAAAATTTGGAGGACGCGTTGTCTGATCGTATTTCCTTTGACACTGTGCTTTCTGCCGCCTATCTGCCCTTTGTGAAGGTGGCGCAAAGCGAGGAGGTTCGCGGGGACGGACGGCCTGTTATGCTCTTGCAGGGCGCGTTTGCATATGATTTTGCATTCTCACTTTTTCCAGCGGAATTTGAGCTCCCTGAGGGGAGCGGTGAAACATTGGTGGAGGCGTGGCACCTGGAGCATGCCGACAACATGGCTCCGGTCACGGGCCGTTATCTAGTGCCTGACGGTTTTGAGGCAAAAGAACTGAAGATTCTGCTTTCAAATGACGGGAAGGAATGGAAGGAAACGGCGTTTGAAGCAGATGGCAGTTATCTTGTCTTTCCGCTGCTGCCCGGAGAAAGTGGAATTGCTATCCTGAAAAGGGAGGATACTGTTTCCGGGACGATGGTGATCATTGTTTGCGCCGCATCAACGTTTCTTCTTGTCAACGGGATTGTTTTCTGCAGAAAAAAGAGGAAAAAAGGTAAAAAGGAATCCTGACTCCCTGCCGCTTCCGTTCTTGCTTTTCCGGGAATGTCAGGGTAAAATAAAGAAAAACGAGTGGCCGCCATACCGGGCGGGAAGGGAGCAGCGATATGAATCTGGGAAAGCGGAAGGGCTACGAGGTTTTCGGGCAGAAGGTTGTGATTGAGTTTGAGCAGGGCAGAGCGGAACTGTGGGCGGTGACTCCAAAGATCATCAATGTATTCTGCGGTCTGGAAAGCGGAACACATGATTCCAAGGCAATTGAAGGGGAGAAACAGCAGCCGGTGGAACTGTCTGTGGAGGAAAAACAGGACGGGCTGTGGATCGGCACGGGCGCAGTGTCCGTCAGGGTCAGCGACGGTTTTTTTGTGGACTTTTATGATATACAGGGCAGAGAGGTATGTATGGACTACCGGGGAGAGCGCAGACCTCTTCAGGTACTCAGCGACGAGGCCATAGCCATTCTGGCCGGCGAGGGACATAAGGCGGACAGAAGGCTGGAGCATGCCTTCGACGTGGTGAAACAGCTGCGGGGTGACGAGCATTTTTACGGTCTGGGGGATAAGACCGGTTTTCTTGATAAGCGGAATTATGAGTACGAGATGTGGAATTCCGACATTCCGGATCCGCAGGTTGACAGCTTTAAGGCGCTGTATAAATCCATCCCTTTCTTCATGACCTTGACCGGAGAGCATGTATACGGTATTTTTCTGGATAATACTTACAAGAGCTTCTTTGATATGGGGAAGGAGTCCCAGGCGTATTATTATTTTGGGGCTGCTGCGGGAAATCTGGACTATTATTATCTGGCAGGGGCCACACTGGCAGAGGTATTGTCGCATTATAGTTATCTCACGGGAACCTGTCCCCTGCCCCAGAAGTGGACGCTGGGCTACCACCAGTCCAGATGGGGCTACATGACCCAGGAGGATGTGGAGGAGGTTGCCGCAGGCATGCGGGAACGGGACATTCCCTGTGATGTGATCCACTTTGATATTGATTACATGCAGGATTACAAGGTGTTTACCTGGAATCAGAAGCGTTACCACGGGGATCCGGCAGGCTACCTGCACTCTTTGGCGCAGCGGGGGTTCAAGCCGGTGGTCATCAATGACCCCGGGGTGAAAAAGGAGGCGGGTTATCCTGTCTATGAGGAGGGCGTTGAGAAGGGCTATTTTGCCAGAACACCCGAGGGGGAAGTTTATATCAATGCCGTATGGCCAGGTGATGCGGCATATCCGGATTTCGGCAATCCCCAGGTGCGGGAATGGTGGGGGGAGAACCAGAAGTTCCTGTTGGAGCAGGGCGTCCGGGGAATCTGGAACGATATGAATGAGCCTGCCAGCTTCAAGGGGCCGCTGCCGGAGGATGTGGTGTTTACGGACGAGGGCAGAGATTCGGATCACGCCAGGATGCACAATGTCTATGGGCATCTGATGGCCAAGGGGACTTACGAGGGGCTGAAGCGTCTGGACGGGCGCAGACCTTTTGTGATCACCAGGGCCTGCTATGCGGGCAGTCAGAAGTACACTACCTGTTGGACCGGTGACAATCACAGTATCTGGGCGCATTTGCAGATGGCAATTCCCCAGCTGTGTAATCTGGGGCTTTCCGGTATGCCCTTTGCCGGGACGGACGTGGGAGGCTTCGGCTCTGATGCCACCGGAGAGCTGTTGGTTCGCTGGGTTCAGGTGGGATGCTTCTCGCCGTTTTTCCGCAATCATTCCGCCATGGGCACCAGACGGCAGGAGCCCTGGCAGTTTGGCCAGGAGGTTCTGGATATCTATCGGAAGTATGTGAAGCTGCGCTATCACTGGATTCCCTATTTTTATGATTTGTTCCGGGAGACCGAGCAGACCGGCGCCCCGGTGATGCGGCCTCTGGTGTACCATTATGAGAGGGACGAGACCGCAGCCGTCTGCAATGACGAATTTTTGCTGGGTGATCGGATTCTGGTGGCGCCGGTGGTGTCGCAGGGTGTGACCAGAAGGCTGGTGTATCTGCCGGAGGGAACCTGGTATGACTATTGGACGGATCAGCGGTTTACCGGGCCTGCCTGGATTGTGAAGGAGGCTCCTTTGGACATCTGCCCCGTCTATGTGAAAGCGGGCAGTGCGATTCCTGCCATGGAGCCCATGTCCTATGTGGGAGAGAAGGAGGCGGATATCCTGCTTCTGGATGTGTATCCGGGCAGCGGGGAATGGGAGCATTACCAGGACAACGGGGAAGACTTTGCCTATCAGGACGGAGAGTACAATCAGTACCGCATCAGGGTTGAGGAGAACGGTACCGTGCAGTGCCGCCTGTCCCATCATGGATATGGAAAAACCTATCGCAGGGTGCTGGCTGACCGGTTCGGAACCGTAACGGAGGTGGAGGTGCAGTAACCGGCATCATGGAATCAGAGGAGGCGGCAATATGGAAGAGGAAAAACTGATAGAGGACATTTTGCGTCACCTGGATCAGGAAACCCGGATGGGCGTGGTCCGCATGAGCGTGGAGATGGACGAGGAGAAGAGCACAGGCGGACAGGTGTCCCACAAGTGCTGTAATATGTACGGCCGCCCGGCAAATGAGACGGTGGGGCTATTGGACTGCTATACGGACAGGAACGCGGGGCGGCCGGACAATGAGCGGTGACGCAGACGAAAACGCGGCTGTCCGGCCGGTGAAAGAATTATATCGACTGTGGCAGAGAAGCTGTGTTCACAAAGGACTCCAGCTCCTGTTCCGTCATGTCGGGGTGCGCTTCCTTATATTCCCGGAGCTTCCGGAACCATGCAAGTATCTTCCGGAAGTTTTCCGCTTCCTCCTTGGTTCTCGGCTTTCCGGTATGGCGGCTATGAAATCCGAAGTTTGTTTTCAGGGTGGTTTCCCAGAGGGGATCCTCAAGTAATTCGAAAATCTGGTGAAACGTTATCTTCGGCCTGACACTGGCAGAGTTGGTTTTGCGGTATAAGTGTGCTGTGGGAGAGTTCGAAGTCATGTGGAGTTCATTTTTCATGTACTGGTAAAAACTGGTGTCGGGTGTCTGCTGTCCGCCCTGCGCTGCGGGAGCCTGGGAGTCCAGGATCGCGGCCTTAATCTGCTCCCTTTGCACATCCGGTACACTTTGGGCGAAGAATACCTGGCTTATGCAGTCACGCGAAAGGCTTATGGGATCAAAAATCTGAACCTCCAGTTGTTCCAGATCATCGTTGGAGCCGGTTTGGCCGAGGGCCAGACGGACCAATGCTTGTCCCAGACGAACCAAATATCCGAACGCGTCGGCTCCCGGAACCAGCAGTTCTGCTAACAGATGGTTTATGTTGTACAGACTGGCAAAGGCGTTGAGGACGAAGGCCTCAGGGTCGGTATATCCACGAAGTCGGTCGCTGAAGGTATACATACAATTTTGGAACCTGTTTTTTCGGAATACCAGAACCACATCGCCGTAGGTTCCCGCGCGTAAGCCCTGATTCAGGCCGTGGTAATTTTGGGCTCCGAGCAGGCACGGTGTTCCGAAGACTGCGGGCTGCGCGTCCGGCTGTTTGCCGGCGAACAGTCTGTTTTTGTTGGAGCGGAAGATGGGATAGGATATGCCGCGCTCGGCTCCCTCCGGGGATTCTGCCGACAGCAGTGCAGTGTAGGAGATATCCCGGTCGTCTCTGCGTTGGGCGCGGGGCTGTGTATATCCTGCAGCGATTTCAGGAGGCTCGCCGGGCCGAGGGCGGTGAAAACGTATTTCCCGGTCTGTGGTGAGGAGTTCCTCCAGGGAAATGTAGGAGACCGGGGTGCCGGGCTTCATGGTTCTTTCCAGGGGCGTCCGGTTCTGGGGAGCCAGTTCCCGGGACAGCAGATCGGAAGCAAAACGTGTGATGCAGACGGGAGCCTCCCTTATGCGGTTGGAGATGGTGTGCAGCAACCCGTCACAGAAGGCTTCGTCCGGATTCAGGTCGGGGTCTATGCCGCGGCAGCAGGCTGCAATTCCTGCAATGGCTTTTTGCCTCAGATCCGCCACGGGCTGTGGGGCGGCGCCTTCCGGCTGTCTCCCTGCGGCGTCTCCCGGCTGCGCTGCTGCCTGCTCAAATGATTTTGCCTCATGGCGTCGTGCCTTTATGATGGCGGGAGGGTTCCCCTGATATTTTCCCGGTCGGCTGTCCTGGGTAGGATTCAGAAAGAGAGCTCTCAGCTTTTGCAGTTTGGCCGCCGCAGCGTCGCTCCAGTGTTCTTCGGCGGGAACGGCATCTGTGTGGGCATGGTTTTCCGCCCTTGTCAGGCTCCGTTCCAGGAAAACCTCGGAATACAGGCCTGCGGCGTCGTCGATGGAGAGCTTTTTTGTCCTGGCGGCATGTACATTTTTTCCGCTTTGTTCCAGATTCTTCATCGCGGTAAGCTGGATCAGAGTCTGTGTTTCCATCAGCCCAAACAGGTCTTCCCGTTCCATTCCCAGAGTGTTTGACAGTCTCAGGAGAACAGCCGCCGCATCCTGGGAGTTGAGCTCGTCGTGCAGGTACATCAGGACAGGATTTCCCCAGTCAAGGGAACCGGCCCTTTTCGGAATCGTTCGTCCCGGGCTTGCTTCCGGGATGGGAGAGAGGCGTTCCGTCAGCTTTCCCAGGATTTGCTCCGACGCGCCAGGGTCTCCCAGCCAGTGAGCAAGCATGCGGGAGATACCGTTCAGAACCGCTCCAAGCTGCAGGAGAAAAGTGTGCTCATCCGGAATGCGCGAAGCACGCTGGTGGATTACGGCGAGCTGTTCCAGGATGAATTCCTGAATGGTTGCCTCCCGGGTTTCCTGTTTATAGCCAAAGGTATTGTGGGAGCCGGAGTTTAGAATGTTACTGTCGTTGAGCTTGTTATAATTCATGTGCTGATTCTTCAGGAGGGCCGCCCGGTCCGACGGGATGTTCAGAGCGGCAAGCAGGGCGTCGATCCAATCCTGCGGATTGGGTTGTTCTCTCCGCAGTTTCGAAAGAGAAAATTTTGCCGTGTTCGTGTCTGCTGCATAGAAGATTCGCATGTCATTGAGGGAAGGGTTTGGGGTCTGCTCCGGGGCAGTTAGAGGTGGGGCTGGGGCGGGTGGGGCAGAGGAAGGGTTTTTGGCTTTTTTATTTCGATGAGCCGGTAAATCGGCTGTTGACACATGTGAGATCATATCGGCGCTCCTTTCTGCGTGGGTGGCGGAGCCGTTTCCGTTCGGCTGCCCGGTGTTCTGGATAGTCACATTTTATCATGTGGAGTATGGCGTTTCCTGGTTTTACTATCAAATGATAGATGCGTTGTGGGGCGGGCGGAAAACAATTCCGGTCAGGCGGCGCTTAGCCGTTGACGGGAACGGCTCCAGCGGCTAAAATTGTATCAAAGGTATTATTCAGGTTATTGCGAAATTACACAATTTGGTTTGCAGAAAAGAAGGTTTCGCAATAGAGAGGGGAAATATGTACACAGACAGAAATCAGGCGTTGACCATGCATCCCATGTTCTTTGATCCTATCTATAAGAGGGTTTATCTGGAAGAGAAAGACGGCAGAAAAAGCCTGAAATATAAGGATGACATTTGGGGTGTGCGGCTGGAGGACAACGGGGACGTGACCTTTGCCATGTATGCGCCCACGGCACAGTCAGTGGAGGTGGCAGGACTGGGAGGCAGCATGGGCAGTGAGCGAATCGCCCTGAACAGGGAGGAAAACGGCTGCTTTACCCGGACGGTGTCGGGCATCGCCCCCGGCTTCCATTATCACTTCTGGTATGTGGACGGAGTGCAGGTGACGAATCCCGCGGCGCCGGTGGCATACGGCTGCTTTGGGGCGACCAACTTTTTTGAGGTTCCCAAAGAGGGGGAGGACTTCTGGTTTCTGAAGGATGTGCCTCACGGCGACGTTCAGATCAGAACCTATGTGTCCTGCGTCAACGATCATGTGAAAAAATGCTATGTCTACACACCGCCTTCCTACAGCGCAGAGCCGGAAAAAAGGTATCCGGTGCTCTATGTGCAGCACGGTGTGGGGGAGGATGAGACAGGATGGATCTGGAACGGCAAGCTGAATTTTATTCTGGATAATCTGATTGCGGAGGGCCGCTGCAGGGAGATGCTGGTGGTGATGTGCTGCGGCTATGCGTTTCAGAAGGACGAGGATCCCGTATTTTTCCCGGGTGATTTTGGCAGGGAGCTGATGGAGAGTGTGGTTCCGTTTATCGACAGCAGCTTTCGGACGGCGAAGGGGAGGAGCAACAGGGCCATGGCAGGCCTTTCCCTGGGATCGGCGCAGGCGGTTCAGATCGTGGCCAGGTATCAGGAATTTTTTGCGCACCTGGGTGTGTTTTCCGGTCCCAGGGACGAGGAGATGGAGCGGATCCTTGACAGGAATGGGGAGTATCCCATGGAGACGGTTCTGATGACCGCCGGAGAAGGGGAGACGGGACTTGCGGAAAGGCAGAGGAGCTATACGGAGCGGTTTGAGCGGCTTGGAACGGCGGGGGGACAGAGAAGCTACCCGGGCTTTCATGAGTGGCATGTGTGGAGAGCCAGCCTGCGGGATTTTGCGGAGCTGATCTTCCGCGGGGAAGGCGGAGAGGAACCGGAGGCAGATTTTTTCTGTCAGGAGAGGGTTCTTTCCAGGGAACAGCTGGACCGACAGACCATGGCGGAGCATCTGCTGATGTTTGATCCCGTCTGCAAGGGGCTGATCCTTGCCGTGGACGAGCAGGGAAGACCCGCCGGAAGATACCGGGATCAGCACTGCGGTGTGGAGGTGACGGACCCGGGGAGCAAAACGGCCAGGTTCTGGTTCCGGGCGGAGGGAGCGAAGACCGTGGAGGCGGATATCTGGGGCATGGGTGTGTTTGCACTGGAAAAAGGCTCCGACGGCTGGTGGAATTGTCAGGTGACGGGAATCGAAAAGGGCTTTCACTATTATGGGATTCGGGTCAACGGCGTCGATGTGCTGGACGGAAACGCGCCGGTGGGTTACGGCGGTTTCCGATGTGTGAATTATCTGGAAATGCCGGAGGAGGACTTTGAGGAATACAGGCTCAGACAGGTGCCTCACGGAACCGTACATCTGAATTATTACCCTTCGGAGCAGACGGGCCGGATCAAGCTTTGCTATGTCTATACCCCGGCTTCCTACGACAGAGAGCCGGAGCGCAGATATCCGGTGCTCTATCTGCAGCACGGCGGCGGGGAAAACGAGTCCGGGTGGCTCTGGCAGGGGAAGCTTGCCAATCTGGCGGACAATCTGATTGCGGCAGGCAGTATGCAGGAGATGATCATTGTCATGAACACGGGTTATTCCTTCCCGGACAGCGGGGCGTATCATCCGGCTCTGGGCGCTTTTCCGGAGGAGGTTGCGGACAGCGCCGTGCCCTTTATCGACAGAACCTACCGGACGATTTCCGACAGAACCCACAGGGCCATGGCCGGGCTTTCCATGGGCGGTATGCAGACTCAGAGGTGTGTCTTTGCCCATCCGGAGCTGTTTGCCTGGGCAGGTATTTTTTCCGGCGGGCTTGTCATCCGGGACGAGGAGGTGGATTACAGCGATGTGCTTTTGAACCCGGAACGATTTGCGGAGCGGTTCCGGCTGCTGTATGTGGCCTGCGGCACACAGGAGGTCCACTTTGTGGGTACAAGGGAGGCGGAGGAGACCGTACTGGCAGCAGGGACGCCCATCGTCACCTTTGAGGATTACGGATATCATGACTGGACCTTCTGGAGACACTGCGCCAATGATTTTCTGAGAAAGCTTTTTGTCGGAGGCGAGGGATGACCAGAGCGTTAAAAAAGCTGTTCTCGGAGGACAGGGCATTTTATGTGAGGGTGTTGACGCTGGCAATGCCCATTGCGCTGCAAAGTCTGATTACAGTGGGCGTCAATATGCTGGATACCATCATGGTGGGGAAGCTTGGGGAGGAGGCACTTTCGGCTTCCTCCCTGGCCAACCAGTTTATCAATATCTATCATATTTTCTGTATGGGGCTGGGCATGGGAGCGTCGGTGCTGGTGTCGCGGTATTGGGGGATGCGGGAGAGCGAGCCCGAGAAGGCGGAAAAGGCCCTGAAGAAGACAATCTGTATCATGGTGCGGCTGACGCTGGGGCTGGCGCTTCTGTTTGCCGTGGCTACCGCCCTGATCCCGGGAGCCATCATGAGAATGTATACTCCGGAGCAGTCCATTGTCTCACTGGGTGTCACCTATTTCAAATATTCCATTGTCACCTACTTTTTCCTGGGCCTGTCTCTTGTCTGCACCATTGTGCTGCGCAGCGTGGGGCAGGTGAGAATGCCCCTGTATGTATCCATGGGAGCTTTCTTTGTGAACCTTGCCGCCAACTATGCCCTTATTTTCGGAAAACTTGGGATGCCGAAGCTGGGCATCGCAGGTGCGGCGCTGGGAACCCTTTTGGCCAGAGTGTTTGAGGCCGGCATGATCTGCGGCTATCTGTTTTTTCGGGACAGGGCCATCGGCTTTCGCATCAGACACCTGGGTATGAAGACCGGGGATTTGATGGGGGAGTATATCCGCATCAGCATTCCCGTGCTGATCAGCGACGGCATTCTGGCCATCGGGAACAATACCGTGGCTATGGTGATCGGACGCCTGGGCATGGCTTTTGTGGCGGCCAATGCAGTCACCAGCGTGACCCAGCAGATGAGCAATGTACTTGCCCAGGGGGCGGCCCAGGCCGGGGCTATCGTAACCGGGCAGACCCTGGGGGAGGGAGAGCGGGAAAAGGCCCAGAGTCAGGGCTATGCCTTCCTGGGGCTGGGACTGTGTCTGGGGCTGTTTGCCGGCGCGGTGATTATGCTGATCAGCGGGCCTGTCATTCGGGCCTACAGTATGTCCCGGGAGACTGCGGAGGTGGCGGGACAGCTGATGGACGCCATCGCCTTTATCATGATTTTTCAGTCCGCCAACAGCATCATGACCAAGGGGGTGCTGCGGGGCGGCGGAGACACAAAGATGCTGATGCTTGCGGACAACATTTTCCTGTGGCTGCTGTCGATACCCATGGGACTGCTGGCAGGGTTTGTGCTGGGGCTTCCGGCCTTTTGGATTTATACCTGTCTGAAGGCGGATCAGATCGCAAAGGCGGTGTGGTGTGTCTTCCGGCTGAGAAGCGGAAAATGGATCAAAAAGATCACCACCGGAAAGATCTGAACAGAAGGAAACAGATCGGTGTAAATGGTTTGTGACAGCGGGGACGGAAAGTCAGAAGGGAGAAAGAGAGACTGCGGATGGAGAAGGACGTGCGGATTATCGAGGTGAAGAGGAGTATTTTTGAGGACAATGACAGGGACGCAGCCAGATTGCGGGAAGAGCTGAGGGAGAAAAAGGTCTTTCTTCTGAATCTGATGTCGTCTCCCGGTTCGGGGAAGACCGCAACCCTGCTGGCTTTGGCCAAGGCATTGAAGGGGCGCGTGCGCATGGGGGTGATGGAGGCGGATATCGACTCGGCTGTGGATGCGGAAAAGATGCAGGCAGCAGGAGTGAAATGTATCCAGATCCATACCGGCGGCATGTGCCATCTGGACGCGGATATGACCAGGCAGGGGCTGTATGAGTTTGGGCTGGACGAGGCCGAGCTGATCGTGCTGGAGAATGTGGGAAATCTGGTATGTCCGGCAGAGTTTGACACGGGAGCGGTGAAGAATATGACGATCCTGTCGGTTCCGGAGGGGGACGACAAGCCGTTAAAGTATCCTCTGATGTATGAGAAGTGTGATCTGCTGGTGGTAAACAAGGTGGATGTTCTGCCTTATTTTGATTTTGACATGGAAAAGGTGACAGAGTATGCAAGACGCCGGAATCCCCGGATTGAGATCCTTCAGATTTCCGCAAAGACCGGGGAGGGCATTGCCGGACTGGCGGACTGGATCGTGGCACAGGTGAGGGAATTTACAGGCGTGGGCGGCGAGACGCGCAGAGAGGAGTAAGTATGGGGTTTGATATGGAGCAGTACGACAGATGGCCCGCAAGACATAAGAATGATAAAGAGCCCAGCCAAAAGATTATTGCCCTGGGCAAAAAGATCACGGATGTGGCGGGCCATATGCTGGGCGGGGTGAAGGCAGAGGATCCGGAGTATTGGGGCCTGGCAGAGATTATCACCGAGGAGATGGCGGAGGTGGGGCTGACCATGAAGAGGAGGACGCCCTATACCTTTGCGGAGCTCTGTAAACTGAATAAGATCGACAAGGCGGGGGAAGAGAAGTTTCAGAAGCTGCTGGATGAGATGAGCTATATCGGCCTGCTGGAGTATGATTACGGTTATCATTATGATCACAACGGACGCACCGGCCAGCCGTCGGAGCGCAGGTATATTCTGCCCATGTTTGTGCCCGGGTCAGCCGAGCTGTTCAACATGGAGGAGCTTCCCGACGGAAGTAACCCAAGACTGCAGGAACACCCGGATGTGGCGGCTTTCTTTGAGCGTATGACCTACATACCACTGGCGGGCATCACCCAGATGGTGCCGCCCGGCGGGGCAGGCATCGGCATGCATGTGATTCCGGTGGAGAAGGCCATTTCCATGGAGAACCAGTCGGTGGATCTGGAGCATATATCCTACTGGCTGAAAAAATATGAAGGACATATCATCGCGGGCCGCTGCTCCTGCCGGGCGTCCAGGAAGGTTCTGGGAGAGGGCGTGGCCGATGACGACTACGGCTGGTGTATCGGTGTGGGAGATTTTGCGGACTACTGCCGGGAGACGGGAAAGGGGCATGACATTACCCTGGACGAGGCGCTGGCCATTCTGAAGCGGGCGGAGGAAAACGGCTTTGTTCACCAGATCACCAATATCGACGGTGAAAATAAGATCTTCGGCATCTGCAACTGTAATGTGAATATCTGTAACGGACTCCGCACCTCACAGCTGTTCAATACGCCCAATATGTCCCGTTCCGCCTATGTGGCCCATGTGGATAAGGAAAAGTGTGTGGCCTGCGGGCGCTGCGTGGAATATTGTCCGGCGGGGGCCGTGAAGCTGGGGCAGAAGCTCTGCACGAAGGACGGAAACGAGGTGCAGTATCCGAAGCAGGAACTGCCGGACGAGGTGAAGTGGGGGAAGGAAAAGTGGGATCCGGATTATCGTGACCACAACCGCGTCAACAGTCATGAGACGGGCACCTCACCCTGTAAGACAGCCTGCCCGGCGCATATTGCGGTACAGGGTTATCTGAAGAAGGCATCTCAGGGAAAATACAGGGAGGCTCTGGCGCTGATTAAGAAGCAGAATCCCTTTCCGGCGGTCTGCGGGCGCATCTGCAACAGGCGCTGCGAGGAGGCCTGTACCAGAGGAACCATCGATCAGGCGGTGGCCATCGACGCGGTGAAAAAATTTATTGCGGAACAGGATCTGAAGGCGGAGACAAGGTATATTCCGCCGGTGGTGATCCCGGCCAGCATCCATATGGACCATTTCCCGGAGAAGATCGCTGTCATTGGAGGCGGTCCGGCGGGGTTAAGCGCGGCTTTTTACCTGGCGGAAAAGGGATACCGTCCCACTGTGTTTGAGAAAGACGAGAAGCCAGGCGGCATGCTGCAATACGGAATTCCGTCCTATAAACTGGAGAAGAATGTGATTCAGGCCGAGATCGACATCATGCGGGAGATGGGAGTGGAGATCAGAACCGGGGTTCAGGTTGGCAGGGACATTTCCCTGAAGGAGCTTCGCGCACAGGGCTACCGGGCCTTCTACATTGCCATTGGCTGCGGCGCGGGACGCCGTCCCGGGGTGGCCGGAGACGAGGCGGAAGGGACAATGACGGCCATCGAATACCTGCACGGCGCCAATACGGGGGAGGAGTCCTTCCCGGGCAGAGTCGTGGTGGTGGGAGGCGGCAATGTGGCCATAGACGCCGCAAGGGTCAGCGCCAGAAGCGGCGCTTCGGAGGTGACTCTATTCAGCCTGGAGCAGGAGAAGGAGATGCCTGCGTCTGCGGAGGAGGTTCGCGAGGCGGTGGAGGATGGCGTTTTCGTCCGAAACGGATGGGGGCCTGAGGAGGTTCTGACGAGGGACGGAAAGGTAACGGGAATCCGATTGAAAAAGTGTCTTTCTGTTCTGGATGAAACAGGGAAATTTGCTCCGGTATATGACGAAAAGGAAACTGTAACCCTGGAATGTGACCGGGTAATCTTTGCCATCGGTCAGAAGACGGTCTGGGGAAGCCTGCTGGAAGGGGAAGGGGTGGAGTTCAACGGACCTGCCGTGGCGGCGGATCCCCTTACCTTCCAGACCGGCCAGCCGGATATCTTTGTGGGAGGAGACGTGTACACAGGGCCGGGGTTTGCCATCGACGCCATTGCTGCGGGGCACTGCGCGGCGGAGTCCCTGCACCGCTATGTACAGAACGGTCACATGACCATCGGGCGCAACCGGTGGGAATTCAACGAGCTGGATAAGAATAACATCCGGGTGGAAAGTTATGATAATTCTTCCCGGCAGATGGAGGGAACCGACGCTTCCGTCCCCGGGAAATCCTTCCGGGACGCGCATCTTACGCTGACGGAGGAGCAGGTGAAGAAGGAGACTGCCCGGTGTCTGGGCTGCGGCGCTACCATTGTGGATGAAAACAAGTGCATTGGCTGCGGTATCTGTACGACCAAGTGCGAGTTTGATGCCATCACGCTGCACCGGGATCATCCGGAATGCACCAACATGGTGAAGGCGGAGGACAAATTCAAGGAGATCATTCCCTATCAGCTGAAGCGTGCCGTGAAGATCGTGAAGCATAAGAAGAACTGAAAAAGGTGGGAATGGGACATGCATGAGCTGGGCGTGGTGTTTTATGTGGTTCGTGACGTTAAGCAGGTGGCGGAGGAAAACGCCGTGGAGAAGGTCTCCGCGGTAAAGCTGCAGATCGGTGAGGTATCGGGAATCGTTCATGAGTATCTGACGGACTGCTGGAACTGGGCGCGGAAAAAGGAGCCTGTCATGGAGGAGGCGGAGCTGAAGATCGAGCAGATCGACGCGGTCTCCTTCTGCGAGGACTGCCAGGGGGAATATCCCACGGTGCAGTATGCGAAGGTATGTCCGCACTGCGGCAGTGAGCGAACTTATCTGAAGAGAGGAAATGAGTTTCTGATCAAGGAGATCGAGGTGCTTTAGCCGTGAAAACGGGAGAAGGAAAAACTTTAAAAATTCCTCTTGCCAAATCCGGGGAAATATGATATCATGACATACGTTGAAGTCGCCAAAATGCACAGATGCAAGGTGAGGCGCTTCAGCGTATGTCCCAGAAAAGCCGGAAGGGCAGACAAGGCTCCATGGTCAAGCGGTTAAGACATCGCCCTTTCACGGCGGTAACACGGGTT
>ERZ779624.139-NODE-139-length-29546-cov-6.445526_pt1 | contig 29546 bp, 34 predicted proteins | sample MGYA00514190_ERZ779624 | MGnify/ENA primary metagenome ERZ779624 (study PRJEB29562, sample SAMEA4376706) | mouse gut metagenome | isolation source: Cecum | study: EMG produced TPA metagenomics assembly of the A DSS colitis mouse model was used to assess the... | reverse complement strand
AGGAGAGACGATATGAGTGGATTGCAGTATGACGTAACGATTATTGGCGGCGGCGTGACAGGAGCCGCGGTGGCCAGGGAGTTGTCCAGGTATCAGTTGAAGACATGCGTGGTGGAAAGGGCGGAGGATGTGTGTTCCGGTACTTCCAAGGCCAACAGCGCCATTATCCACGCAGGCTATGACGCCGCCCAGGGCTCCATAAAGGCAAAGATGAACGTGGAAGGAAACCGCATCATGGGAGAGTTGTCCAAAGACCTGGATTTTGCGTTCCGCAGAAACGGTTCCCTGGTCTTATGCTTTTCGGAGGATGACAGGCCGGCCTTGAACGCGCTCTATGAGAGAGGTGTTGCCAACGGCGTTCCGGATCTAAAGATCATAAGCGGGGACGAGGTTCGGGCTATGGAGCCCAATGTGACGGATGAAGTGGTGGCGGCGCTGTTTGCCCCTACAGGCGGGATCGTGTGTCCGTTTGGTCTGACTATTGCATTGGCGGAGAATGCCTGTGATAACGGCGTGGAGTTTTATTTCCTCACGGAAGTTACGAACATAGCCAGAATCGACGGTGGGTATAAGCTGTCCATAAAGGGGAAAGAGGATATCACCACCAGGTTTGTGGTCAATGCGGCCGGAGTGTACGCGGATGTGTTCCACAATATGGTGTGCGAGGACAAGATCACTATCATTCCCAGAAAGGGTGATTACTGCCTTTTGGACCAGGAGGCGGGGAAACATGTGGACAAGACGATCTTTCAGCTTCCTGGCAAGTACGGCAAAGGCGTTTTGGTGTCTCCCACCATTCACGGCAATCTGCTTATCGGGCCTACGGCCACGGATATTGAGGACAAAGAGGGGACTTACACCACGGCAGGGGAGCTGGCGGAGGTTACCCAGAAGTCTGCAAGAGGCGTGAAGAATATTCCGTACCGCCAGGTCATCACCTCATTTTCCGGCCTGCGGGCTCATGAGTCCCATGACGAGTTTATCATCGGGGAGAGTGCGGAAGGGTTTTACGACGCCGCAGGCATTGAGTCGCCGGGACTTTCCAGCGCGCCGGCCATCGGCGTGTACCTGGCCGAGATGATTGCGGACAAAGCCCAGGCTAAGAAGAAGGAGAACTTTATCGCCACCAGAAAAGGGATTCCCCATGTATCTGCCATGAGCAGGGAGGAGAGGGCCGCGCTTATTAAGGAGCGCCCGGACTATGGAACCATTGTGTGCCGCTGTGAGAATGTCAGCGAGGGAGAGATCGTGGACAGCATCCGCCGCACTCTGGGAGCCAGATCTTTAGACGGCATCAAGAGAAGAGTGCGTCAGGGGATGGGGCGGTGCCAGGCAGGATTCTGCACCCCAAGGACTATGGAGATCTTGTCCAGAGAAGCAGGGATTCCCATGGAAGAAATCTGCAAAAATCAGCCCGGCTCTGAGATGATAACCGGAGAAGCATAGGAGGAGAAAAGATGAGACAGCATGATATCGTAATCATTGGCGGAGGCCCGGCAGGATTATCCGCGGCAGCCGCGGCGAGGAAAGCCGGAGTCCAGGATATTCTGATCCTGGAGAGGGACGGAGTACTGGGCGGTATCTTAAACCAGTGTATTCATAACGGGTTTGGCCTTCATACCTTTAAGGAGGAGCTGACAGGGCCGGAGTATGCTTCACGGTATATTGACATGGTGGAGGAGGAGAAAATTCCTTACAAGCTGAACACCATTGTAATTGACGTTAACAAGAACAGAGAGGTTACTTACATAAATAAGGAGGAGGGGCTGGTGACCATCCAAGCCGGGGCCGTGATCCTGGCTATGGGGTGCCGGGAGCGTCCCAGGGGAGCCCTGAACACGCCGGGATACCGTCCGGCAGGCATTTACTCCGCGGGAACGGCCCAGCGGCTGATGAACATTGAGGGGTACTGTGTGGGAAAAGAAGTCGTGATCTTAGGTTCCGGCGACATCGGCCTTATCATGGCAAGGCGTATGACTCTGGAGGGCGCTAAGGTGAAAGTGGTTGCGGAGCTGATGCCTTATTCCGGCGGCCTGAAGAGAAATATCGTTCAGTGTCTGGATGATTACGGCATCCCTTTAAAGCTGAGCCACACCATTATCAATATTGAGGGCAAGGAGCGTCTGACCGGCATCACTCTGGCAGAGGTGGACGCTAACCGCAACCCCATTCCCGGCACGGAGGAGCATTACTCCTGCGATGCCCTTCTTTTGAGCGTGGGACTGATTCCGGAAAATGAGCTGTCCAAGGGCGCGGGGGTTTCCATGAACCGGATTACCTCAGGGCCTAATGTGGATGACTGCCTGGAGACCGAGGTGGAAGGCATCTACGCCTGCGGCAATGTGCTTCATGTCCATGACCTGGTGGACTTTGTATCCCAGGAGGCGGCTCTGGCAGGGGAGAATGCGGCTGCTTACGTAAAGGAGGGCCAGAACAGAAAGAAGAGCCACAAGGTGGCCCTTGCGGCGGAGAACGGGGTCCGCTATACGGTTCCCCAGGTATTGAATGTGGACACCATGAAAGATACCGTAACCGTGCGTTTCCGCGTGGCCGATGTTTACAAGGATCGCTATATTGCCGTGTATTATGATGATAAGCTGATCTCCAGAAAGAAGAAAAAGGTTCTTGCCCCAGGCGAGATGGAGCAGGTGGTCCTTAAGAAGAGCAGCTTTGAGGGGTATCCGGAGATTAGGCAGATTAAGATTTGTACGGAGGTGGAGTGATGGAGACAAGGAATCTGATTTGTATTGGGTGTCCTCTGGGCTGTCCGGTGACAGTTACCATGGATGGGGATGATATCAATGTAACAGGCAACACCTGTCCCAGAGGGGCGGATTATGCCAAGAAGGAAGTGTTAAGCCCTACCAGGATCGTGACCTCCAGCATCCGGGTTAAGGATGGGGCGATCGCCAGAGTGTCGGTTAAGACTAAAAGCGATATTCCCAAATCAAAGATCTTTGAGGTGATGAAGGAGATTCAGGCAGTCCAGGTGGACGCGCCTGTGGCTCTGGGCCAGGTTCTGATCAAGGACTGCGCAGGCACCGGGGTGGAGATCATCGCCACAAAGACCGTAGAGCGCGTTTAGACGCGATGGTCTCTGGCCGCATCCCCATTAAAGCGGAAGGTTTGGACGCTCTAAGCGGCCAGAGGAGCGCGTATTGCCTAATGATAGATTTCGGCTGGGCAGCGCTGGGACCTCCCCAAAGATTCCCGGTGCTGTTCTTCCGGCCGGAGACCACCAACAGAATGGAGACAACTGTGGAGAAAAATGAGAGGCCTGATGGCAGGCAGACAGCGGACCGAGCCAACCTCCTTGAGAGGATTGGTTTATTTGTGCTTGATATGGACGGCACGTTTTATCTGGGGGACCAGGTGATAGAGGGAGCCATTGATTTTGTAAGATATGTGGAGAGACAGGGGCGCAGGGTTTTATTTTTTACCAACAATTCTTCCCAGTCTCCCAGAGTTTACATGGACAGGCTGGCGCGTATGGGCTGCCCTATTACGAGAGAGCAGATCATGACCTCAGGGGACGTGACTATAACGTACCTGAAGGAGAACTATGAGGGAAAGCGGGTCTACCTGGTGGGAACGGATGCATTGACCGAGAGTTTCCGGGAAGAGGGGATCTGCCTGTGGAAGGAGGGGGATCCCAGGCCTGATCTTGTGGTGATCGGCTTTGACACGACTTTGACCTACGAGAAACTGCGCATGGCCTGCGGCTTTATCCGTCAGGGTGCGCTGTTTTTGGCCACTCATCTGGACTTAAACTGTCCCACGGAGGACGGTTTTATCCCGGACTGCGGCTCTTTCTGCGCAGCTATCACCGCGTCTACAGGCGTAGAACCAAAGTATCTGGGCAAACCTTTTCGGGAGACGGTGGACATGGTGCTGGTAAGAACCGGGGTGGAGCGGGAGCGGGTGGCTTTTGTGGGGGACCGTCTGTACACGGACGTGGCAACCGGCGTGAATCACGGGGCCTGGGGCCTGCTGGTGCTGACAGGCGAGACCGGGCTAAAGGATCTGGAGACATCCCAGGTGCAGCCTGACGCGGTGTTTGAATCCCTGGGGGAGATGAAGGAACTGCTGGAGCAGGTTCTTGGGTAAAGCTGTGTTGTGCTTTAGGGGGAGGCTTCTTCCTCCTCAAAGGCATACTCCAGAAACCGTATCATGGCTTCTCTGCGCTGTGTGTAGGAGAAAACCATGAGATAATGGGAGTTCTCCCCTTTTGCGAACCGGGAGCCTTCCAGGCTGACGGCGTAGGCTTTTGTCACCCCATTAGAATCCGGAAGGTAATAGAGATGGTCTTTTAACCGGCCTGCCAGGTTGGGAGGCAGGAATTTTTCCAGGTCGCAGAGGGGGAGACTTTGGCTGTAATAATCCGTAAGTTCCCTGGTGGTGACGAGAAAATCCAGTTCCCTTGCAGATACATAGGCAACGATCTTGCTCTGGCTGGCTGTGTGGTAATCAATGGAGGAGCCTTTTTGTACGTAGAGGCTGTCGTCAAACACAACCTGCTGACCTGGCGAAAGGTTTAAAACCCGGGAGAACTCTTTGGAGATCTGGTCCGCGGGAAATAAGTTGGCCTCATCATTGGTAAAGAATCCCTCCAGCACGGTTTCCCGCCGGGTCTGCATCCAGACATCCCACAGATAGAATCCTGCCAGCACAAGGCAAAACAGGATGAAGGCGTACCCTCTGTAGTAATCCAGGATAAAGCGGAGTTTCTGGGAGAATGAGAGGGGTTTTAGGGTTGCCAGGTCTTTGGAAAGGGATTTTTTGGCTTTTTGGAAAGGGTTCATGAAGGTTGTCTCCTTTTACATGTGTGTTGTTACGGCAAAAGTTACAGGAAGGAAAAGTGCTATGAATGAATTATTTAATCCTGAAAACCGGTTTTGGAATTTTATGAACAAGATCACGGATGTTTTTGTCCTTGGGATCTTGTGGTTCCTTTTTTCGATTCCTGTGATCACCGCAGGGGCCGCTACCACATCCCTGTATCAGTTTACGCTGAAACAGGCGGATGATGAGGAGGGGTATGTATTCAAAAGTTTTGTGAGGGCGTTTACAAAAAACTTTAAGCAGGCTACGATTTTGTGGCTGCTTGTCTTGGCGGCTGCAGGTTTTCTTGCTGTTGATCTGTGGGCGTGTATGCAGATCGCCATTCCGTCCTGGGTCCGCGTGGTGTGCTTTGGCGTTCTTTTATGCTTGAGCCTTATCTTTGCGCTGACTGCGCTCTATCTGTTTCCTGTCCTGTCCAGGTTTCATCTGCCCATAAAAACTATCCTGCCCCACAGCTTTATCATGGCCATGGGAAATCTCTACATATCGGTGACAGTGCTGGTGACCTATATCATATTCGGGGTATTATCCTTTTACATCCCCATCCTGTTCCCAGTCTTTATGGCGCTGGCTGCCTTTATCAGCTCTTATCTGTTCCGCTATGTATTCACCCGCTACCAGGAGGACGGCGAAGACCAGTAAACCATAAAAAGTTCCGGCACGTTCAAATCTCGCTGGCCCGCCGCCACATCGCTCTAACTATCCTTTTGCGCCTTTCCGGTTGTCCTCCCCACCACCAGCCGGCTCTGATACTCTACCCGCGTGATCGCGTTCTCATCGATCAATTCCGATTCCCCTCTAAGCTTCTCCGCCAGCAGGCGGATGCTGCTCCTCCCCCTCTCAACAATGGCATGTTCAATGGTAGTCAGTTCTACCCCCGGAAATCTGGAGGGGTAGATGTTATCAAAACCGCACAGGCTCATGTCTTCCGGGATACGTTTTCCCGCGTCGATCAGCGCCGACCTGACGCCGTAAGCCACCATATCATTGATAGCTACAATGGCGGTAACCTGGGGGGATTCCTTCAGACACCTGCAGGCCAGAGCATATCCCACCTCATGCTCCACCTCCGTGACATACAGTTCTTTATGGGAGGAGACATCCTGGCTGTAGACCGTAACGGTCCCGGCAGGGCAGGAGTGGGAATACTCGTCCTTAAGCCCGTCGCAGCGCCTCATCCTGGAGGAGTGTTCCTCATTGAGGGTGGTGGAGATATAGGCTACATGCCTGTGGCCAAGTTTAATAAGGTGGGCGGCTACCATGCGGCCGGCGGAGTAATTATTCACATCCACCGTGTCAAGATTTAAGTCGTAGGCCCGATCCCCTACTGCGACGATGGGAACCAGCTTGCTGGTCTCCTCCGCCAGGCGGGGCTGCTGGGGGATCATGGAGAAGATAACACCGTCAACATTAGGTTCCGTGGCCATCTCAAGGATTTCCCGCTCCGCTGCCTTGTCCCAGTAGGTGGTAAAAACCAGGGTCAGGTATCCCCGGAGTCTGGCTTCCTGCTCCATGCTCTGGATCAGGGTGGCATAGTAGGGGTTCATGAGAGAAGGGCAGACAATGAGAATGGTCTGCTTTGGGTTTTTATGGCGCTGGTTTTTCTTAGAGATATACCCCATCTGCCTGCTGGCGCGGTATACGTTCTGAATGGTCTGTTCTGTAAATCGGGACAGATTGCGGCCATTGAGGATCATGGAAACGGAAGCAGGAGAGACTCCAGCCGCAGCGGCAATATCTTTGATGGTTGGTTTTTTCATGGCAGTAACCTCCTGTCTATTTGGCTGGTGTGCTGTTTTGAAAAGTTTAACATTTTTCAACAAATAAATCAAGCAATTTTTTGATAAAAATTAAATTTTTAAGGGATATAATACACGTAAATATAGAAATATAAAAAAAGAACAAGGATAATATTGACAAATAGCACAAATTTATGGTAAGTTAATAGTACATACATTCTACCCCTGATGGGGAAGGTTGTTAAATATTGATAAAAAATAAGTAAAGAAAAGTGGCTTTTATCTGCTTAAATTTTAACAATATTTAACGATCGTTCAACAAATCTTAGTTACACAGAAAAAACGAACGGAGGAAGTATCTATGAAGAAGATGTTGGCAGTCGTGTTGACGGCAGCGATGGGATGCAGCCTGCTTGGCGGATGCAGCGGCGGAGGTTCCACAGGAGGCGGGGCGCAGCAGGCGGCCCAGGGAAATTCTGAGGCGGCAGGCGACATGTCCGGTGATTCATCCGGCGGTGACGCGGCGCCTGTGGACGCGTCCATGTACGAGGTTACGGAGCCTATTACCATCCAGTGGTGGCATGCTCTGGAGGATCAGTATTCCCAGACTGTGGCGGAGATCGTGGAGGGATTTAACAGCTCTCAGGATCTGATCACCGTGGAGGCTACCTATGTGGGCAGCTACGCCCAGACCAATGAGGCCCTGGTGGCGGCCAACGCGGCAGGCACAGGTCTTCCGGCAGTGACAGTGGCCAACACTCCCTATGTGGCGGAGTACGGCGCCGGAGGTCTGACGGAGGATCTGACTCCGTATATCCAGGCTACGGGCTTTGAGATCGACGATTTCGGAAAAGGTATGGTGGATGCGTCAAGCTATGGCGGAAAGCAAGTTGCCCTTCCGTTCCTGATCTCCACCCAGATCATGTATTATAATAAGGATATGGCAGACGCGGAGGGTATTACCATTCCGGAGAAGTGGGATGACATGGACGCCTTTTTGGAGAAAGCTTCCGTGGTTAACAGCGGGACCACAGAGCGATACGGAACCATCATCCCCGGATGGGACCAGTGGTATTTTGAGACTTTTTACTTAAACCAGGGCGTGAAGCTGATCAATGACGACCGGGTTTCTACAGACCTTGACAGCGAGACAGCGGTTGGACTGGTGAATAAGTTCAGAGAGTGGGTTGACAAGGGGTATGTGAACTGGACCACTATGGACAGCGACGCTTCCTCCAACATGAGACAGGCATTTATTGACGGGAAGGCATTTTCCGTGGTTCATACCAGCTCCCTGTACAACACTTACGTGGACAAGTGCGATTTTGAGGTGGGTATGGCATGGCTGCCGGGAGGCGACACCAAGAACCAGGAGATCGGCGGCTGTGTGCTTTTGATCCCCTCCAAGAACGATCAGGCTACCAAGAACGCGGCATGGCAGTTTTTGTCCTACCTGTGCAGCAAGGAAGTAAATATGAAGTGGGCAAAAGAAACCGGCTATATCCCCACCAGAAACTCCGTGCTCCAGACCGAAGAGGGTGTGGAATTCCTGAAGGAGAAGCCTGCGTTCCAGTGCATATTTGATAACCTTGACCTGATCAACCCCAGGATCCAGCATCCGGGCTGGAACCAGCTGTCCACCATCTGGAAGAACTACATGCTTGAGATCATGGTGGAGGATGTGGATATCCCATCAAAGCTGGAGGACATGGTGGAGGAGATCAACGAAGTTCTTGAGGATGCGTAAAGACGGGCAAGGGGCAGCTTAAGCTTAAACGACGGCCTTCGGTTTTATCGCCGAGGGCCGTAATTTTCAAAAGGAGGCGTTAAGGTGGAGAAGAAACCTTTCATGAAACCAAGAACCGTATCAGCGGTAAAAGATTTTGTCTGCGTCCTGCCGGCGCTGATCTTCCTGGCGATTTTTACATATTATCCCATCTGCAAGCTGATCCAGATCAGCTTTACGGACTGGAATCTGTTAAATGACCGCTGGAATTATGTGGGGTTTAAAAACTGGGTTTGGCTGTTTAACGGCTCGGGAACAAAGCATCTGTTAAATTCCCTGAAGGTGACCATCCTGTATTCCATCGGCGAGCTGACCATTACCCTGGTGGGAGGCCTTATCTTCGCGCTGATATTTAACCGCATGAACAGCGCGTTTTCTTTTATGAGGGCAGTGGTATTTGTGCCAAAATATGTGGCTATGTCCTCTGCGGCCGTGGTGTTTTTGTGGATACTGAACACGGATAACGGCATTTTAAACCATATGCTCACCTCCCTGGGGCTTCCGGCGGTTGACTGGCTGGGCAACCGGAATACGGCTCTTCTGTCCGTGCTTATGCTTACGGGATGGAGGGCAGTGGGATACGGCATGATGATCTATCTGTCCGCCATGATCGGGATCTCCAAGGATTATTATGAGGCGGCGGCTCTGGACGGGGCTACGGCTGTGCAGAGATTTTGGAAAATCACCATTCCCATGCTTTCGCCTACAACCCTGTTTTTGTTTGTGACCACGTTTATCTCTTCGATGAAAGTGTTCCAGTCCGTGGACATTTTGACCAAGGGCGGTCCGTACCGCTCTACAGAGGTGTTTGTGTATAAGATTTACCTGTATGCCATGGAGGACTTCCGTATGGACAGGGCGTCGGTGATCGCCATCGCGTTTTTTGTGCTTCTACTGATCATTACGGCGTCTACCTTTAAGGTATCCAACAGCAGCGTTCATTACGATTCATAAAAAGGAGGCGTACATATGAGTGAAACTAATGCAAACAGCTATCTGGAACGGCAGATGGCGGCCCAGAGAAAAAAGAAGACGATTAAGATCGTGCAGTATACATTGGCGATCATTGTGACCCTTATTGTGATGTTTCCCCTGTATTGGATGCTGTCTTCTTCGGTAAAGTCACAGGAGGAGATCCTGCTTTTGAAGCCGACCCTGTGGACCCAAGAGATTCATCTGGAGCACTATAACAATGTATTTAACCGGGTTAATTTTGGAAAGTATTACTACAACACCATTGTTATGACGGCTGGTATCCTGATCTCACAGATCGTCACAGGCGTTTTTGCGGCCTATGGTTTTTCTAAGGGCAAGTTTAAGGGGCAGAATCTGTGCTTTATGATCGTGCTGGGCGCTCTGATGATCCCGATCCAGGTAACGTTTATCCCTATTTATATTATGTGCGCTAACTGGGGACTGTCGGATACGTTTCTGGGCCTGATCCTTCCGGAGTGTATTTCTCCCTACTATATCTTCATGCTGCGGCAGACGTTTATGGCTATTGACGACAGCTATATTGACGCAGCGAAGGTGGACGGTCTGGGGAGAGTGGGGGTTATCACCAAGATTTTGACGCCTATGTGCAAGTCCACCTTGTTTACCACGACCCTGGTGACATTTACCAATGGGTGGAATAGTTATTTCTGGCCAAAGATCATTGCCAAGAATGAGACTAGGCGGGTACTGACCGTAGGGCTGGCCCAGTTAAAGAATACGTTTGCAGGCCAGGCTACCATGAACAACCATGAGATCATGGCAGGCGCTGTGATGGCCATCTTCCCTGTTGTGATCTTGTTCTTTGTATTCCAGAAGTATATGCTGACCGGGTATTCCAAAGCTGCCATGAAATAGAAAAAAGCCTTGAATTAACGGACGTATGGCAGTATAATAGGCGGCGTAATAAACAGAAGGGACTGTGAAAAGATGAAAATTTGGGCGCACAGGGGTTATAGCGGAAGGTATCCTGAGAATACGATGCTGGCTTTTAAAAAGGCGGCCGAGGCGGGATGTGATGGGATAGAGTTGGATGTTCAGTTGACAAAAGATGATGTGCTGGTTGTGATCCACGATGAGACCATTGACCGGGTTACGGACGGTACAGGAAGAGTAGTTGATTACACCTATGAGGAATTGAAAAAATTTAATGCCGCGAAGAATTTTCCCGAGGCAGGGTTTCACCCGGTTCCCACGTTTGATGAGTACTGTGCCTGGGCCGCCAGTGTGGGGATGGTTACCAATATTGAGATAAAGACCGGGCATTATTATTATGAGGAGATTGAGAGAAAGCTTGTGGAGATGGTCCGAAGCCACGGACTGGCGGATAAGGTGCTGTACTCCTCATTTAACCATATGTCTCTGGCAAAGATAAAGGAATTGGAGCCTGGAGCCCAGTGCGGCGCGCTTTTGAGCGAGGCGGGGATGGGCAACGCGGGGTATTACTGTCACTCCCAGGGGTTTCAGTGGTATCATCCGGGATATAAGGGGCTTACGAAGCAATTGGTGGACAACTGCAGGAAGTTTGGCGTTGGCATTAACGTGTGGACGGTTAACACCATGGACGAGCTGGAGCAGCTGGATCTGTGGGAGTGCCAGGGCGTGATCACCAATTACCCGGCAGTGTGCAGGGCCTGGGTGGAGTACAAAAAGAGCAAGGCTTGATGTAGGGCAAAGCGCTGATCGCGATCTGAACGGCAGCTGATAAAAAGGAGTTCGCTTTTTGTCGGCTGCTGTTTGATTTTCCCGAAAGATTGGTGTATGATAGAGAGGTTGGGAGGTTTGGTAGATTGAAGTTAGAGGATATTTTCGCGTCTTCTCCTGTGATCACGGCGGTGAAGGATGATACGGGGCTTACCCATGCCGTGGAGAAGGACTGCACCATTGTGTTTATTTTGTATGGGAATGTGTGTAATATACCGTCGATTGTGGAGAAGGTGAAGGAGCGGGGAAAGCTGGCTATTGTCCATGTGGACTTGATCGCGGGGCTAAGCTCCAAGGAGGTGGCGGTGGACTATATCAAGGAGAACACCAGGGCGGACGGTATCATCAGCACCAGGCCGGGGATGGTGAAGCGGGCTATGGAGCTGGGGCTTATCGGCGGACAGCGGGCGTTTCTTATTGACTCTATTGCCCTTGAGAATACCAGGAAGCAGCTGGCGGCGTTTCAGCCGGATTTTATGGAGATCATGCCTGGTATGATGCCTAAGATCCTAAAAAGGATCCGGGAGACCACGTCCGTTTTGTTGGTGGCAGGCGGGCTTTTGTCGGATAAGCAGGATATTATGGCGGCTTTTCAGGCTGGGGTGGACGCGGTGTCCACGACAAAGGAGGAGTTGTGGGAGGTTTAGAGGGATGCATCAGCATAATTACATAAGGGGAATGAGACAGGGGATTCCTGTGGGACTGGGCTATTTTGTGGTGTCCTTTACCATAGGGATCGCCGCTAGAAAGGCTGATCTGACGCCTGTGCAGGCAGCAGTCATGTCATTTACCAACAATACATCCGCAGGGCAGTTTGCCTCTTTCGCGCTGATCGCTTCCGGGGCTCCCTATCTTGAGATGGCCATATCCCAGGCAGTGATCAATCTGCGATACTGTCTCATGTCCTGCGCCCTGTCGCAGAAATTGGATAAGGAGCTGCCTTTTTACCATCGTCTCTTTGTGGCCTTTGGGGTGACGGATGAGATCTTTGGGCTGTCCATATCCCAGAAGGGGAAGCTGGACCCCTGGTATACCTACGGCGTCATGAGCGTGGCGATTCCCGGATGGTCCCTTGGGACGCTGGCTGGGGTGCTGTCCACGGGAGTGCTTCCCCAGACATTTTTAAATGCCATGAATATGGCGCTGTACGGCATGTTCATCGCGATCTTTATGCCCGCGGCCAGGGAGGATAAAAAGCTCCTGCCGATTATCGCCGCAGCTATGGCTTTGAGTGCCTTGGTCCACATGGCGCCTCTGTTTGACTTTATCTCTTCAGGGATGAAGATTATCGTTCTTACACTGGCGATCTCCGGGGCCGCGGCTGTGCTCATGCCTGTACCCGAGGAGGAAGTATGAAAAACTATATGTATATTCTGGTAATGGCAGTGACCACCTATCTGATCCGGGTGATCCCTCTGGCTTTTTTGAGAAGAGAGATCAAGAATAGGACATTTCGATCCTTTTTGACCTATGTGCCGTATGTGACCTTGTCGGTGATGACGTTCCCGGCCATCTTGGAGGCCACGGAGGAGACATGGATCTCCGCGGTTGGGTTTGGGGTGGCCATGGTCATGGGATATTGCAGAGTCAGCTTGTTTATGGTGTCTATGGGGTGCTGTCTTCTGGTGTTTTTGCTACAAATGCTCTAGAGCGTGTTGAAAATGCATTCCCGCCAGATGCGCGCCCCACTTCGCGGTATATTTGAGCCAAATTCTAGCTGGCAAAACAGAAAATGCAGGGTTGCCAGGACGGGACAGATTTGGTAAAATAGGTAGGAATAACAGGACGAGAAAGGAACTTATGAGTATGGCTAATCCAGTTGTAACGATCACCATGGAAAACGGCGATGTGATGAAGGCAGAGTTGTATCCCGAGACAGCGCCCAATACGGTCCGCAATTTTATCAGTCTGATAGGGAAAGGATTCTATAACGGGCTGATTTTTCACAGGGTCATAAGCGGGTTTATGATCCAGGGCGGCTGCCCCGAGGGAACGGGGACGGGAGGTCCGGGATATTCTATCAAAGGGGAGTTTTCCCAGAACGGATTCGACAATGGATTAAAACATAAACCGGGGGTGCTGTCCATGGCCCGCTCCATGGCTCCGGATTCCGCCGGCTCCCAGTTTTTTATCATGCATAAAAAAGCGCCCCATCTGGACGGGGCCTATGCGGCTTTCGGACAGATCATCGAGGGGATGGATGTGGTAGATAAGATCGCCCAGGTGCAGACGGATTATATGGACCGGCCTATGAAAGAGCAGAAGATCCGGTCTGTGACTGTGGATACCATGGGCGTGGAATACCCGGAACCGGAGACTTGCTAACCTGCCGTTTAGCCAATAGGGATCGGCAGGGAAGACAGGATGTGAGGGAAAACATGACGAAAGAGTATCTGGTCATGATAGAGGGAAAACCGCATACAGTGACAGTATCGGACGAGACGGAGGCCCTCCTGGCTGCCAAGGCAGCCGGGAAAGCCTCTGTTGGCCTGTGGAAAAGAGACAGCGGGCAGGACATATCCATGACAAAATATCTTATAGAATCTGTGGAGGATCTAAGCCGGGAGTATCTGGAACAGGTGGCCAGGAAGCATCTGGGGGTTCCCTGGGTCATTGCAGAGACAGAGAGGCTGGTGCTCCGGGAATTTCAGCCAGGAGACGAGAGGGAGACCGAGACAGGGGCAGGGCCGGGAGAAAAGGAGGAGGGGATCTTTGGCAGCCCCGGGCTTTTAAGGGAATACATCCGATATCAATATGGTTTTTATGGATACGGGATCTGGGCAATGACAGAGAAGGGGAGCGGTAAGATCATCGGCAGGGCGGGTGTGGTGAACCTGACCGGGGAGTGGGAGCGGGCCGGGGCGTCGGACGCCCTTGAGCTGGGATACCGGGTCTTTGCCCCCTACAGGAGACAGGGGTTTGCCCTGGAGGCCTGCCGGGGCGTGCTGGGGTGGTATAAAGAACATATGGACTGTCCTTTATACGCAAAAATAGACGCCTCTAACGAAGCGTCCATAAATGTTATAGAGAAGCTGGGCTTTTCCCTCACAGATCAAAAATATACCGGATCAGGGCAATGGCTGTATCTGTATGGGTGGAATTGCTGATAATACTTAAATTGCAGGCATTTTCCGACAGATGCATGGCATCCGCGAAGGCGGTCCGGGAGATATCCAGGGACACGGCCACAGGCTGTCCGGCGCTGTCAGGAGAAAAGCCTAAACGGCTTTCCAGAACAGAGAGCATATCCTGGGGGAGAAGCTGCTTAAGGTCCGCTAAGCCGTCCATGGAGGCGTAGTGGTCCGTATTCTCCTGGTCTGCCATAAACACGTCCAGGTCTTTGGAGGCCACAAGGGCAGAGAGTTTTGCCATGGAGGCATAGCTGTACTCTGTGGCCGCGTCGCCGTGGGTGATGAACATGGATTCCGCATACACAGGCTGCTTTTTTCCAAACCCCATTAGGTCGTGGAAATCCTCCTCCAGGATGGACATATCCATCTCCTGGGCTGACTGGCTGTTGATGATGATACAGTACAGGCCGGGGTGGATGGTGGTGTTATAAACGGAAGTAGCTACGATATTCAGCAGTACGATGGCCAGGATCACGGCGCCGATGTGCAGCTTGTAGTATTCCCAGATGTACCACAGCTTGTCCCGGAAGGACATCTCCTTCATCTTGCGGCGTTCCGCGCTGATTTCTTCTTTTAATTGTTCTTTCAGTGACATAATGATACCTCAATTTCTGTGCTAAGATAAGGGTATCTTAATATTATACCATATCTGTATCTGTCTGTTCATAAAATTTTCGTAAAATTACGGCATAAAATTGATTTTTTCTTATACTTCCGATATAATGAGGAAAGAAGCAGTTGATATTCATGCGAATGAACGATTAAGAAAAGAGGAAAATGCCTATGTTTTCAGGTTTCTTTAACTACGACAATCCGGTGTGGCGGTTTATCGGGAAGTTCTGGGATGTTCTCATCGTCAATCTTTTGTGGATCGTGTGCTCCATCCCCATCGTGACCATAGGAGCCTCCACCACAGCGATGTATTATGTTACGCTGCGGCTGGCCCGTGATGACGACGGATACACGTTCCGCTCCTTTTTTAAGTCCTTTAGGGAGAACTTCAAGCAGGCCACCGCAATCTGGCTGATCTTTTTGACTGTGGGGCTTCTTCTGGCTTGTGATGTGTATTACTTTGTGAGATTGGTGGGGGCTTCCACGATGCGGACCGTGATGATCACCATATTTTTTTCCATGGTATTTATCTGGGTCGCCATGTTTACTTATGTGTTCCCGCTTCAGGCCCGGTTTTACAATCCTGTAAAGCGGACCATCTTCAATGCCTTTTTTATGGCAATCCGCCATGTGTTCAGCACCATAGGGATGCTGGCGGTGGACGGGGCTATCGTATTTCTTGCCCTCAGTTTCCTTCCCCAGCTTACCATTTTTGGGGTGGCTTTGATCGCGTTTTTCAACTCCTATCTGTTTAACAATATCTTTAAGCGGTATATGCCTAAGGAGGAGAGGCCGGCGGACATGGAGATGCGGCCTCTGTTCGCGGACGAGGAGGAGGGGCGGCCAAACGCCGACAATCCCTCCTGACCTGTGATCATCGAGGCTGTGATGAAGGGTTATGCCACAAACTGGTACATCATCACATAATGGCAGAAGCTGCCGCCCATAACAAAGAGATGAAAGATCTCGTGGGAGCCGAAATTTTTGTGCTTTGAGTTAAACAGCGGCAGCTTCAGGGCGTAGATGACGCCGCCTGCGGTGTAGATGATCCCTCCGGCTAAAAGCCAGCCAAAGGCAGGCGCGGGAAGAGCCCGGACGATCTTGCCGAAGGCCAGCACGCACACCCAGCCCATGGCGATATACAAAAGGGAGGAGAACCACTTGGGACAGGTTATCCAGCAGGCCTTTATGAGGATGCCGAAAAGGGCGATGGACCAGACCAGGGCCAGAAGCCCCCATCCGGTGCGGTCTCCCAGGACAACCATGCAGACAGGAGTGTACGTGCCGGCGATCAGGATAAAGATCATCATGTGATCAACCTTGCGCAGCAGCTTGTTTATGTTCGGGGAGATGTCCAGGGTGTGGTAAACCGTGCTGGCAGCGTAGAGCAGTATCATGCTGATGATGAATACGGCCAGCGCGGGCGTAGCCAGTCCCCCGGCTTCCCGGTAGGCTTTGGAGAGCAGAGGGGTGGCCGCCGCAATGGCCAGTATCATGGCGATAAAATGGGTGATCGCACTTCCCGGATCTTTGATGTGCAGTTTGTTCATAGAAATACCTCCTATATGGAATATGATGTATTTGTATAAAGTGTAAAAAGTTTGCTATGTAGTTTTTAAAACTACGTTATCTGTTTTCTTATACTATACAGTAAGAGATGGAAAAATGCAAGGTTTTTTGAAATTTTAAGAAGGCATTTTAGAAAGCAGGTGAAAAAGGTGCTGGAAGTACTATACGAAGATAGGGATATCATCGTTGTAAAAAAGCCGGTAGGGGTGGAGTCCCAGTCCAGCGCTTCCTTTGCTCCGGATATGGTCAGCGAGATTAGGAAACATATCCACAGTCATTATCCACAATCCGGGGAAACGTATGTGGGAGTTATCCACAGACTGGACAAGCCTGTAGGCGGCGTCATGGTGTATGCCAAGACCAAGAGCACGGCCGCAGCCCTCTGTAGGCAGGTAAGCAGCGGGAAAATGGGGAAAGTGTATAAAGCCGTCGTTTGCGGAGAAATTGTGGATAATGTGGAAAACTTTGTGGATTATTTGTTGAAAGACAGCAAAAGCAACGTGTCGAAAATTGTGGAAAAGGGGACAGCAGGGGCGAAACGTGCCGAATTAAGATATTTTGTGGCGGGACGGATTGGAAAACCGGAGGTTCTGACCCTGGTGGAGATTGAGTTATCCACAGGCCGTCACCATCAGATTCGGGTGCAGTTTGCGGGACATGGGATGCCGCTGTGGGGGGATAACCGGTATAACCCGGAATTTGCAGGGGGAGAAAGGAGGAAGGCTTCCCTGGCCCTCTGGGCGTGGAAGCTTTCTTTTGTCCATCCTCGTACAGGGAAGGTCATGACTTTTGAGGCGGAGCCTGAGGGGGAGGCATTTTCGTGGTTTTTGTGATTTTGGAAGTATGTGGAAAAAATGGATGAAACTCTATACCGGGATCATACATAAGATCACGGCGCAGGGATATACTGATATTGTACAAATGAAGTACAAATCAAAAACAGGCGAGTCCATGGTTCAGCCGTGCAAAGAACTGAAGATGGAATAGCGCGAAGGGGAGCCGAAAGGCTCCCCTGTTTTTGCTTAATCCACAGGGAGCCCGCTGTGGTAGGAGTAATTGCCCAGTTCTTCCAAAAGAGGAGTTATGTCAGGGCTTGTATCATCTCTGATGTTGAGAATGCTCTGGTTCAGCATATAGTAGATGGTGCGGCACTTGGCCAGGCATTGGCGGAACAGCTCGGGAAATGAGACGGTGGAGGCCATCTGCTTGTTCCAGGGATTGCACCAGACTTCATGATCCAGATTCAGGCTCCATCTGGGGTTGGCCACCTGGTCTGTCACCAGTTTTCGTGAAGCGATGGGATTGTCCAGGAATATGGATTCAAAAAATTCGATGCTGCTACGCTTTTTGCCCGACGGATCTGACAGGGTCCGGCATCCGAACCGGAGAGCCAGAATGGAACGGTGGACCATCCGGGCAGATACCTGGAAATTGTTTTTGTAGGAAAGCGGGTAGTAAGCTTCGTTGATGCAGTCGGAAAGCAGGCGGGAGATAAATTGGGTCTCCTGGCCGTTGAGGCAGATGGTGGCCGCCTGGTTAAATTCCGACGGCTTTTTCTTTTTAAATTTCCTGAGAAGCAGAGCGTCTATGTCATTTTCCAGCTCTGCGTGGAGACCGTGGTGCTGACTGCTGGGGTTACCTATGTCATACTGAATACGCCCGTAGACGTAGGGGTGGCAGATGGAGTCTCCGATGTAATGGCAGAGATAGCCGCAGAAATATGCCACGGCCTGTTCCCGCTGCTGTTTGGAGTGGATCTGGGCGATCTGCTTTAAGTATACATCAAAGAACAGGTTGACATGGTGTTCGTGCATATAGGAGCCTACGTTGCGGTAATCCCGGTGCCGCAGGATGGGAATGTTGTAAAAGAACATGTCCGGACCCTGGAGTCCTAACTGGTAGAGCCAGCGGTATTTGGATATGATATGTTTTAGCGGGTTGGACGGAAGGTCATTGAAAGCTTTCATCCCTAAAATGTAGTGGGTGGTAAATCCAGGCATATGGAACCTCCAAGCTGAGAGAGTTTAATAAAGATAGTATAGCATGTTTTTTTATTGGGTGAAAGAGGTTGGGGGAAATTGTATTTGGATATTTAAGAAAAAGTTGTTACTGTATGGGGATTTAGATTTGATATATAGTTGAGTGAGCAAAGGGCGGGGGTTGTCGTGGAGCCAGGGAGGGAAGTGAGGCTGTGTGCCGTTCGGGTTCAGATATGCCAAACATTCCGATAAGCCCTTAAAGCGGAAATCAGTCGGGTATCAGCCCTCCTGCTTTCCCTCCCTGGCAAAAGCAGAATTCGCCAGCGAAGGTTTGCGCATCATATTTATTGGAGCAGATCCTGCCTGTTATATTTGGAGTGTCAGCTAAAAGTATGTTGTCAGAGTCTGCAAATGCTGTAAACACAACCTTTTCATATGGTCAAAATACGGAGGCTAACATCTCTCCTTCACTGACTGGCTCTACGACAACCCTCGCCCTCTTTGCTCACTCAAGATATGTTTTTATTTTGCTTCCGGCAGAATGCCCTTGATTTCCATGACCTCTACCAGGGTATCGATTCCGTCGTTAAGCTGATGGATGTCTTTTCTGATTGCGCGCTCTGAAGTTTTCATATCAAGGCGCAGACTATCTATTTGGATTTGCTGTTCTGATAATTTGATGTCTAAGCTGTCTAATTTATTTTGTATTGGTTTTAATAAAGCTTTTAATGCGTTGAGCATTTCCTGATCTGACATTTGGCCCCATCTCCCTTCCTATGGCTGGAAATTTACAGTTAATTACGTCTAAATTTATCATAGCATGGGGATATCTTGTTTTAGGACGTTTTTTCATCCTGTTTATTTTACTTGTCTGTTTCCTTAAATAAAGGTTGATGCGTTTTATTGTAACATAGTGGAGAATAAAAGCCAAGACCTGGAGGAAAGGCAGCTTTTGGAATATATTACTATTTGGGGGAATAGATGATAAAAAAGCAACAGGAGCAATATATGATTCATCGAATTCACGGATTGGTTTGGGGGCCGCTTTTGCTGGGGCTTTTGCTGCTGACGGTGGTGGTTCTCACTGCGGAGGCGGAAGGGTTTCTGTTTTGGGGGATTAAAACATGGTGGGGCGCTACGGTGGGAAGTCTGTTTAGTGGGAGGGATGAGAGGGGAGGGGAGCACCGGGAGGGTTCCATCAACAAGATCCAGTCCGCCTGCACCGCCTTGGCAGCCACCATCGGCACCGGCAACATCGTGGGGGTGGCGTCGGCCCTTACGGCCGGTGGGCCGGGGGCGGTCTTCTGGATGTGGGTATCAGCGGCCATAGGCATGATGACCGCCTACGGGGAGACGTGCCTTGGGATCCTGTACCGTTACCGGGACGGCAGGGGAAAATGGATATGCGGTCCCATGGTCTACCTTTCCAGAGGCCTTGGCAGTCCGGGGCTAAGCCTTACATACGGGATCTTATGCCTCTTAGCCTCTCTGGGCATGGGCAGCATGGTCCAGTCCAACGCCGCCGCCCAGACGGTGTGCTATCTCACAGGGGCAGAGCCCATTGTCTGCGGGGGAGTGATCACAGGGCTTGCGGTCTTTGTGGCCTGGGGTGGAACCATGCGGGTGGCCAATGTGGCGGAGCGGCTGGTTCCTGTGTCCGCAGCGGTCTACATGGTGTTCTCCGCGGTTGTGCTAATAAAATTCCATGACCGGATTCTACCGTCATTGGGGGAGGTTTTTACCCATGCCCTGGTTCCCAGGTCCTTCTTAGGGGGTGTGGGCGGGTATGGGATCGCCAGAGGCTTCCGCTACGGCATTGCCAGAGGCGTTTTCTCCAATGAAGCCGGTCTTGGCAGTCTGGCCGGGCTTCACGGGGCCACCGACGGGACCACCCCCCAGGAGCAGGGCATGTGGGCCATGTTTGAGGTGTTTTTTGACACTGTGGTCATCTGTACCATGACGGCACTGGTGATACTGTGCGTCACCGGAGGCAGCCGGGGCCTTTATGGGGTAAGCTATGACGGGGCGGTGCTGACGGCTCGCTGTTTTGAGGCGGCTCTGGGGGCGGCGGGGCAGTATCTGGTGTCTGGCTCTATGGTGGTGTTCGCCTTTGCCACCATGATCGCCTGGTATTATCTGGGAAAGCAGACTCTGGAAGGGGTAATGGCCCAGGCCGGGCAGTGGATATCCATATCGGAGGCTGGCGCCCGGAAGATCCGGACCGTCTATCTGATCCTGTACGGGTACGCCATATTTTTAGGGTGTGTGAGCAGCCTGAAGGCGGTGTGGGAATTGTCGGATATCTGGAACGGGCTTATGGCATTTCCTAATATTCTGGCACTGTTGGTTCTGAGAAAGAAGATCCGGTATCCGGGCAAGGGAGAAGTATAGGTTCCAAACCCGGCATGTTCCCAGCAGGAAATGTGGGGCTGCACATGGAAGCCTGGCGGATGCGTCTGATATACCTGAACTTATGCATCCTGTCAGGCGGCGGGACTTTCATGAAACTGCGTAACTATTCAGTCAGCCCCGAAAATTAGGGCATGATTATTACCCGCTAATCCTTCCAGAATAGCAGTATACGCGCCAATGTGATGTTTCATTGCCGTCTGAAGATACCACATGATGGTGGAAAAGCACCCTGCTCCTTTCGAAGTCCGAAAGCATCCGCTTACTTTCATCATCCTGACGCTTTGTTCAGCCAGGTTATTGGTGAAATATTTCGGATGTGGGAAATTTGAAACGTTTGGAGAGTTTTGATGAAAAGATTCTCTTTCTTAATTATCTTAGAATAGATACTCTTTTGCACGAGGATATGTCTGCAAGCGCGCTTTCAATAGAGGACGAGGATATCAGCCGGATCATCTATAAGGCTGTGAATGCATTGTAAATCTGCCGCTGTACGCGGTGGGAGAGCTGGGGGGCCTGTGAGAGATGCGCAGTATGGTTTGACTGCATTGAGAACATTGGCAGGGAGAAGAGCCAGAGATACGGTACTCCTCCCTGCCTGTGGGTTATATCGCTTTTGCCGGGCAGACGCACTTACCTGTCATAGGTTCCCATAGCCAGTTCCATCAGATGGACCGCTTTGCCGCCGGCCATTTCAATGCCGTCTGTGCAGCGGTTGCAACAGGTGACTGCCAGCTGACAGGGGAACTTCTCAACCTGCTCCCTCATGAGCCTGAACTGGGATTCACGGGGCATGTGGGAGATGGATTGGTCTTCCCATTCTGCCAGCAGGGCGATGTTTTCGGGATCTTTCGGTTCAAAATGGAGGGTGCCGCAGTAGACGCTGCGCTCCCGGTTTTCCTTCATCTCCGTCACGGAAACATGCATCTTTTCCAGAGCCATGCGGACCGCCGCAAAGACTTCCGGGTGGCGCCGATCCCGCCAGCAGTCCTGCACGGTGGCAGTCAGGCCGCTGTAATCGGGCCAGGCAAAGTCCGGGTCCTCCACCAGATAGGCAAAGAGATTTTGCAGGGTGAATGTGTTTGGCATGCGTTTTTCAATGGTCTCCCGGCAGGCCTGGCAGAGATACAGGGCCGTGCTGCCTTTCGTATACGCCAGCTTGTCTATGCGGCAGCAGCCTGCTACAGGCATCCGCTGTTTTAAGTAGGCGCGTATCCTTTTGGCGGCTTCGGGGCTGGCTTTTGTAAAATTGCAGCTGGGAAAATAGATTTCGTTCAAGGCAATCCCTCCTGTTTGGTGTGTCGTTTTTCTTATTATATCAGAGACAGCCTCACAGCACAAGAATTGTGTGACGGCGCGGTTGAGACAGTGGGCCTGATACCGCTGTTTATGAGGAGTCCAATTTTCTGTACAAATCCGGGAAAGCAGACCCGTCCTAAAGAGAGAAACCGGCCAGATTCCCCTTGTGTTTTTACAGAGAGTATAGTATACTGGAATCTGTTATTAAGATATTCAAATACAAGGAGGAGCAAGAATAATTATGAAAAAGGTAGGTGCGTTTTTACTGACGGCAGCCATGGTGTTATCCCTGGTCGGCTGCGGTAGCAAGCAGGATCCCAAGGAGATCTATGATGCGGGGATGAAGAAGAGCCAGGAACTTACCAGCATGGATGTGGACTATGAGATGGATATGGTCATGACTCAGGGAGATGAGACAATGGACATATCTACCTCGATGAATATGAAGATGGATGGCGTCAATACGGAAGGGATGCGTTACCTGGCAGAGGGAACCACTACCACCATGGGTCAGACCATAGATACGACCATGTATTATGCGGATGGTTATTACTACATGGAGGCCATGGGCCAGAAGATAAAATATGCTATGGACCTGGATAAGATGATGGAGCAGATTAAGTCTTCTACCGGCGGCGCTTCTATGGATTCTTCTTATCTTTTGGATGTCCAGGCGAAAAAGGATGGGGACAATCAGGTACTGACCTACACAGCCGATGCTTCCAAGATGGATGCCTATGTTCAGGAAGTATTTGGCGCCATGGGCGATATGAGCGATCAGCTGGAAGGGCTTTCTTACAGTATTAAAGAGGTGAGCGGCGAATCGGTGATCAATAAAGACGGCTATGTAACCAGCGGTGAGGTGAAAATGGTCATGGATATGACCATGGAAGGCGAGACAGTCAGTGTGGAGGCTGATATCAAGATGGTTTATCATAACCCGGGTCAGGCGGTAGAGGTGGCGGAGCCATCTTTAGAAGGCTATACCGAAGTGGATCCCAGTATGTTAGGGCTTTGATTTACAGCGTTTTATAGAACTGAACAAGGAGGGTACTGCAAAATATAAAGATTTCATATTTTGCAGTACCCTCTTTTTGTGTTTAGGGGACAGGCGGCAAAGGTGGGTGCAGGAAGGGGCCAAGAGCACCCCTTGTTAAGGATACAGGTGAGAAAGGAGACAATCATGTCTGATTTATAAAAATGTACTCTCGGAATCTCTCTTGCACCTGCCTTTGTGGATGATTTTCCGTCATATGCACATAAATTTAATCAACGTACGTTCCACGTACGCCTCATAAATTTATGCACATCTGACAAAAAATCATCTCACAAAATCAGGCACAAAGAGACTCCGAGAGTACATTAAAATTTCGCTTCTACAGCACAGATTTCTTCCGATATGGAGCCAGACATGGAGGAAGATGACCGGGAATTTGACGGGGAGCCGGCGGATGATGAGATAGGAGATATCAGAAGGAAGGCCAAGGCAGGAGACCCAATGGCACAGGACCAGCTAGGAGACTGTTATAAGCACGGCCTGGGTGTGGAACGGGACTATCAAAGGGCTGTGGAGTGGTATCAAAAGTCCGCTGCTCAAGGAAATGCGGCGGCGCAGCGAAGTCTGGGCTATTGTTATGATTACGGACAGGGAGTGGATGAGCAAAAGGTTCTTTAGCGAATTGATTTGCCTCTGGGTCTGTGATATACTGTAACAAATAAAAACGGATTTGGAGATGTATCGCATGAAGTGTCCGCACTGTCAGAGTGAGATGCAGTCAGGGTATATACCCAACTGGTCGTCGCCGGTTCAATGGCTGCCCAATGAAAAGAAACCGACTTTGTGGTCGTTTTCCGTCGCGGCAGGCGGAGTTCCTCTTATAAATAAGTTTAGGTTAGGGTTGACGTATATGTACAGGGCAAAAGCATGTTACTGTGGGAAATGTAAGATTGTTATTGCGCGCACCCAGGAGGAACCGTGGAAGAAGCTGCGGACAGAGAGGAGAATCTGTGATGGAGTACAGGGTTAACAAAAAGACAGGGGATAAAATCAGCGTGATCGGGCTGGGCACTGGCTATATCTGTGACGCTTCGGAAAGGGAGGCTGTGGAGGCCTTGCGGCTGGCCTATGAGGGCGGGATTAATTTTGCGGATCTGGCTACGGCGGGGGCGAAGACGTTTGCCTATTACGGGAAGGCCTTTTCGGACGTGCGGAGAAGTATGCTGTACCAGTTGCATTTCGGGGCCAATTATGAGACAGGGGAGTACGGGTGGACCACGGAGCTTGACAAGGTGAAGGGGCAGGTTCACTGGATGCTTAAGGAGCTGAAAACCGATTATATTGATTATGGATTTATCCACTGTCTTGACGGTGCGGGGGACTGGGAGGCGTACCAGAGAAACGGGGTGCTTCAGTATCTTCTGGACATGAAAGGGCAGGGGGTGGTGAGGCACATCGGGCTTTCCACCCACACCCCGGCGCTGGCTAATCTGGTGCTGGATTCGGGGATTGTGGAGCAGCTGATGTTTTCCATCAATCCGGGGTATGATTACCGTCAGGGAGAGTACGCCAAGGGGAGCATGGATGAGAGGATGAGGCTGTATCGCCGCTGTGAGGCGGAGGGGATCGGGATCTCGGTGATGAAGCCGTTTTCCGGGGGACAGCTTCTGGACGGGAAGACTTCGCCTTTCGGGAAAGGGCTGACCAGGTATCAGTGCATCCAGTATGTCCTTGACAAGCCGGGGGTGGTGACAGTTCTGCCGGGGATTCGGGGCAGGGAGGATGTGAGGCAGCTGCTGGGATTTTTTGAGGCTCCGCTTAAGGAGCGGGATTATGGGATTCTGGGTACCTTTACGCCTAAGGAGGCTGTGGGAGCCTGCGTGTACTGCAATCACTGCCAGCCTTGTCCCTTTGGGCTGAATGTGGGGTTGATTAACAAGTACTATGACCTGGCGGGGGCCGGGGACAGTATGGCGGCGGATCATTACAGGAAGCTGGAGAAACACGCCTCTGACTGCGCGGGCTGTGGGCACTGCGACAGGCGCTGTCCGTTTCATGTGGAGCAGTCAGGGCGGATGAAGGAGATCGCGGCGTATTTTGGGGTGTAGCCTATGCCAGACACAGCGCTGCCTGGCATGGGGAATGCACGTAATGGCAGCGAACCAGGCCGCCCATCGCTGTAGGCAATTTTAAATGGCGGTATAGTTCGCTGTGTATCAGTGAACTATACCTTGTGACACGAAATGTCCCCGCTCCGAAGGAGCCTGCATTGCGGTGTGCCCTTTGGGTATAACCTGTTTACTGAAAAACGTTTCCCGAATTTGGAAATCTGTTGCATACAGGGCAGTTTTTCTATATAATTGCCTTAAAAATAAAAAACGGAGGTATTTGACATGAAGAAAGCAGCAGTGATTCTGGCACCGGGGTTTGAGGAGGGTGAGGCCCTCAACGTGATCGACATTCTGCGGAGAGCGGGGGTTGACTGTGAGTCCGTAAGCCTGTCGGGAAAGCAGGTGACAGGCTCCCACAAGATTACGGTTTTGTGTGACAGGGAGCTGGCCGCGGATGTCAGCGGGTATGACATGATCGTGCTGCCAGGCGGACTTCCGGGGGCGGAGAATCTGAGGGACAGCAGCCTTTTGATGGATGTGGTTAGAGAGATGGACAAGGCCGGCAGATTTGTCTGTGCCATCTGCGCGGCTCCCATCGCTTTGGAGCGGGCCGGAGTGCTTGAGGGAAGGACATGGACCGCCTATCCGGGCTATGATCAGAAAATCAAGGCCGGGACGTTTTCCGGGGATGAGGTGGTTGTGGACGGTAATGTGATCACCAGCAGGGGCCCGGCCACGGTGTTCGCGTTTGCCTACAGGCTGGCTGAGGCTCTGGGGTGCGATGTGTCGGAGCTTAAGGAGAAAATGCTGTATCATTTTGCAATGGGCAAATGATTTACGGCAAGCTGCCCGTGGTGTTCTTAAGCGTGATGGCCACGGAAAAGAAGGGGTCTACCAACAGTGTGATCGCCTCCTATATCCTGGAACACATGGAGGATATGAGGGATTTGGGTATTAAGGAGCTGGCGGCAAGGTGCCATGTGGGGCTGGGATCTGTGTCCAGGTTTTGCAGGGAGATCGGCCTTCAGGATTTTGTGGAGCTTAAGGAGCTTTTGTGGTCCGCGGAGATGAATTATCAGGTTTGTTCCGGCCAGGAGACTGCCTATGACAGGGCAAAGGATTACGGGGACAGGGTAAAGAGCGCCATTGACATGGTGACCTCTACCCTGTCCCTGCAGCTGGTTGGGGAGCTGTGCAGGGATTTCATCAGGTACGAGAGAGCGGCGGTCTTCGGGCTTTTGAAGGCAGAGGGAGCGGCGGTGAACCTCCAGACGGATCTTCTGATGCTGGGCAGGCAGGTGTACACCAATATGTCCTATAACCAGCAGATCGGCTATATCCGTCAGGCGGGGAGAGGGGATCTGATCGTGATATTCAGCTGCACTGGCTCTTATTTTGAGTATGAGAGGGAGGCACTTTTTGGGGGGCGGGATAAAGGGGACTGGCCTAAGATATGGGTGGTGTCGGGAATGCGGCGGGATTTTCCCGGGTATGTAGCTAAGGTGTTGTACTACCGGTCTCTGGGGGACCAGGCCAGCCATCCGTATCAGCTTCAGTATATAGCAAGTATTATCGCCCAGGAGTACGCGGTTTTGACCGGACAGTAGGGGGTGTTTACTTCCAAATAGGATATGTACCGAGGCGCGGAGACAGGCGCATGTTTCAGTCCGTTTCAGCCTGAGGGCTGGGAAGAGAATTCGTGAATCTTATTACAAGGATAAGGGGCTTTTTGTATGGCAGTTTGGAGAAATGAAAAGGGCCAGGCAGTGGCCGGAAGGACGGAGCACATCGAAAGGGCGGCGTTTGGCCCGTTGGAACACACGGAGATCCGCTGGCTGGGCGGTTCGGGGGCTATGATCAACAGCCGGGGGACCTGTGTTTTTGTGGACCCGGTGCTCAGCGGCTTTGACATGCCTCTTCTGATTGAGGTTCCGTTGACAGAGGAGGAGGTTCCTCGCCTGGACGGCGTTTTGCTGACCCACTGTGATAATGACCATTACAGCCGTAGCACCTGCAGAGGGCTTAGAGATGTGACAGAAGGGTACCACGGGCCCCAGTATGTGGCGGGGCTTTTGAAGGAGGAGCTGGGGATCTCCGGACATGGCCATGATATCGGGGAGCGTTTTTCGGTTGGCTGTATGGAGATTTCCCTGACGCCGGCTTGGCACAACTGGCAGAATGAGTCGCCGAAACACCACACCCGTGAGTTTGCCAGGGAGGATTACTGCGGGTTCTGGATGGATACGCCGGACGGGAGCGTGTGGGCTGTGGGGGACAGCCGCCTTTTGGAGGAGCAGCTGCATATGCAGGCACCGGACGCCATGCTGTTTGATTTTTCGGACAGCCGCTGGCACATCGGCCTGGAGGGCGCGGTGAAGATGGCGGCGGCTTACCCGGACACGCCTCTGATCTTGTGGCACTGGGGAAGCGTGGACGCGCCGGAGTGGAAGGAGTTTAACGGGGACCCGGATGAACTTCGGGCCAGGGTGGTGAACCCGGAGCGGGTGGTGGTCCTGGCTCCCGGACAGGCCTACAGGCTGAAACGTTTGTAAACCTCTGTCCCATTGGCTGGCTCATGACCGGAAAATAGGCGGTTTAAGGGTGATCTGAACGGTTACGAAAATAGAGGACAGGGAGGCTGCGTTTGTGCGGGTGTTGATTGCTGAGGATGAGTTTGAGCTGGCCAAAGGACTTAAATTCCTGCTGGAGAAGAATAAGTTTTCCGTGGATGTGGTCCACGACGGGGCGGCGGCTCTGGAGTGTTTTGGGACCGGGTCCTACGATGTGATCGTCCTGGACATTATGATGCCAAAGGTGGACGGGCTTAAGGTGCTTAAGACCATACGGAGAACCGGGTCCGGCGTGCCGATCCTGATGCTGACGGCTAAGGGGGAGGTGGAGGACCGGGTGCAGGGGCTGGAGGCAGGGGCGGACGACTATCTTCCCAAGCCATTTGCCACCAGGGAGTTTATCGCCAGGGTGAAGGCGCTTTCCAGGCGAAACACGGCGTATGCGGAGGCGGTGCTGGAGTTTGGGGATGTGCGGCTGGACTGCAACCGCTATGAGCTTTCCTGCGGGGATGTGTCGGTGCGGCTGAACAATAAGGAGTTTCAGCTGATGGAACTGTTTATGCGGCATCCCCATTTTGTCTTTTCCACCAGCCATCTGATGGATAAGATATGGGGCCAGGATTCGGAGGCGGATTTGAATGTGGTCTGGACCTATGTTGGGTTTATCCGGAAAAGGTTAAAGCAAGTGGGCGGCGGTGTTGAGATCCGGACTGCCAGAGGAGCCGGGTACTCCCTAGAGGCGGTCAGATGCTGAGAAAGATACAGAGGCGGTTTATTCTGGCGGCCATGGCGGCTTTCGGGACGGTGATGCTCTTGATCGTGGCCGGGATCAACCTGGCCAATTACGTGCAGACCACCTCCAGGCAGGACCGTCTTGCTATGGTTCTTCTGGAAGGCCATGACCGGCGCGGGGGCGGGCCTCCGGGGAAAGGCAGGCTTTTCGGAGGCAGGCCGAATGGGCCGGATGGAATGTTTGGAGACGGGCGGGAGGATGTACCTGGGGATGTATCTGGAGGGGCGGGTGCCGTCATACCGGGAGGCTGGTATGACGGTGGGCCAAAGGATGATCAGGGGAAGGACTCCGGGAACCTGACGGGAGAGTTTATGCGCGGGCTGCCGGGGGCAGGACCGGAGGCGGAGTTTACCACCCGGTTTTTTACGGTGGTCTTTGATTCTTTTGGGGAAGTGAAGGAGATTTCCAGGGATTACATCGCCTCCGTTGATGATGAGACGGCAAAAGAGTACGGGAGGGCGGTTTTCCTAAAAGCAAGGGAAAGGGGATACTACAGGGATTACCGCTATGTGGTCAGGCGGGATGAGGCAGGGACTGTGGTTCTCTTTCTCAATTCCTCCATGCACATACAGTTTATGAAGTCCCTGTTTTTTGTGTCCTCTGCCATTGGGATCCTGAGCCTTTTTCTGGTGTTTTTTCTGGTGGTGTTTTTTTCCGGATATGCGGTGCGGCCTTATGTCAGGAACATGGAGAGGCAGAAGCGGTTTATCACCGATGCGGGCCATGAGCTGAAGACGCCGATCACGTCCATCGCCACCAGCGCAGATATCGCGGCTATGGAGCATGAGGGGGATGAGTGGATCGCCAATATTCAGAAGCAGGCGGCGCGCCTTGCTAAGCTGGCAGGGGATCTGGTGGCGCTGTCCCGGCTGGATGAGGAGACGCCTTTTCCGGAGAAGTGCCAGTTTTCTTTGAGCGACGCGGCGTGGGAGGCGGCGGAGCCTTTCGGAGTTATGGTAAAGGCCGGGGGAAAACAGTACTCCCAGAATATTGCGGAGAATGTGGAGTTTTA
>ERZ779624.137-NODE-137-length-30211-cov-11.449861_pt1 | contig 30211 bp, 26 predicted proteins | sample MGYA00514190_ERZ779624 | MGnify/ENA primary metagenome ERZ779624 (study PRJEB29562, sample SAMEA4376706) | mouse gut metagenome | isolation source: Cecum | study: EMG produced TPA metagenomics assembly of the A DSS colitis mouse model was used to assess the... | reverse complement strand
GCAGGGCAGCATAATGTGAGTGGTAATGCTTTGGAATTTGTGTTATGCTGTAAACAATGTATTCCATGGCGGTGTCTGTGAGGAGACAGAGACCGCCATGTTGAAAAAGGTGACAGGGAGGATTGTGTATGAGAGACAGACAAGCGGCGAGGCAGAGGGCGAAGGAACTGGTAGGCCGGATGACGCTGGAGGAGAAGGCATCACAGCTGCGGTATGACGCGCCTGCCATTCCCAGGCTGGGCGTACCTGCCTACAACTGGTGGAATGAGGGGCTGCACGGCGTTGCAAGGGCCGGGGTTGCCACCATGTTTCCCCAGGCCATCGGTACGGCGGCGGCATTTGACACGGAGCTTCTGGAGAAGATCGGTGATGTGATCGCGGTGGAAGGTCGTGCGAAATATAACGCTTACCTGGAAGAGGAGGACAGGGACATCTACAAGGGGCTGACCTTCTGGTCCCCCAATGTGAATATCTTCCGGGATCCCAGATGGGGAAGAGGCCATGAAACCTACGGGGAAGATCCCTATCTCACAGGGGAGCTGGGCAAGGCGTTTGTGGAGGGCCTGCAGGGAGACGGAGAGTATCTGAAGGCTGCCGCCTGCGCGAAGCATTTTGCGGTGCATTCCGGCCCTGAGGCCGTGCGCCATAAGTTTGATGCCAAGGCATCCAAAAAGGATCTGCGGGAGACCTATCTTCCCGCCTTTGAAAAACTGGTGAAGGAAGCCGGCGTGGAGGCTGTCATGGGCGCCTACAACCGAACCAACGGGGAGCCCTGCTGCGGCAGCAAGACCCTGATGGAGGACATTCTGCGGGGAGAGTGGGAATTTGAGGGACATTATGTCTCCGACTGCTGGGCCATCCGGGATTTCCATACCCAGCACATGATAACGGACACGGCGGAGGAATCCGCTGCTCTGGCGCTGAAGGCGGGCTGCGACGTAAACTGCGGTATCACCTATCTTCATCTGATGAAGGCTTATCAGGACGGAATGGTGACGGAGGAGGAGATCACCACCGCTGCGGAAAGGCTGTTTACCACAAGATTCCTGCTGGGACTGTTCGACGAGACCGAGTATGACAGGATCGGATACGACAGGCTGGAATGCCCGGAGCATCTGGCCCTGGCTGACAGGGCAGCGGCAGAGTCCGTGGTACTTCTGAAGAATGACGGGATCCTTCCCCTGAAGAAGGAAGGACTGAAGACAGTGGGCGTAGTGGGTCCCAACGCCAACAGCCGCGCGGCGCTGGTGGGAAATTATCACGGAACTTCATCCAGGTATATCACGGTGCTGGAGGGAATTCAGGACGTGCTGGGCGACGATGTGAGAGTATACTATTCCGAGGGCTGTCATCTGTTTAAGGAGAAGGTGGAAAATCTGGCTCTCCGTCAGGATCGTATCAGCGAGGCCGTAGCGGTGGCAAAGAACAGCGATGTGGTGATCCTTTGCGTGGGTCTGGATGAGACTCTGGAGGGAGAAGAGGGAGATACCGGAAACAGCTATGCTTCCGGCGACAAGGTGGACCTTCTGCTGCCGCAGGCTCAGAGAGAGCTTCTGGAGGCAGTGGTAAAGACGGGCAAGCCGGTGGTTTTGGTAAATATGACAGGAAGCGCCATGGATCTGAGAGATGCCCAGGAGCACTGTGCGGCGGTGGTGCAGGCGTGGTATCCCGGGGCGAGAGGCGGCAGAGTGGTTGCGGACATTTTGTTCGGAGCCCTTTCCCCTTCCGGAAAGCTGCCTGTCACCTTCTATCATGACACGGAAGAGCTGCCGGACTTTGAGGACTACTCCATGAAAAACAGAACCTATCGGTATTTTACCGGAGAGGTGCTTTATCCCTTCGGCTATGGCCTGACCTACGGCAGCATGGAGCTTGACGGTGTGAAGCTGAACGGGCAGGAGGCCGCAAAGGGCGGCGAGGCTGTTTGGGCCGGTGAGGAGCTTCGGCTGGAAGCAGTGGTTTCCAACAAAAGTGACAGGACGCTTCAGGAGGTAGTTCAGGTATACATCAGGGCGTTGGATTCCGGTGATGCCACGCCGAACAGCAGACTGTGCGGCTTTGCCAGAGTGACGGTGGAGCCCGGCTGCAGCGTGACGGTACAGGTGCCCGTTGACAGGGACGCCTTCACGGTCATCAATGACGAGGGCGAGAAGGTGTCCGGCGGCAGCAGGTTTGCGGTCAATGTGGGATTCGGTCAGCCCGATGCCAGAACGGCGGAGCTGACGGGAAAAGAGACGTTTGGATTTGTGGCAGTGAGGTAAAAAAGTGCCTCAAAGAGGCACTTGGAAGAATGCTTCGCATTCTTCCGTTGTCAAGACGAAATTAAAAAAAGGGAGCCGTGCCTTAGGGCAACGGCTCCTTTTCTCAGTCGGCCTTTGTGATCCGCAGATCGCCGCTGGTGGTCGAGACGTTCAGTTTGTTTTCCGAATTGCTTCCGTACTCACCGCTCGCCTGATTCCCGCGTTTGTTGAAGGAGAGGCGGTCGTCAAAAAAAGTATTGCAGCTGCCGCTGGTGGAGTCAAAATCCAGATAAAAGGAGGACGTTTCCGGGAGAGCCAGCGCTATATCGCCGCTGGTAGTGTTCAGGGTGAGGTTGCCCGTGAGCGCATCGGTCAGGGAGAGTCGGATGTCCCCGGAGACAGAACTGGCCTTTCCGCTGCCTGAGCCGTTCTCCACAATGATTTCGCCGCTGGTGGTGTTGAAGCGGAAGGGAGCATTCAGAGACTCCACACGGACATCACCGGAGACGGAGTTGACGGACAGATTTTTCTCCGCTTCCGTTATGCGGACTTCGCCGCTGGTGGTGGAGACAGTGCCGCCGCCGAGAAGCGCCGTGGTAATGTCACCGCTGGTGGTGGAGACAGTGCCGTCGCCGAGAAGCGACGTGGTAATGTCACCGCTGGTGGTGGAGACATTGCTCTCGCCGGAAATGTCGCCGGTGACAATGTTGCCGCTGGTGGTGGAGAGGGACACGGACGCTCCGGAGACGGACGAAAGCAGGATATCGCCGCTGATGGTGGAGACGGAGGTTCTGTCAGACTCCAGATCGGGAAAGGTGATATCACCGCTGGTGCTGTTTGCGGTAAGGGCGCCCGGCGCAAGGGGAAAGTCCGAACGGATATCTCCGCTCACCGTCTGTACCGACAGGGAGTCATATATTTTTGAGGGAAGCCAGATCTCCGTATAACCATTGGGTGTGGGAAGGAAGGAGCCGGTGTAGAAGTTGGTTTTCGGTCCCTGTACAGTGACGGTATCTCCCGCTGTCTTAATTTCGGAGAGCTGTTTATTACTGGGGGTGAAATTCAGGTATTCCCTGATCAGGATGGTGTCGTCGGAGTTTTCATAAAAGATAACGCTCATGAAATTTCGGTATCTGATCTCCAGCGAATCGATGCTCTCTGCCGGAAGCTCCTTTTCCTGTACAAGCTTGTAATCAGGGCCTGTTTCCACCCGGGTGCTGCCATCCCACCATGACCATGTGCCTCGGAACATCCCGCGCCACATGATCAGGATGAAAAAGAGCGCCAGCCCGCCGAAAATACAAATTGCCACTATTTTAACTGCCTTCATTGTTTCTTTCCTTTCATTTTTGGGTTCCCGAAAGTGCACAGGGGGCCATTTTGGTTTACCGTTCAGTACTTTGTCCCTGAAGTTCCTGTGCATTTGGAGAAACGAACCGAAATATTGGCGCAGGGGTTTTCAGGATGGAGTACTAGTCCTTGTTTCGAAGGTTGAGGATCAGAAGCGCCATAACCTGGATGCAGGCGCCCACCAGAAAGATGATCCAGCTGTACATCCATTGCCAGGAGGCAAAACTGAAGATAAAATAGTAAGTCACTGTGATGGTCCAGATCAGGAGGCTGATCGAGTTGCGGACAGCCTTTCTGCGGTTTGCGGTATATCTCGCTTTCTTATAATCCTCCACCAGGCTGTTCTCTTCCTCCCGGAAGGAAGGATACATATGGTTTGCATAGATCAGCATACAGGTGGGAGCGATGCAGATCAGTCCGGCCAGGATCAGTCCCAGCAGGTTATAGTCGAAGTAACCGTATCCCAGGGTGAGCACCGGCGAGATCTGCATGATGAGGTGGCAGGCAAGAAAGACCACGCCTGCAAAGATGTAAAGCCCGGCGGACACGGCTGTGAGGATGGCCTTCTTTTTTCTGTCCGCTTCGGACAACGTCAACAGATTTTTGTCCGCCAGGACTTCAAACAGCTCGTTTACATCTCCGATGGAGCTTATGACATTCTGGAAGGCATCCTCCTCCCGATAGCCTTCGCTGATCAGATCCTCATATTTTTCGATGGTGTTCTGAGTCAGTTCTTCCTTGAGCTCTATGGCCTTTCTTGTCTTGGGGGCGTCGGCAAACAGGCCGTCGATATGTTTCCGGATGTTTTCTTTCATAATGTTGTTCCCTTTCTGCGTGATAGAGGGCGTTTCCCTCAGAGTTAAAACTGGTGTTCTACATGTTATCTTATTGGAAACTGTGCCGTGGTTGGGGAAGAATGCGAAGCATTCTTCTAAGTGCTTCGAAGAAGCACTTTTTTATTGAAGCAGACGGTCAATGGTTGTCTTTGCTTCCTCCCAGTCTCTCCGGTAGGAAGCATATGCCGTCCGCCCTTCCTCTGTGATGGAGTAATAGCGGCGTCTGGCGCCGACTGTCTCGTTTCCCCAATAAGTGCGGATATAGCCTGACTGCTCCAGACGGCGGAAAGCAGAGTAAAGAGTGGCTTCCTTCAACTCATATTGGTTGTTGGTTTTTTTGATGATATCTTTGTTGATCTGGTAGCCGTAGCTGTCCTGCTCCAGAAGGTGAGCCAGGATGATGGCCTCCGTGTGCCCTCGGATGATGTCCGATGTGATAGACAATTTGTTGCCCCCTTTCCTTCGTAGTGTGCTGCTGTATTTGTTTTTATAATATAGCACGAGATACCTCGCCTGTCAAGGTATATATTTCAGAGAGGTATAAAAACAGAAAAGGGGAAATCGAACAGGGAAAACAGGGATTTGCTTCTGCTTAAAGAGGGAAAGTGGAAGGTATCTCACTTTCCCTCTTGACAGGACGGGCTTTTATGGATTATATTTTCCTATAGGAAAAGGCAGTGACAAAGAGGAGTACTCATTACCCCTTAACAGAGAGGATGGCTGCCCGTGACATGCGGGTGCTGCAAGGCCGTCTGAGGGAAGGAATGGGGAAGGTAGCTTTTGAGCCGGAGGAAACAGAGCGGCGCGGGTTGCAGGCACGGGAAGTGATCGTGCCGGGCAAGGAGTGCAGGCTGTAAGTTCTCACGGGTTATCCCCGTTACCGGATAGGACTTTGACAGAAGTCGCTGAGGCAGGCGTCGTGAGGCGCGCTGTGAACAAAGGTGGTACCGCGTATCAACGCCCTTTGCAGATCATTTGGTCTGCAAAGGGCGCTTTCTGCGCGCATAAGCAGAGTCAGAAGGGAAGGCTGGAAGGCCTGAGCTTATGACGAGCAACGCGAACGAGGAAAGCGAATACCTGTGCAGGCTGTGGAGCCCTTATTACCAGACACAGGAAAGGAGCAGAATATGAGCAGAGAACTGGCAAAAACCTATGACCCCAGCGGCATAGAGGACAGATTGTATCAGAAATGGATGGAGAAAAGATATTTTCACGCGGAGGTGGATCACACCAGGAAGCCCTTTACCATTGTGATTCCGCCCCCAAATATCACGGGCCAGCTTCACATGGGACATGCCCTTGACAATACCATGCAGGACATCCTGATCCGGTTTAAGAGAATGCAGGGCTACAATGCCCTGTGGCAGCCCGGCACGGATCATGCCTCCATCGCCACCGAGGTAAAAATTATTGAAAAGCTGAAGGAGCAGGGGATTGACAAGCAGGATCTGGGACGGGAGGGCTTTCTGGAGAGAGCCTGGGAATGGAAGAAGGAGTACGGCGGACGCATCGTTTCCCAGCTGAAGAAGATGGGCTCTTCCTGTGACTGGGACAGGGAGCGCTTTACCATGGACGAGGGCTGTAACAGGGCAGTTACCAAAGTCTTTGTCAAAATGCATGAGAAGGGTTACATTTACAAGGGGGCCCGCATGATCAACTGGTGTCCTGTGTGCAACACCTCCATTTCCGACGCGGAGGTGGAGTACCAGGAGCAGGCCGGACATCTGTGGCATATCAAATATCCTGTGATGAAGGAGGACGGAACGCCCAGCGATACGGAGTTTCTGACCTTTGCCACCACCCGCCCGGAGACCATGCTGGGAGATACGGCGGTTGCCATTCATCCGGAGGATGAAAGATACGGGCATCTGATCGGGAAGAGCGTTTTGCTGCCCATTGTAAACCGTGTGATTCCCGTTGTGACGGATACCTATGTGGACAGAGAGTTCGGCACGGGTGTGGTGAAGATCACCCCGGCCCACGACCCCAACGACTTTGAGGTGGGAAAGCGTCATGATCTGCCCATTGTCAATATCATGAACGACGATGCCACCGTCAACGAGAACGGCGGAAGCTATGCGGGCATGGATCGTTATGCGGCCAGAAAGGCCATTGTGGAGGAGCTTGACAGACAGGGACTTCTGGTGAAGGTTGAGGACTACAGCCACAACGTGGGAACCCATGACCGCTGCAAGACCACCATTGAGCCTCTGGTGAAGGAGCAGTGGTTCGTAAAAATGGATGAGCTGATCCGTCCTGCCGCGGAGGCTGTGAAAAAGGGCGAGATTCGGCTGCTTCCCCAGCGCATGGAGAAGACCTATTTCAACTGGACCGACAATATCAGAGACTGGTGTATCAGCCGTCAGCTCTGGTGGGGCCACCGGATCCCCGCTTACTACTGCGACGACTGCAGGGAAGTGATTGTGGCGGAGGAGACTCCCCAGGTATGTCCCAAGTGCGGCGGCAGGCATTTTACTCAGGATCCCGATACCCTGGATACCTGGTTTTCCTCTGCCCTCTGGCCCTTTGAGACGCTGGGCTGGCCGGAGGAGACCGAGGAGCTGAAGTACTTTTACCCCACGGATGTGCTGGTGACGGGCTATGATATTATTTTCTTCTGGGTTATCCGGATGATCTTTTCCGGTTACGCACAGATGGGGGAGAAGCCCTTCCACACCGTGCTGTTTCACGGGCTGGTCAGGGACAGCCAGGGACGCAAGATGTCTAAATCCCTGGGCAACGGCATTGATCCGCTGGAGATTATTGAAAAGTACGGGGCGGACGCGCTGCGCCTGACCCTGATCACCGGAAACGCGCCCGGAAACGACATGCGCTTCTACTATGAGCGGGTGGAAAACAGCCGTAATTTTGCAAATAAGGTGTGGAATGCCTCCCGCTTTATCCTGATGAACATGGAGGGCAAGGAGGTGACGGCGCCGAAGGCAGAGGAACTGCAGCCCGTGGATAAGTGGATTCTTTCCAGGCTGAACACCCTGGTGAAGGATGTCACCGAAAACATGGAGAGCTTTGAGCTTGGCATCGCAGTGCAGAAGGTTTATGACTTTATCTGGGAGGAATTCTGCGACTGGTACATTGAGATGGTGAAACCCAGACTTTACAATACGGACGATCAGGTCAGCCAGAACGCGGCCCTGTGGACGTTACAGAATGTGCTCATCGACGCGCTGAAGCTGCTGCACCCTTATATGCCATTTATCACAGAAGAGATTTTCTGCACGCTGCAGAGCGGGGAAGAATCCATCATGATCAGCTCCTGGCCCGTGTACCGTAAAGAGTGGTGCTTTGCCCGGGAGGAGAAGGACATCGAAACCATCAAGGCGGCTGTGCGGGGAATCCGCAATGTGCGCAGCGAGATGAACGTGGCTCCCGGACGAAAGGCCAGCGTGTTTGTGGTCAGCGGTGAGCCGGATATCCTGCGGACCTTTACGGAGGGCAGGTTGTTCTTCGCCTCCCTGGCTTATGCAAGCGAGGTGACGGTGGTGGACGAGGCATCCGGACAGAAGGAGCAGGCGGGCATTCCGGCGGATGCGGTTTCCGTGGTGATTCCGGGGGCGACCCTGTACCTTCCCTTTGCGGAGCTGGTGGATATTGCCCAGGAGACGGAGCGTCTGAAGAAGGAGGAGAAGCGGCTGGAGGGAGAGCTAGCCAGGGTCAACGGTATGCTTTCCAACGAAAGGTTTGTATCCAAGGCGCCCGAGGCTAAGATCGCCCAGGAGAAGGAGAAGCTGGAAAAGTATACCCGGATGATGGAGCAGGTGAAGGCCAGGCTGGAGCAGCTTGCGGGGTGCTGATACCCCGGTACGGGTCCGGCTGATTGCCTGCCCGGAGGCGGCATGAAGGTCAGTGTGAAAGAAGACAGAGGACAGTCATAGAGGGTCTTTCATTGCTGTTTGTGCCGCCGTCCGGCGGCGGAATGGAGAGTAGTATGTCAGATAAGAAGAGACAGGCGGTGTCGGCGGCGGGGTTTCTGGCGGTTTTCGGAGTCCTGCTGGCGCTGGCAACCCGCTTTGACCTGGACGTGAGCCATATGCTGGCGGACAGGAATTTAGTTGCATCCAGGTATTTTTCCACCAGTATACTGTGTAATCTGGTGGAGATTGCAGGGATGGCGCCCATCTGGGTGGCGGCCACCTTTGCGGCCTCGGTGCTCACGGTTTACTTTCACTGTAAGAAGGGCGGACTCCGCCATCTGAGAGGATTTTTCTTTGTGCTGACAGTGGCGGTGTCGGCGCTTCTGCTGCGGGATATGTTGAAATATTCCCTGATGATCGGAGGCAGGGAGGAGCTTTTGAATGCGCCCTGGATGATTGCCGTTCTGCTGGCCTTCGGACTGACGGTCAGCAGCCTGATCCTGAAACTGGCAGGAGAAAGGATCAGGCAAAATATGGGGCTGCTGCTGCCCTTTGCCCTGGCTATTGTGTGCGCCTGCTGCTGTCATCTGTGGATTGAGGTGATCAAGAATCCCATGGGAAGGATGCGGTTTCGGGCCATGCATCTGATTGACGATTATTCCTGGTTTACTCCCTGGTATCGGCCCGGAAGCGCAAGGCAACTGCTGGCGGGCCAGGGGCTTCCGGGGGACTATTTCAAATCCTTTCCCTCGGGACACACATACGCGGCCTCCATGTCCTATCTGCTGATCCTGTTTCCGGATTTGTTTCGGAACTGGAAGACCGGCAGAAGAAAGGTGCTCTCCTATGTGATTCCGGTGGCCTATACGGGCTTTGTGGCCTTTTTCAGGATTGCGGCGGGGGCACATTTCTTCAGCGATGTGCTGGTGGGCGGCACCATGGGATTTGTGGCGGTGCAGGTCTTCCGCTATATTTTTCTGTACCGGCTGAGGGCCAGGATTGAGAAGTGCGGGATGAAAGCGGCAGCTTAGGGGGATTCACAGGTTGAAAAAGCAGTCCATTGCTTCCTTTGAGGAAGCGGAGCGTTATCTGAACGAGACGCCGCGGTTTACGACAAAAAATACCATGGAGGATACCAGGGCTTTTCTGCACCGGTTGGGCGACCCGGACAGGAGGCTTCGCATCATTCATGTGGCGGGCACCAACGGCAAGGGCTCGGTGTGCGCCTACCTGCGTTCTGTTCTGGAGGCGGCCGGGTACAGGGTCAGCGTCTTCACCTCCCCTCATCTGGTGGATATCCGGGAGAGATTTGTGACAGACGGAAAAATGGTCTCCAGGGAGGACTTCCTGAGGGCTTTTCTGCACATATACCACATGCTGGACTGGGAGGCTCTGGATCGGGGAACGGGAGCGTATCATCCCACTTTCTTTGAATATCTTTTCTTTATGGCAATGGTTCTTTTTCCGGAGCAGTCGCCGGATTACTGTATTCTGGAGACCGGTTTGGGAGGCAGGCTTGACGCCACCAACGCCGTGTGGGGGAAGGAGCTTGCCGTGATCACGCACATCAGCCTGGATCATGTGGAATATCTGGGGGATACGGTGGAGAAAATAGCGGGTGAGAAGGCAGGTATTCTGTGCGCAGGCGCGCCGTTACTGTATTGGGACACCTGCCCGGAAACGGACAGGGTGTTGGAGCAGCGGGCGGCGGAACTTGGCATACCTGCTTGGTCCGTGTCGAAAAGTGACTACAGGTTCTTAAGTTTTACGAATAAAAGCATTGATTTTTCCGTGCGCACTCGGTATTATAATAATATTAGCCTTACTTTGCACACCATCGCAGCCTATCAGATGGAAAATGCCGCGCTGGCCGTTCGGGCGGCGGAGCTTCTGGACGGCGGACAGGCCGTCACCCCGGAGCAGATCAGGCGGGGGATCAGGGATGCCTTCTGGGCAGGCAGAATGGAAGAAGTGCTGCCGGAGGTCTATGTGGACGGCGCTCACAATGAAGACGGTATTCGGGCGTTTCTGGAGACGGTGGAGGCGGATCAGGTTCAGGGAAACCGGACGCTTTTGTTCGGCGTGGTGCAGGATAAGGACTATGTGCGTATGACGGAGGAGCTGGCGGGCTCCGGGCTGTTTCACAGGATTGCCGTGGCACAGATGCACACGGGCCGTGCGGCGGCGCCGGAAAAGCTTGGGGAGCTGCTTGCCGGATATCCGGGATGCGAATACTGCGTTTATGAAAATGTAAGCAAGGCCTTCCGGGAGCTGCTTGGCAGCCGGGGGCCGGGGGAACGTCTCTATATAGCGGGCAGCCTGTATCTGGCGGGCGAGATAAAGGAGATGCTGGAAAATGATAAATTTTGAAGAAGAACTGAAAAAATTTCATCCCAGCCTTGAGGTGGAGGATGCGGAGGACGCGATCTATAATCAGGATCTGACCGATATGGCAGATCTGCTTGTGAAGATGATAAAGGAGTCAGAGGAGAAGCCGGAAGAGGAGTAACACATGTATTGTTATCACTGCGGATGTCTTCTGTCGGAGCATGATTTTTGCACCGCCTGCGGGGCGGATGTTTCCCTATATAAAAGAATAATGCATGTATCCAACATGTATTACAACGACGGCCTGGAGAAGGCCGGAGTCAGGGATTTGACCGGTGCGATCACCAGTTTGCGGCAGAGTTTGAAGTTTAATAAAAATAATATAGATGCCAGAAACCTGCTGGGACTTGTGTATTTTGAGTCCGGGGAGGTGGTGGCGGCCCTGAGCGAATGGGTCATCAGCAAGAATCTGCGCCCTGAGAAAAATATCGCGGACGATTACATTGATAAGCTGCAGTCCAATTCGGCAAGGCTGGACTCCATCAACCAGACCATCAAAAAATACAATCAGGCATTGACTTACTGCGGGCAGGACAGTAAGGATCTGGCAGTCATACAGCTGAAGAAAGTACTTTCATTGAACCCGCGGTTTATCCGGGCGCATCAGCTGCTGGCCCTGCTCTATATGGACAGCGAGCAGTGGGATCGGGCGGAGAGAGAGCTGCGCAAGTGCACGGACATTGACAGAAACAACACACAGACCTTACGTTATCTGAAAGAAGTGGAACTGATGCTGGTTCCCGACGAGAATGTAAAGCAGAGCGGCGGAAGGCGCAAAAAAGAGGAAACCGTGCGTTATGTCAGCGACAATGAGATGATCATTCAGCCGCTGAACGTGAAGGAGCCGAAAAACAACGGCGTCTCCACCCTGGTCAATCTGGGGATCGGACTTGCCATCGGACTTGCCGCCACCTACTTTCTCATGGTGCCTGCGGCAAGGACAAATGCCAAGACGGAAGCCCAGAAGACCATCACCGAGATCAGCAATCAGTCCGACGCAAAGACAGTGCGCATCCAGGAGCTGGAGAGCGAGTTGGAAAAGCTGACACAGCGGGCTGAGGGCCTGGAAGGACAGCTGGAGGGCTTTGTGGGGGCAGGCGGCACCATGGAGGCCTTTGACAGGCTGCTGACGGCTGCGGCAGGATACCTTGTGAATCAGGATAACGCCGCCACCGCGGCGGATCTGGAGAACATTGCGCAGGCGGTAAATGTAGAAGAAGCCTCGGAGGGCTTCCAAACCTTGTACAATACGCTGCTGGGTGCCATAGGGCCGGAGTTGTCCGGGATCTATTATGAGGAGGCTCAGACCTACTTCCGCCAGGAGGATCTGGCGCTGGCCATTGAGTTCTTTGAGAGAGCGGTGTACTACGATGCCGGAAATAAGGATGCGCTTTATTTTCTGGGCCGCTCCTATCAGAAAAACGGTGATGCGGAGAAGGCGGTGGAAACCTTCCAAAAGGTACTGGAGCTCTTCCCGGGTTCCGACAGAGTGCGGGATACCAAGCGATATCTGCGTGAATTGGGCGTCACGGTGGAATAAAAAGCAAAGGAACAGACAAGATACGAAAGAAAGAACCTGTAGTCTCTATGGGTTCTTTTCTTGTGCGCGCATCAGCGGTGCCGGAAGGAAAGGCAGACCCGGGCGTGCCTGTGCGAATAACATTTGGAAAGGAAACGATCATATGGAACAGATCACCACGGATGATTTTCAGATTATTGACAATTGCCTGATGATAAGGCTCCCGGAGGAGATTGACCATCACGGCGCAGGTTTTATCTGTGAGAATGCGGACAGGCTGCTGTGCAGGGAGGAGGTAAAAAATATTGTCTTCGATTTTGAGAATACCCGCTTTATGGATTCCTCGGGAATCGGGATCATTATGGGACGATATCGGAAAATATCCTGCTTCGGCGGGCGGATCTACGCGATCCACGCGGACAGACAGATCAGAAGGGTGCTTAGAATATCCGGTTTGGAGAGAATAGTGGAGGTACTGGAAGCATGAGGAACGAGATGGAAATTATCTTTGACGCAATTTCGGATAACGAGGGGTTTGCCCGGGTGGCGGTGTCGGCTTTTGTGGCCAATCTGAATCCCACGCTGGAGGAGCTGGCGGACATCAAGACGGCGGTGTCCGAGGCGGTGACGAACTCCATTATCCATGGCTATGAAAATCTGTACGGCTATGGCGGGGCAGGGGGAAGGCCGGCTGACAGGGCGCAGATCAATCCAGGGAAGGTGAAGATCCGCTGTCTTTTGGAGGGGGACATGCTACATATCCAGGTCACGGACACCGGAAAGGGCATCGGAAATATTGAACAGGCCATGGAACCCCTCTTCACCACAAAGCCGGAGCTGGAGCGCTCCGGGATGGGCTTTGCCTTTATGGAGGCATTCATGGATGATCTGGAGGTGGAGAGCGAGCCGGGAAAAGGGACTACGGTGCGGATGAAAAAGAAGATGGAAGCGGGCGCCTGGATAGACGGAGAGGACTGAGGCATGGAGGAAACGTCAGTACTGATTGCAAGGTCACAGGCAGGAGAAAAGGATGCAAGAGAGGTACTGATAGAGAAAAACCTGGGGCTGGTACACCACATTGTCCGACGCTTTTCGGGGAGAGGTTATGACCCGGAGGATCTGTTTCAGATCGGAACCATAGGGCTGATGAAAGCCATCGACAAATTTGACCTGAAGCTGGGACTGCAGTTTTCCACTTATGCGGTGCCCATGATTACGGGGGAGATCAAGCGGTTTCTGCGGGACGACGGGCCGGTAAAAATATCCAGAACCATCAAGGAAAACGGGCTGAAGGTGAAGCTGGCAAGACAGAAGCTGCAGGCCAGGGAGGGAAGAGAGCCCACCCTGCAGGAGATCATGGCGGAGACGGGACTTTCTTCGGAGGATGCGGTTATGGCCATGGAGGCATCCATCGAGGTGGAGTCCATCTACAGCGCGGTCTACCAGGATGACGGCAGCGAGGTCTATCTGGTGGATAAGGTGGTGCGCGGGGCAAACAGCAGCGTGGGGAGCAGCATGGTGGGGGTTTTTGACAGCGAGGATACGGAAAAGGAACAGCTGTTGAACCACATGCTGCTGAAGCAGCTGCTGGAAACGCTGGAGCCCTCGGAGCGGAAGCTGATCTCCATGCGCTACTTCCAGAATAAGACTCAGATGGAAATTGCAGGCATTTTGGGAATCAGTCAGGTCCAGGTCAGCCGGCTGGAAAAGAAGATTCTGCTGCGTCTGAGAGAGCGCGCAGGAACCTGATTGTTTAAATTTTTCTAAAAAGTAATATTTTCCGCTTTTCCTATTTTGCAAATTCGTTTAATATAATGTTAGAAACCGAGGTTGATTGCAAAACGGGAGATGAGGATACAGATGAAGACAAATACCAGTAAAGACAAGACAAATACCAATAAAGACAGAGAAGAAAAGCTCAGGGCGGCAGCCAGAAAAAGCAGACGACGCAGCTCTACGGCGATGGTCATTTTGGCCATGCTGGGCTGTCTGGTACTGCTGGTTGGGCTTATGTACGGAGGACTTACCCTGATCGACAGGGCAGTACACGGAGGAGAAGAGAATCAGGCGGCTTCCGACCAGCCGGCGGATAATCCGGATGACGCCGTGGAGGTGATATCTCCGGCCATCGTCTATTCCCAGGAGGAGCTGGACGCGAAGATTGCGGAGGCGGTGCTGGCGGCGCAGGACGAGGAAGCCGACCGGGTGCTGCAGGGTATCAAGGCGGCTTTGTCCGAGGGCACAACCACCGTGGAGACGCTGCGGCCCTACTATCCGAATGAGATTGTGGTGGTGAGCGGCGGCAGGTTCCACTTCGTTCCCATCAACAGGGAGCTGAAGCAGAATCAGCTGGATGCGGCAAACCTGAATATTCTGGAGAGCGGAGAGTATCAGTATCTGACGGACGGCCAGGTGACTTCCCACAAGGGTATCGACGTATCCAGCCATCAGGGCAAGATAGACTGGAACCTGGTGGCGCAGGACGGGGTGGAGTTTGCCATTATCCGGGTGGGCTTCCGGGGCTATGGCAGCGAGGGAACGCTGAAGGTAGACGAGCAGTTTGAGAACAACATCAAGGGGGCGACGGCTGCAGGGATCAAGGTGGGCGTGTACTTTTTCAGCCAGGCCATCAACGAGACGGAGCTTCTGGAGGAGGCAAATCTGGTGCTGGAGCAGATCAGGCCCTATAAGCTGGACTGCCCGGTGGTCTACGACGTGGAGCGGACCAGCAGCGACGGCCGTATGAATAAGATCTCGGTGGAGGAGCGGACGAATCTGACCAAGCTGTTCTGCCAGACCATTGAGAGCGCGGGCTATGAGCCCATGATCTATCACAACACGGAGATGGGGGCGCTGATGATCGATGTGGCCCAGCTGGATGATTACGACAAGTGGTACGCCTCCTACAGCGACAAGATGTTTTATCCCTATGAGTATAAGATCTGGCAGTATTCGGATAAGGGAAAGATTCAGGGAATCAAGACGGATGTGGATCTGAACATCAGCTTTGCACCGGTGTGGGAGTAAATTGTTATGGAAGAACCTGCTTTTTTTCCGGAACAGAACCGGGCATATGACATTGTTCACAGAAAAGGGAAGCATCTCGCCTGTGTTGCCCCGCACGTTCACGACGCAACCGAGATTTATCTGAATCTGTCCTTCCTGCCGAATGTTCTTCTGGGAAATCAGGTGATGGCGGCGGAGCCGGGAACGCTGATTCTCATTCCGCCCTTTCAGGTGCATCAGCTTTTTGACAGGACGGATGAGGTCTATGAGCGTTACATTCTCTCTGTGAGCGCAGAGTGGCTGGAACACGTCTTCCCACAGGGAAATACAAAATATGAATATTTGAAAAACGGGGGGCGGCCTTTATTGCTGTCCCTTTCTTCTGTGGCGCAGGAAGCCCTGCGGCAGAGTCTGGAGGAGCTGCTTGCCTTCGGGGATGATTTTTTCTTTGAGGCCATGGCCTGTTTTTTCGGGTGCATGGAGCAGATCGACCGCATTGTGCTGACGAAGGAGGAGGGGAAGAAGGGAGCACGGATTTCCGGCGTACAGCAGACGGTAAATGATATGATCTGTTATCTGAATGAACACAGTGAGAGATGCGTGACGCTTGCGGAGCTGTCAGGGCAGTTTTACCTGAATCCCGACTATATTTCCCGGATTTTTAAACAGTACACGGGGACAACGGTGGGCAGCTATGTGACGCTGCGCAAGATCGCCCGGGCCAGGCAGCTGCTGCGGGAGGGATACACGGTGACGCAGGCACAGCTTGCCACCGGCTATTCCAGCTATGCTCATTTTTCCCGCACCTTTAAAAAGCAGACCGGCCTGTCCCCGGGGGAGTACAGAAGCCGCAGGGGCTGACTGTGCCGGGGGAGTACAGGAGCCGCAGGGACTGAGAGACTGATAAAGCTCAGAGGGTCGGATTTTATCATAAAAAGGTAAGGAACGGGTATATCATTTCAGGCGGGGATTTTTTATAATGGATTCAGTTGACAGGATTTGACTGAAAGGTGGGGAGACGCCATGAAAAAGAGAGTGGCCCTGGTGGGCTGCGGCGGAATTGCAGGGGTACATGCGGGGGTTCTGACAGGGCTGCCTGAGACGGAACTCTGCTGTTTTGCGGACTGCAAAAGGGAACGGGCGGAAGAATTCTCCGCCGCATATTGCGGGGGAAGGGCAGGGGCTTATTCGAGCATGGAGGAAATGCTGGACGCAGAGAGCCCGGATGTGTTACATATCTGTACGCCTCATTACCTTCATGTGCCCATGGCGGCGGAGGCACTTGGACGGAACATTTCCGTATTTATGGAAAAGCCGCCGGCGATCTCGGAGGAGCAGTTTGTGCAGTTGGAGCGGGCAGCGGCGAAGAACAGGGCCAGGCTGGGGATATGTTTCCAGAACCGTTACAATGAATCTACCGGGAAGATAGACGAGCTGCTGCGGGAGGGTGCGCTTGGCGGGATCAGAGGAGCCAGGGCTTTTGTCACATGGAACAGGGAGGCACAATATTACAGCGGCAGTGGCTGGCGCGGAGCCTGGGCCACCGAGGGAGGTGGCGTGTTGATCAATCAGTCCGTTCACACCCTGGATCTTCTGCTGCGCTGGATGGGAGAGCCGGAAGTGGTGGAGGCATCCATGGCAAACCATCATCTGAGCGAAGTCATGGAAGTGGAGGACACTGTGGAGGCATTTCTGGGTTTTCCCGGCGGGCAGCGGGCGTGTTTTTATGCCACCACGGCCTACTGTGCGGATGTGCCGCCTCTGATTGAGCTGGAGTGCGAGAGAGGCCGGATTCGGCTGGAGGGAGAAGAGGTGACGGTAAAGCCCCGGGAGGGAGAGCAAACCGTCTTCAGGGGTAAGAAGGCCAAGGTGCCTGGCAAGGCATACTGGGGAAGCGGGCATGCCGCCTGTATCAGTGATTTTTACCGTTGTCTTGTGGGAGGAACGGCGTATCAAAACGATCTTGCTTCCACGGAAAATACCTTTCGGGTCATGAGCCGCATCTACCGTGCTGCCGACTGTCGCGGGGATACCTGTGCTGCCTCCGGCGGCATGGCGGGGCGTGACGAAGGGCTGTGACGGCAGTGTCTGTGGCTGAGGTTTGGCAGACAGTTTTTTTCGATTGTATGATGTGAGAAGAAGTGGAACATACCAATTTTGAGCGAGCAGGAGGAAATCAGGATGGAACAGGTGAGATTGGGAATCATCGGCATCGGCGGCATGGGGAGCAATCATGCCAGAAGTATTCTGGAGGGGCAGGTGCCGGAGCTTGTGCTGACGGCGGTTGCGGATATCCGTCAGTGCCGCAGGGAATGGGCGCAGAAGGAGCTTCCGGAGACGGTGGCGGTCTTCGGGGAGGGCAGGGAGCTGATGGACAGCGGCGCCTGCGATGCGGTGCTGATCGCCACGCCTCATTATCTGCACCCGGAGCTGGTGGTCTATGCCCTGGAGCATGGGCTTCACGTCATCAGCGAAAAGCCGGCGGGTGTTTACACGAAGCAGGTGCGAGAGATGAACGAGGCTGCAGAGAGATCGGACAGGGTGTTCGCCATCATGCTGAATCAGAGAACCAACTGTGTCTACCGGAAAATGCATGAGCTGATTGCCGGCGGGGAGCTGGGAGAGATGAAGCGGGTAAACTGGATTATCACGGACTGGTATCGGACCCAGAGCTATTATGACGCGGCGGACTGGAAGGCCACCTGGGACGGCGAGGGGGGAGGCGTACTGCTGAATCAGTGCCCCCACCAACTGGATCTGATCCAGTGGCTTTGCGGGATGCCCGCCAGAGTCAGGGCCTTCTGCCATGAGGGAAAATGGCATGATATCGAGGTGGAGGATGACGTGACGGCCTATCTGGAGTATCCAAACGGCGCAACAGGGGTTTTCGTCACCACCACGGCGGACGCTCCGGGCACAAACCGGCTGGAGATTACCATGGAGCTGGGGAAGCTGGTGTGCGAAGGCGGCAGGCTTCTGCTGTACAGGCTGGGGGAGAACGAGCGAACCTTCTGCCGGACGTCGCAGGAGGGCTTCGCAAAGCCGGAGTGTACCCTGGAGGAGGTGGAGACCGACGGCTGCAACGAGCAGCATGTAGGTGTATTGAAGGCCTTTGCCGCCAGAATTCTGCACGGAACCCCGCTGGTGGCGGAGGGGACGGAGGGAATCCGGGGACTTACGTTGTCTAACGCCATGCATCTGTCCTCCTGGCTTGACAGGACGGTGGAGATACCCTTTGACGAGGAGCTGTTCCTGGAGGAATTAAACAAAAGGCGGGCGACGTCAAGGAAAAAGACGGGCAGCGGCGTGGTGTTTGACACCGCCGGAACCTATTGAGAGACAGGAAACGCAGAGGCGGGGTTCCAGGGCGGACTGCCGCCGGGCGGGACTGGGAATGAGAGCGGAGGAAGAGATATGTTTGAAAAGATCATACTGACGGGCTTTGCGGATGAGATTGCTCCGGAGCTGGATATTCAGATGCAGGTGCTGGAAAAACTGAAAATGAATCATATAGAGATGCGTGGTGTGGAGGGCAGAAGCTTTGTGGAATACACGGAGGCGGAGGCAAGGGAGATTAAGAAGCGCCTGGACGACAGGGGCTTTTCCCTTTCCGCCATCGGTTCGCCCATCGGAAAGATCAGAATTTCCGAAAAGTTCGAGCCCCATATGGAGCTGTTTCGGCATACGGTGGAGCTTGCGCACATTATGGATACACCGAATATCCGGATGTTCAGCTTTTACGGCCCGGAGGGCGGTTCGCCCATGGCATACCGGGAGAAGGTGATGGAGCAGCTGGGGCAGTTTGCGGATTATGCGGCGTCCAACGATGTGGTGCTGCTGCATGAAAACGAAAAAGGAATCTACGGGGAGATGGCAGAGGGCTGCCTGGATATTATGAAGCAGTTCTACGGAGCGCATTTCAAGGCCGTGTTTGACTTTGCAAACTTTGTGCAGGCCAGACAGGATACCCTGGAGGCCTATGAGCTGCTGAAGCCTTACATTGCCTATATCCATGTAAAGGATGCCAGGTGGGAGGACGGCAGCGTGGTTCCCGCGGGCTTTGGGGACGGAAATGTGGAATTGATCCTGAACCGGTTGAAGGAGAGCGGATATGGCGGCTATCTTTCCCTGGAACCCCATCTGTCCGAGTTCGTCGGCTTTTCCGCCCTGGAGAAGGACGGAAAGCCGGGTGGAAAGCTTTCCGGGGAGGAGGCCTTCACGCTGGCCCACGATTCGCTGCTGAAGCTGCTGTGAATCGGGGGGAGCAAACCCCAAAAAGAAAATCAAACAATAAGAAAGCTTGCGGAGCAAGGCGGTACGAGAAAGGTGCCGCCTTCTTTGCGCGCAGCTTCACCGTAATGGTAGAGAACCTCCCCTGAGGGAAGCCGGCTGTCAAAGCGGCATTCGGAGGCGGAAGGATTGATAATCACCAGTATCCGCTCCCTGCCGTCGCTTCGCACATAGGCCAGGGGACAGGTGTTTTTTTCTGCGTATACAAAGGTGATTTCCCCTCTGCTTTGCAGTGCCGGGTGGCTCTGCCGAATCCCGATCAGCTTCCGCACCTCATGGTACAGAGAATTTTTATCCGCCATCTGTGCCTTTACGGTAGGTCTGTCGGCGGCGTCATCCGTGCGGATATAGAGCTTTTCCGGGGCAGCGCTGCTGAAGCCGTTGTTGGCGGTGCTGTCCCACTGCATGGGGGAGCGGGAGCCGGTGCGGGCGTAACCGCCCTCCACGGAGGTAAGTCCTTCCACATAACGCATGCCGACCTCGTCTCCGTAATAGAGGAAGGGAGCGCCGGGCATGGAGAGCAGGAAGGCAAAGGCAAGCTTCATTTCCTCCTGGCTTAAGCGGCGGGCCAGACGATCCATATCATGATTGCCGGAGGGGATACAGATCAGACCCTTCCGCTCTGATTTTTCATAGTTTTCCCGATATTTTTCCACAAAGGCATACACGTCGCCTTTTCCCTCGGAGGAGAAGAATGGGTGCTGGCAGCGGAACAAGTCGTTATAGTGGGAGGGGCCGAAGTGGAGCAGAAAGTCCATGTGAAAACCGCCCTGGAGGGACTTGTCCGGTTCTCCCCACTCGGACACGAAGGCAGCCTCCGGAAATTCTTCATCCAGGAAAGCGCGCACCTTCTGCCAGAGGGCAATGGTTCCCTTTCCCTCCTCGTCATTCTTTACCAGAGAGCCTGCCATATCCACTCGAAAACCGTCGCAGCCCATGGAGAGCCAGAAGCGGATCACATCCAGCATGGCCTGGAAGGTGGCTCTTGGGCCCGGGGCGTCGGGAGACTGCTGCCAGGATTTTGTGATTTTGTGGTATCCGTAGTTCAGGGCGGGCTGCATGGAAAAGAAATTCAGTGCCACGGCGCCGTCCCTGGGGGAAATGCCCCGCAGGCAGCTCATGTTTTCCGGGGATTCCCATACGCTGTCAGTCCAGACATATCGATCCGTGTATTCGTTTCGCTCCGCTTTCATGGACTCCCGAAACCAGGGGTGTTCCACGGAGGTATGACCGGGCACCAGATCCAACAGCACATGCATTTCCCGGCGGTGCGCTTCCGCAAAGAGCTGCTTCAGATCCTCGTTGGTGCCGTATCTGGGCGCGACGGTGTAATAATCCGCCACATCGTAGCCTGCGTCACCGAAGGGGGAGAGAAAGCAGGGGTTGATCCAGATCGCGTTGCAGCCAAGCTCCCGGATATAGTCCAGCCGTTGTATGATCCCCCGGAAGTCTCCGATGCCGTCTCCGTTGGAGTCCTGGAAGGACTGTGGATAAATTTCATAAAAAACCGCATTGTCAAGCCATTTTGCCATGATAATACCCCCTGCCCCGCTTTAACGGGCGTCAATGCAAGCTCCGGACGGAGCTTTTTGCCAACTTGTGGTCTTCTTGTTGAAAACGTTTTCTGACTCAGAATCTATCATACAGGAAAAAGGATAAATAATCCAGTCTTTTCTTCAGAAAATATGAGTAATAAATCCGGGTTTTCCCACATATAATAGTGACGCGGGAGAATGCGTACAGGCCGGGAAAGGACGGGCGGAATGAAAACAGTATTTTTGATCATATTGGGGACAAGCTATGGCCTGCTGGCAGCGGCGGGTGTGTTTACCGTGCTTGTGGCGGTGGGGCTGGTGCCCAGGTTTGCGGGAAAAACCCATACTGCAGGAAAGGCAATTCTCTATGAGGAGATGGTCATTTTCGGCACATTGACCGGCAGCTTTTTGAGTATTTTTTCCAGATACTGCCAGTTTGGCGCGTGGTGGCAGGAGCGCTTTCCCAAGGCTGTGGAGCTGCTGCGGGGAATCGGGGTATTCTGGCAGGGGGTCTATGGCCTGTTTGCGGGAATGTTTATCGGTTGTCTGGCCCTTGCCATCGCGGAGATGCTGGACAGCATTCCCATATTTGCAAGGCGTATCTCCTTCCGGCACGGGATCGGACTTGCCATTTTGAGTATGGCGGCAGGAAAGCTTTGCGGTTCCATACTTTATTTTCTTACGGAATTACACAGGACCACGGCATGAGAACGGTTTGGGACGGAAGGTGTTTTAAGCTGCTGAGAAGCGGGCGGATGGGAGTTAATTTATGCAGAACAGAACGGTTTACTTAAAATGCGAGAGAAATGCGGAAGTGACAAAGCAGGACGTGTACCTGTCCGATGTGGCCACCGTCAAATGCTCTGACAGTGCGCTCTGCGCCAGGCTGAAGGCGGTGAAGGTGCATCATTTCGGGAAAAACGATATCAGGCGATGTGTGATCTGTACCTTGAAGCTGATAGATTTGATGGAGAAAGAGTGCGGGGATATCAGTGTGCAGGTGGTGGGAGAACCGGATGTGCTGGTGGAGTGGGTCAGTGTGGATAAACATAAGGGCTGGCAGCAGTGGTTGAAGGCGGCGATGGTGTGTCTGGTAAGTTTTTTTGGAACGGCCTTCACCATCATGGCCTACCACAACGATGTGGGAATCAACGAGGTGTTTACAGAGGTGTACCGGATGGTGATGAATGAGGAGCCGCAGGGGTTGAATGTACTGGAGGTGTCATATTCTGTGGGGCTGGCGGCAGGAATTATTGTTTTCTTCAACCATGTGGGAGGCAGAAGGCTCACAAAGGATCCCACCCCCATCGAGGTTTCCATCCGCCAGTACGAGGAGGATGTGGATAAGGCGCTGATCGCCCAGGCGGGCCGGGAAGGCAAAGAGATCAGTTAAAGCCCCGGAAGCCCTTTCCGATGATTTCGCTGCTGTTGGTGATGGCGATGAAAGCGCCCGGCTGGGTTTTGCGGATAAAGTTTCTCAGTTCCACTGCCTGGCTGCGTCTGGTAATGGTGATGATGACAGCCTTTTCGTTGTGCTGATAAGCCCCTGTGGCGTGATGGATGGTAGCGCTGCGCTTCAGCTCATGGGTGATAAATTCACAGATGGGATCCGGATTGTCACAGATGATGGTAAAATATTTGCACAGGTTAATGTTCTCGATTACACCGTCTACCACGAGAGACTTGGCCAGCAGCCCGCAGAGGGAAAACAGGCCGGTCTGGGCGTCAAACACACAGCAGGAAGCCAGCACGATTCCCAGATCCACCAGGAAAAGCGCCGTGCCGATATTGAACCTCGTATGCTTTTTCAGGATCATGGCAAGGATGTCCGTTCCGCCGCCGGAGGCGCCGATGTTGAAGAGAATGGCCGAACTGAAGGAGGGAAGGACAATGGCGTAAACCAGCTCCAGCACAGGCTCGGAGGTCAGGGCGTGTTCCATGGGAAAGAGGATTTCCGCCGCCGACAGGCCCACCGAGGTGAGGAGGCTCACATAGACGGTTTTGATTCCCGCATCCTTTCCCAGAAAGAGGAAGCCCAAAAGCAGCAGAGCCATATTGATGACGAAGGTAATGCTGCCGGGGGTGGCGGGCATGACTGCGCTCAATACCACGGCAATACCGGTGACGCCGCCGAAGGAAAAATGATTCGGAAATTTGAAAAGGTAAACGCCGACCACCAGGATAAGGGTGGCAACGGTCAGCAGAGTATATTCCTGAAAGGTCTGTCTTATTTTCTGTTTATCTACATGCATTTCTTTCTGTTCTCCTGTTTGTAAAAACGAAATCCTAACAGATTATAGCACCAAAGGAGAAGATGTTCCATAGCTGTTTTTGAATTTTTTCTGCTCGGAGAAAAATCTGATCTGACAGTAACATCTATGGCGGAGTGATTGAAAAAGGGAGGACAATCCGATATACTGAGTGTGTAAGGCTTTCCGGGTTGTACCGATTGTGCGTGCATGATAAGAAGGATGCCTTCGGATATTGAGAAGATGCCCGTCTTGTGCGGGCCGGGAGGTAAGGACAGCTATGAATACGGAGAGGATAGAACGGATGCTTGAGAGGATGGAGGAGAGAGGGCTGGAGCAGCTTTTGATCACTGCGCCCTCCTCCATCTTTTATCTCACGGGACATTATGAGGAGCCGCTGGAGCGGTTTTGGGCGCTGTATCTGAGAAAGGACGGAGCACACAGGCTGGTATCCAACAGACTGTTTTCGCTGCCGGAGGGTAACGGCGTGGATATTCTTTGGTACGAGGACGGAGAGAGCGCCGTGGGGAAGCTGTGTCCCTGCCTGATGAAAGACAGAGTGCTGGGGGTGGACGGAGTCACCGCATCCAGATACCTGCTGGAGCTGATGGAGCGAAACGCGGCGGCGGGGTATGTGGATGCGTCGAAGATCATGGAGCAGGTACGCGCCTGCAAGGATGCCTGTGAACAGCGGAAGATGGAGGAGGTGTCCCTGATCAACGATATGGCCATGGGACGGTTCCGGGAGCTGATCCGGGAAGGAGTGACGGAGCTTGAGATCGCCGGGCAGATGGAGGGAATCTACAGAGAGCTGGGGGCGGACGGCTTTTCCTTTGCGCCGCTGGTGGGATTCGGCGGAAACGCTGCCTGCGGGCACCACGGCCCGGACCGGACCAAGCTGAAAAAAGGGGATTGTGTATTGTTCGATGTGGGCTGCAGAAAATACGGGCTCTGCTCCGATATGACCAGAACCTTCTTTTTCGGGGAGCCGGACGAAGAGAGCCGCAGGGTCTATGAAACGGTACTGCGGGCGCAGCTGGCCGCGGAGGCGGCGATCAGACCCGGCGTGCCGCTTCGCGAGGTGGATGGGATCGCCAGGAATATCATCGGGGAGGCGGGCTTTGGCTCTTATTTTACCCACAGGCTGGGTCATTTTATCGGCTATGACGTGCACGAGGCAGGAGATGCGTCTCCCGCTTCGGAAATCATTGCGGAGCCGGGAATGATCTTTTCCGTGGAGCCGGGGATTTATCTGCCGGATCGTGTGGGGGTGCGCATTGAGGATCTGGTGCTGGTGACGGAGGACGGGGTGCGGGTGCTGAACCATTATCCCAAGGAGCTGACCGTCATCGAAGGCTGAGGAAGGCAGACTGCTGATTTCCTGCATAAAAAAGACGATTTGGGCCATACTGGTGTGTAACGGACGGAAAGTTTAATATGATTGGAAGATCAGTATGAGAAGAAGGGCAGCGGTGCTGCCGGAAAGGAATCGTCATGGAACAAGCAAATCAGCAGGAGGTTCGGCAGCAGAAGGAATACGAAAAGTATGTCAAGGAAGTGACCCCCACCCATAACCTGTGGCTTCAGATGCTGAAGGCATTTGTCACGGGTGGAATCATCTGCTGTATCGGACAGTTCATTTTGAATTATGCGGGAAATATGGGACTGGATAAGCAGACCGCGGGGAGCTGGTGCTCTCTGATTCTGGTATTTTTGTCGGTGGTTCTTACCGGATTCGGCCTTTATCCCAAGATTGTGAAATGGGGCGGGGCCGGTGCTCTGGTTCCCATCACCGGCTTTGCCAACGGTGTGGCTGCTCCCGCCATCGAGTATAAGAGCGAGGGGCAGGTGTTCGGCATTGGCTGTAAGATCTTTACCATCGCGGGGCCGGTGATCCTGTACGGTATTCTTGCCAGCTGGGTGTTGGGGATTATTTATTATTTTTTGGACAGGATGGGTTTTCTGGCGTAACAGATTTACGCGGATAGAATAAATTGAACTGGAAGACAGCTTTTAAGAAGCAGAGCAGATTTCAGGGCAAAATTAGGATCGGGAACCTGTTTTCAGATTCCCGGCCTGTGGTTTTGTCTAATATGATCTGTTCTGCATTCTTTTTTTACTTCGTCAAGGGGAAAGAAATTTTGCCGGTGGTTTCCATGGATGTTAAAACCCCTGCAGCTGTCCTGTCAGAGCCCGTTCCAGCAGCTCGGGAAGGCGCTCCGGCGCACAGGCGAAGCAGGGAATATCCATGGCGGAGATGCGCTGGGCGGTCTGGGCATCATAGAAGGGCTTTCCGCCGTCAGCGATGGCCAGCAGGACAATGACCGTCACCCCGGAGGATTTCAGTTCCTCGATGCGCCGAAGCAGCGCAGCCCGGTTTCCGCCCTCTTCCAGGTCGGAGATCAGGAAGAACAGCGATCTGGAAGGGGATTCTATCAGTCCCTGGCAGTAGGCGATTGACTTGGCAATGTCCGTGCCGCCGCCCATCTGAAAGCCGAAGAGCAGATCTACCGGGTCGGCGCAAAGGGGCGTCAGATCCATGATCTGTGTGTCGAAGGCCACTACGCTGGTCGAAACGGCGGACATGGAGGCCAGCACGCAGGCCATCACCGAGGAGTAGAGGATGGACTGTCCCATGGAGCCGCTCTGGTCAATATCCAGAATAACATGCCAGCGGTTCACCCGGCTGGAACGGTCGAAGAACCAGACCCGCTCCGGAATGACGGCGCCAAGGGACGGATTGTAGTTTTTCAGGTTGCGCCGGATGGTATAGGGAAAATCCAGGGCGGAGGCGGCGGGCAGAGGGGAATGGGCCCGCCGGTTCAGCGCTGCCGTAACTGCCCGGCGCAGATCGCTTTCCAGCATCCGGTTCAGCTCCTCCACGATTTTGCGGATAAATTTCCGGGCGGATTCCTTGGATTTTTTCGGTATCTGATCCTTGAGCATGAGCAGTGTGGAGGCCAGATTCAGATCGGGCTCCAGGGTTTCCAGCAGCTCAGGCTCCAGAAGCAGCTGCTTTAAGCCCTTGCGCTCAATGGCATCGTTCTGCACCACGGCAACGATTTCCGGGTCAAAGAGGGAGCGCAGGTCTCCCAGCCATTTTGAAATATGAGGGGAAGAGGGCCCCCTGCCTGCGCCTCCCTGGCCAAAGCCTTCCCCGGGGCCGCCGTAGATGGCCGAAAGGGCGCTGTCCATCAGCAGTTCTTCCTGGGAGAGGGGAGAGCTGCCCATTTGTTCAAATGAATCCTGTGTTTCCGAACCTAAAATCAATCGCCAGCGTGACAGCTGCTGTGTCTGTTCCATAAATAATTCCCTTCCTTAGATATCGTCAAAATCAAAGTCATCCAGATCGGACAGCATTTCCTGTTCCTCGGCGGTGGTTTCCTTCATGAGAAGCTCTGCGGCAGAAGCCGGGCTGCAGCCCCAGATTTCTCCCAGATTTTCCGCCACGTCATTTTTTTCTCCGGGGGAAAAGTCGGCAAAGGCGCGGCGCAGGAATACCAGAGCTCTGCGGAAGGCGGTGTCGTCCAGCCCCGTCAGATAGTCGTCCAGCCGCCGCCAGAGGGAAAGGCGGACGATGAGAGCCCGGCGGTTTTTTGAGGCAAGTCCTTCAAACCATCCGGCTCCCAGATCAGCGGGGACGCCGGGAGACAGTCTCCTGGCCACCTCACGCGCAAGCAACTCCTCGTTCACGGTTCCGCGTTCCAGCAGGATTGCCAGGGCAAAGCCGCTGCAGTGGGGATTCAGGTCATCCCGGTCTGAGATGGTGTGAAGCAGGGTCAGCAGGCGGTCTTCCTCCAGAAAGTCATGGGCAAGCTGAAGGGTGTTCAGCCGATCCATGGATCTGGCGATGTCCGGAGCGGCCTTGGCGTCGCAGACACAGGATTCCTCCAGGGTCAGGCAGGCCCGCAGATAGAGCTGCTTTAACAGCGGCAGGATGGGCTCCGAGCGGAAACGACGCAGATCTCCGTAGCGCACCACAAAGGACAGGCGCTGGGCGGTTTCCGTCACATCGGTCAGTGCTGCGGCGTCCACCGACAGTCCCTGGAGTACCGACAGCGCGTGTACCGCGGCGGCAGGCATCCCGCACAGGAAGGCATCCTCAAAGATGGCGGCAGCCTGAGCGATGGTGGTGCTGTTTTCGGCCCGTTCTCTCAGGGCAAATGCAGCGGCGCCTTCTATGGTATCTCCCAGCAGGGAGGATTCCACCACTTCGATCTCGGCTTCCGGCGTCCAGCGCAGTTCCCAGTACTCTCCCCAGTTTGCGCCGTCCTGCCGGGAGGGAAGAAGTGTGGCAAAGTGGATTCCAAGCACCCGCAGGCGTTGGAGAAAGAAAGAACGGCGCAGGTCAGCCAGGGCTGCCTGTTCCGATTTTACATTCAGTTTTTCCCGCAGATCCAGATCCAGCTCCTGCAATTGGGCCGTGCGGTACTTTTCCAGCCGAAGTTCCTTCAGCTGACGATAGAAATCCTCCTGCACCGAGGTGCGGCTCACGCCCTCGGGAAGAAAACCGATTTTTTTGCCGATTTCCGTGTCCGCCGCCGCCAGGGCAAGCTCGGAAAAATTTCCGTGTCCCATCGTGGTGACACTGGCGTCCCGCAGGTCGGACAGGGTGGGATACCGGCTGCCCCGCATGGCAGCCAGAGTGTCCGCCAGTCTTGCGGCTTCAATGACTTCGGCGGAGGATACGATATTTCCGGCTTTTCTGTGGGCGGATGCCAATCGGGTAAGGTACAGATAGGGTGCTTCCTCCAGCCCCTGGCCGTTCATGGATTCCCAGAGAATCTCAAAATAAGCCGGCGCCTTGTTTCCGGCTCCGTAGCCGGACCGGGAGGTCAGCCGGTAGTAGGAGTAGGGCATCAGGGTGGCTGTACTTTCCATCCGGGGCAGGGATTTTTCCTCCTCGTCTGTCATGGGCTGATTTGTCTCCAGCCCTGCCACATGGAAAGCGCCGCAGACGCAAAAAATCTTTTCTGCGGGGATACCGGATTCTACAGCCTGCCGGATGATCCGCTTCATATAGGCCTCCCGCACCAGGGTTTCGGCAATGTCGTGCCTGTCGTCCGCAGATGCTTCCCGCAGCAGACGTCCGAAGGTGCCCGCGGCATCCTGATATTGATCTCCTGTCTGTTCAAAGTGTCGTTCCCAGAAGGTGTCGTGATCCTCGCCGGTGAGGGTTTCCAGGCGGTGGTAGACACTTTCCGTAGTCTCTCCCCGCTCCCCCCGGGCAGCGACAGCCGATTCGTTTGATGAGGCTGTCCGTATCTCCGAAGCAGACTGATTTCCGGAGGCAGGCTGCTGTTTCCCGGAAGCGGCTTCTTCCTTGTCCAGGGCAGCCTCCTGCTCATCGGAAACAGCTTCTGTCTTGTCCAGGGCAGGCTCCTGCTCATCAGGAGCGGTTTCCGCCTCGTTCAGAGAAGGCTCTTGCTGCTCAGTCTCTTGCTGCTCAGTCTCTTTCTCCGTAAGAGACAGAAATACGCCGGAGGGAAGATCCATAAAGCGGCATTCCACCCCATGCTCGTGAGCCCACAGGATGGCCTGGATTTCGGGTGAATAGATGGCAAACGGATAAAGGATCGTGCGGACAGGCGGCGTCTGGGTGTAGGCCAGAATGGCGGCCGGAAACCGGGTGTCCGGGTGACACAGCCATTTCATCTGGTCGTTTAAGTCGCTGGGGCCTTCCACAAGCACCAGGGCGGGAGCGGCCGCATTCAGCGCCTTGCGCAGCTGGAATGCCGCCGCCGGTGACAGGTGGCGCACGCCAAAAAAGATTGGCCCGCCCATCACTCGTTCAGCTCCCGGCAGGCACGGTAAAGAGAGAGCCATGCACTGCCCCGTTTTTTCATTACATTTTCCAGATATTCGTTCCAGCAGAGCTTATCCTTGTCCTCGTCTTTGATCACTGCGCCCTGCAGTGCGGCGGCCAGATCCTCTGCCGTGACGGTTCCGTTTCCGAAGCTTCCGGCCAGGGCCATGGAGTTTGCCAGCAGGGAGATGGCTTCGGCTGTGGAGAGGACGCCCGAGGTGGTCTTCAGCTTTTGTTTTCCGTCCAGGGTAGCTCCGCCCCGCAGTTCCCGGAAGATGGTGACTACCTTTTCCACGGTGTTTTCATCCGGCTGTTTTGCGTTCAGATCCAGGCCGGAGGAAAGCTGGGCAACTCTGGTGCGGACGATTTCCAGCTCGGTGGACATATCGGAAGGGGTGGGCAGCACGATAATGTTGAAACGCCGTTTGAGGGCGGCGGACATGTCGTTGACTCCCTTGTCCCGGGTGTTGGCGGTGGCGATGACGGAAAAGCCCTTTTTGGCCGGAAGCTCCAGCCCCAGCTCGGGAATGCTGAGTCGTTTCTCCGACAGGATGGAGATCAGCGCATCCTGCACTTCGCTGGCACAGCGGGAGATCTCCTCGATGCGGGCGATGGAGCCGGTTTCCATGGCCTGATACACGGGACTTTTTACCATGGCTTCGGGACAGGGCCCCTTTGCGATGAGCATGGCGTAGTTCCAGGAGTAGCGGATTTGTTCCTCGGTGGTTCCGGCGGTGCCCTGAATCACCTTGGTGGAATCTCCGTTGACTGCGGCGGACAGATGTTCGCTGAGCCAGGATTTTGCGGTGCCCGGCTCACCGATGAGAAGGAGTGCCCGGTCAGTGACCAGGGTGGAGATGGCAATCTCCACCAGACGGCGGTTTCCCATATATTTCGGTGTGATATCCACGCCCTTGACCTTTACGCCTCCGGTGATATAAGTCAGGACGGAGCGGGGGGACATCCGCCATCCGGTGGGGACGGAATCCTTTTCCGCCGAGATCAGTGCGTCGATTTCAGTCTGATAAAGCTCCTCCGCAGGGAGGCGCTGAATTTTTATTTCTGCCATGTTTATATCCATTCCTTTCGCTTCGCTCAGGCACAAAACGTAATGAAAATG
>ERZ779624.135-NODE-135-length-30346-cov-7.969727_pt1 | contig 30346 bp, 20 predicted proteins | sample MGYA00514190_ERZ779624 | MGnify/ENA primary metagenome ERZ779624 (study PRJEB29562, sample SAMEA4376706) | mouse gut metagenome | isolation source: Cecum | study: EMG produced TPA metagenomics assembly of the A DSS colitis mouse model was used to assess the... | reverse complement strand
CCGCCCAGGCCATGCTGGCCCAGGCCAACCAGGTGCCCCAGGGCGTCCTCCAGCTCCTGGGCTAACGCGTCGCAAAGTCCGCTTGGCTCCGTTTCCGCCTGACGGCGAAAACTGCGCCCGCTCCCTTGCTCCTCGTTTTCCGGCACAAACGCTTCGCTGGTTTGCGCCGGAAGGGGACGGGGGACGCGAGGGGGATATACAACAGAACAGGGGGCGGGCCAAAGCCCGCCCCCGTTTTGCCGCGCAAAGAGGACCGGGCACAGGCCCGGTCCTCTTTAATATGTTCAGCTGTCCTCCGCGAAGGGGTCCCCCAGATCCGAGGGCGGCTCCGCTCCGGCGGCGGCCGGGGCGGGGACTTCGGCGGGATCCTCCGCAGGCGGGGCCGGTTCCTCTGCCGCCGGGCCCGTTCCCGGTTCCACGGGGGCGGAAGGAGCCTCCTCCGGGGCGGGCTCCGGTGCTGCGGGGTACTCCAGGTTCCGGCCCGTCTCCTGGTGGAAGACGTGGGCGGCGCTGCCCCGGAAGATGAACCGCAGGGGCGTGCCGGTGTCCATGGCCTCCTGGCTCTGGCCCTCCTCGCTCACGGGCACCACGATGACCACGTCCCGCCCGCAGGCGCTCACGTGGATATGCACCGCGCTGCCCATCATCTCCGACACGTCCACTTGGGCGGGGACGGCGTTGTCCGCCTCCGTGAGGAAGATGTGCTCGGGGCGGACGCCCAGGACCACCTCCTGGCTCTGCACATCGCCGGCCAGCAGACGGGCCCGCTTCTCCTCCGACAGCTCCACCCGGGCTCCCTCCAGCTCCACGAAGTAGCGCTCCCCCTCCCGGACCAGGCGGGCCGCAAAGGTGTTCATCTGGGGGGAGCCAATGAAGCCGGCCACAAAGAGGTTGGCGGGGTGGCGAAAGACCTCCTGGGGCGTGCCCACCTGCTGGACAAAGCCCTCCTTCATAATGACGATGCGGTCCCCCAGGGTCATGGCCTCGGTCTGGTCGTGGGTGACGTAGATAAAGGTGGTGTTGATGCGCTGGCGGAGCTTGATGATCTCGGAGCGCATCTGGTTGCGCAGCTTGGCGTCCAGGTTGCTCAGGGGCTCGTCCATGAGGAACACCTGGGGCTCCCGGACGATGGCCCGGCCGATGGCCACCCGTTGGCGCTGGCCGCCGGAGAGGGCCTTGGGCTTGCGCTTGAGGAGCTCGGTGATGTCCAGAATCTCCGCTGCCTCCCGCACCTTCTGGTCGATGACCCGTTTGGGAAATTTCCGCAGCTTCAGCCCGTAGGCGATGTTGTCGTAGACCGTCATATGGGGGTAGAGGGCGTAGTTTTGGAACACCATGGCGATGTCCCGGTCCTTGGGGGGGACGGTGTTGACCTTCCGGCCGGCGATGTAGATTTCCCCCTCGCTGATCTCCTCCAGCCCCGCCACCATCCGCAGGGTGGTGGATTTTCCGCAGCCGGAGGGGCCCACCAGCACGATAAATTCCTTATCCGCAATCTCCAGATTGAAAGACTGCACCGCGACCACCGTGTTGTCGTATATTTTCTTGACATTTCGCAAGCTCAGATCTGCCATAGCTCAGTCCTCCTCTCCCTGTTCCCGCACCGGCTCTTCGGCCTGCTGTTTCTTATATTTCTGCTCCAGCCGCTCCTCCCGGCGCTTCTCCACCGCCGCTTCCACAGTGGCGGGGACCTTCACCTTGGCGAAGCGGTAGGCCCGGCGCGTCTCACGGATGGCAAAAACCAGGGCGGACAGCAGGGGATACAGGGCAAGCATGACCGCCAGAATGAGCAGCAGGGCGGCGTAGTCCTCCGTCAGACGGGCGGCGTTCTCCCAATAGGGGTAGATGACGCCGTTTAGGCGCATGGAGCGCAGGCCGAAGGACTTGGCCACCTCCAGCAGGTGGGAGAGGCTGTAACGGCTGGAGTTTTCCACCACGTCGCCCTCCCCTACGGGGAAGTTATCGGTGACGATGCCCTTGGCGTAGCCCGAGATGGGGTCGGGCATGACCAGCTCGTAACAGGTGATGGCGGCGTCCTCGTCCAGGCTGCTGAGGGCGGAGTAGGAGAGGAATATGCCGCCGTCGCCGGTGTAGGCCTTCCGGGTGGCGAAGTCGGTCTCCCGGGCGATCACGCCGGCCACCACGAAGGGCTTCTGATTGATGTAGACCGTCATCCCCGCCAGGTCCGTGCTGCCGTAGAGCCGCCAGGCCATCTCCTCGTCCAGCACCACCAGGTCGTCCATCAGGTCGTCAGAGCGGATGTAGGACCCGCTGAGCAGGGGCAGGGGGTGGAAGTAGAAGAAATCCCCACCCACGCCCACCGCCTTGACGGTGACATTGCCGCCGCTCTCGCCGGTGACGGTGACGCTGGATGTGCCGCTGTAGGCGTCGATGTAGAGGCTGCCGTTCTCCGGGGCCTCCAGGGACTGCTCCACCAGCTTGGTGTCCAGGGTCTGGCGGAAGGAGCGGATGTCGTCCTCCGTCTTCCCGCCGTCCACGGGCAGAAAGCAGGCGGTCTGGGCGAAGCGAGTCTCGCCGCCGCCCTGGAAACGCCTGGCGGCAGTGAGGGACTGCAGCGTCCCTCCCACGGCCCGCAGGCCCAGGGCGCAGGCCAGGGAGGCCAGCACCAGCACGATGTTCACAATCAGCAGGAACCACTGCTTGAAGCCAAAGCCCCTCAGGGTGGTCCGCAGCCATGTTACCGGATGGGGCTTCATCATGGGTTCTCCACCATCCTCACCTGGGTGCCGGCGGACAGGGGCTTGCTGGAGGTGGTGATGACGTAGTCGTTGGCCGCCAGGCCGGAGACAGCGGCGTTGGTGTCATCCTCCGCCAGGACCTGCACCTCCACGCGGGTGGCGGTATAGCGGTTGCCCAGGGGGGTGCTGCGGCTGGTGATGACCAGCACGAAGTGGCCGTTGGTGTCCTCCCGCAGGGCGCTCTTGGGCACAATGGTGTCAAAGTTGGCGCTGCGCTGGCCGATGGACAGGCTGATGCTGGTGCCCGCGTCGATCTCTCCGGTGATGCGGAAGACCAGCAGCTTCTTCTGGCCGGGGCTGGTGGGGTCCGGGGCAATCTGCTCCAGGGTGGCGGTGATGTCGCTGCCCCAGTAGTAGTTGGTCACGTCGGCGGTATCCCCCACCTTGACCTGCTTGGCCTGCTCGCTGGTGACGGAAATTTTGATGGTATAGCCCCGGTCCACCACGTCGATGACCGCCATTGCCTCGTTGGGGGTGTTCTCTTTGCCGGCGGTAACGTTGACGGCGCTGACGACGCCGGAGACCCTGGCCTTGACCTCCGTGTCCACGGAGTCCTTCCGGTACTTCTCCACCAGCTCGCGCTGCTTCTCAATGGCTTGGGCCAGGGTCTGGAGCTCCAGGTTGTCCAGCTGCTTGTCGATGTCCTTGCCCGAGAGCTTGTCGGAGAGGGCCCGCTGCTTCTCCTCCACGGTCTTTACGGCGGCCTTGTAGGCCTCCTGCCTGGCCGTGAGAGTCTCCACGGTCTTCTTCAGGGTCTCCACCGCCGCCTTCTGCTGGCGCTGGGAGGCCTCGTAGACCTTGATCTGGTCCTTGAGCTGGGTGCTGGCGGTGGAGAGGGAGTCCAGCAGCTGCCGGGCGTCCCGCAGCTGCCGCTCGGCGGTGGCCAGGGAGGATTCCGCCTTGTCCAGGTTGTTCTGGTAGGTGCGCCGCTGGTCGGAGATGGAGCCGGAGGCGGTGCTGAGATCCTTTCTGGCGCGCTCCAAGGCGGTCTCCTTGGCGGCGACGTCCTCCTGGTCGGCCAGAAGCGTGGTGTAGGCTTTTCTCCAGTCAGAAAGCTCATTGGAATTTGGCGTATACTCTGCTGTCCGATTGGCGGGCTTATCACCTTCGTCATTATCAGGCGTTGAGCCTAAATCCAGCTCCCATTTCAAAAGCTTTCCGTCAATTGCAATCTGCTCGTCGCTTGTAAATTCGTGGGTGCCGCTTGTATAATTCCAGGAAATATCCACATGTTCCATCATGGCATTGATGAAACTTGCGTACGCTGTCCAGTCGCCCTTCCACTTGGTTTGCGCACGCTGCAAAGCGGTTTCCGCATCGCGCACCGCCCGGTCCTTGTCCACATCCCCGGTGGTGTCCAGCTCGTCAAGCTTCTGCTCCCAGCTCTCCACCTCGCCGGTCAGGGTCTTGATCTCGCTTTCCAGCTCCTGAACCTTGGCCTTGGCCTCCTGGTACTCCTCGCTCTCGCCGGCCGCGGCATTGAGTTCCTCCAGGATGAGGTCGATCTGGCTGAGCTGGGTCTCGGCGGCGGCCAGGTCGCCCTTGGCGTAGGACACCTCGGCATCCGTGACCAGGTTGGCGTCCCGCTCCGCAATGGCCCGCTCCAGGTCCTCGCGGTCGTTTTTCAGGCCCAGGTCCTCTGTGGCGTACTCCTTGGAGAAGGTCAGCAGCTGCTTCTGATAGGCCAGCTGGGCGGCATCCAGGGCGTCCTGTGCCTCCTTGAGCTCCGTGCTCTCAATGTCGCCCAGCACGAACAGGAGGTCGCCCTCCTCCACCTTGTCCCCCACCTTCACGCACACGGAGCGAATCTCGCGGGTCTGGTTGAGGACCACCTCGTAGTTCTCGTTGGCGGCCACCGTGCCGCTGCCCCGGATCTTGGCGTTGATGGTGCCGGAGGTCACCAGCTGGGTGGCCACCTCGGGCAGGGAGTGGTTCATAATGGTCTGAGAGAAGAAGGTCAGCACCAGCAGCACCGCCAGGAAGATGATGGCGATGGTCTTGATGAGCTCCCTCTTCTTGGATTTTTCTTTCACTTCCATTGGCTTGTCACCCTTTCACTTGGATTCACAGGATTACCCCTTCACGGACCCCTGATGGGCGATGCCCTCCACCAGGTAATCCTCCCCGTGGAGGAACAGCAGCAGAGAGGGAACCATGTAGATGGTGGCGATGGCGAAGGCCAGCCCAACTTCGCTGGAGTTGATGGTGGACAGGTACACGCTCAGAGGCTGCTTCTCCGCGTCCGGCAGCAGAATGATGGGCTGCTCCACCATGTTCCAGTAGTCGATGAACACCAGAATGGCGATGGAGTACAGGGCGCTGCGGCACTGGGGCAGGCAGATGTCCTTGAAAATCTGCCACTCGCTGGACCCGTCCAGCTTGGCCGCCTCGATGAGGGAGCCGGGGATGCGCCGCATGGACTTGGTCAGCAGGAACACCGAGAACGGCGCGAAGGCGCCGGGGAAAATGATGGACCAGCGGGTGCCCAGCAGCCCCAGCCAGTCGCTGACCAGATAGTTGGGCACCAGGGTGACCTGGGTGGGCATCAGCATCAGGATCACATAGAAGAAAAACAGGAACGCACGCACTTTCCCCCGCCAGCGGGTGAAGCCGTAGGCGGTGATGGAGGCCACCGCCAGCTGCAGCAGCACCACCGGCACCGTCAAAATCACTGAGTTCCAGAATTTCAGCAGGTAGTCGGGGCTCTTGATGAGGGTGGTGATGTACTGGCTGAGGCTGACCTTGTCGGGGATGAACTTCAGGTTCACCGTCTCGGATATATAGGTCTTCCCGTCGCTGCCGGAGACGTTGGCGAACACCTTGCCGTAGTTGGCGCTGATCTCGCTCTGGGTCATAAAGGAGTTGGTGATGGTCAGCACCGTGGGCATCAGAAAGGCCAGGGCGAAGCCCGCCGCCAGCAGCGTCAGGGCGAAGCGGCCGAAATAGCGGTTCTTTTTCATCCCTCCACATCCTTTCCGAAGATGTCCTCCACCTTGAACAGCAGCGCGATGAGCGCCACCATCACCAGGGCCATCAGCACCGCCGCCGAGGCCATCTTCTGGTAGTCGAAGTTCTCAAAGGTGTTGTTCATAAAGTGCTGCATCATATACAGCCCCTCGTAGGGGTACTTCCCCACCAGCAGATAGATCTCCCGGAAGACCTTGAAGGAGTTGATGATGGAGAGGATGGCCACGAACAGCACCGTGGGGGAGAGGTAGCGCAGCTTGATGTTGAAAAACTTATGGGCGGCGCTGGCCCCCTCCACGTCCGCCACCTCCAGAAGCTCCTTGGGGATGTTGTTGAGGGCCGCCATGAAGAGAATCATGTTGTACCCCAGGTTCTTCCACAGAAACAGCACCACGATCACCAGCAGGCAGTAGGGGCCGTTGAGCCAGTCGATGGGATCCACGCCGAAGCCCGCCAGAATCACGTTCAGGGTCCCCCGGTAGTGAAACACCACCTGCCAGATGAGTACCACGGAGGCCACGGGGACCATCATGGGGCTGAGAAAGAAGGTGCGGAACAGACTTTTGGAGGGGATGCGGCACTCCAGCATCAGCGCCAGAGCCAGGCTCAGCACGACAGCAAGAGGCACCGCTATGGCGGAAAACATAGCGGTGTTCTTGGCGGCGGTCCGGAAGGAGGAGTTCTGCAGAACCGCCTTGAAGTTGTCCAGAAATACAAATTCCGGATTCATGGGGCTGCGGATGACGGAGTAGTACACCACCACCAGAAAGGGCACGATGAAAAACACCGCCACCCCCAGCACGCTGGGCCCCAGGAAGCCCAGGGAGTGCATGGTATCCCGGAGCTTGTCGTTGCTCCGGTCCCATGCCTCCCTGGCGGTCCGCCCTGGGGGCGGGCTCCCGGCTTTTTTTCCTTTGGTTTTACCGATTTTCATTGACATAGAGGTTCACACGGCTCTGAATCTGGGCCACGGTGTCATCCAGGGAGCGGTCTCCGCTGAAGTAGCCGCCGGCGGCGTCGTTGACGATGTCGTAGATGCTGGTGTCATAGGTGTAGAGGGAATCCACGGCGTTGTAGAGCTCCATCACCTGGTCGTACTCCTCCTGAGAGGTGGCCTGGATGTCGATGTTGAGGCTGCCCCAGCCCCAGCCGCCCTTGGACTCCTGGATGGGGTTGCCGTTGGGGTCCAGCACGTTGTTGCCCTCGCTGTCCTTGACATACTCCGCCTTCATGCACTCCTGGGCGACCTTCTCAAAGTCCGATTTGTTGGTGGGGAAGAAGTTGTAGCGCGAGGACCGGTACCCGTCCTCCGTATCCGTGACCTTGGGCAGCAGCAGGTCCCGCATGAAGGACCAGGCGCCCTCCTTGTCCTTGCAGCTGCTGGACATGGCTATGCCGGAGTTGATGACGAAGCTGCTGCCGCAGCTGCCGTCCTCCATGGGGTAGCCCTTGAAGGTGATGTACCGGCCTGGGATCAGCCGGCTGCTGTCCATGCCGCTGTCGAGGCCCGCGCTGCCGCCGCCGGGGCCCACTATCACGCTGTAGGCGCCGTCGGAGCCGTAGCTGTACTCCATGGAGAAGGAGTTCAGGGCCTCGCTGCCGCCGAACATGGCTTCGTACATCTGCATATCCTCGAAGCTGGAGAGGTTGTAGGTCATCAGCATCTGCCGGCCGTTGGAGATGAGGGTGTAAGCATCCTCCTGGTCCTCCCAGTCCACGCTCTCCCAGTCGTACTCAAGGGGGAAGCTGTTGCAGAACTCCAGGGCCTTGCGGAAGGCGTCGCTGTCAAAGCTGCAGACGCCGGTGCTCCAGTCCACATAGGCGTCCAGGTTCAGGGCCAGGATGGAGCGGAGCATGCCGCTCTTGGTGTCCCCCTCGCCGAAGATGGTACACCCCTCGGGCATGGTGGCCAGGGCCGCCTGGAGCTCGTCCAGGGTCCAGCCCAGCTCGTCGCCCACCACCTTGCGGGAGCCGACGACGGTGTTGATGGAGAAGGAGTCGAAGACCTGGTAGAGCTTGCCGTCCTGCTCGGCGGCGTTGAACACCCGCTCCATGAGGCCCGCCCGGCCGCCGATGTCCGTATCGTTCTCAATGTAGGGCCACAGATCCTCCAGCAGGCCCTTGGCCCCGTACTGGGAGAGGGGGAGGCCGGAGGTGTCCAGCATGTCGGGCACGTTGCCTGCCACGATCTCCGTATTGAGCCGGGTGAGGCCGGCGGAGGCGTCCTCGGCGGTGGCGAACTCGGAGTAGTCCTTCACCTCGATGCGGTAGAGGCTGTTGGTCTTGTTGAAGTCGATGATGGAGTTGCGCATGTTGTAGTTTAGCCCCATGGTGGCGTAGGTCAGGGCGGTCTTCTCCGGCAGGGAGGCCCGGTCCGTGGCGGTCAGCACCGCCAGCTCATAGCTGAAGCTGCCGCTCTGGTAGCTGTTGGTCATGACCACCACCCGGCCGTCCTCCAAAAAGCTGAAGAAGGAAATGTCGTTGACGTTGATGTTGGCGTCCAGCCAGCTGAGGAGGCGTTCGCCCTCGCCGGTCTCCTCCCGGAAGCCGTACAGGGCGTCCCCGTTCTGGTAGTAGAAGAGGAAGTCCCCGCCGCCGGGGTAGATTTGGTAGGCGTTCTGGGGCAGTATGTACTCGTCCCCCCAGCCCTTGGCCTCCTTGTCGATTTTTACGGCCTTGTAGCCGTAGGTCTCGGTGGCCGGGTCGCTGTAGGAGATGCGCACGCCCACGCTGCCGTCGTTGAGCAGCGTCAGCGCATCGCCCCACAGCTGCTCATCCTCCAGAACGAACTTCACGTTCAGGGAGGGATCCAGCACCGCTATCTTGCCCTCCACGCTCACGTAGAGGTCCCCCTCCTTGTCGAAGAGGGTGGCGTAGATGTAGTCCGCCTCCAGCTTCTCCTTTAAGCCGCTGGTGTCCACGCGGGCGATTTCGTTGCCGGTGGAGTCCAGCTGGCGCTGGAGATTCACCTCGGTGCTGCCGGTGTGGTAGTCCCACTTGTTGCCGGTGGTCTCGTCGAAGTCCGCCGGCAGGTCGAAGGAGTAGGTGTATATCCGCTCCGACACCCACAGAGTGCCCTCCGCGCCGGGACGGAGGCCGTCGATGGAGACGTTGCCCTCGCTGCCCTCGGGCAGGGCGCTCATCTCGAAGTTCTCCAGCTCCTCCGCCGGGCCGCCCTCCAGGGGGATGCGGTAGATCACGTCCCGGTACTCGTAGTTGGTGTAGGTCTCCCCGGTCTCGGGGTCCGTCACCTCGGTCTCACTGCTGACTTCACCCGCCAGATAGACGTTCTTCCCGTCGGAGCAGCCGCTGTTGATGTAGTCCAGCTCCATGTCGACATCGATGAACTGGGGCACGTACACCGTGCTGCTGAGCTGATCGGTGTCCCCCTTTTTGTCGTCCTTTTCGCCGCCGCAGGCCGCCAGGCCCAAGGAAATCACCAGGGCCAGCAGCAGGGCGGTCAGCCTCTTTCCGCGTATGAATCTCATACGATCAACCTTCTTTCCATATGTAATATCAGGATGCCGCCATTGTATGGGCCCCATGCATCATTTTTGCATCTGCTTCCCATCACACTTGTTTTTTCAGGCCCCAATATACCGGAATCTTCCTGCCGCTTACCGGTTCTCGTTGACGTAGAGGGTCACGCGGCTCTGGATCTGGGCGGCGGTGTCGTCCAGGGAGCGGTCCCCGGCGAAGTAGGCCCCGGCCATGTCGGTGACGATGTCGTAGATGGCCTCGTCGAAGTAGTAGACGGAATCTACCGCGTTGTAGAGGGCCATGAAGCGGTCATACTGCTCCTGGGTGACGGCCCCCTGCTCCAGCTGGAGATCGTCGGAGATCCACCAGGTCTCCTTGATCTCGATGGGCTGGCCGTTCTCGTCCAGCAGGGGCTGGCCGTTTTCGTCCTGCTCGTACTGGACGGTCATGGCTTCCTCGACCATCTTGTCAAAGTCGGCCTTGTTGACGGGGAAGTTGCTCCAGTAGCGGGCGCTCTCCTCGTCCGTGCTCTGGGACAGAAGGCGGGTGCGCATAAAGGACCAGGCGCCCTCCTTGTCCTTGCAGGCGGCGGACATGGCGACGCCCCCGTTGGTGGTGAAGCTGCTGCCCACGCCGCCGTCCTCCCGGGGATAACCGATGAAGGCCGCGCCGCCCTGGCTCTTGAACAGGCCGTCGTTCTCCAGGAAGTCCCAGCGCAGCTGGCTGAAGTAGACGCTGGTGAGCATCTGCTTGCCGCTGATGATCCGGGTGTAGGGATCCTCCCACTCGTCCTGGCTGTTCTCCCAGTCGTACTCGGCGGGGAAGCTGTTGCAGAAGGCCAGCAGGGCCTTGAAGTCCTCGCTGTCGAAGCGGCACTGGCCGGTGGACCAGTCCACGAAGCTGTCCGCGTTCTGGGCCATGACGTTGCTGAGCATGTCGGTCTTGGTGTCGGTCTGGCCGAAGATGGCGCAGCCCTCGGGCATTTTCGCCAGGGCCTCCTGCAGGTCCGCCAGGGTCCAGCTCATCCGGTCGCCCACGATGTTCTTGGGGCCGGCCACGGTTCGGATGGCGAAGTTGGTGAAAATTTCATAGAGCTTGCCGTCCTGCTCGGCGGCGTTCAGCACATGCTCCATAACCCCGGCCCGGCCGCCGATGTCCGTATCGCCCTCGATGAAGGGCCACAGGTCCTCCAGAAGGCCCTTGGCGGCATACTGGCGCAGGGGGATGCTGCTGGTCTCCAGCATATCGGGCACGTTGCCCGCCACGATCTCCGTGTTCAGCCGGGTCAGGCCGGCGGAGCTGTCCTCGGCGGTGGCGAACTCGGAGTAGTCCCGCACCTCGATGCGGTACTTGTCGCTGGTCTTGTTAAACTCGATAATCTGGCTGCGCACGTCGTAGCCCAGGTACATGGCGGCGTAAGTCAGGGTGGTCTTCTCCGGCAGCTGGGAGCGGTCGGTGGCGGTCATAATGGCCAGCTCCACTTTGGAATTGTCCGACTGCCACTCCCTGGTGACCACCACCACCCGGCCGTCGGGCAGGAAGGAGAAGAACTCCATGTTGCTGCGGTTGATGTCGGAGTCGATCCAGGAGAAAATTTTCTCCCCCTCTGCCGCCCCGGCCTTATAGCCGTAGATAGAGTCGCCGTTCTGGTAGTAGAAGAGATACTCCCCGCCGCCGGGATAGGCGTTGTAGGCGTTCTCGGGCAGGGTGTACTCCTCCCCCCAGTCCTGGGCCTCCGGGTCAACGGTCTTCATCGTCCAGGCGCCGGTCTCCTTCTCCTCATCGTAGATGTAGTTGAGGAGGCCCAGCCGGCCATTGCTGAGCAGGGTCGGGGATCCCATCATATCCTCGCACGCCACGCTGAAAATCTTGTTGAGCTGGGGGTCCAGCATGATGATTTCCGTCTCCGTGACGGCGTAAAGATTGCCCGCGCGGTCAAAGAGGTTGGCGTAGACATACTCCACTCCCAGCTTCCCGGCCAGGTCGCTGATGTCCACCCGGCCAATCTCATTGCCGGAGGCGTCCAGCTGCCGGCGGATGATGGACTCCTCGTAGGTGTGGTAGTTCCACTTGTCGTCATTCTCCGGGTTGAAGTTCTCCGGCAGGTCGAAGGTGTAGACGCCCACATGCTCCGTCAGCCAGATGGTCCCGTCGTCCGCGGCGGTGATGCTCTCCACCCCCACGTTTCCCTCCGTCCCCTCGGGGAGGGCGGTGGGCTGGTAGGCCTCCAGCTTGACGGGATCGTTCCCGTCCAGGGGGATGCGGTAGAGGGAGTAGATCTCGTCATAGTAGTACAGGATCTCCCCGGTGGCGGGGTCTGTCTCCTCCCGCTCCTGGCTCTTAGAGCCCATGAGGTAGACGGCGTCGCCGGTCGCGCAGCCGCCGGAGATATACTCCACGTCCAGGTTGAAGTCCAGAAACTCCGGCACGTACACCTTGCCGGTGAGCTGCTCGGTCCCGTTGTCCTTGTCCTTGCCGCAGGCCGCCAGACCCAGGGTCAGGGTCAGGGCCAGCAACAGGGCCGCTCCTCTTTTCATCATCCGGTTCATATGGTTCCTCCTTGTTCACATATCGCCGGCGGGACCCGGTCCGCCGGCTGTCTCTCTGAAAACATAGACGCAGGCGGCGCGCGGGATGTTCCGTCTGCTTCCTGTATTTAACTTTACAAACCGATGTATCCTCTTTGCATCTTTGAAAAGACAATCCGGTAACAATTCCGGAACAGATAGAAACAACCGGCACCGCCGCCCAGTGCGTGCCCCGGCACAAAAAGTCCCCCAGGTTCTTTTCAAACCGGGGGGCGCGTGCTATACTATATAATACTATACCATATCAGATCCGCGAAAAGGAGGCCGCGCCTATGCTTCTCTCCCGGCTGCTCTCCGTCCGCCCCGGCGTCACGGCCCTGACGGGCGGCGGCGGCAAGACCGCCGCCATGTACCGCTTGGCCCGGGAGCTGCGCCGGGAGGGGACGGTGATCTGCACCACCACCACCCGCATCCTCCCCCCGGATCACCTGCCGGTGGCGGACGGCGGGGCAGAGCTGGCGGCGGCGCTGGCGCGGCTGGGGTGCGTCTGCGCCGGGGCTCCGGCGGAGGAGGGAAAGCTGGGCGCGCCGGGCCTGCCTGTGGCGGCGCTGGCGGCGCTGGCGGACTATGTGCTGGTGGAGGCGGACGGCTCCAGGGGCCTGCCCGTCAAGGCCCATCTGGCCCACGAGCCGGCGGTCCCGCCGGAGACGGGGCTGACAGTGGTGCTGGCGGGGGCCTCCGGCTTTGGCCGGCCTGTCCGGGAGGCGGTCCACCGCCCGGAACGGTTCTGCGCCCTCACCGGTGCGGCGGCGGAGGAGCCGGTGACGGCGGAGAACCTGGCCCGGCTGCTGGAAGCGGAGGGGATCGGGGATATGGTGTTCATCAACCAGGCGGAGAGCGCCGGGGCGATGGAGGCGGCCCGCCGTCTGGCGGGACTGGCATCCCGGCCCGTCTTCGCCGGATCGCTGTGGGGAGGTATCTGGACATGCTTGTCGTAATACGCGGAGGCGGGGACCTGGCCACGGGCACGGCCCTGCGGCTGTACCGGGCGGGGATGGAGGTGGTGGTCTGCGAGACCGCCGTGCCCACTTCCATCCGGCGCACGGTCTGCTTCTCAGAGGCGGTGCGCCTGGGGGAGACCGAGGTGGAGGGGGTGGCGGCCCGTCTGGCGGCGCTGGCGGACCTGCCGGATCTGCTGGAGCGTGGAATTGTCCCTGTGCTGGCGGACCCGGAGGGGGCGTGCATCCCCGCGCTGGCCCCGGACGCGGTGGTGGACGCCATCATCGCCAAGCGGAATCTGGGCACCCGCATGGACATGGCCCCGGTGGTGGTGGCGGCGGGTCCCGGCTTCACCGCCGGGGTGGACTGCCACGCGGTGGTGGAGACCATGCGGGGCCACTATCTGGGCCGGGTGATCTACGATGGCGCGGCCCTGCCGAACACCGACGTTCCCGGCCTCATCGGCGGCTACGCCGGGGAGCGGGTGCTCCGCGCCCCGGCGGACGGCGTCTTCCGGGGCGTGAAGCGCATCGGCGACCATGTGAGGGCCGGGGAGGCGGCTGGCTATGTGGACGGCGCGCCCATGGTCTGCACCATCGACGGGGTTCTCCGGGGCCTGCTGGCCGACGGGGTGCCGGTGCGGCGGGGGATGAAGAGCGGCGACGTGGACCCCCGGTGCGCGCCGGAGCACTGCCTGTGCGCCTCTGACAAGGCGCTGGCGGTGGGCGGCGGGGTGTTGGAGGCGATTCTGCGCCTGAGCGGGGCGCTGAGGAGGCAGCGCCCTTAGACCGGTATGTCCGGCGGGTGCCGGCGGCGCTCAGTTCAGCCGCTGGAGCTCGCCGGGGTAGAGGTTCCGGGCGTTTTTCAGGTCGGGGAAGCTGCGCAGCTGGGAGTAGGAGACGGAGAAACGGACGGTGTCGCCCACATGCAGGTCCTCGTACATCCCGCTCCGGAAGAAGATCCAGTGGGTCTCACCCGGCACCGGCGGCTCCTCCAGCTGGACCAGGCCGCCGAGCTTGTAGCAGCGGTAATCGTAGGGCACGGAGCGGACGGCCTCCACCCGGCCCTGGTAGTACCCGTCGGCGTCCTTGGGAATGAGCCGGGTCCCCTGGTGGCTGATCTGCTCCAGGTATTTGTCCAGCTGGCGGCTGAGGGCCGCCGTCTGGCCCACCGCCGCGATGCCCGCCATGGACAGCTCGTCGTACAGGCGCAGCAGGTCGTCCCGTTCCTCCCGCTTGAGGGCCTGGAGCCCCTGGAGGGGCGTGCCTGTCAGGCTGGCATAGTCCAGGGGGGACACCAGCAGGGGCAGGATCTTACCCTTCTGGAGCCACGCGGCCCCCATCTCCGCCAGGCAGAACTTGCTTTTGAAGTAGTTGGGGGTCAGGAAGCAGAGGACCTGCTGGCAGTCGCACAGGGCGCTCCGAATGCGCTCCACGAAGGGTTCCCCGGTGGGCAGGACGCTGCCGGAGGAGGTCCAGAAGATGTCATCTTTAGCGATGCCCATGCCCAGCTGGAGGAACTCAACAAAGGGCTGCAGATCCTCCAGGTCCTGGGTGCTGTGACTGATAAACAGACGGTTCATATAGTTGTCTCCTCTCTCTCATATATGTTTTCCAACAGCTTTCGCTTTTGCTCCTGGTAGACTTGCTGCAGCCGCTCCGCCTCCGCCCGGTGGCGGAGGGTGAGGTCCTTGAGAATCCCGCCCCGCTGCTCCATCAGCGCCGGGTCCCCGTCGGGGACGGTCAGCCCCTCCAGGGCGGCCACCCCCAGCACCCGGATGGTGGTGCCGGTCTGGATGAGGCTGAGGGCGGCCAGCCCCGCCTCGGAGCGCAGGTACTCATACAGCAGATAGGGGTGGTAGCGGCGTGGATTGGACCGCAGGATGGTCAGGTTCCCGCTGATGTAGGCGTGAGGGGGATGGGGGGGCACGATGACCATCCGCAGGGCGGTCCCCTTTGTGGTGAGGATGATGTCGTCCTCCTGGATCCGGTAGCGCTGCTCCCAGGTGTCGGCGCCGTACTCGATCCGCTCCGCCGTCTCGTAGCAGATCTGATCGTCCAGAATGTCCCGCACATTCAGCAGGCAGCAGGGGCCCTGGCCCCGCGGGTGGTCCGGCCTCAGCTGGAGGCCCCGCGTCACGGAGGCCACCTCCTTCAGCTGGACCCGCCGCCCGGCGGGGGCCTCCTTGGTGAGGTAGAGGGCCGGGTTGAGGGAGCCCTCCCTGGGCAGGGCGGTCTGAGAGGGGATGCTCCGGGAGGGGAGGCCGTCAAACAGCCGGCAGACCTCGCGGATGTCCTTCTCGGTCATCTCTCTGGTCAGAAGCTGGCGGCTGCCGGACCTGGTCCGGCCCGGTACCTCTGCGAAAAGGACCTCCCGGGGCCGTTCCACGCCCTTTTCGCACACCAGCAGGGCTGTGGGCAGGCTGTGGCTGGGGTAGAGGCCGGCGGGAAAGGTGATGACTGCCCGAATGAGGCCCTGCTTCAGCAGCTTCTGGCGCAGCTCCATCTCATTTTTCCGCACCAAGGCCCCGCTGGTGACCACGAAAAAGGCCTGCTCCCCCTTCTTCATCTGTTCGAGCACGGTTTGGATGACAGCCCAGTCGAAGTACAGACTGCGCCCCTCCTGGACGGGCACGGTGTGGCTGCCCACCAGAGGGAAGTCCGCCACGTAGACTGACTTCCTTGGCGCGTCGGCGGGCTGACGCCAGTCAGCGGCGTCTCCCCCCTGGACAAAGGAATCCTCCACACCGCACAGGAACAGCAGCAGACTGGACAGGGCGTACAAGTAAGAATCCTGCTCGACTCCCCGGTAAGAGACGGCTGGTGAAGCACCCAGCGCGTCCCAAATCTGGAGTCCAAGCAGAGACGTACCGCTGCACAGGTCGTTGATCCGCTCTACGGGCTGGTGGGCGGCCAAAGCGGCAATGAGCTGGCGCAGCTGGGGCGGCGTGGCACACACACCGTCAGAGCCGCCTTCAAAATAGTACAGCGCCTCCACCTGCTCCCGCAGCCATTCCGGCGTGGCGCAGCCGCTCGTCTCCAGCGTATACAGCAGAACATCCAGCAGCTTCATGAGATCCGGGTCCTCGCGAAGCCGGTCCCAGGGGGTGGCGGCGTTAAAGGAGAGGACAGCGTCTTTAATTTTGTAGCCGGGAATGTTGCGGAAAAACCTCGGCAGCCATCCCATCAGCTCGTTGGACCTGCAGGGAGAGTGATGGAACTTCTGGCAGGTCACCTGCACAAAGGCCGCGTAGAGCAGCAACCTCCGCCGGTCTTCCTCAGACATGCGGTATGTTCGGGTATGTAAATACCTGGTCAATTTGGGAAGCACCAAGCTCACCTCCTTGTCCCCATCATACAGGATGCTCCAGGATTTGTTAATAGTAATTTTCATACCTACACTGGAGAGGCGGCGTATGTCTTCGCTTCGATGCAAAGTTTGGAGGCGGGACGCATGGGAGCATCTGCTCCATGCGTCCCGCCTGCAGTAATGCGGAGGGGGTTATTTGCTCAGTTTCACCGGCTTGCGGGGCTGGTTCTTCTGCCGGGCGTTGGTGCGGCCCTCCTCCTGAATCTCGCCGGCAGCGATGAGGGACCGCTTCGTCAGAGCCGGGCCCACCAGCTCGTAGACCAGAACGGAGAACAGCACCACGCTGCGCACAATCTCCCCGTCGGAGAGCTGCTGGGCGGTCAGGGCCATGCCCAGGGCCACGCCGGCCTGGGGCAGCAGGGTAACGCCCAGGTGCTGTTTGATCTTGTTGTCACAGCTGGTCAGGGCGCAGCTCCAGTAGGCGCCAACGTACTTGCCCAGGGAGCGGGACAGGATATACACCGCGCCGATGAGCAGCACCAGCGGGTTGGAGAGCACCTTCAAATTCAGCTCCGCGCCGGACAGCACAAAAAACAGCACAAAGACCGGAGCGGTCCAGCTGTCCACGCGGCCCATCAGTTCCTCGGAAAAGTCGCAGATGTTGCAGAACACCGTGCCCGTCATCATGCACACCAGCAGAAGACTGAAGCCGCAGTGGATGCCGCCCACCTCAAATTCTGCCATGGACAGTCCCACCGTCAGCAGGACAAAGCCGATGGAGATGGACAGGCGCTTGCTGCGGGAGTAGAAGTACTTCTCCACCCGGAACAGCAGCCAGCCCGCCAGCGCCCCCAGCCCCAGGCTCAGCACGATCTCCACCAGGGGCTCCACCAGAACAGTGGTCAGGCTGATGGCGCCGCTCTCCAGGGCGGCGGCCACGCCGAAGGAGGCGGAGAAAAGCACCAGGCCCACCGCGTCGTCGATGGCCACCACCAGCAGCAGCAGCCGGGTCAGAGGGCCGTCCGCCTTGTACTGGCGCACCACCATGAGGGTGGCCGCCGGCGCGGTGGCGGCGGCAATAGCGCCCAGGGTGATGGCGGAGGGGATGGAGATGACGGTGGGGTTAATGAAGTGCAGAACAACCAGGGCGAGGTCCACCAGAATGGCCGTGATCACCGCCTGGAGAATGCCGACGGTGATGGCCTGGCGGCCCATGTGCCGGAGCTGCTCCAAACGGAACTCATTGCCGATGGTGAAGGCGATGAAGCCCAGGGCCACCTGGGAAATTATGTTCAGAGACTCCACCTCTGCGGCGGAGCTGAAGCCCAGGCTGAACAGCTGCAGCGCGCCGATGCAGTAGGGCCCCAGCAGCAGGCCGGCAATCAGATAGGCGGTTACGGCGGGCAGGTTCAGCTTTTTGGCCAGACGGCTCAGCAGCAGCCCGCCCACCAGGGACAGGGACAGTTGGATCAGGATTTCCATGGCGACACCTCGTTTGCTTCTTAATCAAATCGAACAGAGTGTAATATAGCATTTTTCACCCAAAACTGCAAGGTTCTTTTGGGGAAAACATTGACAAAAATGGTGCTGTACCGGCGGGTCTTCTGGGTACAACTTTCCCCCTTTGTGGGAAACTATGAGGGGAGTTCCGGGAAAATGTTGGCTTTCCGGGCCTGCCCGCGGTGGCTTTTGCGATTTCCCCCTTTACATTTCCCCCGGTTGTATGGCATAATAGAGCATTGAACAGATCAGACATCATAAACTGGAGGGTTCCCCATGCCAATTATTGAATACGATACCTATAAGCAGAAGCTCATTGCCCTGGGCCCCCGGCTGGAGAAGCTGGCGGCGGCTCTGGATCTGGAGGGGGCCCGCCGGGAGGTGGAGGAGCTGGAGGAGAAAACCGGCGACCCCAATTTCTGGAACGACGTGGCCGCCTCCCAGAAAGTGCTCCAGCGCACCAAGCAGCTCAAGGGCAAGCTGGAAAACCACGCGAAGCTGACAGGCCAGTGGGAGGACCTCACCACCCTGGTGGAGATGGCCGCCGAGGAGGAGGACGAGAGCCTCCTGCCCGAGATCACCGAGGGCTACGGCCAGCTGGAGTCCGCCCTGGAGGAGGCCAGCCTGGCCACCCTGCTCACCGGGGAGTACGACGCCAACAACGCCATTCTCACCCTCCACGCCGGCGCCGGCGGCACCGAGGCCCAGGACTGGTGCCAGATGCTCTTCCGCATGTATACCCGCTGGGGCGAACGGCACAACTTCACCGTCAAGACCCTGGACTACGAGGACGGGGACGAGGCGGGCATCAAGTCCGCCGCCATCTCCATCGAGGGGGAGAATGCCTACGGCTTCCTCAAGAGCGAGAACGGCGTCCACCGGCTGGTGCGCATCTCCCCCTTCGACGCCAACGCCCGCCGCCAGACCTCCTTCGCCGCCGTGGAGGTGATGCCGGAGATCGACGACGACAACAGCGTGGAGATCCGGCAGGAGGACATCGAGATGCAGGTCTACAGGGCCTCCGGGGCCGGCGGACAGCACGTGAACAAGACCTCCTCCGCCGTGCGCCTCATCCACCGGCCCACCGGCGTGGTGGTCTCCTCCCAGCAGGAGCGCAGCCAGGTCCAGAACCGGGAGAACTGCATGAAGATGCTCCGCTCCAAGCTCATGGAGATGAAGGCCCAGCAGCACGCGGAGAAGATCAGCGACATCAAGGGCGTGCAGATGAAGATCGAGTGGGGCAGCCAGATCCGCTCCTACGTCTTCATGCCCTACACCCTGGCCAAGGACACCCGCACCGGGTTTGAGAACGGCAACATCAACGCGGTGATGGACGGGGACTTGGACGGCTTTATCAACGCCTATCTCACCGCCAGCGCCACGGGGGAGCTGAAAAAGTAACGAGGGATCACACCAAAACGGAGGAGGCCGCCCGGCTGGGGCGCCTCCTCCGTTTTGCTTTATCAGGCGGGTTCTCCGGTCCGTCAGCGGAAATACCTGGCGGCGCTGCGGAAGAGGCCCATATCGTAGTTTCCGGGCACGTTGCGGTAGAGCCGGGGGCCCACCCGCTCGCTGTGGCCCATCTTGCCCAGCACCCGGCCATCGGGGGAGGTGATGCCCTCAATGGCCCACAGGGCCCCGTTGGGGTTGAATGCCGTGTCCATACTGGTCCTGCCCTCTAGGTCCACGTACTGGGTGGCAATCTGGCCCCTGTCCGCCAGCTGCCGCAGGACGGACTCCGGGGCGATGAACCGGCCTTCGCCGTGGGAGATGGGCACGCTGTAGACCGCGCCGGGGGTGGCCTCTAGCAGCCAGGGGGACAGGCCGGAGCACACCCGGGTCCGCACGATGGAGGACTGGTGCCGCCCGATGGTGTTGTAGGTCAGGGTGGGGCAGGTCTCGTCCGTGTCTCGAATTTCCCCGAAGGGGACCAGCCCCAGCTTCACCAGGGCCTGGAAGCCGTTGCACACGCCCAGCATCAGGCCGTCACGGTTTTGCAGCAGGTCGTGGATGGCGTCCGTCAGCCTGGGATTGCGGAGAAAGGAGACGATGAATTTCGCGGAGCCGTCGGGCTCGTCTCCGCCGGAGAAGCCGCCGGGGAGGAAGACGATCTGGGCCTTCTGGATGGCCTGCTCCAGCTCCAGGGAGGACTGGGCCAGGGCGTCGGCCGTCAGGTTGCGGATCACCACCGTCTCCGCCTCCAGCCCCGCGCGGAGGCAGGCCCGCTGGCTGTCATACTCGCAGTTGGTGCCGGGGAAGACGGGGATGACCACCCGGGGGCGGGCGATGCCCTTGCTCCGGACGGCAGGCGCACTTCCGGTCCATGTGATGGGCGCCGCCGTGCCGCTCTCGGTGGTGCGGGTAGGGTAGACGCCCTCCAGAACGGACTCACTGAGCGATAACAATTCGTCGATTGGGACAGAATCACAACAGATCGTAATCACCGGCGCGGCGGTGGTCTCGCCGATGCGCCGGGCGCAGGGCAGGTCCACCTCCTCTGTCAGCTCCGCCACGATTGCCGCGCCGCAGGCGCCGTACCAGCTGACATGGCCGTGCTCGCTCCGGAAGCCAATGCGGTTGCCGAAGGACATGTTCATCACCGCGTCGGCCAGACCATTTTCCGCCGCCCAGGCGGCCTGGACCCGTCCGGCCCGGGCCAGGGCGTGGAAGGACTCCCAGGCGGCCCGCTGGCTCTCCGCACGGTCGCTTTCGGGGGCGAAGACGTAGACGGGGCGGCCCGCCTCCTTGAACTCCGGCGTGATGATCTCGCCGGCCAGGATGGGCGCGATGGCGAAGGAGATCACGGTGGGGGGGACGTCCAGGTCCAGGAAGGACCCGCTCATAGAGTCCTTGCCGCCAATGGCCGCCGCGCCGAAATCCAGCTGGGCGTCCAGGGCTCCCAGCAGGGCCTGGAAGGGCTTGCCCCAGCGGGACCGGTCAGCGCGCAGCTTCTCAAAGAACTCCTGGAGGGTGAGATAGGCCCTTTTGTAGTCTGCCCCGGCGGCCACCAGCTTGGCCAGGGAGGTCCTTACCGCGTCGTAGGCCCCCCAGTAGGGCGTGGCGGAGGCGTGCTCCGGGTCACAGCCGTAGGCCATGACGCTGGCCTGGTCCGTCTCCTGGCCCGGCAGAACCGGCAGCAGGGCGGCCATGGACTGGGCGGGGGTGCGCTGGGTTTTGCCGCCGAAGGGCATGGTGATGCTGCCCGCGCCGATGGTGCTGTCAAAGCGCTCCACCAGCCCCCGGCGGGAGGCGTAGCGCAGGCCGGAGGCCAGCTCCCGCAGGGAGGCGGGCCGTTGGGCCTCGCCCCCGGCGAAGGGGGGCACCGTCACCGCCGCCCGCTTCAACGCGCCGTTGGTGTCCAGGAAGGCCCGGCTCAAATCGGCGATGGCCTCCCCCCGCCACTTCATCACCATCCGGGGGCGCTCGGTGACCACCGCCACCCGGTAGGCCTCCAGATTCTCCGCCCCGGCGGCGGCGATGAGGGCCGCCTCGTCCTGGGGGGACACCACCACCGCCATGCGCTCCTGGCTCTCGGAGATGGCCAGCTCCGTGCCGTCCAGGCCGTCGTACTTCTTGCGCACCGCGTCCAGGTCGATCTCCAGGCCGTCCGCCAGCTCGCCGATGGCGACGGATACGCCCCCTGCGCCGAAGTCGTTGCAGCGCTTGATCATCCCGGTGACCTTCGGGTCACGAAACAGCCGCTGGAGCTTGCGCTCCTCGGGGGCGTTGCCCTTTTGGACCTCGCTGGCCATGGTGGCGAGGGAGTGCAGATTGTGGCTCTTGGAGGAGCCGGTGGCCCCGCCGATGCCGTCCCGGCCCGTGCGGCCGCCCAGGAGGATCACCACGTCACCGGGGGCGGGCCGCTCCCGGCGGACGTTGGCCGCCGGGGCCGCGCCGACCACCGCGCCGCACTCCAGGTGCTTGGCGATGTAGCCGGGGTGGTAGAGCTCTGCTACATGGCCGGTGGCCAGGCCGATCTGGTTGCCGTAAGAGCTGTACCCCGCCGCCGCCGTGGCGGCCAGCTTCCGCTGGGGCAGCTTGCCGGGGAGGGTGTCGGCGAAGGAGGCCCGGGGGTCGCCGCAGCCGGTGACGCGCATGGCCTGGTGGACGTAGGCCCGGCCCGACAGGGGGTCCCGGATGCAGCCGCCGATGCAGGTGGCCGCGCCGCCGAAGGGCTCGATCTCCGTGGGGTGGTTGTGGGTCTCGTTTTTGAACATGAGCAGCCAGTCCTGCTCCTGCCCGTCCACCACGGCGGGGACGTGGATGGAGCAGGCGTTGATCTCCTCGCTCTCGTCCAGCTCGGGGAGCAGGCCCCGCTTTTTCAGCACCTTTGTGCCGATGGTGGCGATGTCCATGAGGGTCTGGGGCCGGGCGGCGGCCTTCTCCCTGCCGTAGACTTCCTCACGGGCGGCCAGGTAGCGGCCGTAGGCCGCCTTCACCGCCGGGTCCTGGATGTCGATCTCCCGCAGATGGGTGGAGAAGGTGGTGTGGCGGCAGTGGTCGGACCAGTAGGTATCCACCACCCGGACCTCGGTGATGGTGGGGTCCCGGTGTTCGGTGTCCCGGAAGTAGGCCTGGAGGAACGCGAGGTCGTCCAGGTCCATGGCCAGGCCCAGCTTCTCCAGCAGGGCGGCCAGGCCCGCCCCGTCCAGGGCGGTGAAGCCCGCCAGGGTCTCCACCATGGGGGGCGTGTCGTGGGAGCGGGTCAGGGTGGCGGGCTTGTCCATAGAGGCCTCCCGGCTCTCCACGGGGTTGATGAGGTAGCTCTTGATTCTCGCCAGCTCCTCCCCGGTCAGCCGGCCCTCCAGCATGTACACCTTGGCGTGGCGGACCAGGGGGCGCTCCACCCCGGCCATGAGCTGCACGCACTGGGCGCAGGAGTCAGCGCGCTGGTCAAACTGGCCCGGCAGGGCCTCCACCGCAAGCAGGCTGTGATAGGTCCGGGGCTCGGGGAAGCACTCGTCCCACACCACGTCCGCCTGGGGCTCGGAGAATACGATGTGCTTGGCCCTCTCATAGACGGCGGGCTCGATCCCCTCCACGTCGTAGCGGTTGAGGATGCGCACGCCCTCCAGATGCTCGATGCCCAGAAAGCCCCGCAGGTCCGCCAGCAGGTTTCCCGCCTCCGGGCTGAGGCCCTCCCGCTTTTCCACAAAGATACGGTATACCATATGTCTATTCTTCCTCCATGATCTCTCCATGAATGCGCACCCTGCCGCCGCCGCAGCGGCTGTCCGTGGCGGTGCGCCTTACATGCGGCACTGCAGAGCCTCCAGCGCCCGCCGGCCGATGTCCCGGCGGCAGTAGGCGTTGTCAAAGCGGATCCGGTCCGCCAGGGCGTAGGCCCTCTCGATGGCGGCGGGCAGGTTCTCCGCCACGGCGGTTGCCCCCAGAACCCGGCCGCCGCTGGTGACCAGCTGGCCGTCCTTTAGGGCGGCCCCGGCGATGTAGATACGCTCGTGGGCGGCCGTCTCCGGCAGGGTGATGGGGAAGCCCTTGCCGTAGGCCTGCGGGTAGCCCTCGGAGGCCAGGATGACGCAGCAGGCGGATTTTTCGCTGAATCTGACCTCCGTCCCGGTCAGCCGGCCCTCCCTCACCGCCAGCATGATCTCCAGCAGGCTGCTCTCCAGAAGGGGAAGCACCACCTGGGTCTCCGGGTCGCCGAAGCGGCAGTTGTACTCGATGACCTTGGGGCCGTCGGGGGTCAGCATGAGGCCGAAGTACAGGCAGCCCTTGAAGGGCCGGCCCTCGGCCTTCATGGCCCGGATGGTGGGCAGGAAGATCTGCTCCATGCACGCTGCGGCAATCTCGGGCGTGTAGCAGGGGTTGGGAGCCACGGCGCCCATGCCGCCGGTGTTGAGGCCCTTGTCGCCGTCCAGGGCCCGCTTGTGGTCCATGGAGGACACCATGGGCACGATGGTCTCCCCGTCGGTAAAGGACAGCACGGACACCTCGGGGCCGGTGAGAAAGGACTCGACGACCACCGTAGCGCCGCTCTCGCCGAAGAGGCGTCCCTCCATCATGGAGCGCACCGCCTCGCGGGCAGCGTCCCGGGTCTCGCAGATGAGCACGCCTTTGCCCAGGGCCAGGCCGTCGGCCTTCACCACCGCGGGCAGGGGGCAGGCATCCACGTAGGCCAGGGCCTGCGCCATGTCGGTGAAGGTCTCGTAGGCGGCGGTGGGGATGCCGTATCGTTTCATCAGGTCCTTGGCGAAGGCCTTGCTGCCCTCAATGACGGCGGCGTTTTTGCGGGGGCCGAAGCAGGGGAAGCCCTCCGCCTCCATCGCGTCCACCATGCCCAGCACCAGGGGGTCATCGGGGGCCACGACCACGAAGTCGGCGGCGCACCGCTTCGCCGCCTCAACGGCGGCGGGAATGTCCGTGGCGCTGCCGCCCAGGCAGACCGCGTCGGCGGCGATGCCGCCGCTGCCGGGGAGAGCGTAGATATGGGTAACGCGGGGGTCCTCCTTGAGCTTCTGGATGATTGCATGTTCGCGGCCTCCGCCGCCAACCACAAGGATGTTCATGTATCATACCTCCGGTTTGGTAGGGTTGGGAGTCGATCTGGACCGAAAGAGGGACCGTCATTGGGCTGGCGCTCAATGACCGGTCCCTGCAGCCGCCGGAGGCGGCCTCAATGATGAAACAGCCGCATGCCGGTAAAAGCCATGACCATGTCGTAGTCGTTGCACTTGGCGATGACCAGGTCGTCCCGGATGGAGCCGCCGGGCTCGGCGATGTAGCGGACGCCGGAGCGGCGAGCCCGCTCGATGTTGTCCGCGAAGGGGAAGAAGGCGTCGCTGCCCAGGGCCACCCCCTTGCGGTTGTCCAGCCAGGCGCGGGCCTCCTGGGCCGTCAGGGGGGAGGGCTGGACGGTGAAATAGCGCTGCCAGATGCCCTCGGCGCACACGTCCTCCTCGTTGCCGTTGATGTAGCTGTCGATGGTGTTGTCCCGCTCCGGCCGGCCCAGCTGGGGCAGGAAGGGCAGGGAGAGGACCTTGGGGTGCTGGCGCAGGTGCCAGGTGTCCGCCTTGCCCCCCGCCAGACGGGTGCAGTGGATGCGGCTCTGCTGCCCCGCGCCCACGCCGATGGCCTGGCCGTCCACCGCGTAGCAGACGGAGTTGGACTGAGTGTATTTGAGGGTGATGAGGGCCACGATCAGATCCCGCCGGGCCTCCTCGGGAAGGTCGGTATTGGCGGTGACCACGTTCTCCAGGAGGTGGGCGCCGATCTTGCACTCGTTGCGGCCCTGCTGGAAGGTGACCCCGAACACGTCCTTGGTCTCCTGGGGAGCGGGGACGTAGGCGGGATCGATCTGAACGATATTGTAATTCCCCTTGCGCTTGGTCTTCAAGATGGCCAGGGCCTCGCCGGTGTAGCCGGGGGCGATGACGCCGTCGGAGACCTCGCGGGCGATGAGCCTGGCGGTGGTCTCGTCGCACACGTCGCTGAGGGCCGCCCAGTCCCCGAAGGAGCACAGCCGGTCGGTGCCCCGGGCGCGGGCGTAGGCGCATGCCAGGGGGCTCTGGTCCAGCGCGGGCACGTCGTCCACGAAGCAGGCCTGCTTGAGGGCCTTGTTCAGGGGCAGGCCTACGGCGGCGGAGGTGGGGGAGACATGCTTGAAGGAGGTGGCGGCGGGGAGGCCCGTAGCCTCCTTCAGCTCCTTCACCAGCTGCCAGGCGTTGAGGGCATCCAGGAAGTTGATATAGCCGGGCTTGCCGTTGAGAACCTCCAGGGGCAGGTCGCTCCCGTCCCGCATGAAGATCCGGGAGGGCTTCTGGTTGGGGTTGCATCCGTATTTCAGCTCTAATTCGTTCATGGTGGTACTCCTTTTTCAAAAACACGAACGGTTGGTGACGAAAACAGTTGGGTTGGATCCGGCGGCCGTATGCGTTACACGGTCAGCTCCGCCTCCATGGCCTCGTCCGGGTACCGGGCCAGCAGGGGGGCGATCTCGTCGCTGAGGAATGCGGCGACCTGGCTGGGAGCCCGGCCCACGTACTTCTCCGGGGCCATCTGGGCCTCGATCTCCTCCCGGGTCAGGGGGAAGAGGGGGTCCGCCAGGATACGGTCGATGAGATCGTTCTGTCCGCCCTCCAGCTTCACCCTGCGGGCGGCGGCATGGGAGTGCTCCCGGAGGGCCTCGTGGAGCTCCTGCCGGTTCCCGCCCCGCTTCACTGCCTCCATCATGATGTTCTCCGTGGCCATGAAGGGCAGCTTCTCCATCACCCGGCGGCGGACCACCCGGTCATAGACCACCAGTCCCGCAGTGATGTTGATATAAATTTCCAGAATAGCATCCACCGCCAGGAAGGCCTCCGCCACGGCAATACGCTTGTTGGCGCTGTCGTCCAGGGTCCGCTCGAACCACTGGGTGGCGGCGGTCATGGCGGGGTTCACCCCGTCCTGGATGACGTACCGGGCCAGGGCGCAGATGCGCTCGGAGCGCATGGGGTTGCGCTTGTAGGGCATGGCGGAGGAGCCGATCTGGTTCTTCTCAAAGGGCTCCTCCATCTCCTCAAAGGACTGGAGAATCCGCAGGTCGTTGGCGAACTTGCAGGCGGACTGGGCCACGCCGGAGAGGGCGGAGAGCACGTAGGCGTCCGTCTTCCGGGAGTAGGTCTGGCCGGAGACGGCCACGCACTTTTCAAAGCCCATCTGCTCCGCCACCAGAGCTTCCAGTTTCCTGACCTTCTCCTCGTCTCCCTCGAACAGCTCCATAAAGCTGGCCTGGGTGCCGGTGGTGCCCTTGGCTCCCCGGAGGCGGAGCTGGCCGACCTGGAACTCCAGGTTCTCCATGTCCATCACCAGCTCGTTCATCCACAGCGTTGCCCGCTTGCCCACGGTGGTCAGCTGGGCGGGCTGGAGGTGGGTGTAGGCCAGGCAGGGCAGATCCTTATACTGCCAGGCAAAGGCGGAGAGATTCCGCAGCACCTGGGCGCACTTGCGCAGGACCAGGTTGGAGGCGTCCCGCAGGATAAGAAGGTCGGTGTTGTCCCCCACATAACAGCTGGTGGCACCCAGGTGGATGATGGCCTCCGCGTCCGGGCACTGCTGGCCGTAGGCGTAGACGTGGCTCATAACGTCGTGGCGGACCAGCTTTTCCCGGGCCTCCGCCACGTCGTAGTTCACGTCGTCCGCGTGTGCCTCCAGCTGCCGGATCTGCTCCTGGGTGATGTGCAGGCCCAGCTGGCGCTCGGCCTTCGCCAGGGCGATCCACAGCTTCCGCCAGGTGCGGAACTTGTTGTTGTCGGAGAAGAGGTACTGCATCTCCCTGCTGGCGTAGCGGGTGGACAGGGGAGAGGTATAGCCGTCGCGGTTTCGTTCCATAGCGCCCTCCTCCTTAGCCGTGCTTGTTGCGGATTACGGTGTGGAGCGTCCCGTGTTCCAGATCGATATACGCCACAAACAGGGAGACCTTGTTGTCCTCGTTGAGGCTCTCCCACAGCGCCCTTGCCAGAGAGGGCGCGTCGGGGGCGGAGAGATCTACTGCCACCGGCTCCCCGGCGAAGGAGGGCAGCGGACTGCCGTCCCCCTGGTAGGTGCTGATAAAGCGGCCCATCCCGGCCGCAGGCGTATCATACTCGAAGAAGTACCGGCAGCAGCAGGACGGGTCTCCGTCCAGGCTCTTGAGGATGGAGAGGTGATAGCTGCCGTCCGGTTTCACCACGCCGGAGATGCGGGGGGTCCAGTTGGGACCGTCGGGCTCGAAGGTGCGCTGGTTCAGGGCGTGGCGGTAGCAGTGGCCCTGGGCCAGGGCGTCCCGGATGGTGTCGGTCTGGTCGCCGTTGGTGACGATGGTGAGCCCGCTCTCCAACCGGCGGACGGGGTGGTAGATGATGAGGGAGGGGTCCGTCATCTTGCTCTCGTCAAAAGCTCTGGTGCGGATGCCGTCCTCCGTCGTCTCGAAAACGCGGTTGCGGCTGTTCTCGCTGCGGCCCATGATGAAGTAGGCGATGACGGCGCATGTATTGTCGGCGCTGCGGCCCAGCAGGATACCCCGCCCGGGGTAGCTGTTGGCGCGAAGCAGCGCGCACAGGTCCTGTTTCATGTGTGTTCTTCCTTTCCCCGCACGATCTGTGCGGCAACCAGCTCCGCCGCCTGGGGCAGCAGCGCCCACTCGGCCTGTTCCATCACCCGCCGCTGCAGGACCTCCGGGGTGTCGCCGGGCAGGACGTCCACCGCCTTTTGCAGAATGATCTGCCCCCCGTCTGGAATCTCGTTGACGTAGTGGACGGTGGCGCCCGTCACCTTCACGCCGTAGTCCAAAGCCGCCTGATGGACCCGCAGTCCATAGAAGCCTTTTCCGCAGAAGGAGGGGATGAGGGAGGGATGGACGTTGAGGATGGGGCCGGGGAAGCGGGCGATGAAGTCCGAGGAGAGAATCCCCAGAAAGCCCGCCAGGATCACCATGTCGATCCTGTGTGCCGCCAGGGCGTCCAGGACCCTCTGCTCAAAGCCCGGCTCCCGGCGGGGGATCAGCGCGCAGCCGACGCCGGCGGCCTCCGCCCGGCCGATGGCCCCGATGCCGGCCCTGTCGGCGATGACCAGGGCGATCTGCCCGCTCTTGAGCCCTCCGTCCGCCTGGGCGTCCATGAGGGCCTGGAGATTTGTGCCGCCGCCGGAGACCAGAACGGCCGTCCTGGCGGTCAGCATAGGACCACCCGCTCCCCGCCGGCGGTAATCTCACCCATGACGTAGGCCTCCTCGCCCTGCTCCCGGAGGACGGCCAGAGCCCTGTCCGCCTGCTCCCTGGGGACGGTGACGCTCATGCCCACGCCCATGTTGAAGGTGTTGAACATGTCCCGCTCCGGGATGCCGCCGGTGCGGGAGAGCAGATCGAAAATGGGGGGCGTGCGCAGGGCGGCCTTCTCGATCCTCGCCCCCAGGCCGTCGGGGATGGAGCGGGGGATGTTCTCGTAGAACCCGCCGCCGGTGATGTGGGAGATGCCGTGGACCTCCACCTGGTCCATCAGGGCCAGGAGGGACTTGACGTAGATGCGGGTGGGGGTCAGCAGGACCTCCCCCAGCCCCCGGCCGCCCAGGGCCTCCACCGGTGCGGACAGGTCCGCCCGCTCCGTGTCAAACACCCGGCGGACCAGGGAGAAGCCGTTGGAGTGGACCCCGGAGGAAGGCAGGGCCAGCAGCACGTCCCCCGCCGCCGTCCGGCTCTTGTCGACGACCTTGTCCCGGTCCACCGCGCCCACAGTGAAGCCCGCCAGGTCGTAGTCGTCCTCGGCCATCATGCCGGGGTGCTCGGCGGTCTCGCCGCCCACCAGGGCGCAGCCCGCCTGGACACAGCCCTCGGCCACGCCCGCCACGATGGAGGCGATTTTCTCCGGCACATTCTTGCCGCAGGCGATATAATCCAAAAAGAACAGGGGCTTCGCGCCGCAGCAGATGACGTCGTTGACGCACATGGCCACGCAGTCGATGCCGATGGTGTCGTGCCGGTCCATCAGCTGGGCGATTCTGATTTTGGTCCCCACCCCGTCGGTGCCGGAGACTAGGCAGGGGTGGGCCATGCCGGCGGTGTCCAGCTGGAAGAGACCGCCAAAGCCGCCGATGGTCTCCGTCATCCCGGCTGTCATGGTCCGCGCAACATGCTGTTTCATCAGCTCTACCGCCCGGTAGCCGGCGGTGATGTCTACGCCGGCGGCGGCGTAGGAGGCAGAATAGCTCTCGTTCATTGTGTCCTTTCTCCCGGCGGCCCTGCGGGCCGCTATCAAATTGGTTATCGTCCGGCGGGAAGGGGGGCGGCCCCGCAAGGGCAGCAGATCACTCCCGCCCCGTCCAGCAGTAGGTGCAAATCTTCGCCCTGTCGATGCCGATGGCCTCCAGAAGGCCGTCCAGGGACTGGTACCCCAGGGAGCTGAAGCCCATCTCTTCACAGATGGTCCTCAAAAGACACCGTCCCCGCTCGGTGGAGCCGTCGGCATACTCGTCCAGGTGGGCCTGTCCCTCGCCGCCCTCCAGCTTCTGCACGGTGGCGCGGGCCAGCAGCTCCATGTCGGAGTTGCTGCGGGAGAAGTTCAGGTATTTGCACCCGTACATGATGGGCGGGCAGGCGGAGCGCATGTGGATCTCCTCCGCGCCGCTGTTGTAGAGGAACTCGATGGTCTCCCGCAGCTGGGTGCCCCGGACGATGGAGTCGTCCACAAAGAGGAGCTTCTTGCCCTCAATGAGCTCGGGCACGGGGATCTGCTTCATCTTCGCCACCTGGTTGCGGATTTTCTGGTTGGCCGGCATGAAGGACCGGGGCCAGGTGGGGGTGTACTTCACGAAGGGGCGGGCGAAGGGCTTGCCGCTGCGGTTGGCGTAGCCGATGGCGTGGGGCAAGCCGGAGTCGGGGACGCCGGCCACATAGTCCACATTGGGCAGACGGTTCCCGGCGATCTCGTTCCGGGCCATGATCTCCCCGTTGCGGTAGCGCATGACCTCCACGTTGACCCCCTCGTAGTTGGAGTTGGGGTAGCCGTAATAGGTCCACAAAAAGGCGCAGATGCGCATCTGCTCGCCGGCGGGGGACAGGGTCCGCCAGCCGTCCGCCGTCACCTCCACAATCTCCCGGGGGCCCAGCTCGTAGGCGTCGGCGTACCCCAGCTTGTGGTAGGCGAAGGACTCGAAGGATACGCAGCAGCCCTCCTCGCTCTGCCCGATGAGCACCGGCAGGCGGCCCAGCTTGTCCCGCGCGGCCACGATGCCGCCGGGGGTCAGGATCAGAATGGTGGCGGAGCCGTCGATGGCCTCCTGGGCGTAGCGGATGCCCTCCACCAGGGAGTCCTTCTGGTTGATGAGGGCGGC
>ERZ779624.134-NODE-134-length-30606-cov-8.087853_pt1 | contig 30606 bp, 29 predicted proteins | sample MGYA00514190_ERZ779624 | MGnify/ENA primary metagenome ERZ779624 (study PRJEB29562, sample SAMEA4376706) | mouse gut metagenome | isolation source: Cecum | study: EMG produced TPA metagenomics assembly of the A DSS colitis mouse model was used to assess the... | reverse complement strand
ACATTTCCGTGACCAACACCGCGGAAAAGACAAGCTCCGCCACGCTGGAGATCAGTTCATCCACCCGCCATCTCATATGCTCCACACCGTAGCCGTTGATCCAGCTGTTCTCCCGGATCTTACGCCGCAGCAGCCGAACCCGGGGATCCTCCAGCTTATCATAGTCCAGGGACAGAGTCTTTCTGTAAAATGCCGCCGCCTGATGATTTTCCAGCTTTTCCAGCGCACTCTGGGCATTCCTTCCCAGAAACGCTTCCCCTACCCGCAGAAACAGATTTCCAAGAAGCACCACGGCAACCAGCAGAAAGATTTCCTTTCTCTCTCTTCCCTGATACAGCGCCGTCACAATCTCGGCGGACATCCAGAGGTTAAAATAAGGAGAAAATTTATTCAGCAAAATCACAGATGCCTTCAGAGGAAAATAAGACGGCCAAAATCCGTAATACATCTTGAAAGCTCTCCAGGTAACATTCTTCTTATTCATCGCTTTTCTCCTCCCTGTAGTACTGGCTCTGGATCTCAAACATCTCGGCATACCGCCCCTTTTTCCGCATCAGCTCCTCATGAGTGCCGCTCTCCTTTATAGCGCCGTCCTCCAGCAGAATAATACGGTCGCAGAAGCGGGTGGAGGCAAAGCGATGGGAGATATAGACGCAGGTGCGCCCTTCCGTCAGCTCCCTGTACCGCAGATACAGATTGTTCTCCGCAATGGGATCCAGGGCAGCCGTAGGTTCATCCAATATGAGGATGGGGCTGTTTTTATAAATGGCCCTGGCTAAAAGAAGCTTCTGCATCTCCCCTCCCGAGAGATCTATCCCGTCCTCATAAATTCCCTTCATCAAATGGGTATCCATCCCGCCGGGCAGGCTTTGCACTTTTTCATAAATTCCCGCCGCCTTCATGGCCGCCTCCGCGTCCTCCCTGGCCGTGGAACGGCTCAAATCACCGCTTGCCACAAACTCAAACAACGTGAAGGCGATCATCCTGACCTCCTGGAAAACCGCCGAAATCAGCGAGTAATATTCCTTAATGTTGTACTCCCGGATGTTCCTTCCACCCACCAGAATCTCGCCCCTGTCAGGCAGATACATCCCGCACAGCAGCTTGACCAGAGTGGTCTTGCCGGCGCCGTTTACCCCCACCAGCGCCAGCTTCTCCCCTGGCCGGACAGTGAGATTAAGCCCCTTTATGGCATCCTCCTTCGCTCCGTCATACCGATACCAGACATCCCTGAATTCGACAGTGACAGGCGCCGCAGGCAAAGGACAGCCTTTCCCATGATGAAAGCGGTTGGGATAATCAAAAAGCTCCCGGTAGTAAGCGATCTTGTCCGCCCGGCCGTTCAGAATTGCCACATCTCCTATGATTCCCTGCAAAAATCCGGAAATCCCGGCCACCAGCCCAAAGTAAAAGACAAAATCCCCCACCGTGACCTTGCCTCCCATCAACATTCCGATCAGCACCAGATACGCCATGCCGTTCTGGGCAAACGCCATCAAACCGGACAGAACGGCGGCCGCGAAGCCCCGCAGACTGCAGCGCCTGTTCCACATCAGGATGTATGCCTGATAGTCCCGCATCATTTTTTCCAGCCAGCCCTCCATCCCGTACAGCTTGATATCCTTCGCGCTGGAAAAATCCTCCGAAAGCCAGCTCAGATAATCCTTTTTTCGGATTTCCTTCTCCCAGCGATGCTTATTTTTCTCATAATACAACGGCTGCCAGCGGGTTGTGAAATAAGAACCCATTGACACCGCCGCCGTGACAATGAAAATCACCGGTTCAAGAGATACCAGCAGAGACGCATAGGTCACTATACCGCAGAAATGAATCAGCGCCTGAGTCAGATCCCTGCTGAAAAATTCCAGCGCACAGTCACCCTGGCAGGAGTCCTGCTTCGCATACTGATAAATTTTCTGAAATTCCTGTGTTTCGGTATTCTCATAATCCGTCTCATAATTTGTAAACGCCGCCATTTCCGACTGATATACGCTGGTGGGATAATACCGCAGCCCGTCGCTCCTCTCCTTCACAAACTGCTGCAGCAGCTCCACCGCCGTGATGCCCCCGAGAAAAACAGCCACAAGGATAGCAAGACTCCCAAAACCCATCCCCGCAACAATGCCGTCCAACAGCTCCCTGGTGAAAAGAGATTCCATCAGCGGCAGCAGCACTGCCGCAGGAACCGCAGCGAAACTGTAAAAAACATACTTCCTGTTTATCCCCCACAGTCTCCCCACCGCCCAGGAAAGACATCCTGTTCTCGTATATTTGCGTTTTTTCTTCTTCATGACACACGCACCTCTCTTCCTGTTTCACGGTATGGACGGTTATCCTACCGCGGATAAAAACAGTATGGCACATCCCTGCAGAAAAAAGTGCAGTCCGATACCAAATGTCAAAAATCTGATATCAACTGCACTTTTCTTTTTTCAATCCTCCGTCACACCTGTAAAGCATTCCGCCTCACGCGCACATAGGTAAAAAAGTAAGTATGGCCGTCAGCAGCGCCGTTCCCAGCATGATCAACAGCGTGCGGACAACGCCAAAACAAATACGGCACAGCTTTTCCCTCCTCCCAAGCGGCTGTATGACCACAATATTTGTATCGTTCTGTTTTTTCCAATAATACACACTTTCGGCTGTCATATAGCTCCCCCTGCCCTATGGTAACTTTCTCTCCTCACCAATGACAGTTTCAGCATATTCCAGCCGGAAAAAAACTGCAACCGCTCCCGCAAAATCTAATATTCAAACTGCAATATCTAAGACTCCCTCACTGTGGAAGCAGAATCTCCGTGGAAAAAGCATTGTCCTCGGAAGCCCTGGTCACATATCCGCCGTTTTTCCTTACGGCCTCGTCCAGGCGGCTGAGCCCAAAGCCGTGCCCTTCCCCCCTGCTGCTGCCAAAATGCTTCTTTTTCCCGCCTCCCGCGGTGTTGGTCAGCACAAGATAAAGGTAATTACCCTTCATTTCCATAAACAGCCGGATCAATCGCTCCTTTGGCGGAAGCTCCATACAGGCTTCTATGGCGTTATCCAGCAGATTGCCGAGAATAATACACAGATCTACCGCCGAAGTGGTAAGACTCACCGGGATACTGGCTTCCGCCTTCACCTGAATCTCCCTCTCCACAGCCAGGGACAGTTTGCTGTTTAAGATCGCATCCGCCATCCTGTTTCCGGTCCTGACCACTGCCTCCACACTGGTCAGATCCTGATCCAGCATATCCAGATAATCCCGGATCTCCCCCACCTCCCCGCCTGCGGCGTACACCTTCAGAGTCTGAATGTGATGCCTGTAATCATGCCGCCAGCCCCGCATTTTGGTATACATGCTTTCCACCTCGGCATAATACTTCTGCATGATCTCCTTTTCAACGATATCAACTCTTTTTTTCACCAGTCTGTCAAGCAGCATCACATAACCTCCTACAAATATCTGATCAACGCGGCATGCACCTCGTCATAGAGACCGCGGCTTACAGGTATCACATCCCCGTTGGCCATGGTAATATCGCTTCGAGTGATCTTTTTGACAAATCTCAATCCCGCCACATAAGAACGATGCACCTTGAAAAAAGTGTCGTCCAGCTGTGCCGCAAACTTTCCCAACGCCATCCTTGTACGATAGTTCCCCTGCACCGTGTGCACATTCACATGGGTTTTCTCCGCCTCCACATACAGAACATCTGCCAGCGCTACCTTAATCTCACCCTCTGCGGTGGAAATCAGTACGGATCGCTGCCTCCACGCCAGATTCTGTACCGCTCTTCCCAGCACAGGGCAAAGCTTTCCCGCATCCACAGGCTTAATCAGATAATGGAGCGCCGACACATCGAAGCCTTCACCGAAATACTCATAATAACCTGTGATAAAGATGATCTGCACGGCCGCATTTTCCCGTCTCACTCTTCGCGCAAGCTCCGTGCCGCTGATTTCCGGCATCTCCACATCCAACAGCAAAATGTCAAAATCCTTCTGTTCTTCATAGTCAAAGAAAAAGGCCTTTGCATCCGGATACTGCTGCAGTCTGACCGGGCAGCGGTTCCTTCTGGCCCACTCCGAGACAATTTCTCCCAGATATTCCCTCTGGGCGGCATCGTCATCGCATATGGCTATCTTCAGTTCCATATATACCTCTTCCACGGAAAAAAGTGCCTTTTCAAGGCACTTTGAAGAATGCTTGGCAGGGCGGCAATTTCGCCGCCCTCCTTATTTCCAAACATATTTTTCTCAGATCAGCGGATATCTGTCTGTCAGCGTCTGTACGATGGCGCGTGCTTCCGGTATCTTCTCCTCCCCGCCCTTGATGACAAGAGCCACAGCCTCCGCAATCTGCTCCATATCCTCCGTGTTCATGCCTCTGGAGGTGACTGCAGGCGTGCCGAGACGGATGCCGCTGGTCACAAAGGGTGACTGGGGATCATTGGGAATGGTGTTCTTGTTGCAGGTGATGTGTGCAGCGTCCAGCAGCTTTTCCACAGCCTTTCCCGTGAGTCCGAAATTCGTCAGATCCACCAGCATCAGATGATTGTCCGTGCCGCCGGACACGATCCGGATACCTCTCGCCAGCAGGCCCTTGCAGAGCGCCTGGGCATTGTCGATAATCCCCTGCTGGTACGACTTGAATTCCTCTCCCAGAGCTTCCTTGAAGCAAACAGCCTTGGCCGCGATGACATGCATCAGCGGGCCGCCCTGAATGCCGGGGAATATGGCCTTGTTGAAATTGTACTTTTCGTTCACCGCATTGCTGCACAGAATCAGACCGCCTCTGGGGCCCCGCAGCGTCTTGTGGGTGGTGGTGGTGGTCACATCCGCATAGGGGATGGGACTGGGATGAAGCCCTGCCGCCACCAGACCCGCGATGTGCGCCATATCCACCATGAGCACTGCACCCACCTCATCCGCAACCTCACGGAACTTTTTGAAATCTATGGTTCTTGCATAGGCGGAGGCACCCGCGATAATCATCCTGGGCCTGGCCTCCAGCGCGATCTCGCGCAGTTTGTCATAGTCGATAAAACCCTCGTCGTTCACGCCGTAGGGCACAATGTGAAAATATTTTCCCGACATATTCACCGGGCTTCCATGGGTCAGGTGCCCGCCATGATCCAGGTTCATACCCATAATGGTATCCCCGGGCTTACAGACGGCAAACATCACCGCCATATTGGCCTGTGCGCCGGAATGGGGCTGCACGTTCGCATACTCGCACCCAAACAGCTCCTTTGCCCGCTCGATGGCAAGCGTCTCCACCACATCCACACACTCGCAGCCGCCGTAATACCGCTTTCCGGGATACCCCTCCGCATACTTGTTCGTCAGGGGGCTGCCCATGGCTGCCATCACCGCTTTACTCACCCAGTTCTCGGAAGCGATCAGCTCAATATGACTGTTCTGCCTCTCCTGCTCGTCCACAATCGCCTGCGCGATCTCGGGATCCGCCGTTCTCACATCGTCCAAAGAATACATGCTCTGTCCTCCATCTGCTTTTCCGCCTTAATGCGTTAAATTATCCGAATCTGATTATAGCATAGAATCCGGCGCTTGCAAATACCCAAAGCAGCTTATCCGCAGAAATCGAGCCCACGGCGTTACTTCCCTACTTTCTCTCCTCAAGATACAGCCCCACCCGGCTCTCCAGGTGGCTGATCACCATTTCCTCCGTGATCTCACCTGCAAAGTACTGCCCCAGTTCCTCGGACAAGATGTTTCTCAGCTCCTTCGGAAAATATTTTTTTGGCCTGGCTGCCTCCAGAAGTTCATTCAGCTTTTGAGCATCCAACTCCTTGTCCAGCAAATCTCCCACCCGGAACTGACCAAAGTCCGCCATAAAAATTTCCGAGTTCTCGTTGACACCATTGATCTGCTCCTCCAACACATCCTTCCGCACACTCAGGTGAAAATTATCATCCTCCGACGCCTCCAACGCAATATCATGGGAGAGAAAAAAACGGAGAAAGGCGCAGGCAGCTTCCTTTTCCTCCTTTGTAGCCGTCATTCGGACGGTCAACGGTGCCCGCCCATCTATGAAATGCACCGCACCATCCTTTGCCGGATATCCGATATAATTGGCATCCTGGCCGTACACACCGCGATACAGGGCAAGCTGTACCGGTTTCATAATCGTCAGTTCGTTACAAAACACCTTTCCCTCCAGCATGGAGTTTCCAGCACTCACAGCCTCTTCCATGACGCAGTACCTTTTCGCAAGCTCAAGAACCCGCCGAAACTCATCCGTGTCGAAATACGTCGTCGCCGTTTCGGCATCCATCAGATAATTGTCCTCCAGTCCATGACTGATAAAATTGGTGATGAAGTAAGTGCCATAATCTCCGCCATAGCCGTTAAACATGGCCTCCAACCCGGAAGACTCCTCCACACACTGCAGAAAGGTCTCATAATCCCAATCCTTCAGATCCTGTCTCCCAGTAACCACCGTAGACAGTTCAAAATCCGGCACCACTCCATACAAGGTTCCATCGATCCTTCCCATATTTACCGCCGAAGCATGAAGCTCCTCCAGAATGCCCAACTGCTCCATCACCTCGTCCAACGGCTGCCAGAGCTTCTTCTGCTCCTCAAAGCCTGTCAGAAAAGTGTCGATCAGAACCGGTCCCTTTCCCGCAATCAGTTCCGTCATCAGCGCAGACTCCTCATAATCAGCCCTCAATTCGATCTGGCAGGCAGGATACCGCCTGTTAAACGCCGTTACCACCGATTGAAATACCGTCTTGCTGGCGGGAGACACCGCCAGTGTAATGTGCTGAACCTCCACCTCTTCCGTGGTAGGTTCCAGCCGCAGATAATTCCAGTCTCCGAATCCCTCATAAATGATTGCAATCCGCCCTTCTTCCTCCGCCTGAATGGCACACACGTCCGTCGCCCGAATCCCGTGGTTGCTCCAGAGATAAAGAAGCTCCGGCTCTCCTCCTGACAGTCCGGTGCGGTACACACCCTGAGAATCCGCGTAAATCAATGTGTTTTCATCCGAGAGCGTAAGCCGGAACGGATTCTTATCCAGGGCTGCAAGAGACACCGCCTCGCCCTTCTCCATATCCAAGTACCACAAAGTACTCTGTGTTTCTTTTCCTTTGTCAGCGGGCGGCTCCTTCACACAGAAGGCCACCCTGCCGTCATACAAAGTCACAAGCTCCGAAATCTCTCCCTCCGGCGGGCAGTAATCTGCCAGAAGCTCTCCCTCCGGCGAGATCAGGCAGTAGTGCCACAGGCCCTCCACGCTTCTCAGCATGTGAACATACCCGGAAGGATCCAGCGCAAGGGACGGAAGACCACGAAAAGTCTCGATAACACCTTCGAAAAAGTCCAGCGGAATCTCCCGCAGCACCTTCTGATCCTCGTCTGTTTCCCTGACCACAAACCGTCTGACACCTTCCCGCAATACGGTGGTTAACGCTACAGAATGGTTCGTACCCGGAACCCATCCCATACAAAACAGACTGTTTTCATGGTCAAAAATAATGTTATCGCTCTCTCCCTGCCCATTCACAAGAGTAATCTCATCCCAAGATTCCTCCTTCTCCAGAAGATGCCTCTTAAAATAACAGGCATTGGAGGCTCCCAGAAAAAGCTGTTCCTGTTCCACAACCGCCGATTCCACATCTTCCGTCCGCACTGGCACGTTGAGCACCAGAGAATAAGCGTCCAGGGAATTATCCTTTCCCGTAAGCTTTGAAACAGCTGCCGCATCCAGATCTCCACCTGTTCCGACTGCCGCTTCTCCGGATTCAAAACTGCTGACTGTTTCGTCCTCCGGTAAATGATTCTCCTGCGCTCCGTCCGTTTCTCTGCCGCAGCCGCACAGCTGAACAATCAGCAAAACAGTCAACAGAATACTACTGATAATCTTCTTTTTCATGGAACCTCCTCAACCCCTCTGCCTTAATTATGATTTATGCTATGTCTGGTCGATGTATAATGCTCATGCTGACTGTTTTCCTGATAAGTAGTACAATATCTGCACTGCATATTGCAATACTCATATCCCATCGTCAGACTGCAGTTATCTTTATAAATCGGATTATTGTTCACATCGAATCCATACAAATACCGATGTGTCCCACCATCCACGGAATATCCTGCACCTGCCCGTCTATGAACACTAAAATGGTGAACTCCGTCAGGCGCTTTACTGCATACTGCTGCAAAAGCAAGTGATGAGTCACATACAAAAACAGCCAATGCAACACAAAGTGCAGTAACTGTTCTCTTCATTGTTTTCTTCATTGATCAATCCTCCATTTGCTTACAACTGTACTTTCTCTACAGTTTTATTTCTTTGATGCTGTTCTCATAACTTATGTCTCCATATTTCATTCCATTTTCCGTCACTCTCCCAGGCGGTACTCTATTTATCACCTATTATTCTTCTCCCCTCCTCAGACATCGTCTTGACAGCATCAAATGTTCTTAAATAGGAGTGACTATATTGGAATTATATTGTTATTATATATCATCTTTCAAAGCCTTGTCAAGTTCCTTGCTACTTATCACATGTTCATACCTTCTTGCAACATTAAAAAAGCAGCCTGAGAATCCGATCCTCTGACTGCCTTTCTGGTAGTTAATTTTTCTCATCTAAGCTCAAAGGACTTCAACATGGGATTTCCCTGCCCGCGGAAGGTCAGGTACAGCGCATAGACGCCGTCCTCCACAGCCACCGGCGCAGAGTAATCCTCCCAAACATTGGTGTAATCCACCGGGATCTCCGCCAGCACCGGGCCGTCCCAGGCCGTCTTCACCTGGAATACCCCTTTTGCGTATCCCCTGACCGTGATGGTGATCCTGCCAACACTCTTCATGTCAAAATACTTAAAGCCCGCGGTGGCGGAATCATACAGATTGGCTATGTAGCCCTCCTCCTGATCGCCGTCCCTGCCATCCTGCATGATCCTGGGGAATCTGTCTCCCCCCACATAAGCCGAGGGCTCATCCGTGAACAGGTTGCAGGCAAGATAAGCCGGATAAACGCCCTTTCCCAAAAGAGGCCCGCCGTTTAAGCCGCAGGAGGTAAGCTCCGCCTGAGGAATGCTTCCATCCTCCCGGAAACAAAGCTTCTCCGCACAGCCCTGCCTGCTGTACCAGGTGCCGTTGGTCTGCCTGTGATAAAAAACATACCAGTCCTGCCCGATCTCCACGATGCTGCCGTGGTTGTTTGCCCCGTAAGCCGCAGGCATGTCTCCGGGCTTGTAGGTATCAATATGCAGGTCGCAATTGCTGACAATCACCCCGCCGTAGACAAAATCCCCGGTGGGAATCCTGCTGGTGGCATAGCATAGCTCATGCATCACCTGGGAGGAATAGATAAAATAATAGAGATCCCCCTTCTTTCGGATGGAGGACGCCTCAAAAAAGGCATGTCCCTCATATCCTGTCCCTTCACTGTACTCGCAGCCGGGCACCACCGTCACCGGCTCCTCCAGAATGGTGAGCATATCCTTATCCAGAACCGTCACCCTGGCTCCCGTCCTGGATCTGTCGCCCTTCCCGCAGAAACCTGTATAAAGATAGGTCTTCTCTCCCTCCGTCAGGACCCCGGGATCAAACTGCGGCTCATCCCCCGGCCGCTCTCCCAGCCTTGTCCCGTCCTGATAATGTACATATCCGTAAAACTCGTACCTGCCCGCAGGCGCATCGCACACCGCCACCGAGACCACGGACACCTTATCCAGCACATAGTAAAGATAATACCTGCCGTCCGGCCCCACCGTCACATCCGGGGCATAAAGACACATCTTCCCCTCCCTGTTCAGAGGATCCTCGTTCCTGGGATAAATCACTCCCTCACATCGCCAGTCGCCCAGATCGTCCACCGGCGCGGACCAACACATGTAATCCCCCATACAGAACACATATCCGTTGTAAAAATCATGAGATCCGTACACATAAACTCTTCCGTCAAACACATAGGGCTCCCCGTCCGGAATATACTCCCAGGACGGCAGATAAGGGTTAAAAGCCTGTCTTTTCATTCGAATGGTATCTCCTTTCTGTCTGCTGCCTTTTTCCACGCCTGTCTCTTCGGCCGCATTACCTGTACATATTTACCATACAACAAAATTTTATCGCATAATGCTTTTTATTTCAACATAATTCATCGATTGCCAATCGGTAATTTCCGTAATTTACTAACCTGCAATTTCCTGCTTTACCGCATACCGCATCCCTGATAAAATAGAAAGAAAACACAAAAAGAAGAGGTGCGCCATGTATCATATCATCATCAATCCGGCCTCCCGTTCCGGCAAAGGCATGAAAATCTGGAAGGAACAGATAGAGCCTGCTCTCCTGCGGGGAAACGTCTCCTACCAGCCTCACTTTTCCAGACAGGTCGGAGATGTATCCAGAATCGCCGAAGAACTCTCGGCGTCTGCGGAGACTCCGGTGAAGCTCATCCTTCTGGGCGGCGACGGCACCGTAAACGAGGCCCTGCAGGGCATATCCGATCCTTCCAGGGTAATTCTCGGCTACATCCCCACCGGTTCCAGCAATGACCTGGCGAGAGATCTCGGCATTCCGGCAGACCCCACCGCCGCCCTGGATCTGATCCTGCATTCCGGAAAATGCCGCCCCCTGGACCTGGGAACGGTTCATTACTCCGACGGCCAGATGAGACGTTTCGCCGTCAGCTGCGGCATCGGCTTCGACGCCGCCGTCTGCGAGGAGGCGCTGCGTTCCAGAGTTAAAAAGATCCTGAACAAGCTGGGCCTGGGCAAGCTGACTTACCTTGGCATTGCCTTAAAGCAGCTGTTTGCCGCAAAACCCATATCGGCTAAGCTGATACTGGACGACGGTGCTCCCATCGACATGGGCAATATCCTGTTCACCGCCTGCATGCTCCACCGCTTCGAGGGCGGCGGTTTCATGTTCTGCCCCGACGCGGACGCACAGGACGGTATCCTGAACCTGTGTGCCGCCGGCGACCTCCCCAAGGCATTGCTGCTCTTTGCGCTGCCCACCGCCTTCAGCGGAAAACACTACCGCTTCCGGGGAATCACTCCCTATCAGGCAAAGAAGGTTATCATCGAAACCTCCGCTCCCCTGTGGGTACATACCGACGGCGAAGTCACCCGAAAAAGCAGCCGCATCACCGTGACCTGCGAGCAGAAAGCCATGCAGATCATCTGTCCCTGACACACCCTGCCAAACCTAAATTTTTTCTTAAGAATGCTTAAGAACCCCCAAAAAGCATTGCAATTTCGTTTTTTTGGACTATACTGAAAACTGGTTGGGACATTCCGGCCGGACACAGGACAAAAAGTATTGGGCTGCTTCTGCCGCCCGGAAAAGGTTTGGGTTCTTTCATGGAAAAGCTGAAAGCATTTTTTGTTAAATACAGGCACGGGATTCCCCTGCTGATCTATCTGGCAATTTATCTTGCCTGGTTTGCCTGGCTGGAACAGACAAATGTAAGAAACTATAAGGTGATTCATGTGGCTATGGATGACTACATTCCTTTCTGCGAGGTTTTCATCATCCCCTATCTGCTCTGGTTCGCCTATGTATCCATCGTGGTAGTCTATCTGTTTTTTAAGAATAAACAGGACTATTATAAAACCTGTGCGTTTCTCTTCACAGGTATGACAGTTTTCCTGATTATCTCCACGCTGTGGCCCAACGGTCATCACCTGCGGCCCGACGTCCTGCCCAGGGATAACTGCTTCACCTGGCTTGTGGAGGGACTGTGGGCGGTGGATACCCCCACAAACCTGTGGCCCAGCATTCATGTATTTAACTCCATGGGCGCACATTTTGCAGTGATGCAGAGCAGAGACCTTGCCGCCACAAAATGGGGGAGGCGCCTGAAAGTGGTCTCCGGCATCCTGGCCGTATCCATTATCCTGTCTACCGTCTTCCTCAAGCAGCACTCCATGTTTGATGTTGCCACAGGCCTTCTGATGGGCTCCGTCATGTATGTGCTTGTCTACAAAAGGGAATTTCTGCTTGCGGGCAGACCCGAAAAAAAGAATCGCAGAACGCCTCAGGCCAGCTGACCCGAGGCGTTCTTTTTCATTTATTTTTGATTTATTCTTCAGACTTTCTCAATTGAATTTGAATACCTTCTGCGCGATCCGGTATCCTCCCAGAGAGATCTTCCTTCCGCCCCGGCCCGGCAAATTCATGGCTTCCCCCAGCACGCCGTGGCGCAGCTGTCTGTACAGCTTTCTGTCCTTTTCCTTCAGATACTTCCACAGCTCTGCCTTCTTTTCCAGATTTTCCTCCGTTCCCGAGCGGATCAGCAGGATGGAAGAAACCGTGGTGATGATTTCCAGATAATTTTTCATATACTGATACAGGCGCTTCTTTTTAACCAGCTCATTCCTCTTCTCCGACAGATAGTCGATCATCAGCCTGTTGACCTTCAGCTGCTGATCGATACGGGAAATCATGATATCCTCGTTGACGGACTGATCCGCCCTGCCGATATAGTAGCGATAAAAATTCACGTCCAGATAATACATATATTTTACAGCGGGAAGGGGCTCAAACACATACAGATTATCCACATAGAAGGTGTGCTCGGGAAGCCGGAGGCCACAGTCCCTCAAAAGCCTGGTTCTGAAGATGACGGAATGCATCAGGATGTAATGCCCCCTCTGAAAGTGATGACAGTCCTCCCAGGTAAAAAGCGTACCTGTGGGGAGACTTCGACGATACTGAATCACCTTCTTCTTTTTTTCGCCTTCCTTTTCATACACATAATTACAAATCAGCATATCCAGCGCAGAGGCTCCCCCTGCCAGTCCCCGCAGAGTATCCAGCACCTGAAGATATGCCTCCTTCTTCACCCAGTCGTCGCTGTCAACCACTTTAAAATAGAGCCCGGTGGCATTGTCGATTCCTGCGTTCACTGCGGATCCATGACCTCCGTTAGCCTTGTGCACCGCCTTGACAATGGTGGGATACTTTGCCGCGTACTCGTCCGCAATCTCCGCAGTCCTGTCACCGGTAGAACCATCGTCCACCACAATGATCTCCACATCCTCTCCTCCCACCAGCAGAGAATCGATGCATTTACACATATAACGTTCCGAGTTATAGCATGGCACGGCAATTGACAAAAGCTTCATTGATATACCCCCTCTGCCCGCCCCGGCAGGCATTTCTTTTTTATATACTGTCACTCAGCCCCTTTCGGTAAGCTGCAAAAGCAGCGGGAATCGGATATTTCTCCCGGGCCTCAGAAGGCTCGATGTACAGCCAGTCCTGGATTCTCTCCCCGGGATTGCCTGGCTCCAGCTCGTCCACCCGGATCAGATAACCCTTCATATGCCACTCCCGATGAGTGAAAATATGCTTTGCGTCCTCCATGGGCCGGATCCGAAGCACCCGAATACCGTTCTCTGTGAGAAATTCCACCACCTCATCCGCGGTGCGAAAGCCCTCCAGCATGGGAAACTCATACATCCCCGCCAGCAGTCCCCTGCCCTCACGCCTGCGGACAGCCGCCCGCTTCCCGTCCCTGACCACAAGCACCGTCTTCTCCTGAACCTGTCTCGCCTTTTTTGCCTCCTTTTTGGGAAACTCCATCTCCCGTCCATGAGCATGGGCAAGACAAATCATGTTCAGAGGACATTCTCCGCATAAAGGCGCTCCGTTGGGCAGACAGACACAGGCCCCGAGTTCCATCATGGCCTGATTGAAGTCTCCCGGCCGTTCCAGCGGCATACTGCCCGCCAGCTCCTCCTCCACGGCCTTCTTCACCTTTGCATCCGTAATCAGACGTTCGTCCTCCCGAACTCTGGAAACCACCCGCAGTACATTTCCGTCCACTGCAGGTCTTGGCACGCCAAATGCAATGGAGGCGATAGCTCCCGCCGTATAGCTGCCGATGCCGGTAAGCTTCAGAAGCTCCTCATATTCACAGGGCATTTCACCGCCGTAGTCCTTCTGGATCTGTATTGCCGCCTTCTGCAAATTTCTCACTCTGTTGTAATAGCCCAGACCCTCCCAGAGTTTTAAGAGCTGTTCCTCCTCCGCCTCCGCCAGAGAACGGATATCCGGAAGAGCTTCCATAAAACGCTTAAAATATGGTTTGACTGCCTCCACTCTGGTCTGCTGCAGCATGATCTCAGACACCCAGACCCGATAAGGAGCAGGCTCCTCTCTCCAGGGAAGAATCCGCCTGTTCTTATCATACCATTGAAGCAGAGGTTTGGGAATGGCTTCAAGCCTTAATGTTTCCTTAATATCATCTGAATATTCGTTGAAGAGACCGTCCTCCGAATGCTGCTTTGCCGTTGGCACTTCTTCCGGATGCAGCACCACCGGCACCGGCCTGTTCAGGTTCAACGAATCCCCTGTCACCCGGCAGTCATAAGCCAGTATTTCCACCCCGGCCTCCGCGGCTTTGCAGAGCGCCTCCGCAAACTCCGGATGAGTGTCCCTGTTGGGCGTAAAATATTTAACCCCTTTCATCTGAATCACAAAGAGCACAAAGACACGGTAGCCGTCCCGTTTCGCCTCCACCAGCTCCTCCACATGCTTCACCGCCCGCTCCGAGGGCGCGTCCGGAAAACGAACCACCCCGGAATCCTCCAGGGTCACTCCCTTTACTTCTATGAAAATCCTTTCCCGCTCCGTCTCCACATAAAAATCAAACCGGGAATGTCCGTAGACAGTTTCCGGTCTCACCAGCTTCAGCCCGGGAAAAAAGCCACCGTTTTTCAGCCACTCTCCCACTGCCTGATTGGGCGCCTGGGAATCCATATTGATCAGCCTGTCTCCCTTCTCCACCGCAATAAGATCATATGCGGTGGAGCGCCCGGGATTGCCGCTCTTTTCCAGATAGACCACGGCTCCCGGCAGAAGCAGCTCCCGGCAGCGCCCCGTATTTTTGACATGCACCTTCTCCATCTTGCCTGCCAGCTCCACATAGGCGATAAATCGATTGGGGCGCTGCAGAAACTGCCCCCGCACGACTTCCTTATATTTCATATATCATGTACCTTCCTCTCATTTCACCGCAGCGCTTCTGTAGGGCACCCGGGCCGCCGGCACCGCCTGGGCTGCGCTCTGTGTGTGGATCGTCTGATCGTCAAAAAAGATCTGGGCTCCAAAGGCCTTCAGGATTTCCCGCTTATCCAGTCCTCCCAGAAAGAACGCCTCGTCCACACGCACGTTCCAGGCACGCATGGTACGAATGACTCTCTCATGGGCAGGCGCGCTGCGGGAAGTCACAAGAGCTGTCCTGATAGGACAATTCTCCGTCCCAAGCTCCCGCTGCAGTCCGGAAAGCTTCTTCAGAAAGCTGGCAAATGGGCCCTCCGCCAGGGGGTCCGAAGCATGCAGCCTCTCGTTCTCCTCAAAGGCACTCAGGCCCTTTTCCTTGAAAATCAGTTCCGATTCGTCGGTAAAAAGCACCGCATCCCCGTCAAAGGCGATCCTGATCTGACCCGCTGTCTGAGGCATGGGGATAATCCTCTGAGCATGCCGCTCCGCACTCTCCTCCCTGCCCTCCTGGGCTCCGCCGCGCAGTCCTTCCGTACAGATAATTCCGGCGGCAATCCCTCCGTCTATGGCACATTGCACATCCTCCTCGCAGGCGGACAGAAACAGATCCGTGTGAAAGGCTGCCAGATAAGGCGCAAGCGACGCCCCGCTGACCAACACCGCCCGGGTGATGGGCAGTCCGTAATGCGCAATGGAATTAAATACCCGCAGCGAGGTATCCGGACTGTTGTGGGACATGATAATCACCTCTGTCAGATGACGCCCCTTCCCGGAATCATTCAGCTTAAGCAGCGACCGGATCAGCTTAAACCCCGGCCCGGGCCTTAAGATATCCTGCTCATGCTCCACCTGATAACGGCAGTAGGCCTCCAGCCCCTCTCTCTCAAAAATCTCATTTTCCGCCGTCAAATCAAACAGCGCCCTGGAGGAAACGCCGATTACCATCTTCTCATCCAGACTATAGCCCATCTCATTCTCCCTTCCGTCCTTTCTGCCCACAATACAGCCTGCCGAAAAGACTTTTCTGTCTGCAAAGGGAACGGATCATGACACATGCTGTCCGGACAGTCGCCCACGTCCCCGGACCGGTTATCTGAGACGGTTGCACTCATAACGCTCCAGCGTCACAAGACAGGATTTCAGCGCCTCATAACGCTCCTCCGTGTCTCCGCCGCCGATTTCCACGTCACAGGCAATGGCCATGGTGGTGATCATCTCATCAGTGATCCGGTGGTGCAGTCCGGCCAGAATATTCAGCCGCTCCTCGTAGCCGTCGGCATCCAGAAATTCCAACAGCAGCGGATCCAGCGAAAGCTCTCCCTCGGACATCTCCGAATTTCCTGCTGCAACGCCGGGCTTTTCCCACGCTGGGCGTTGATCTTCCCCGGCGCCTGTGGTCTCTTCCTCCGGCCCCTGAACCGCCGTCCTCCGGCGCTCTCCATCCGAACCCTGAACCGCCGTCCTTTGGCACTCCTCATCCGGACTCTGAAACGCCGTCCTTTGGCGCTCCTCATCCGAACTCTGAAACGCCGTCCTCTGACGCTCTCCATCCGGCCCCTGAAGTTCGAACCGGAACTCCTGCTCCGCATCCGGGTACTTTTCCCTGTCTACCCTGCCCACAAACATGGCAAGGGGCCTGGCGTAGGTCTTGAAATCCCCGTACAGCGCCTGATAAATCACCAGCTGTTCTCCGGTCTCCGTATGCTCCGCAACGGCCGTTATCTGATACAGGTTCCCTTTAAAGTGTTTATAAATCTCGTGTGGTTTTGGAATAAATGACATTTCAGAGCTCCTTTCCCAAAAGGAATATCTACCTACAGGAAAGTATACCCCTGTTTTGCGGAAATGTCATGTAAATCCTTTCAATCGTTCAAAAAATCGGGAAAACCCGTTATTTTCTATTCCGTCAGAAATTCATACCCGAAGCTGCCGTCCTCCAGCTCAAACGCAAGCTCTCCCAGTGCGGCGGCCAGCTCCATCCTCTCCTGCTCCGGCATTCTGTCAATCGCCCTGTGATGGATCGTCACCGTATACTCCCTGCTTCCGTCCGCATCCACCACCCGGTTCAGCATTACACCGCTGTGAGAAAATCCCCGAAGCTCCAGATAATCTCTGGTGTCCTGTACCAGCTGCCGTTCCAGGGTCATGTAATGATTTTCCAGATCCTCCCGGCAGGACTCCGCCCTGCACACCGCCGTTCCCGCAAATGAAAAGACTGCAATCAATACCAGCAGTACTGTTGCAGCCACAAATCCCCGACTGCCCGTCTTCCTCATCGCCTCATCCTCCGTTCCGGACCGGATGCTTGCATCCGTCCCCGCTTGTCAATGATTGTTACAGGCATATCATATAAAATTATAAGTCCGTTAAAACTCTCTTAATCGACTCATTCACATAATCCGCAAAAAAGTTCTTTCTAATGTAGCCGTCAAACAGCTTCCGCTCTGTGCCGTCCTTAAAATAAACCATCAGGTCAGAGGATTCCTTCCAGCCGTCCTCATTGATGACGTCCACAACCTCCGCCCGCTCCAGCTCACAATACTTCAGGTAAAACAGTCTGTTCAGCGGCTCTTTTATCAGGATCCCGGAAAAGGTAAACAGCATTCCCTCCTTCCCGGTCTTAAAAACGGTGGTATCCAGAAGGGAGATCACCTCCTCCGACGTTATGGGCAGGACAAAGTACCGGATAAACCTTTCTATCTTCCTGTCCGCCGTTTTCCCGCCGCCCCTGCTGTACCATTTCAGGCTTCTCACCTTCATGGCCCCGGCATATTTGTTGAAGATCCTGCACATATCCTCTCTGAAATTCATATCCATACCCATGTCTGCACCTCTTTGCCCTCCGTCATCAGTCAGGAGCGCTGCCCCCATTATACAGAAAAGTCCGGCGGAAAACAACCGCTTTTTCCGCCGGCCAGACAATTTCAATTTCAATTCCTCACTTCCCATATACCCGGCTGAAGGCCCGGAAAGTTCTTGACATGCCTTCGTGCAGAGACGTATACGTCAGGCCCAGCTCCTCCCTGCTCTTTTGGTTGGATACCAGCTCCGTCTCCCGGGCCGTGGCGGGAAACGGCACAGGGATGCCCCTTTCCCCGGCCTGCGCCAGCGTCAGGGGAATCTCTGCAAGCCCGGTGTACTCCCCCGGCTCCCTGCCCGCCGTACTCTCCCAAACGTCGGGCTCCTCCCCCGCACACCTCCGCGCCTCCTCCGCACAGGCTCTCAGCTCCCGGAAAAACAATCCGTAATCCGCCGTCTCGTCCCCGCACAGATTATAGGCCTGCCCATAGGCCGCGGTATTTCCCAGACACCTGAGAGCTGCCTCCGCCGCATCTTTCACATAGACCAGCTGAAAGCTTCCGTCCGCATCCGTAAACCGGGGCAGCGCCCCCTGCGTCAGTGCCATCTGAATGAACAGGGCCTCCCTGGGCGCATAGTTATAGGGACCGTACAATATTGCCGGACGCAGCACGGTAAAGAATATGCCTCTCTCCCCGCATACCCTGGAGACCTCACCCTCCAGCGCCACCTTGCCCGAGATATAGCTTCCGGCCTCCCCGGGAAAACGCCTCTCCTCCAGCGGAAATGTCTCGTCCTTCAGAGCACCTTCCCCGGCCTCATCCCCCTGCCGCCTGTACACATCCACCGTGCTGATCAAAAGATACTGCCCGATCTTGCCCGGCAGATTCCCAACCACTGTCTCAATGTCCCCCGGCTGATAGGCACAGAAATCGACCGCCACATCATAATCCCCGGCGCACTGCTGCCAGAGCTCCGGGTCATGCCTGTCGCCCCGTATCTGCCTTACGCCAAATTCCTCCATGGAATAGGTTCCCCGGTTTACCACCGTCACATCATGCTCTTTTGCCGCCAGCATCACAAACACTCTGCCATAGAAATAACTTCCGCCGATCACAAGAATCTTCATCCCAAAATCCCCCTGCCAATCCGGTCAGTGACATCCGCTGCAGTGTCCGCAGTTACCTCCGCAGGATGTCTTTCTGCTCTTTTTATTCTTTATCATACCGCGTACTACCCATACCACTGTAAGCGCCAGCACTCCGCCCACAACAACCGTTCCCATATATGCTCCTTTCCGCCCCGCCGGGGGCACACAAACCAATCAACGAGAAGAACGCCGAAGCAGCAGCCAGACAAATCCTGCCCCAATCAGAATCGCAACAATACTCCAGATCCCGAACCCGCAGGCTCCCGTAAACAATCCCGCAATCCGATAGACCGCCAGAGATGCCAGCCAGGCAAGCCCGCATTGATAACCGATGGCAAACCAGAACCACCTGGCGTCGTTCATCTCCCTTCGGATGGCTCCCATGGCCGCAAAACACGGCGCGCACAAAAGATTGAACACCAGGAAGGAGAAGCCTCCGGCTGTGGTAAATGCTGCCGCAATATTCCCATATGTCGTGCCCTCTCCCCCGCCGTAAAGGATTCCCAGGGTACTCACAATATTTTCCTTCGCCACAAGCCCGGTGATGGATGCTACAGCCGCCTGCCAGTTTCCCCAGCCCTGTGGAATAAAGAGCCAGGCAACGACGCTGCCCAGTCTTGCCAGAATGCTGTACTCGATCTCCTCCCCGGCAAGCATTCTGAATCCGCCGTCCGCAAAACCGAAGCAGGTGGTAAACCACACCACGATTGTGGAAAGCAGAATAATAGTGCCCGCCTTCCTGACAAAGGACCAGCCGCGCTCCCACATGCTCCGCAGAACAGAGCCTGCTTTGGGCCAGTGGTAGGCTGGAAGCTCCATCACAAAGGGAGCGGGATCCCCGGCAAACATCTTCGTCTTTTTCAGAATAACACCGGAGCAGATAATCGCAAAAATACCGATAAAATAAGCGCCTGCCGCAATCCAGGGCGATCCGCCGAAAACCGCGCCTGCAATCATGGCCACAAAGGGCATCTTGGCGCCGCAGGGAATAAAGGTAGCCGTCATGATGGTCATGCGGCGATCCTTTTCATTTTCAATGGTTCTGGACGCCATAATCCCCGGAACGCCGCAGCCCATCCCCACCAGCATAGGTATAAAGGACTTTCCCGAAAGCCCGAATCTGCGGAAAACACGATCCATGATGAATGCAATCCGAGCCATATACCCGCAGTACTCCAGAAACGCCAACAGCAGAAACAGTACCAGCATCTGGGGCAAAAAGCCCAGCACCGCGCCCACCCCCGCCACAATACCATCCACAATCAGGCCGGTCAGCCAGTCGGCACAGTTTATTTTTGCAAGTCCTGCCGAAACGGCGGCAGGAATCCCGGGTATAAAGATTCCGTAATTTGCCGGATCAGGCTTCCGACAGCCATATGCCTTCGCCACGGCCACAGACTCCACCAGTTCGCTATAGGAGGCAGAAACCACTTCGGCAGCCAGCGTCTCCTGGTCTTCCGCCAGCCAGGAAGCTTCTTCCCGGGTGTCAAACAGCGACACCAGCTCATCCAGCGCCGCCGCGGCCCTGACCGCATCAAAAGCTTCGGATTCCCCGTCCAGTGCGGACTCAATGCCATCCACATCCAGCCCCTGCTCTTCTGCATAAGTCAGAAAGCCTGTTATTATCTCGTCAGCTCTGGCATATTCCTCCGACACTTCCTCATAATTTTGTGAAATTCCCAACAGGTGAAACCCGTCTCCGAACAGATTGTCATTGGTCCAGTCCGTAGCCGCCGCTCCCACGGAGGACATTGCCAGAAAATACACCAGCCACATGACCAGAGCAAAAACAGGAAGCGCAAGAATACGGTTCGTCACAATCTTATCAATTTTGTCGGACACAGTCAACCCGTTTTGCTTTCCGGATCTCCTCATACAGCTGCCCATGATGGAGGATATGTACTCATATCTCTCATTGGTGATAATGCTCTCTGCATCGTCGTCAAAGGCATGCTCCAGCTCTCTCACCACGTCCCGCACATCCGGCGCCTTTTCCATGACAGACAGAAACGCCTCGTTTTTCTCCCCCTGCCCGCCTTTGACGGCAGGTTCCCGGGTTGAACGCAATCCTCTTTCAGACTCTTCCAAAAGCTTTATGGCAAAAAATCTCTTCTGCTCCTGCGGGATATCCGACAACCGTTCCTCCACGATGCGGATTTTCTCCTCCACGGACGGTGCAAACCTGTGCACCGCCTTTGCCGGCACATGATCCCGCGCCAGGGCTGCCGCTCTCCGGGCCAGCTCCGAAATCCCCTCTCCCTTCACGGCAGAAATCTCCAGAACGGGACAGCCTAAGTGTTCCGAAAGCTTTTCCGGATAAATCCTGTCACCGTTCCTTCTTACAATATCCATCATATTCACCGCAATAATTACAGGTATACCCAACTCCAGAAGCTGCGTGGTCAGGTAAAGATTCCTTTCAAGATTGGTCCCGTCCAGAATATTGATGACGGCGTCCGGCCTTTCACTCACCAGAAAATTCCTTGCCACCACCTCCTCCAGCGTATAGGGCGACAGCGAATAGATTCCGGGGAGGTCTATGAGCACGGCCTCCCTGTCAGCTTTCAGCCTGCCCTCCTTTTTCTCCACTGTCACACCTGGCCAGTTGCCCACATACTGATTGGAACCGGTCAGCGCGTTGAACAACGTCGTTTTTCCGCAGTTCGGATTACCTGCCAATGCAATTCTGATCTCCATCTCACCCTCCATGTCTCATTCCACCTCAATCATTTCCGCATCTGCCTTGCGCAGAGACAGCTCATACCCTCTCACCGTGACCTCCATGGGATCCCCAAACGGCGCCACCTTTCTCACATAGAGCTCAACGCCCCGGGTGATTCCCATATCCATGATACGCCTCTTCACAGGCCCCTCTCCCGAAAGCTTCCTGACCGTTACCGTCTGCCCTGTGGCAACCTCACGCAATGTCTTCACAATCCTATCCTCCTTCTCCCTACCTGCTCAGCGGCCCACCATAATCTTTCCCGCCATTTCCTTTCCGATGGCCACTCTGGACTCCCTGATATTCACGATCAGACTGCCTGCCGCCTCACTGATCACGGTTACAGTGCTTCCCACTACAAATCCCAGTTTTTCCAGAAACAATCGGGTATCCTCCCTTCCTCCTACTCTTCTGATTACATTACTTTCTCCTGCCGGAACCATAGACAAAGGCATATCTCCACTCTCCTTTCTTTCTTTTTGAGAATCATTTTCATTTATCCCATGAGTTAGTATATGCTAACTCAGGTTTTATGTCAATAACTTTTTTTACAAATGCATTCAAACCACCCCAACTGCAGATTCTATGATATAATAGCTTCTATGATATAATGGCAAAGAAAAAAAGCGTCCTGCAAAGCAGGACACAAAATGGAGAAATCACTATGACAGGAAACGAATCAGCAGAAAATTATCTTGAAACTATTCTGATATTGAGCAGACAACTTCCCGTTGTCCGCTCTGTAGACATCGCCAACGAGCTGGGCTTCAAAAAATCCAGCATAAGCGTGGCCATGAAGAATCTTCGTGAAAAAGAACATATTCAGGTAGATCATTCCGGCTTTATCACCCTGACACCCGCCGGAAGGGAAATCGCGGAGATGATCTATGAGCGGCACCAGCTGCTCTCCGCCTGGCTCATGAAGCTGGGAGTCTCCAGAGAGACTGCTTTGCAGGACGCCTGCAGGATAGAGCATGTCATCAGCAGCGAAAGCTTTGACGCCATCAAAAAGCATACCGGAACCCGTCAATAATACATGATCGGAGCCCCCAGGCCGCAGCATCCGCCGCTGCCGCAGCAGCAGAGATTGCAGATCATGTTGACCAGACACAGCTTCATGCACAGATTTCCGCCTCCGAAGGAGGGATAGCCATAGGTCGCCTGGCGCTGCTCATACCAGCTGCCTCCGCTCTCAAACTGCTGCACGAGACGCCGATAACTCAGATTGTCAGGTTCCATGGCGTAAGCCCGCTTTGCATGCTCCAGCGCAACCACATTGTTTCCCAGCCCGGAGTGGGCAATGGCGCTGTAATAGTACCATCTTCCGTCTCTCAAAGCCTCCTGCATGCCGTCAAGCGTTGTGCGGGCTTCCCTGTAATAGCCGTTGCGGATATAGTTTCCCGCGGCACGGATATAATTATTTTCCTCATAACCGGTCTCCTGACCCTGTCCGAAGCCGCCGAAGGAACCATAGCCGAAGCCGCCGTAGCTGCCTGACCCGTAACCGCCGGATCCGCTCCCGCCATAGCCGTAACCGCCTCCCCCATAGCCGGAGGTTCTCTCCTTCATAATCTGCTGGTAAGCAGCCTGGATCTCCTTAAACTTCTCCTCCGCCTGGGCCTTGTTTGGATTATTGATGTTGGTATCCGGATGATATTTCCGGCTCAGCATTTTATAGGCCTTTTTAATCTCTTCCTCGGAAGCATTCCTGCTCACACCTAAAATACTGTACGGGTCGTACATCACTGTAGTTACCTCACTCTTTCCGCAGCTTTTCCATCCGCCTTTCGTGCACCGCCTCATAGCGGCCCCACACGCCCGAATATAAAATGTTTCTCAGGATCTCCACATTTTCCAGAATGGGCAGCTTTTCAAATTCCCGGCAGCACTCCGACATCATCATCATGAGAATGGTCTTGCATTCCTCCTCAAAATCCGGACACTCATACCTGCGTTTTAAGGGATTGAAGGTTCCCTTTTTGATATCCCTCTCCACGTCCTCATAGGCATCGCAGAGATAGATGAATTTTCCCAGAAAAAATCCCAGAGCCCGAAGGTTTTCCGACCACTCATCCTCTCTGGGCGTCACAATTTCCGCCATGACCTTGCCGAAAAGCCCGGCCAAAGTGTCGATATCCGTATTCTCCGCCTGTTCCGCCTCCGAAAAATTCTGCATGGTAAGGGCAATTTTCCGAAGCTTCTCCGAGTAGGCGCGCAGCTGCTTTCCCGCCTTTCCCTCCAGCAGCCTGCCGTAGATCAGCTTCCACAGCTTTCTTTCGTCCTCCCAATCATCCCTGCACTTATAATATGCAAACAGCGCATTCATATCCGCCGCATATTCCGTAAAAATATTTCTTCGCGTCTCATGGTTTTCAAAGGGATGAGCGATGCATTTACAGCTGCTTCGCTCCGTCTCCGGCTCATAAAGTCCGGTGAGCAGTATGGCGAGAAAAGTCATGTCATAGCTTAAGGAAAGCTGGCCAGGTATCCCATACTTCCTCTTGAGTTCCCGGCAGATACCGCAATAAAAGGAATGATAGACATCAAACTCCTTGAATTTCATCTCGGCCTTATTGATTATAATATACCCGAACATGTTTCATCCTCAACTCTTTTTGAAAAACTCCGTGCCGCATTTCCTGCAGGTTATGGCAATTCTCCCCTTGCCTCTTGGCACCCGGAGCTTCTGTCTGCAATTGGGACACTTATAGATGTGAAACTGCTTCCTCTGAGACAGCTCTCTCTTTTTTTTCTGGAAAAACCCTTTCACCTTCCTGGACTGATTCAGATACCACTGATTCTCCGCGGAACGCTTCGCAATATTTCTCGAAAACATGCGGAAATAAGACCAGATCAGCGCCGCAAGCGCTATGAAATAGAACGGACCACTGAACCGGAAGATCATGGAAAGCACCAGCCCTGCCAGCATCACCACCATCAAAAAGCGGTTCAGCTGATCATTTCCGTACCTTCCCCACATGAATCGTTGTAATTTTTCTCTCATAGCGCGCCTCCATACCGTCATTCCCGGCCCTGCATTCCACCGTGCTGACAGATACTATTCTACACCCTTATGAACGAAATTCAATTAAATAAGTATAAACAAAAATAAAAAATATGGCTTATTTCAGCCCCTCCACCAATAATCTAGCTCCGGGTACAACTCCGCCGCCTCATGGCTGTCTTTTACCACATGCTCCCGTTCCAGCTTTCCGTTCACATAATAATACAGATGAAAGGTATCGGTACTGTCCGAGCCAAAGTCAGCGCTCAAATGAAGCATCTGTGTCAACAGATATTCTCCGTCCACTATGGCATATTCCTCCACATATTCATCAAGGGCACCGATCTGATATCGCTTGATTACCCTGTGCCCTTCCCGGTCAAACTCTGTCTGCAGCTTCGGAAAGGACTCCATCACCTCAAACGCTTCGGTCTGCGGATTCCATACAAGTCCCACCGCTCCAGAGCGTAAGAATCGTAGCCCATGTTATTAGAATCCGGCATAACCAGCTCCAGCCTCTGGGAGATCGGCTTTCCCTCCCAGCTGCCCTCTATTTCCACCGTAAACATCTTTTCCGAAAGAATCTCGTCCCACTCGGGAAACAGAAAAGTGGAGGTAATAGTACAATCCTCAAATTGGTCCGTCACCCATCCCTCCTCGATAACAGGGGACGGACTTTCCGTCTGCTCTACGACCTCCGCTTCCTGAAAATCAGAAAAGGACTGACGCCCTGCCTTTTGGGCCGGCTCCCCGCCGCAGCCGGTCAAAATAAGCAAGATTGTCAGTCCTTCCAGAATCTGTTTTACACCTTTTTTCATAATGCCCCCCGTTCCTCCACAGCTTCGGCAATTCACTGTTTCAGAATGCCACAGAGAGGCATCAAATCTGCATACAAATTATTGTCCTGCGACCGTCATATCCCGTACCAGAACGGAGGGAGATCCGCACTTTCCGCCCATGCCTCTGATAAACTTCAGGTCGGCACCGATCCGGTCAATCTCCTTCAGCAATGTGAAGAAGTTACCCGAGACAGTAATGTTCTTCACCGGTTTTGTCTTCCTGCCGTCCTCCACGCAAAAGCCTTCCGCCAAAAGGGAAAAGTCTCCCGTGACAGGATTTGCGCCCGCGTGCAGGCCGGACACGCCCTTGATACAGATACCGTTTCCCGCCGCAGCCAGAAGCTCTTCCTCCGTTCCTTCCACCGGCTTCAGATAGAAGGTGAAGGGACCCACTCCCACAGTGGATGCATAGGACGCCTTCTGACCGTTGCCCGTCGATTTCACACCTGCCTTTGCCGCAGTGCTCAGGTTGTGGAGCAGGGTCTTCAGCACGCCTTCCTCAATGACATTCTTTTCGAAGGCGGCCACGCCCTCTCCGTCAAAGGTTCTCTTCACAAGACTCTCCGGATGCATGGGATCGTCGATCAGCGTCACCATATCCGCAGCGATCTTTTCCCCCTCTTTCCCCTGCAGCAGAGACATTCCCTTCTGAACCGCCTCTGCGGAAAACACAGAAGAATAAGTGGCCAAAAGCTGGGCAAAGGCACGTCCCGTAAAGACCACATGATATTTTCCGCTGGGAACACTGTCCGCACCGATGGCGGATACGGCGTCCTCCACTGCCTTTTTTGCAACTTCCTTCAAGTCAAAGTCTCCCAGCCTTCCGTCCCTGTCCTCGCTGCCGTCAAACATTTCTTCGCCGTCGTGTACCAGGGCCAGCCCCATACAGAGCGTGTAGGCAGCCCTGTCCTCCAGATCAAGCCCTCTGGAATTGTAAAGGGCATAAGTATTCCTGCCGTAAGCCATATAGCTCTGCGTGCCGTCCGCCACCCGGGAATCAACGGCATACAGCTCCTTTTGAAGCGCAAGAGCCGCCTCAGTCAGCTCTCCCCCAGAGGGCTCCTCCATCCTGTCCTCCGGCAGCGTCGCATAGCTGTCGCCCTTCCCGTGGATAAAGGATTCCGTCTCGCTCTCGATGGATTTTGCATTCTCCAGCGCCCGAACCACCAGCGACCTGGCCTCTTCCGGCGTCAGGTTCTCCGTGGAGGCATAGCCCGCTTTTTTGTCCCTGATGCAGCGGTAGCAGACCCCCAGTCCGCTGTCCGTGCTGTATTCCTTAATCTCTTCTTTATAGATCTCCACAGAAGTGGAATCACTCTCCGTGAAATAAAGCTCATAGTCCGCAACCTGCATTTCCGCAGAAATACCGATCACAGCCTCCTTAAATTCCTGATATGTCATATTGATAACCACGCCTTTCCCTGTGATAAATGTCAACGAATTCCGAAGAAACCTTTCTTCCGGTCAGCGGCCTCCCACCGTGATGGAGGACACACGAACCAGAGGCTGCCCCACATCCGTGGGAATGCTTCCGGAGGAAGCGCCGCACATTCCCTGCGCCCTGGCCACGTTCTTTCCCACCATGTCAATATTCATAAGCACCTCAGAGCCCTTGCCCACAAGACTGGCACCCCGGACCGGCTCACAGATTTTACCGTTTCTGATCACATAACCCTCCCGGACGGAAAAATTAAACTGTCCGGTGACGGGATTTACGGATCCGCCGCCCATATCCTTCGCATACAGACCGTACTCTATGGATGCAATAATGTCTTCATCCCTGTCCTCCCCGGCAGCAATGTAGGTATTGGTCATCCTGGAGGTAGGTATATACTCATAGCTCTGACGCCTGGAGCTTCCGGTGGATTCCATTCCCATCCGCCTGCCATTCAGCTTGTCAACCATGTAGGTCTTCAGGATACCTTTGTCAATCAGAACCTTCCTCTGAGCGGGGGTTCCCTCGTCGTCGATATTCACGGATCCCCATGCGTTGGGAATGGTGCCGTCGTCGATGGCCGTAACCTTTGGATTTGCAATCTGCTGCCCCAGCTTACCGCAGAACTGAGACTGCCCCAGCGCCACGCCGGAGGCTTCCAGAGAATGTCCGCAGGCCTCGTGGAAGATCACGCCGCCAAAGCCGTTTTCGATGGCCACCGGCATCACGCCTGCGTCAATATAGCCCGCATGGAGCATGGTGACTGCCTGCTTTGCCGCTTTCCGCCCCAGCTCCCCGGGATCAAATTCCTCAAAAAGCTCCAGGCCCTTTCTGGCCCCGGGAGCCACACCACCTGTCTGATTCTCGTTTCCGTCGCTGGCAATGGCGGAGACATTTACCCTGGTCCGAATCTGTCTGTCCGTGGCAAAAAGTCCCTCGCTGGTGGCGATCAGTATCTTGTGATCCACCTCCAGAAAGCTCCCTGTCACCTGGGAAATCTCCTGACTGTACTCCTTTGCGGCGAGACATGCCTCCCTGACATAATCAATCTTGGACGCGTTCTCCACGCTGGCCGGAACGATTCTGATGGGATGGATATCTCCGAAAATACGCTCTCTTAAAACCACATCCCCATGCTCGGGCACGCCCTGAAGCGCCTCAGCCACCCTGGCCGCACAGGAGAGCACCGCAGCCGCATCCAGCGAGGATGCCGAGCCGGCAACACACCTTGTGCCCTTGAAAATACGGATCCCCACCCCGGAGATCACCGCGTCCGCAATCTTGTCTACCTTTGCGGAGACAAGACTGATCGTCTTCTGCTCCGTGTGTTCCGCATACACCTCCGCATAGTCGGCACCTGTGGAGAGAGCCTTGATAAGCGCCTCCCTGATAACCTGCTGTGTTAACATAAAAACCTCCTTGTATCTATTCATTTTCTACTGATTCTACTGAAAGGTAATCCATTTCCCAATTATCGGAATCTTGCCGACGATCCATCCCGCCAACATGCCGACTGCAAAAATTCCAATTGTCATAATCGGTATAGACAAAACCACCGGATATGCAGTGACCTTTATGCCGACAAGCCCCAGCTTTTCCAATAAAAACGGATGAACCATATATACAAAAAACGTACAACCGGCCATCACAGGCACCCACTTTGCCTTGGTGAACCGTGACGGTACGGCAGCATACTTAAAAAAGACAAATGTCGCAATGCTCAACAACAGCACGTTTATGTTGCTGGGACTAAACCACCTGTCATCATAGCTCTGCGTTGCCCTGCAATCCTGCAGGGTTTTTAACATCGTAAATACAATGGAACCGGCTCCCAAACCATATAAAACGCCTCTGCACCACTTCGGGATATCAACCTTCTGCAAAAAATACCCTCCCAGGAAATATCCGATAAAGCCTGTAAAAAGATACAAATGCATGGAGGACACTACTGCAATAATCATTTCGCCGCCCAAATATGGCAGTACCGTATCCACCAAAAACCGAACTACCACCCAAAGCAGCAGGAAATAGCCTGTCAACCTGATATCTTCACAGATCTTGCGCAGTATGGGAAGCAGCAGATAAAATCCGAGCAGATCCATCAGAAACCACATATGGCCATGTCCTTTGATCAGACGCACCAGCGCCGAAGACCACATCTCCCCAGTGACGCTGTCCCATCCAGACAAAACTCCGTTATAAATTACGCTCTGAAACGCATAAAAAAGAGACCACACGAAAAATCCAACAATCAGTTTTCCGATTCTGGCGCCCCATTTTTTCATTGACAATTCTTTTTGAGGATCCAGCAAAAACAATCCGCTCAACATAAAGAAAACCGGCACACCAAATCGGGTAAAACTGTTGTAAATTGTCATCACCGTAAAATCAGTGCTGTTTATATCCACAACATACCAATACCCATTAGAAACATGCAGCAGCACCACGGCAAAACACGCTGTGATGCGCAGCAGATCATACCTTATTTCCCTTTTCATATTTCACCTCGCAACCGTAATAAAGCAACCGTACATAAAACATCAAACAGCCTCCTGACGAATACCATTACGTCAGGAGGCTGTCAATTACTGCTGTGCCACGTCCTTCATGGAGAAGCTGATTCTGCCCATCTTGTCCTTGCCGAGACAAACCACAGTCACCACATCTCCAAGCGTCAGAACATCCTCCACACGGTTGATTCTCTCCTTCGCAATCTTGGAAATGTGAACCATTCCCTCCTTGCCGGGAGCAAACTCTATAAACGCGCCGAACTCCTTAATGCTGACCACCTTGCCCTTGAAGATCTGGCCTTCCGCAAAGTCCGTGACGATCATCTTTACCATCTCCACGGCCTTATCCATCATCTCCTTGTCGGTACCGCACACGGACACGTTCCCGTCGTCCGTGATGTCGATCTTCACGCCGGTGCGGGCAATGATCTCATTGATGGTCTTTCCTCTCTGGCCCACCACATCCCCGATCTTCTCAGGATCAATCTGGATGGAAATGATCTTGGGCGCATAAGGGCCCACCTCCGGTCTGGGCGCGGAAATCGCAGGCTTCATACAGGTTTCCATAATGTAAAGCCTTGCGTCGCGGCATCTCTCAATGGCACCCTCCACAATAGGCCTTGTGAGACCATGAATCTTGATATCCATCTGAATGGCCGTAATACCGTCCGCAGTACCCGTCACCTTGAAATCCATATCACCGAAAAAGTCTTCCAACCCCTGAATATCGGTGAGCAGTACAAAATCGTCATCCGTCTCCCCGGTGACAAGGCCGCAGGAAATACCGGCAACCATCTTTCTGATGGGCACGCCTGCCGCCATCAGGGACATGCAGGATGCACAGGTGGACGCCATGGAGGTAGAACCGTTGGACTCAAAAGTCTCGGACACGGTACGGATTGCATAAGGGAAATCCTCCTCGCTGGGAAGCACGGGGATCAGCGCCCTCTCGGCCAGCGCGCCGTGGCCGATCTCACGTCTTCCGGGTCCTCTGGAAGGCTTTGTCTCACCCACAGAGTAGGACGGGAAGTTGTAGTGATGCATATATCTCTTGCTGACCTCGTTCTCGTCCAGCCCATCCAGCCTCTGCTGCTCGGAGAGCGGCGCCAGGGTACAAACGTTGCAGATCTGTGTCTGCCCGCGGGTAAACATGGCGGAACCGTGTACTCTG
>ERZ779624.133-NODE-133-length-30684-cov-14.407163_pt1 | contig 30684 bp, 21 predicted proteins | sample MGYA00514190_ERZ779624 | MGnify/ENA primary metagenome ERZ779624 (study PRJEB29562, sample SAMEA4376706) | mouse gut metagenome | isolation source: Cecum | study: EMG produced TPA metagenomics assembly of the A DSS colitis mouse model was used to assess the... | reverse complement strand
GCTGGTGCTGGACCGCCTGCGGGCCATCACCCTGTCCTCCTCCAGCCTCAACGGGAGGCTTCTGTATTATCTGGACGGGGCGGAAATGCTCCTCCGGCACCCCCTGGGGGTGGGCTATGGGGGCTACCTGTACCTCCAGCCCCTGGAGCAGACCGGGGTCTACACCCTGCGCTTCATCCACAACGAGTACCTCCAGGCCGCGCTGGACGGCGGCATTCCGGCGGGGCTGTGCATGGCGGGGCTGTCCGCCGCCCTGCTGCTCCGGCGGGGCGCGCCCGTCCGGGAGCGGGCGGTGGTGTTCGCCATCGCCGCCCACGCCTGCATCGACTTCGATTTCCAGTTTTCCGCCGTGGCCTTCCTGCTGCTGCTGTGCGGCTCCGGCGGGAGGTGCCGGGAGCTGCCCCTCCGCCGCCGGAGGCTTTCCGCCGGGCTGGCCGGGGCGGCCGCGCTGGTGCTGTGCTACTTCTCCACGGTATACGCCCTGGACTTCTTCAGCCGCCCCCGGGAGGCCTGGGCCCTGTTCCCCGCCGACCTGTCCCTGGCGGAAAACCGGCTCCAGAGCTTCCCCGACGTGGACAGCGCGCAGCCGGCGGCGGACGCCATCATCGCCTCCACCGACCTGTCCCTCCTGGCCTGGGACTGTAAGCTGGCCGCCGCCGCCCAGCGGGCCGACCTGCCCGCCATGGTGGAGAGCAAGTACCAGTACCTCCGCCTGAGCCGCTACCGGGGGGAGGTCTACCAGGACTTTGCCGATCTGCTGGAAAACGCCTGTGTGCAAGGCTCGCGGGAGGAGCTTGTACGATATAAAACCCTTGCCCAGTCAGTGTTATCACAGTTGGAGGAGGTGAACCAAGCCACCAGCCCCCTGGCCTACCGCATCGCGGACAAGCCGGAGCTGGAGTTTACCCCGCGGATCGCCGACCGGATGAACCAAATCATAGAGAGGATTGATACCCCATGAAATTGACCCGCAAGCTGATTGCGGCCATGCTGTCCGTGTGCATGGTTCTGGCCCTCCTGACCAACGCCTCCGCCGCCTCCCTCAAGGCCAACTACGGCGCGGCCAGCTATTACGACATCGCCGTCACCACCTATTCCCGGATGCTGGCCTTCCAGAACGGCGGCGTGGTGCCCGCCGCCAACCAGTCCAAGCAGTACGGCCTGATCGACCCCAGCGGCAGGCAGGTGCTGCCCTTCCAGTACGCCTATGTGTGGACCCTGGGCGGCGGCCTGTTCGCCGTGGCCCAGAAGGACAACGGGTACGGCTCCTTCAGCGGCCTGGGCGTGGTAAACGCCCAGGGCAAGACCCTGCTGGCCCCCAGCGAGGACAATGTGAGCATCTCCTGCCAGAACGGCATTGTCTCCGTGGGCAGCCGCACCAAGACCGCCGCGGGCGGGTATGACTACAGTGTCAAATACTACACCACCGATTGGCAGCCCTCCACCGAGGACGCCTACCAGGGGGACAGCGGGGAGGGCGGCTATGTGGACAACACCCCCGACGCCCTGAAGAAGTATGACTACTATGATGTGGTGGGGGACTTCTACCGGGTCCACAGCTACGACGAGGACTACAACGAGCTGACTGGCCTGCTGGACGGCAGCTTCAAGGTTGTTATCCCCCTGGGCAGCTACCAGTATGTAGGCTCCACCAACGCCGGCGGCTACACCTCCGTCACCAAGAACGACGGCTCCACCGACCTGTACAAGGACGGCAAGGTGGTCAAGACCTTCAACAAGGAGGTGTCCACCGAGGTGTACTTCCGCCATCTGGCCTTCTCCACCAACGGCGAGAAGCACGGCATGATGGACGTGAACGAGAAGGTGCTCCTGCCCGAGCAGTACGACATCATCGACACCGACGGCAACGGCAACCTCCTCACCCAGAACGAGAACCCGGACGACTGGGGCTACATCTGCGGCCTGTACACCCAGGACTGCAAGCAGATCCTGGCCGACAAGTACGCCGAGATCACCTACCTGACCGACAGCAAGTACCGGATCAACGACGGCCAGTATTTCGGCGTCAGCAAGGTGTCCGGCACCACCGTCACCCCGGTGATCCCCATGAAGTACCTGGATCTGCGCACCCACACCTACCACTTTGTGGAGCTGTATGACGGCTCCAAGTACAGCGTGGTGGATCTGGACAACAAGGTGATCGTCCCCGAGAGCAGCCAGCCCATCAACGCCTTCAACGGCGACGGCGGCGGCCTGTCCGAGACCCTGGACCGGGTGAGCTGGTACGGCGTGGAGTACGACAACTACGACAAGTCCGTCCTGCCCTTCCTGTCCCAGACGGGCAGCGGCTGGGTCACCGTGTACGCCGACTACAAGACGGGCCAGACCCAGGGCCAGCTGGACGGCGTGCGGGCCTCCAACGTCAACGGGGACGGCTGGTTCGTCTACCAGGACGCCAAGGGGCTGTTCGGCTTCGGGCGGCTGGAGGGCACCGGCTTCCTGGACATTCTCCCCGGCCACTGGGCGGAGAAGGCGGTGAGCTGGGCGGTGAACCACGATCCCCAGATCACCGACGGCGTGGGCGGCGGCAAGTTCGACGCCAACAAGAGCTGCTCCAACGCCATGATCCTCACCTTCCTGCACCGGGCGGCGGGCGAGCCCGTTTCCACCGCCCAGGCCCCCGTGGAGCTGAAGGGCACCGAGTGGTACGCCGCCGCCCTGCGCTGGGCCGCGGAGAAGGGCATGATCGGCCAGGGCTTCAACCCCAACGCCGACTGCACCAGCGCGGCCGCCATGAAGTTCATCTGGCAGGCCCTGGGCTCCACCGCGCCCAAGGGCAGCTGCTCCTTCACCGATGTGCCCGCCGGGGCGGATTACGCCGACGCGGTGGCCTGGGCGGAGGAGAACGGCATCACCAACGGCGAGGGCGGCGGCCTGTTCGCCCCCGGTAAGGTCTGCAACCGGGGCCGCATCGTCACCTTCCTGCACCGGGCCTATGAGGAGTCCGCGCGGCTCCACTGACCCATAACCGCTTGACAGCTCCCAAACTGCCTGTCATAGAACCGCGGGCCGGGCATCTCCCGTCCCAACTGCCTGTCTGAGCAAACCGCGGACCGGGCGGAGCACGCCTTTCCCGGCGTCCCCGTCCGGTCCGCGCCTTTCCGGGGCCGGAGACCGGCGCGGCCCCCCAAGCTCCAACCTGTTTGATAAGGAGGTATTCCATGAAACGGAAAATCCTGAGCCTGCTCCTCTGTGCCTGCCTGGTGGTGGGCCTGTTCCCCACGGCCTTCGCCGGGGAGGACGGCGGCTTTGTCATCGAAAACGGCGTGCTGGTGTCCTACACGGGCAGCGGCGGCGTGGTGAACATCCCCTCCGGCGTCACCGAGATCGGTGAGAGGGCCTTTGACAACCTTGGCAAGGCCTTTATTACCGCCCTCACCATCCCCGAGGGCTGTGTCAAAATCGGGGACGAGGCCTTTTATTTCCTGGGGGAGCTGTCCCCGTCCGTGACGGTGACCCTGCCCTCCACCCTGAGGGAGATCGGCAGCCGGGCCTTTGAGTGCGCCCATATCACCGGGATCCGCCTCCCCCAGGGGCTGACTTACATTGGCGACGAGGCCTTCTCCCAGTCCCTGCTGACCAGCGTTCACCTGCCCGCCTCCCTGACCTACCTGGGCAGTCAGGCCTTCGACAACTGCAGCCGCCTCACCAGTGCCGTCTGGGAGGGCCACACCTTCACCCAGGCCGATCTGAACAAATACTTTTTCGCCACCCCGTTCTACTACAGCGGCGGTTCCGGCGGGGACGTGGAGCCTGAGCCCGAGCCGGAACCCACGCCCACGCCCGGCCCCGGCCCCACCCCCGACACCTCCTCCAGCTTCACCATCGAGAACGGGGTGCTGACCCGGTGCCTGGATTATGGGGCCGTCACCGTCACCGTCCCGGAGGGTGTCACCGCCATCGGCGAATACGCCTTTGCCCAGTGCTCCCTGCTCCAGCGCGTCACCCTCCCCGGCACCCTGCGCACCATCGGGACCGACGCCTTCCGGGGCAGCCCGCAGCTTCGGCAGATCGACATACCGGACTCGGTGACCTCCATCGGCGGCTGCGCCTTTACGGACTGCCCCCGCCTCGCCAGCGTGAAGCTGCCCGCGGGGCTGACCAAGCTGGGGGAGCACGCGTTCCAGAACTGCTCCAGCCTGACCCAGATCACCCTGCCCGCCAAGCTGACGGACATCGGTGATTACGCGTTCTCTGGCTGCTCCCAGCTCAAAAGCGTAAACTTCCCCGCCTCCCTCACCCGGATCGGGGACAACGCCTTCAGCGGTGCCGCCCTGTCCGGCGCGGTTACCCTGCCCTCCGGCCTGAAGGTGCTGGGCGGACAGGCCTTCAGCGATACGGCCATCACCTCCATCACCCTGCCCGATGGGATGGACAGCATCGGCTATGGCTTTGTATCCGGATGCCGCTCCCTTACCACCATCACCTTCCCCAAAACCGGAAAGGCCGTGGAGGGTATGCGGAGCATGGAACCCAGCCGGTTCGGGGATCTATTCGTCAGTGCGCCCAATCTGAAGGAGGTCCGCAACATCCCCAACGCCGCCTATGAAAAGATCCTTCAGGGACACCTGGATCTCCTGGCCGGGATGGGGGATCCCAAGGGGTATCTGGCGGAGCGGAGCGAAACCATCGTCAGCAAAGCCAAGGAGATCACCGCCGGACTGAGCGACGATTACGAGAAGGCCCGGGCCATCCACCAGTGGGCAGCCCAGAACATCGTGTACGATTACGCTTACGTGGAAGCACAGCAGAACACCCCGGGCACCACCTATTTCAGCGCGGAGGGTGTCCTGCAATCCAAGAGGGCCATCTGTTCCGGCTACTCCAACCTGACCCGGGCCCTGCTTCAGGCCGTGGGAATCCCCGCGGCCTACGTCCACGGCTGGGTGGGCAGTGCCCCGGACTACTATTCTGCGGGAAAAGACCGCCACGCCTGGAACCTGGCCTATGTGAACGGGCGGTGGATCATTCTGGATTCCACCTGGGGCCGCCCCGGCGGCAACGGCGGCCTGGGGGGACAGATCTACGACTACCGGTATTTTGACGCATCGCCCATTTTTATGGCCCAGACCCACAAGGTACACTCGGTCTCCAAGCCCAGTGCCGGGGAGGTGTCCGATCCCATCACCGACAGGCCTCAGCCCAAGCCCGAGGACATTCCCTCCGGCTGGGCCAAGGATATCGTCAACGAGGCCATCCGGCTGAATCTGGTGCCCGAGGACATCCAGGGGGCCTACCGCACCAACATCACCCGGCAGGACTTCTGCCGCCTGCTGGTGCGCCTGGTGGAGCAGGCCACGGGCAAGAGCGTGGCGGACTACCTGGCCTCCAAGGGGATCAGCGCGAGCAACCCCTTCACCGACACCAACGACCCCGACATTGTGGCCGCCAACGCGCTGAACATTGTCAACGGCATGGGCGGGACCATCTTCGCGCCCAACGACCCCATCAGCCGGGAGCAGACGGCGGCGATGCTGTGCCGCGCGTATAAGGAGCTGGGCGGGACGGTGCCCGCCGCTACGTCCACCAGCTTTGCCGACGACTGGAACGTGGCAAAGTGGGCCAAGGCAGAGGTGGCCTTCATGAGCAGCAAGGGGATTGTCGAGGGGAAGGGGAATAACCTGTTCGATCCCAAGGGGAACGCCACCATTGAGCAGGCCATTAAGATGGAGCTGAATTTGTTCCGGTTGATGGAGTGAGGGGCGGCTTTCGGGACCGCCTGCGGATAGACGAGTACATTTTGATGGAAAATGGGTTGGGGACCCGGGCGGCGGAGGCCGCCCGGGTCCCTTAAAACTGCGGTTCTATACAGTCTGCATATATTGCACGGGATTTCCAAAGGTGATATACTATATTCCATACATAACAAACCTCCGTGCCAGCGGACATATGAAAAGACCTGAATTGCAGCGAAAAACTTTTTGATTAAGCGATAGGAAAAGCCAAAAAAGAAATTTGCCCTATAGACAACAGGAAAGATACCGCGGCCGCCGGAGCAGATCCATGCGGGCAAACCCAGGGCCGCAGCCCCCCTCTCAGCAAGCGGCACTCAGCTCAAACACGCGCCCCACACGGACAGAAAACAATTCCAGACAGCCAATAACTTTGACAGGAGGATCCCCCCATGGAAAACGACACAGAAGCCCTGCGCCGGGAGATTTTGGCCGAGGCCTGCGCCGGGGCCGCCTCCGGCCTGGAGGCCATGCTTCTGGACACAGACGAAATTCAAGCCGCCGGCGAGGCCAAGCTGAAGGAGCTTGCCCAGCGGTACGGGCACTGAGGAGGAATCCACCATGAAGCTGATCCATCTCTCCGACCTCCACCTGGGAAAGCGGGTGAACAACTTCCCCATGCTGGAGGATCAGGCCTGCATCCTGGACCGTATTCTGGAGATCATCGACGGCGAGCAGCCCGACGCGGTGCTCATCGCCGGGGACGTCTACGACAAAACCGTCCCCTCCGCCGAGGCGGTGGCCCTGCTGGACGACTTCCTGGTGAAGCTGGCGGACCGCTCCCTGCCGGTGCTGCTCATCAGCGGCAACCACGACTCCCCGGAGCGTCTTGCCTTCGGCGGCCGCCTCATGGAGACCCGGGGGGTATACATCGCCCCGGCCTACTGCGGCGGGGTGACGCCTGTGACGTTGGAGGACGCCCACGGCCCGGTGGACTTCTGGCTCCTGCCCTTCCTGAAGCCTGTCCATCTCCGCCGCTTCTTCCCGGAGGACGGGGTGGAGAGCTACACCGACGCCCTGGCCTGCGCCATCCGGCATATGCCCATCGACCCGGCCCGGCGCAATGTGCTGGTCACCCACCAGTTCGTCACAGGGGCGGAGCGGTGCGAGTCGGAGGAGCTCAGCGTGGGCGGGGCGGACAATGTGGACGCCTCCGTTTTTGCCCCCTTTGACTACGTGGCCCTGGGCCACCTCCACGGCCCCCAGAACGTGGACGGGGCGCGGGTGCGCTACTGCGGCACGCCGCTGAAATACTCCTTCTCCGAGGTCCGGCACCAGAAGTCCGTCACCGTTGCGGAGCTGGGGGACAAGGGGACGCTGGACGTGCGCGCGGTCCCCCTCCCGCCGAAACGGGACATGGTGGAGCTGCGGGGCGGCTTTGCCCAGGTCACCTCGCCGGAGTTTTACAGCCAGGTGGACCGGGACGCCTATGTCCGGGTGATCCTCACCGATGAAAACGATATCTACGACGCCATGGGACAGCTCCGGCCCATCTACCCCAACCTGATGCGGCTGGACTACGACAACCTGCGCACCCGGAGCGGATCAGCGGAGCTGGAGGAGGCCGACGTGAAGCGGGACCCGCTGGAGCTGTTCGCGGAGTTTTACCAGCAGCAGAACCGGCGGCCCATGACGGAGGAGCAGCGGCGTTATCTGGCGGAGCTGGTGGAACAGATACAGGAGGAGCGGGCATGAGACCCACAAAATTGACCATCTCCGCCTTCGGCCCCTACGCGGGGCAGGTGGAGCTGAACCTGGACAAGCTGGGCCGGGAGGGGCTGTATGTGATCTGCGGCGACACCGGGGCGGGCAAGACCACCATCTTCGACGCCATCACCTTCGCCCTCTTTGGCAAGGCCAGCGGGAAACACGTGAGGACGGAGCTGCTGCGCAGCAAGTACGCCCTGCCGGAGACGCCCACCTTTGTGGAGCTGGCCTTCCGCTGCCGGGGCCAGGACTACCGGATTCGCCGGAATCCCAGGTACGATCGGCCCAAGGTGCGGGGGAGCGGAACCACCCCCCAGGAGCAGAGCGCGGAGCTCTACTGCCCGGACGGGAGCGTGCTGACGGGAAAGGGGAGCACGCCCAAAAAGGACCGGGCCACGGAAGCGGTGGAGGAGCTGCTGGGCCTGTCCTTCGAGCAGTTTGTCCAGGTGGCCATGATCGCCCAGGGGGAGTTCCGGAAGCTGCTGGAGACGCGGACGGAGGACCGGAGGGCCATTTTCCGGCAGCTTTTTGGCACCGGGCTGTACGAGGCCATTGAGAACCGGCTGAAGGAGGCCGCGGGGGAGCTGAAGCGGGAGTGCGACGCCCTGGCGGAGGATGTCCGCCGGGACGGGGCCGCCATCCAGTGCGCCGGGGACAGCGGGCACGGGGAGGCGGCGGAGCAGGCCCGCCGGAGTAATCTGCCCAGCGGGGAGCTGATCCCCCTGCTGGACGGGATTCTGGCGGAGGACGGCCTTCGCCAAGGGGAGTTGAACCGGAGGCGGGAGGCAAACGGCCGGGAGCTGGAGAAGCTGATCGCCCAAATCGAGCAGGGGGAGATCCGGGAGAAGAACCGGAAGGGCCTGGAGGCGGCCCGGGAAAGCCTCAAACGGCTGGAGCCGGAGCTGGAAGCCGCCGCCGGGGAGCTGGCGGCGGCGGTGGCCCGCCAGGATGAGATCCCCCGGCTGGGGGCCGAGGCCGCCCAGCTGGAGGGCAGGCTGTCCCAGTACGGCCAGCTCCAGGAGCTGACCGGGGAGATCGCCGCCCAGGAGCGGGAGCTCACGGCGGCGGAGGGGCGGCTGAAGCAGGATTGGGCCGCGCTGAACGGGGAGAAGGAGCGGCTGAAGCAGGACAAGGCGGCGTTGGAGCGGCTGGACGGCGCGGCGGTGGAGGCGGAGCGGTTCAAGCATGAGCGGGAGGGCCTGGAGAACGCCGTCCGGCAGCTTCGGGACTTGAAACGGGATATGTTTGAGCTGGAACGGCTCCAGTCCTCCTGCCGGAAGGCTCAGGAGGACTATCAGAAAAAAGCGGAAGCGGCCCGGGAGCGGGAGGAAAACTGGCGGCGGATCAACCGGGCCTATCTGGACGCCCAGGCCGGGGTGCTGGCCGGAGATCTCCAGCCGGGGATGCCCTGCCCGGTGTGCGGCTCCCTGGAGCATCCCCGCCCCGCCCCCATGTCCCGGGAGGCCCCGGACGAGGGGGTGTGGAAGGGGGCGGAGCAGGCCGCAAGGCTGGCCCAGCGGCAGGCGGCGGAGGCCAGCCGCGCCGCCGGAGAGCGGAAGAAGGAGCTGGAGACCCGGGAGGAGCAGCTGTGCCGGCAGGCCCAGGCCCTGCTGCCCGCCCTGCGGCAGGCGGCCCTGCCGGGGGCGGAGGAGCTGTCGGCGGCGGAGACGGAGCGGAACGCCGCGCTGAGTACGGCGGTGCAGCGGGAGCGGGAGGCCAACGGACGGGCGGAACAGGCAAAGCTGCTGGGCGGGACGATCCCCGGGCGGGAGCGGTCGGCGGAGGCGGAGGACGCCCGCCTGACCGCTCTGGATCGGGAGATCGCCCAGGGGAAGGCGGCGGTGGAGGAAAAACGCCGTCAGGCGGAGGAACTGCGCCGTACCCTCCCCTTCCCCACAAAGCAGGAGGCGGAGGCAAAGATCGCCGCCCTCCGGGCGGAGGAGGCGGCACTGCAAAAGGGCATCCAAGACGCCCAGACCCGCAGGACTAATCTGGAGAAGCGGCAGGAGGCGGCCCAGGGCAAGCTGGGAACTTATCAGGCCATGCTCCAGGACGGGGAGGACGTGGACCTGGAGCAGATGGGGGAGCGCAAGGAGGCACTGACCCGGGAAAAGGAGACGCTGGAGCGGGAGAGCGTGGAGGTACAGACCCGGCTCACCCAGAATGAGCAGGCAAAAAAAGACCTCCTCCGGCACCTGGCGGAGCTGGAGGAGCGCGGCGGGCGGCTCACCTGGCTGAAGGCCCTGTCGGACACGGCCAACGGCGCGCTCACCGGGCAGGAGCGGTTCCGGCTGGAGACCTATGTCCAGACCACCTTCCTGGCCCGGGTCCTGCGGCGGGCCAACCTGCGCCTGCGGGTGATGAGCGGCGGGCAGTACGACCTGCTCCGGCGGGTTGAGGCGGGCCTGAAGGGGCAGGTGGGGCTGGATCTGGATGTGGTAGACCACTGGAATGGGACCATCCGCGGGGTGGAAACCCTGTCCGGCGGCGAGTCCTTCCTGGCCTCCCTGGCGTTGGCCCTGGGGCTGGCGGACGAGATCCAGTCCTCCGCCGGCGGGGTGCAGCTGGACACCATGTTTGTGGACGAGGGCTTCGGCTCCCTGGACGACGAGGCCCTCCAAAAGGCCATGCAGGCCCTGAGCCAGCTGGGCGAGGGGCGGCGGCTGGTGGGGATTATCTCCCACGTGGCGGGGTTGAAGGAGCGGATCGACCGGCAGATTGTGGTGAAAAAGGACCGGTCCGGGGGGAGCAGGGCGGAGGTTGTGTGCTGAGGCAAGGGCGCAGGCTCAAGCGGCGGGCGGCATTCGGAAATACGGAAGGCGGGGACCGCCGCCCCGCCGCTCCCCGTGATTTGTGTAAAACGCACGGAAATTTTGAGACAGACAGACAAGTTTTAACAACCAAGACAAAAACCAGACAACTTTTTATAGTTTGTTTTTTAAGATGTTGAACCAATGCCATTTTTTGTGTTATAGTGAAGCCATCACAGGCGCGGCGGACACGGCGCGGGCCGCGCCTGACAAAACACAAAAAGGAGCAATTAAAATGAAAAAGAGAGTGCTTAGCCTGAGTCTCGCCTTTGTACTCCTGGCCGCTATGCTGGCCGGCTGCGGCAGCAAGAGCGCGACCTGGAAGGTCACCTGCCCCTGGGCCCCCTCCGGCGTGGCCGCCATGGTGAGCCAGAAGGCCGCCGCCAAGTCCACCGAGTATTCCAAGGACATCACCCTGGTGGCCGAGGCCATCAAGGGCGACGCCGCCACCGTCAACACCTGGATCATGGACACCAAGGCCAACGACACCGAGCTGGTCTTTGCGGGCGAGGGCCTGCTGTCCATCACCGCCCTGCTGGACCCCGCCAAGCTGCAGTTCGGCTATGAGGACTTTGTGTTTGTGGAGAACCTGTACTCCTCCGTGTTCGTCCTGTCCGCCGACGCCAAGCTGAACATCAAGAGCGTGGCCGACCTGAAGGCCTACGTGGAGGGCGGCAATGAGATCAGCGTGGCCGTCAACGGGGCCATGGGCTCCGAGGCGTTCCTGGCCGCCGCCCTGTTCGGCTCCATGGGCGCGGGCGACAAGCTGAAGCTCACCCCCTACCAGTCCGCCGCCGAGGCCGCCCAGGCCGTGGCCAAGGGCGAGACCGGCTTCGCCGTCTCCCACCAGTCCCAGATCCTGGAGACCTTCCAGCAGGGCGGCGTGTCCATCGTGTGCGCCTTCGACCAGGACGACATCGACGCCGGCCCCTTCGCCGGGGTTGAGGGCGTGGGCAAGCACGGCTACCCCTTCTTCCGCAACCGCTGCTTCATCATGGCCCGGGCCGGCACCGACGAGGCCAAGGTCTCCGCGCTGAAGGATCTGTACGGCAAGATCCTGGCCGACAAGGAAGTGGCCGAGTGGCTCCAGGACACCATGCTGCTGGAAGTGGACACCATGAGCAAGGCCGACGTGGAGGCCCACATCGAGAACGTGAAGAACATCGTCAACGAGTATAAGGATATCGTTGCCGGTTAATCCCTGCCAACAATCCGGGGGAATGGGGCTGTCCCCCGTTCCCCCGGATTTTTTCAGAAGCCGTACCAATCGCCGAAGGATTCGGATTCGCGAGCCAGATTTGCCCGTGGCAGGGCGGAAAATCCCGGGAATACGTTGTGTAGTTCAAGATTTTCAACGCGGCCGGCGGCAGTTTGGGCCGCAGAGCTGGGTGCCGGCGATTGGCAGGGCTTCTTAAACAGACAAGAGGAGGGAGATCCTGTTGAAGCAGTTAATTGACCGCGTGGACGCCCGTCTGGACGCCTGGGGCGAGGCGTTGAAGGGCAAAGAGTTCCGCTTCCCGTCCGACCTGGCGGCGGGGATCGTGTTCGCCCTGGTGGGGATCGCCATGCTGCTGGCCATGCCCAGCCAGATCACGGTGAGCGGCGGGGACGTGGTGGACGGCCGGGCCTTTCCCACCCTGCTGATGACGGTGATGCTGATCGCCTGCGCCGCCCTCATCGGCAAGGAGCTGGTGAAGCTGGCCCGGAAGCAGCCCATCACCTGGAAAACCGTCAACCTCCTGGTGGAGGTGAAGGCCCTGGTGATCCTGGGCATTCTGCTGGGCACCTACTTTTTGAGCAAGTACACCGGGATGTTTGTCATCGGGGCGGTGTTCTGCGCGCTGGGGTTCCTGGTGTTCTTCCGGTGCAAAAAGTGGAGCTATTACGCCATCACCCTGGGGCTGGCGGTGGGCATCTGGTGCGCCTTCCGCTTCGGCCTGGGCGTGAGCTTCTGAGGGGAGGGGAGACGCGATGCTGGAATTTATCGGCCCCGCCAGCGGCCTGCTGTTCACCATCGAAAACATTCTCTGGATTAACATCGGGGTGTTCATCGGCTCGGTGTTCGCCGCCATCCCCGGCCTGACGGTGATTTTGTGCGTGATCCTGTTCCTGCCCTTCACCTACCAGATGACCGCCATCCCCGGCATGATGTTCCTGCTGGGCATCTACTGCGCCGGGGGCTACGGCGGAAGCGTGTCCGCCATCCTGATCAACACCCCCGGCACCCCCCACGCCGCCGCCACCATGCTGGACGGGCACCCCCTGTCCAAGCAGGGCCGCACCAAGGCCGCGCTGAAGATCGCCCTGTACGCCTCCACCTTCGGCGGGGTGTTCTCCGCGCTGATGCTGCTGTTCCTCGGCCCCCAGGTGGCCCGGGTGGCCGCCCAGCTGGGCACCGCCGAGTACTTCATGGTGTGCCTGTTCGGCCTGACCATCATCGCCGGGGTGTCCGGCAAGAGCATGATCAAGGGCATCATCTCCGCCTGCATCGGCCTGCTGCTCTCCTGCGTGGGCACCGACCCCATGACGGGCTACGACCGGCTCACCTTCGGGATCGGCCGGCTGTATATGGGGCTGGATCTGGCGGTGTGCCTCATCGGCCTGTTCGCCCTGGTGGAGATTCTGGCCAAGGCGGAGCTGAAGCCGGACGCCCTCCACCTGGACACCAAAAAGATGGAGGACAACGGGGTGATCACCAAGGAGGAGTACAAGCGGATCGTCCGCCCGGTGCTGCTGTCCTCCCTCATCGGCTCCCTGGTGGGGATCATCCCGGGCACCGGGGCGTCCGAGGCCTCCTGGTTCAGCTATAACACGGCGAAAAATATGTCCAAGCACCCGGAGGAGTTCGGCCACGGCTCGGTGGAGGGCATCGCCGCCGCCGAGTCCGCCAACAACGCCGTCACCGGGGCCACGCTGATCCCCCTGCTCACCCTGGGCATACCGGGGGACGGTACGGTGGCCATCATGCTGTCCGCCCTGATGATCAACGGCCTGAACCCCGGCCTGAGCCTGTTCACCACCGACGGGGACATCATGTACGCCATCATGCTGGGCCTGATCCTGGTGAACCTGTTCATGCTGCTCCAGGGCAGGTTCCTCACCCGGCTGTTTGCCAAGGTGGTGTCCATCCCCCAGGAGATCCTCACCCCCATCATTGTGATCTTCTGCTTCGCCGGGGCCTACTCGGTGAACAAGAACTATTTCGACGTGGCGGTGGCCCTGGTGTTCGCCATCATCGCCTGGGTGCTGCGCAAGCTGGATATGCCCGCCGTCCCCATCCTGCTGGGCATGGTGCTGGGCAACATGACGGAGACCAACTTCCGCCGGGCCCTGCTCATCTCCAACGGCAATCCCTCCATCTTCTTCAGCAGTATTTACTGCATTATTTTCCTGGTTCTGATCGTCGTGGCGGTGGGCACCATCGTGCGCGGCAAGCTGAACGAGCGCAAGGCGGCCCAGACCGCCGGGAAGGAGCACTGATCCATGCCCAATAACATCATCTTCTACTTTACCGACCAGCAGCGGTGGGACACCTGCGGCTGCTTCGGCCAGCCCCTGGACATCACGCCCAACCTGGACCAGCTGGCCCGGGAGGGGGTCAAGTTTGACAACGCCTTCTCCCCCCAGCCGGTGTGCGGCCCCTGCCGGGCCCTGTTCCAGACGGGCAAGTGGCCCACCGAGACGGGCTGCTTCCGCAACAACATCATGCTGCCCGCCAACGTCAAGACCCTGGGCAGCTATATCGAGGAGGCGGGCTATGAGACCGCCTACATCGGCAAGTGGCACCTGGCCAGCGACGGCGAGCTGGAGAAGCCCCCCACCATCGACCACACCATTACCGCCATCCCCCGGGAGCTGCGGGGGGGCTACACCGGATACTGGCGGGCGGCGGACGTGCTGGAGTTCACCTCCCACGGCTACGACGGCTTTGTGTTCGACGAGGACAACAACCGGGTGGACTTCCAGGGCTACCGGGCGGACTGCATCAACGATCTGGCCCTGCACTTCTTCGACGTCTACGACAGGAAGAAGCCCTTCTTCATGACCATCTCCCAGATCGAGCCCCACCACCAGAACGACCGGAAGCACTACGAGGGGCCCGACGGCTCCAAGGAGCGGTTCAAGGACTTCGTCCTGCCGGAGGATCTGAAGGCCCTGGGGGGCAACGCCGCGGAGGAGTACCCCGACTACCTGGGCCAGTGCGCCAGCCTGGACGAGAACCTGGGGCGGCTGGTGCAGCGGCTGAAGGACGAGGGGCTGTACGACAACACGGTGATCATCTTCGCCTCCGACCACGGCTCCCATTTCATGACCCGGAACCGGGACGGGCATCTGAACGGCTACGACGACTATAAGCGGTCCTGCCACGACGGGGCCCTCCATGTGCCCCTGGTGATCGCGGGCGGCCCCTTCCGGGGCGGCGGGGCGGTGAAGGAGATTGTCAGCACCGCCAGCCTGCCCAAGACCATCCTGGCCCTGGCCGGAGTGGACGTGGGGGACGCCATGATCGGGGAAAACCTCCTTGACGTGGTGGAGAAAAAGGACGATAATAGGCGTAACGAGGCCTTTGCCCAGATCTCGGAGAGCCGGGTGGGCCGGTGCCTGCGGACGCCGGACTACCTGTATGCCGTCTACGCCCCCGGCGTCAACGGCGGCGAGGCGGCCGCGGCGGACGAGTACGCCGACGACTTCCTGTACGACCTGGGGCGGGATCCCCACCAGCTGAACAACGTGGTGGCCGACCCGGCCTACGCCCAGGCCAAGGCGGAGCTGCGGACGCGCCTGCTGGACTGGATCGAGCGGGCGGAGGGCGCGCGGCCCGTGATTACGGACTAAGAGCCTGTATTCACAGCCGAGGATGCCGTCGGCCCGAGGGATTGTTCCGTCAGGCAAGGCGAATTTTCGCCGGAATACTTTGTGTATTGCAAGAAAATTCAACGCGGCATGGCGGAAAAAGACCCGGCCAGACGGCGTTTGAGGTTGTGAATACAGGTTCTAAATTCAACCCCAAGGGCGGCGTCTGCCGCCCTTGGGGTTCTGTCCAGGGGGGAGCGGGATGGATCGGAAATCAGAGACGGTATATCTGTGGGTGCGGGCGTACATCGAGGAGAACAGGTTTTCCAGCAACTCCAAGATCCCCTCGGAAAACGCCCTGTGCCGGAGGCTGTCCGTCAGCCGGGAGACGGTGCGCCGCGCGCTGGACCGGCTGGTGGAGGAGGGGCTGCTCCGGCGGGTACGGGGGAGCGGCACCTACATCAACAAGGAGGCCGCCCTGTCCCGGGAGCTGGGGGGCAGCGGGGACAGGATCAAGATCGGCCTGATCCTCCAGGGGCAGGACGGAAACGCCAACTCCAGCCTGATGGAGGGCATCCGCAGCATCCTGCCCCCCGACCAGGTGGATCTGCGCGCCTTCCTGACGGACAACAAGTTCGCCAACGAACGCCGCTGCCTCAACGCGGTGATGGACCAGGGCTTCCGGGGCTTTATTGTGGACGGGGTGAAGGCCAGCCTGCTCAACCCCAACCTGGACTGCTACCAGCGGATCTATCAGAAGCGGATTCCGGTGATCTTCTACAACAACTACTATAAAAGCCTGAAGTGCCCCCGGGTGGTGGTGAACGACCCGCGGTGCGCCGAGGAGCTGATCGGCCTGCTGATCCGGGAGGGGCACCGGAACATCGCGGGCATCTTTGTCTCCGACAACTACCAGAGCATTGAGAAATTCCAGGGGATGGCCGCCGCCCTGCAAAAAAACGGGGTGGAGTACCAGGACGACTACGTGAAGTGGTGCGTCTCCGACGAGGCCCACGACGCCCGCTTCACCCGGTCCATCGACCACTTTTTGAAGCGTCTGCCCCAGTGCACGGCGGTGGTGTGCTGCAACTACATGATCTACCAGCTGGTGCGGCAGGTGCTGGAGAAGCAGGGGAAGCGGGTGCCCCAGGACTGCTCCCTGGTGTGCTTCGACTACTCCAACGACGACTGGGAGGAGCAGGGCGTCACCTGCTCCGTCCACCAGGGCTACCGGATTGGGCAGGAGGTGGCCTCCCGGCTGATGCGGATGATCCGCAACAAGGACTGCGACGATCTGGGGTACACCTACGTGCTGGCCCCGGAGATCCACCTGGGCCGGACCGTGGGCCCCGCCCGGACGGCAAAAGCCTGAGAGCCTGTTTAAAATCTATCAAAACGCCATCCCGGCACATCTTTTTCCGCTGGGCTGCGTTGACTTGACTTGAAATACACAAAGTATTCCTGCGTCAAATCGCCTTGCCCAGCGAAAAAATCTGCGCCTGTCTGGCATTCCGCCAGATTTTAAACAGGCTCTGACAAGCGGGGGGCGGCGTTTGACGCTCCCCCTTGGAAAAGACCCGCCCACAAGAAAAACCACCTGCCGGAATGAGGTCCGGCAGGTGGTTTTTTGACGCTTTTGGAGCGGGGCGGGCCGTCCGGGGAAGCGGCCCTTGCCCCACGCCCCTCAGTGCTCCGTATTGACAATCGCGATGCTGGAATCTCCCTTCCGGGCCTGCTCCAGCACGGCCTGGGCCAGGATCTGGAAGGAGGAGTGGGAGGACGTGGCCCCGGTGATGGCGTCAACGCCGCCCTCGCCCTGTCCCTCCAGAAGCTGGTTCGCGTAATACCGGGTGTACTCGTTGGGATAGGTGCCGTTGGTGTGGAGCATGGTCTGCATATAGGCGTTGTCCCAGCTTTTGATGAAGCCGCTGGCGTTCTCCGCGTTATACTCCACGGAGACAATGCTCCCGCCCTTCACCAGAATGGTGATATATTCCTTCCAGCCGTGGCTGAACGCCTCCGCCTGGGCGGTGTAGTACCCGTCCTGAAGCTCCGAGGAACCCCCGCAGGCGGAGAGCAGCGGCGCGATCAGCAGCAGGCTCAAAAAGATGGCAAAAAACCGTTTCATTCCCCCTGCGCCTCCTTCAAAATAAACTTTTTCACCTGGCTCTGAAGGGACTCGGCCTCCCTGGCCAGCGAGCCGCTGGACTGCTCCGTCTCCCCGGCGTTTTGCAGGTTGCGATCCGCGATGGCGGAGATGGCGGCAATCCGCTCCTCCATGACGGACAGGGCCAGCTCCTGCCCCTGCACCGCCGCCGCCAGCTGGTCCGAGATCGCGCTGATCTGGGTGGACACGCCGGAAATGGCCTGGAGGGAGCCGGCGGTATCGGCGGTCAGCGCGACGCCGTTCTGGATGATGGACCTGGTGTTGGTGACCATCTCCGTCGCGCTCTGGGCGGCCTCCGCGCTTTTGGCGGCCAGCTGCTTCACCTCGCTGGCCACCACCGCGAAGCCCTTCCCGGCCGCCCCGGCCCGGGCGGCCTCCACGGAGGCGTTGAGGGCGAGTATGTTGGTCTGGAAGGCGATGTCGCTGATGTCCTTGGCGATCTTGGTGATCTGCTGGGCGTTGTCGCTGATGTCGTCCATGGCGGAGGTGAGGGCGGCCATCTGCTGGTTCGCGCTCTGGATGCGGCGGGCGATCTCCTCCGTCTGGGAGCGGGTCTGCCCGGTGCTGTCCGACACGGCGGCCAGACGGTCCTTCACGTGGGACACCTCGTGGACCAGGGATTCGGTGGACTGGTTCTGCTCCAGGGAGGCATGGTGGAGCTGGGCGGCCTGGCCGCTCAGCCCCTCCGCCATGGCGGTAAGCCGGTCCGCGGCGGCGCGGAAGCCCAGGAGGGTTTCGTTCATGGACTGGGTGATGGTGTGCAGGCTGCCCCGGATCAGCACAAAATCGCCCTGATAGTCCACCTGGGGTCCGGTGCGCAGGTCGCCGTCCGCCACCCGGGTCAGCACCTGCTGGATGTCGGATATGTACCGGTTCATGCTCTCCAGGGTGGCGTCCAGGGTGTGGGCCATCAGCTCCAGCTCGTCCCCGGTGCGCACCGGGAGCACCTCGGTGTGCAGATCGCCGCTGGAGAAGGCCACCATCCGGTCGGTGACGCACTTCACCGGGTGGGAGATGGAGCGGGCAAACCGCAGAATCAGCAGGATGGAGACGGTCAGGCCCGCCAGGGTGGCCAGGATGGACACCAGCATGGCCCAGTTAATGAAATGGCTGTAGTCCGACTTGGGGATCTGGATCACCAGCGACCACTGGGTCCCCCGGATGGGGGAGAACGCCACCAGCATCCGCTCCCCGCTGAGGGAATACTCCGTGGCCCCCGTCTCTCCGGTGGTGACTCGCTCCACGGCGTCCCGGCTGCCGCCGCTGAGCTGCTCCAGCGTGGCCTGGCTGAGGGCCAGGGACTGGTCGGGGTGGCCGGTGACGACGCCCTCCCGGTTGACCATGTAGGCCCGCCCGGTCTTTCCCAGGTTGATGCCGCTGATGACGTCGTTCAGCAGGTCGTATTTATAGACGCCCATCAGGTACAGGGCGGTTTCGCCGTTCGCCTTCACCGGGATCCCCATGGTGATGCCCAGCCTGCCCTGAAAGAGGGTGGAGGCATCGGTGGTCAGATTGTCCGTTTCCTTCAGCAGCGCGAAAAAGCCGCTGTCCAGAGCCTCCGGCGCGCCGTCGATGCCCTGGACCAGCCGCCCGTCCAGATCGTACAGGGCGATGGTGTAAAGCTCGTACAGCTCCGCCGCCTCCTCCAGCACCGCCGCGCGGCCTGCCGCCGTTTCCCCCGGGGCGGCGGCTTCCCCGGTCATCCGGGGATCGACAGCGATGCCCATCATGCGGTCGGCCAGCATATGGATATTGGCCTCCACGGTCTTGGCGGACTGCCGGGCCATGGGCTGAAGGCTGTCCAGCAGGATGCTGTTGGCAAGCGACTGCAAGGAAGCAGCCATAATCACGCAGCATATGACCACCAAAACCAAGATATTGAGGGTGATTTTTCTCAAGATCCGCCCATTCAGGCTCCGTTTCATCACCCGGCTGACGCCGGAGTCCGCTCGCTTTCCCGTCACGTTCCTGTCGCTCCTTTTTTTGGATAATTTCTGCCATAAGGCCGCAAAAAGCCGCTCGCGCCGACAGCCAAAAATTACCTGTACCGCTGGGCTGGCGGGCGATAGACTTTTCGATTACTATAGCACAGATTTCCTGGAAAGGGAAGGGTTTTTTTTCTCCGCGCCGCCCGCAGGATTGTGGCTTCTCCTCATTGACTGGAACGGGGCCTGTGTGGTATTATGACAGGGCTTTTCTGACTGTATAAAGCAAAGCTGTGAGGAGAGAGCGGAGGGCTGGCATATGGATTACACGGGGGAATGCTTATTTGCCGGAGAGGGCGGCCCGATCCCTGAGACCCGCAGGCGGTCCAGCGGGATGCGGAGCGTTCAGAACCTGGAGACCATCATCAACGAGGGCCTCCGGGTGGCTTTGCTGGAGGAGACCCCGGATCAGTCGCTGGTGGTGCTGCTGGAGCACCTGGGAAAGGCCCTGAGCGGGGAGCGGACCTACATATTCGAGCAGAACGAGTCCGGCTGCGATGACAACACCTACGAATGGGTGGCCGACGGGGTGGAGCCGGAGCAGGGGAACCTTCAGAATGTGCCCCCGGAGGTGTGCGCCGGCTGGTACCGGAATTTCAGCGTAGGCGGGCATATTGTCATTGAGCGGGTGGAGGACATCCGGGAGTCGGAGCCCCTTCAGTACGAGAACCTGAAGCGGCAGGGCATCCACTCCCTGGTGGTGGTCCCCCTGTACGACGGGAAGCGGATCATCGGCTTTTACGGGGTGGACAATCCCCCGGTGAAGCTGCTGGAATACGCGTCCAATATGCTCCAGACGGCGGCCTACTTCATCGTGTCCTCCTTAAAGCGGCGCAACCTGTTCCGGGAGCTGAAAAAGCGGAGCTACCTGGAGGGCAGGCAGAGCCTGGAGGACATTCTGGAGGGGGCCAGGACCGGCACCTGGACCATTGAGCTGGAGGAGGGCTGTCCGCCCCGGATGTACGCGGACCGGACCATGCGGATTCTTCTGGGCGTGACGGACGGCATCGGGCCGGAGGAGTGCTACCGGCATTGGTTTGCGCGGATTGAGCCGGACTATGTGGAGATGGTGCGGGAGGCGGTGGAGGAAATACTGAGCTCCGGGCGGGGCGAGGTGATCTACCCCTGGAACCATCCGGTGCTGGGCAAAATCTATGTCCGCTGCGGCGGCGTGCCGGACAGGACGTTTGAAAAGCCGGGGGCCTGCCTCAACGGCTACCACCAGGACATCACGGAGACCATGGTGACCCGGAAGAAGCAGGAGCAGTCCATCATGGAGCTGCTGGAGCGGGTGCGGCAGGCGAACTCGGCCAAGAGCGAGTTCCTCTCCCATATGTCCCACGACCTGCGCACGCCCATCAACGGGATTCTGGGAATGCTGGCCATCCTGGAAAAGAGCGAGGGCGACCTGGAGCGGCAGCGGGACTGCCGGAGGAAGATCCGGGTGTCGGTGGAGCACCTGCTGTCCCTGCTGAACGACGTGCTTCAGGTGAGCAGGCTGGAGAGCGGCCGGCCCGCGGCGGTGGAGGAGCCCTTCGATCTCCGCGCCGTGCTGGAGGACTGCGTCACGATCCTGTCCCCCCTGGCGGAGGAACGGGCCGTCCAGATGGAGCTGGACACGTCCGGCCTGGGGCACAGCAGGGTGATCGGGAACCCCCTTCACGTCAAGCAGATTCTGATGAGCGTCATTGACAACGCCCTGAAATATAACCGTCCCCACGGCTCCGTGTTTGTCCGGGCGGAGGAGACCGCCTTCCAGGAGGGGACCGCCCGATGCCGCTTTGTGGTGGAGGACACCGGGATCGGCATCGGGGAGGAGTTCAAGGAGCACATTTTCGAGCCCTTCACCCAGGAGCACCAGGACGCCAGGACCAACTATAACGGCGTGGGACTGGGTATGTCCATCGTGAAAAAGCTGGTGGACCAGCTGCGGGGGACGGTGACGGTGGACAGCCGCCTGGGACGGGGAAGCGTGGTGGAAATCGTCCTCCCCATCCGGGTGGACGAGAGCTGGAGCGAGCGTCCCCCGGCGGAGCCGGAGGAGCCCCGGGACGGGCAGGGCAGCGTGGCCGGAATGCGGGTGCTCCTGGTGGAGGACAACCAGATCAACTGCGAAATTGTGGAATACATTCTCCAGGACGCGGGCGCGGAGGTGGTGACGGCCCACGACGGAAGGGCCGCCGTGGACGCCTTCGGGGCCTCCGCCCCGGGCAGCTTCGACTGCATCCTGATGGACCTGATGATGCCGGTGATGAGCGGATATGAGGCGGCCCGGGTCATCCGGGGCCTGGAGCGGGCGGACGCGGGAACCGTGCCCATCATCGCCCTGTCCGCCAACGCCTTCGAGGAGGACGTCGCGCTGGCCAAGGACGCGGGGATGAACGAGCACCTGTCCAAGCCGGTGGACATCTGGAAGATGTTCCAGGCCATGGGCAGGCTGAGGGGCCGCTGAGCCGGGCCTGCCGCGGCAAAATTATGACAAACTGTGGGGTTGGAAAGGATTATGAAAGACAAGGCTTTGCCGAAATCCTTAAAAGTCGGCATAGTGGTAATGATTGGTTTGACGGTTTTCGTGTTTTCCCTGCTGGGCGCGTCCATTCACAGCATGAGCGAAACCACGATTGAGGAGATCGGCACCGCCTACATGGCCGGGATGAACGAGCAGGTGTCCCTGCACTTTGAGACGATCATTGAGCTCCGGCTGACCATGGCGGAGTCCATCGCCCACATCGCGGCGGGAGACGGGGCCTCCGCCCACGGCACCAGGGAGGAGATCGAGTACGGCGCGCGGGCCAGGCATTTCCTGTGCGCCGCCCTGTACTCGCCGGAGGGCGGGCTTGAGATGATCTTCGGCGATCCCGTGAAGCTCAACCACCCGGAGTCCTTTCTGGAGAGCCTGCAAAAGGGGGAGCGCAAGGCGGCCTCCGCCGTGGACAGCGGCGGGAACGGCGTGATTTTGTTCGCCGTCCCCTGCGCGTATCCCATGTCCGGCGGCGGGGACAGCCTGGCGATTGTGGTGGGCCTGTCCGCCGAGTACATGGGCGAGGTGCTGTTTCTGGATTCCGACCAGTCGCTGAGCTATTCCTTTGTGATCCGGAAGGACGGCAGCTATGTGGTGGGGAACCAGGGCGACACCCACGAGAACTATTTCGACAGGCTGGCCAGCCTCTTTGACGGGCAGGACCTGGACGGGGACGACTGCGTGGAGAAGCTGGAGACCGCCATGCACGCCGGGGAGGACTATTCCTCGGTGGTGAGAGACGGCGGCTCCCGCCGGCACATCTACTGCACCAACCTGCCCTACTGCGACTGGTATCTGGTGACGGTGCTCCCCTTCGAGGGGCTGGACGACGCCATCTCGGGCATGGGGAGCCGCTGGCTCACCCTGGTTTACGCCGCCTCCTGCGCGGTGATCGCCATGCTGCTCTACCTGTTCTTCCGGTATTTGAAGCTGTTCCGGGGGCAGGTGTCCGAGCTGAAGCGGGTGAACGGGGAGATGGACGCCGCCCGGAGATCCGCCGAGGAGGCCCGGAGGGAGGCGGAGCAGGCCAACCGGGCAAAGCAGGAGTTTCTGTCCAGCATGAGCCACGATATCCGCACGCCCATGAACGCCATCGTGGGCATGACCTCCCTGGCCCTGGACAATACGGACAACCCGGAGCAGGTGCGGGACTATCTGGGGAAGATCGCCCTGTCCAGCAAGCACCTGCTGGGGCTGATCAACGACGTGCTGGACATATCCAAGATTGAAAGCGGCAAAATGCTGCTGAACCTGGAGACGGTGCCGTTGCAGGAGGCGGTGGACAGCATCGTCAACATTATACAGCCCCAGGCCGCGGCGAAGAACCAGCAGTTCCGCGTAACCCTCCGGGAGATCCTCTCGGAAAACGTGCGCTGCGACGGCGTACGGCTGAACCAGGTGCTGCTGAATCTGCTGGGGAACTCCGTCAAATTCACCCCGGAGCAGGGTGCGGTGGAGCTGACTGTGTACCAGGAGGCCCTGCCGGAGGACGCCTCCCGGGTCCGCACCCACTTCCTGGTGCGGGATACGGGTATCGGTATGTCCAAGGAGTATCAGCAGGTCATCTTTGAGTCCTTCAGCCGGGAGGACAACACCCGGGTCCGGAAAACGGAGGGGTCCGGGCTGGGCATGGCCATCACCAAGTACATTGTGGACGCCATGGGCGGGACGATCTCGGTTCACAGCGAGCAGGGCCGGGGCAGCGAGTTCCACGTGGTCTTCGACCTGGAGCGGGCGGCCGCTCCCGCGGCCCAGGCGGCGGACGGCGGCGAGCGGACGGGCGGCGTGGACCTGAAGGGAAAACGCATCCTGCTGGCGGAGGACAACGAGCTGAACTGGGAGGTGGCGCGGGAGCTGCTTTCCATCCTGGAGCTGGAGCTGGACTGGGCGGAAAACGGGGAGATCTGCGCGGAAAAGTTCAGGAAATCCCCGGTGGGGTACTACGACGCCATTCTGATGGACGTGCGTATGCCGGTGATGGACGGCTACGAGGCCACGGCGGCCATCCGGGGGCTGGAGCGGGGGGACGCGGCGGTGCCCATCATCGCCATGACCGCCGACGCGTTCTCGGAGGACATTCAAAGGTGTCTGGCGTGCGGCATGAACGACCATCTGGCAAAGCCCATCGACATTGAGACGGTGGCCCGCAAGCTGAAGAAGCATCTGAAATAGGGTGCCGGGCGGCGTCTGTCCGGGGACGTTGATTTTGGCGAAGGGCCGCGGAACAGGACGGCCCAGCCGTTGATCAGGAGGATTGAAACACCATGGGGAAACGGATCTTATTAACAGCGTTAGCCATCTGCTTATCGTGCCTGCTGGCGGCCTGCCAGGGGCAAAACCCGCCCCCCGATGAGAGCCGCCCGGTGGAGGAGACGGTGGAGCTGACGGTGTGGGGCGCGGAGGAGGACCAGGCCCTGCTGGAGCAGATCTTCGCCTCGTTCCAGGCCCACTACGCCGGACAGGCCGACTTCCGGATCACCTACCAGCCCCAGAGCGAGTCAAACTGCAAGGACGTGCTGCTGGGCGACCTGGAGGGGGGCGCGGACGTGTTCGCCTTTGCCGACGATCAGGTGGCCGCGCTGGCCGCCGCCGGAGGGCTGGATCCCATTGCGGACGAGACGGCCATCCGGAGCGCGGCCCTCCCCGCCGCGGTGGAGGCGGCCAGCGTGGGGAACACCCTGTACGCCTACCCGCTGACGGCGGATAACGGCTATTTCCTCTACTACAACAAGGCCTACTTCACCGATGAGGACGTGGAGAGCCTGGAGCGGATGCTGGAGGCGGCGGCCCAGGCGGAGAAGCTGGTGGCCATGGATTGGTCCTCCGCCTGGTATGTGTACGCCTTCTTCGGCAACACCGGGCTGGAGGTGGGGCTGAATGAGGACGGCATCACCAACTACTGCACCTGGAACAGCACCGACGGCTCCATCCGGGGGGTGGACGTGGCCCGGGCCATGCTGGACATCGCCGCCAGCCCCGCCTTCTCCAGCCGGACGGATCAGGAGTTCCTGGAGGGTGTGCGGGACGGCACCGTGGTTGCCGGGATCAGCGGCGTGTGGAACGCGGTGGCCCTGGAGGAGCTGTGGGGAAGCAACCTGGGGGCCGCCAAGCTGCCCACCTTTACCTGCGGGGGGCGGCAGGTGCAGATGGCGTCCTTCTCCGGCTGCAAGCTCATCGGGGTGAACGCCTATTCCCGGCATACGGACTGGGCGGCGCGGCTGGCGGAGTGGATCACCAGCGAGGAGAACCAGCGGCTGCGCTTCGAGGTCCGGGGCCAGGGCCCCGCCAACGTCAACGCGGCCAACTCCCCGGAGGTCCAGTCCGCCCCGGCTATCGCCGCCCTGCTGGAGCAGTCCAACTACTCCCAGCTCCAGCGGGTGGGCGGGAAGTTCTGGGACCCCGTGACGGAGTTTGCCACCAGCATGGCCCAGGGGAACCCCTCCGGCGCGTCCCTCCAGACCCAGCTGGACCGGATGGTCGAGGGCGTGACGGCCCGCTGAGGGCCGCCCGCAGGTCAGTATATCATCATCGGGAGGAGATCGCATGAAAGGCAGACTGACACTTCAGCAGCGGCTGATCCTGCCCATTATCCTGCTGGGCCTGATCACCCTGCTGTCCAATCTTCTGGCGGTATTCAGCATCAACAACGTCCACGCCAACGCGGGCCGGATTGTGGACAGCAGCATGGCCAGCGAGGAGCGGCTGGAGGACATCCGGCGGTCCGTCATGGATATCCACCGCCTGGCCCTGTCCCACATCGTGGCGGCGGATCACGCCACCATGATCCAGCTGGTGCAGGAGATCAAGGCGGAGGAGGCCGCCCTGGACGAAAAGCTGGGGGCCTACCGGGAGTTTGTCTCGGAAAAGGAGCAGGAGGCATATCAATCCCTCCAGGACAGCTACGGGGAGTTTAAGCACGCCCTGGTCTATCTGGTCAGTGCCAGCGCGGACAGCAAGACCCAGGAGGCCTACGCCACCGCCAACGGGGACGTGGCGAGCTGGAGCAGGGCGGCGGAGGCGGAGATTGACGCCCTGTCCGACGCGGTGAGCCAGGAGGCGGGGGAGGCCAAGGGGCGGCTCACCCTGGTGTACGTCATCTCCCTGATCACCAGCGCGATCACCCTGGTGGTGGGCGTTTTCCTGGTGGCGGCGGCCTTCCGGATCATCCGCAGGTATGTGCTCACCCCCATCCGGGACACCATGGGCACCCTCCAGGACAGCTCGGAGCGGATCAGCGGCGTGGTGGGAGAGGTGCGCCAGCGGGCGCGGCACTCCAACGACAGCGTGCGCACCCTGTCCCGGCTGACGGAGCAGCTCTCCGCCGCCCTGGAGGAGGTGGCGGGCAGCGCGGCGGCCATCACCGCCAGCGCGGCGGGAACCCAGGAGGACACCCAGCGCATGGCGGAGGAGTGCTCCGCCATCACGGCCTACTCCACCGGGATGCGGGAGCGGGCGGAGGAGATGGAGCGGGCCGCCCGGCTGGAGACAAAGGTGATCCAGGACAAGACGGCGGACATCATGACCATGCTGGACGAGGCCATTGAAAAGAGCCACAGCGTGGACCAGATCCGGGCCCTCACCGAGGATATCCTCAACATATCCTCCTCCACCAACCTCATCGCCGTCAACGCCTCCATCGAGGCCGCCCGGGCGGGGGCGGCGGGGGCCGGGTTCTCCGTGGTGGCGCAGGAGGTCCACAAGCTGGCCGATTCCTGCGCGGAGACCGCCAGCCACATTCAGCAGGTCAGCGGGGTGGTCACAGGGGCGGTGGAATACCTGGCCAACAACGCCCGGGAGCTGACCAGCTATCTGAGCCGGGTGATCGCCGAGCAGCTGGAGCGGTCCGTCCAGGCGGGGCAGCAGTACCGGGAGGACTCGGACTACATCGGGCAGGCCATGGTGGAGTACAACGGCCGGGTGGAGCGGCTGAAGGGCGCGATTGACCAGATCGCCGTCTCCATCTCCAGCATATCCGGGTCGATCGACGGGGCGGCCTCCGGGATCAGCGGCGCGGCGGGAAGCACCCGGGTCCTGGTGGACGACATGGAGGGGATCACCGGGCGGATGGACGCCAACCAGGAGATCGTCGGGGAGCTTCAAAAGCAGATGGATATGTTCGCGAACCTGTAGGCCGCGTCCCATCTTGGCGGCACAGCCCCGGAAGCAGAAAATAATTCAGGACACCGATTGATTCTTCAGGCATCCGCGTTATAATGGACCTGACCACATTTGTGAAGGAGGACTTCCCATGAACCTGATCATCACCGCCCCCAACGCCCCCGCCGCCGTGGGGCCCTACTGCCACGCCAAGCTGGCGGGGAACACCCTGTATACCTCCGGCCAGCTGGGCCTGATCCCCGCCACCGGGGAGCTGCCCCAGGGCGTGGAGGCCCAGGCGTCCCAGGCCCTGGACAACCTGACCGCCGTGCTGGCCGCCGCGGGCATGACCTGCGCCGACGTGGTGAAAACCACCGTGTTCCTGGCGGACATGGGCGATTTCGCCGCCATCAACGCCATCTACGCCAAGTACTTCCCCGGCGAGGCCCCCGCCCGCTCCTGCGTCCAGGCCGCCGCCCTGCCCAAGGGCGCGCTGTTCGAGATCGAGGCCGTGGCCGTCAAGTAAGCCCCGTTCCAACTTCATAAAGCGATGCCGCCGGATCGTCCCGCCAAAAGCAGGACGATCCGGCGGCGTTTTGCAGCGGGGGCTCTCCCGTGTTGTCTGCCCTGATCCGCCTACCGCCTGGGAGAAAAATCCCGGCTCCGCCGGACCAGCTGGGCGGCGAAGGGGGTGGCGGGGCGGGCCATGAGTACGCTGGGGGCGTCCAGCTGGGCCGCGCGGCCCTCCTCCATCACCAGCACCTGGGTGCCCAGCCGCAACGCCTCCTCAATGTCGTGGGTGACGAACAGGATGGTGATGCCACGCTCCTGGTGGATGCGCAGGATCTCGTCCTGGAGCTGGCGGCGGGTGATCTCGTCCACCGCCCCGAAGGGCTCGTCCATCAGCAGGATGTCCGGCTGGGCCGCCAGGGCCCTGGCGATCCCCACCCGCTGACGCTGCCCGCCGGACAGCTCCCGGGGGTAGCGGCCCGCCAGGGCGGGCTCCAGCCCCACGCTCTCCAGCAGCTCCGCCGCCCGCCTGCGCCGCTCCTCCCCCTTCCACAGGGGGGACTTGGAGAGGGCGGGCACATAGGCGATGTTCTTCTCCACCGTCATGTGGGGGAACAGCCCCACGTTCTGGATGGTGTACCCGATGCCCCGGCGGAGGGCGGCGGGGTCGGCCTGGGCCGCGTCCCGCCCCTTCACCAGCACCCGGCCCCCGTCGGGGGCGATCAGCGCGTTCACCAGCCGCAGGGCGGTGGTCTTGCCGCAGCCGGAGCGTCCGATCACCGTCAGAAAGGCCCCCTGCTCCACGGACAGGGAGAAGTCCCGCAGGACGGGCTGGGAGCCGAAGGACTTTTGAACGCGGTGGAACTCAATGGCAGGGTTCATAGCGGCTCATCCCTTCAAAACGCCCTTTTCCGTCAGGAAGGTTCGGGCCGCCTCTTTTTCGTCCGCCCCCTCCACCTCCACCAGGTAGTTCAGGTGGGCCATCTCCCCGTCGGTCAGCAGGCCGTCCATCTTCTTCAGCGCGTCCTCCAGGCCGGGGTATTTCTCCAGCGCGTCCTGCCGCACCACCGTGGAGCAGAAATAGTTGACTTGCAGGTGCTTGTCGTCCTCCAGGGTGACGATGCCGCCGTCCGGACTGCCCAGCTGGGCGTCGGTGGTAAAGGCGTTGGTGACGTCGATGTCCCCGCTCCGGAGGGCCTGGTACTTCAGGCCGATGTCGATATCGCGGACGCTCTGGAAGTCCAGCCCGTAGGCCTGGGCCAGCAGGGGGAAGCCGTCCGCCCGCTCCAGATAGTCCGGGTTTCCGCCGAAGTTCAGCTCCCCCGCCGCGGCCGCCAGATCGCTGGTGGTTTTCAGCCCGTACTGCCGGGCCACGTCCTCCCGGACCGCCACGGCAAAGGTGTTGTTGAACCCGTACAGCCCCACCCAGGTCATGCCGAACTTCTCCTGATACTCCGCCTGGAGCTTGTCCAGCATTTCGCCGTCGTCCACGCCGGCGGCGTCGTGCTTGAGCACCATAACCCAGCCGCTGGAGGTGTACTCCGGGTAGAGGTCGAACTCCCCCTGCTCCATGGCGGGGTGGATGTTGTTGGTGCCGCCGCCGATGCCCTTGGTGATCTCCACCTCATAGCCCGCGTCCTCAATGAGCAGGCCCAGCATTTCCCCCAGGATATACTGCTCCGTCATGGGCTTGGTGGCGATTTTGACAGGCCCGGCGGCGGGCTTCCCGCAGCCGGACAGCCCCGCCAGGACCGCCAGGGCCAGCACGAATTTCAAAAGTTTCTGTTTCATTACAATCAGCTCCCACGCTTTTTAAAATATTGCTCCAGCCGGGCCAGCAGCAGATCCAGCAGGACCGCCAGGGCGGCGATGAGAATGCTCCCCGCCGCGGTCATGGCCGGATTGTAGATGGTAATGCCCCGGTAGATGGACACGCCCAGGCCCCCCGCCCCCACGAAGGAGGCGATGCCCGCCACCGAGACGGTCATCACCACCATGTTCCGCACACCCGCCAGGATCACCCCCGCCGCCAGGGGCAGCTTGATCCGCAGCAGGGTCTGAAGCTCGGTGCCGCCCATGCCCCGGGCGGCCTCCAGGATGTCCCGGTCCAGGGTGGTGAGGCCCACGTAGGTGTTGCGCACCATGGGCATGATCCCGTAGATGGTGAGGGCGGTCACCGCCGTCCGGTTCCCGATCCCGGTGAAGGGGATAAGGATGCCCAGCAGGGAGATGGCGGGAATGGTGTACAGCACGTTACACACCCCCATCACGGCGGGGGCCAGCCTTGGGTGCTGGGAGATCCACACGCCCAGCAGAAGGCCGATGGCCCCGGACAGCAGGATGGCCTGCCCCGACAGGAGGAAGTGCTCCCGCAGCAGGCCCAGGAACCAGTCCCAACGCTCCCCGTAGAGGGCGAAAACGGATGAAATCAGCTCTATCATGGCCTTCAGGGGTGGAGCCGCTCCACGGCTCCGGCGGGGCAGAACTCCACGCACCGCCCGCACTGGAGGCAGTGGGCCGGGTCGATGGCATAGGGCGTTCCGGCGGAAATGCACTGCTGGGGGCAGGCTTCGGCGCACGCACCGCAGCCGACGCACCGATCCGAGATTGCAAACCCGTTTTTCTCCACCTCATCCCCGCCGTAGGCGAAGCTCTCCCGGCGGATGGGGTAGTGCTGGAGGTCGAACCATTCGCCGTGCCCCTCATAAATGTGAAACGCGTCCAGGATGTAGCGGCTTTCGCCGGGATACACCTCGTTCATGCCGGGATTGTGCTGGAACACCTTGTCCACCCACTCCTTGCCCGCCACCCGGAGCCTTCCGGTGAATTTCAGCGACTGGCAGCCGGGGCACATGGCGGCCAGGGCGATCTCCCCGGTGTCCACCAGCTGCTTGTAAAAGGGTTTGCCCTTCGAGGTGACGATATACATCCCGTCGTCCTCCGCCAGCATGATGTTGATGACGCGGGCCTGGGGACGGCCCTGGGCGTCCACCGTGGCGGCGGTGGCGATTTTCACCTGCCGGAACAGGCTGACGTATTGTTTCGCGGTATCGTTCATGGCTGTGACCTCCGGTGCCGGGGGCGGCGCGCCCCCGGTTGATAGGGACAGTATACCGCAAAATTCCGCCGCCGTAAAGTACGCACTTGATCGTGGCATAGGCACCGCCGGGTAACCATGGGCGTTTTGGGGCTTCGGGGCCGCCCCTGCGGGGCTGAGCGGGGTCCACGGAACGGCGGGAAAGGCCGCGAACAAGTAACGAGCCTCCGGCGGGAACAAGCTCCCGCCGGAGGCTCAGCGCGCCGAAAAGTCTTTTCGCCCCGCTGAGTGCGACTTTTTTGA
>ERZ779624.132-NODE-132-length-30778-cov-12.022817_pt1 | contig 30778 bp, 25 predicted proteins | sample MGYA00514190_ERZ779624 | MGnify/ENA primary metagenome ERZ779624 (study PRJEB29562, sample SAMEA4376706) | mouse gut metagenome | isolation source: Cecum | study: EMG produced TPA metagenomics assembly of the A DSS colitis mouse model was used to assess the... | reverse complement strand
TCACCCCCATGCGGCGGTTCACCACCAGCCACGGGGCCACGGTGAAGTTCATGTACGAGAGCGCGCAGAAGGACGCCAAGGAGGGGGAGGCCCAGGCGGTGGTGCCGGACGCGGTGAGCCAGCGGGTGCTGAACCGGAGCTTCATGATCGACTGGCTGGACCGGCTGTACGCGGACAGCGTGCTGGTGCGGTTTGAGGACGCCAAGCTGAACCCCAAGGCCACCTTTACGGCCCTGGCGGCGTTCCTGGACCTGCCCTATACGGAGAGCATGACCTACTGCTCGCTGAACGGGGAGGTGGACCCGGAGTCGCTGGCGGGGAATGTGCGGGGCTTCGACCCGGCGGCGGTGTACCGCACCTACGACGAGTACGTGAACGACGCGGAGCGGACGTACATTGAGTATTTTCTGCGGGACGCCTATGAATATTACGGCTACGGCTTCCAGTACTACGACGGCCAGCCCATGGACGAGGCCCGGGTGAAGGAGCTGCTGGAGGGCTTCGACACCATCGACCACTACATCCGGGACACCTGGAAGAAGATCTACAAGAAGGCCACGGTGACGGTGAACGAGGAGCGCGTGGCGGAGGAGATGGAGCTGGAGGTGCAGGGGAAGCTGCTGGAAAGCCAGGTGAAGTCCTTCCGGGAGAACCGGGTGAAGAACTCGGAGATCCTGATGCGGGGCCTGAAATTCGTGAACCGCCACGGCCAGCCGCTGCACATGATGCCCAGGCTGGAGCTGGACCCGGAGCTGCTGGAGCAGCCGCTGTACCACTGAGGAGGCCGCCATGGAGAAGCAGAACAGAGTATACTGGCTCACGGGGCTGTCCGGGGCGGGGAAAACCACCATCGGCCGGCTGTGGCGGGACAGGCTGCGGGAGCGCGGGGAGACGGTGGTGTTCCTGGACGGGGACGAGATGCGCTCCGTGTTCGGCACGGGGCTGGGCTTTAACGCGGCGGACCGGCGGCGGCTGGCGGAGAGCTACGGGCGGCTGTGCGCCCTGCTGGCGGGTCAGGGGGTGACGGTGGTGTGCTGCACCATCTCCATGTTCCACAGCGTGCGGGCGTGGAACCGGGCCAACATCCCGGGGTACTACGAGGTATACCTGGAGGCCAGCATGGACACCCTGCGCCGCCGGGACCAGAAGGGGCTGTACAGCCAGAACGCGGACAACGTGGCCGGGGTGGGGCTCCAGGTGGAGCTGCCGGAGGCCCCGGACCTGGTGCTGGACAACAACGGGGACAGGACGCCGGAGGAGCAGGTGGAACGCCTGGGCCGCGCGGCGGCGGGCTTGGAGGGCTGAGAAATGGCGGAGAAAAAGACGGTATTCATGTCCATCGGGACGGACGTGATCCACGGCGGCCACATGGAGATCATCCACCGGGCGGCCCAGCTGGGGGAGCTGACGGTGGGCGTGCTCACCGACGAGGTGGTGGCGTCCTACAAGCGTCACCCGCTGCTGTCCTGCGAGGAGCGGATGAAGATCGTGGCGGGGCTGAAGGGCGTGGCCCACGTGATCGAGCAGGACGGGCTGGGCTACGCCGCCCCCCTGCGGGCCCTGAGGCCGGACTATGTGGTCCACGGGGACGACTGGCGGGAGGGGTTCCAGAAGCCGGTGCGGGAGGAGTGCCTGGAGCTGCTGGCGGAGTACGGCGGGGAGCTGGTGGAGTTCCCCTACTCCCACAACGGGGAGTATGACCGGCTGGAGGCGGCGGCCCGGGCACAGGCGTCCATCCCGGACCTGCGGCGGGGGCGGCTGAAGTGGCTGATCGGGCGCAAGGGGCTTGTGACGTGCATGGAGGCCCACAACGGCCTGACGGGCCTCATCGCGGAGAAGGCGGCGGTGATGGAGGGGGGCGAGATCCGGCAGTTCGACGGGATGTGGGTGTCCTCCCTGTGCGACTCCACGACGAAGGGGAAGCCGGACATCGAGCTGGTGGACTTCTCCTCCCGGATGAACACCATCAACGAGATCATGGAGGTGACCACCAAGCCCATGATCCTGGACGGGGACACCGGGGGCCTGACGGAGCACTTCGTCTACACCGTGCGCAGCCTGGAGCGGCTGGGGGTGTCGGCGGTGATCATCGAGGACAAAACGGGGCTGAAGCGCAACTCCCTGTTCGGCACGGAGGCGGAGCAGCGGCAGGACAGCGTGGAGAACTTCTGCCGGAAGATCTCGGCGGGGAAGAAGGCGTTGAAAACCAGCGAGTTCATGATCATCGCCCGGATCGAGAGCCTGATCCTGGAGCAGGGGATGGAGGACGCGCTGGCCCGGGCGTCGGCCTACGTAAACGCGGGGGCGGGAGGGATCATGATCCACTCCCGGCGGAAGGAGCCGGACGAGATCTTCGAGTTCTGCCGCCGCTTCCGGGAGACGGACCGGGACACGGTGCTGGTGCTGGTGCCCACCTCCTTCAACAGCGTGACGGAGGAGGAGTGGAAGGAGCGGGGGGTGAACGTGGTGATCTACGCCAACCACCTGATCCGCAGCGGCTATCCGGCCATGCGAAAGACGGCGGAGACCATCCTGCGCTGCCGCCGGGCCAAGGAGGCGGACGAGGCGTACTGTATGCCCATCAAGGAGATTCTGACGCTGATTCCGGAGGAATAAGGCGCGTATTGTTACCCCGCCCGGAGGGCGGGGTAACAACGGCATCCCTGACGCCGGTTCCGGAGGAATGAGGCGTACCCCCGCCCTCCGGGGCGCTGCGTCCCAGTGGGACGCGTCCAGCGCCGACCGAGCCGACAGGCGAGACCCGGGGGTACGAAAAAACATGGGCGGAAAGCCCCAAAGGAGAACAGATTATGGATTTACAAGAGCGGGTCCGGCTGAAAAAGGCGGACCGGAGCGAGCTGTATACGGAAACGCCCCCCTTCCCCACCACCAACTTCCTGCTGGAGCTGTCCAACGCCTGCAACCACGCCTGCCTGTTCTGCGCCCACCAGAAGATGAAGCGGAAGGTGGGGAAGATGTCCGGGGAGATGGTGGAGAGCGTCCTGCGGCAGGCCTATGACCTGGGGGCCAGGGAGGTGGGCATGTACGCCACCGGGGAGCCCTTCCTGGTGCCCGAGCTGCCGGAGTACATCAGGCTGGCCAAGGACATGGGCTACACCTATGTCTACCTGACCTCCAACGGCTCGCTGGCCACGCCGGAGCGGATCCGGGCGGTGGTGGACGCGGGGGTGGACAGCGTGAAGTTCTCCGTCAACGCGCCGGAGCGGAAGCTGTACGAGTTCATCCACGGCCGGGACGATTTCGACCAGGTAATGGAGCACCTGAAGTACCTGAACCAGTACCGGAGGGAGAGCGGCCGGGACTTCAAGATCTACCTGACGGGCATCCTCACCCGGTACACGGAGCACACCAAGGACGACTATTTCAAGGTGTTTGACGGCCTGGCGGACCAGATCGTGTTCAAGGACGTCTACAACCAGGGGGGCTATATGCCGGAGATCGACTGGCAGCTCAAGTGCACCCACGACAAGGAGCAGACCCGCCGCTGCAACCTGCCCTTCGACGCGCTGTGCGTCACCTGCGAGGGCTACCTGTCCGTGGAGAACGCGGACTTCGAGAATATGCTCATCGTGGCGGATCTGAACAAGGTGACCCTGAAGGAGGGGTGGTACGGAGAAAAGATGAAGGAGGTCCGCCGGATGTTCCTGGAGGACTGCCTGGAGGGGACGCTGTGCCACGGCTGCGTCCACCACTGCCAGTCCCCGGCCAGGCCGCTGATGCCGGAGTACGCCACGGAGAACCCGGACATCTTCCTGGACCGGCAGGTGCGGGAGCGGATCAAGGCGGCGGGCCTGCCCTATACCAAGCTGGTGTACGTGCCCATGGCGGCGGACATCCTCCACCCGGGGCACATCAACATCTTGAAAACGGCGGCGTCCCTGGGCCGGGTGGTGGTGGGCCTGTTCAGCGACGAGGCCATCCGCAGCTACAAGCCGGAGCCGTACATGGACTATGAGCAGCGGAAAACCGTGCTGGAGAGCGTGAAGTACGTGGACGAGATCGTGTGCCAGGAGACCAAGGACTACTCGGACAACCTGAGGCGGTACCGGCCGGACTACATGGTCCACGGCACGGACTGGCGGACCGGGCCCCTGGCGGAGGTGCGGCAGAAGGCCGTGGACCTGATGGGGTCCTGGGGCGGCGAGGTGGTGGAGCCGGAGTACACCCAGGGGGTGTCGTCCACCCAGCTGAAACGGCAGGTGAAGGGGCAGTGACGCTGGAGTTCCTGAGGGGCTTTGAATTTTTCGCCGGGGTGCCGGACAGCCAGCTGAAGGCGGTGTGCGCCTGGCTGCTGGACCGGTACGGGCTGGACCCGGCCCATCACGTCATCGCGGCCAACGAGGGGAACGCGGCGGCGTTGGCGGCGGGATACCACCTGGCCACGGGCAAGACCCCGGTGGTGTACCTCCAGAACAGCGGGCTGGGGAACATCGTGAACCCGGCGGCCTCCCTGCTGAACGGGAAGGTATACGGCATCCCCTGCCTGTTTATTGTAGGCTGGCGGGGGGAGCCGGGGGTGCACGACGAACCCCAGCACGTCTTCCAGGGGGAGATCACCCTCCCGCTGCTGGACGTGCTGGACATTCCGTACTTTATCATCGGCAGGGACACCACCCGGGAGCAGGTGGAGGGCAAGCTGGCCCAGTACCGCGCCCTGTTCGCCCAGGGGCGGCAGGCGGCGTTTGTGGTGCGCAAGGGGGCGTTGGACTACAAGGGTAGTCCAATCCCGCCCAACCCCCACCCCATGGGGCGGGAGGAGGCCATCGGCCTGATCCTGGAGGCGGCGGGGGAGGACCCGGTGGTGTCCACCACAGGCAAGGCCAGCCGGGAGCTTTACGAGCACCGGGAGGCCCGGAACCAGGGCCACGGCCGGGATTTCCTGACGGTAGGGTCCATGGGGCACAGCTCGTCCATCGCGCTGGGCATCGCGGCCCAGCGTCCGGGGCGGCGGGTGTGGTGCCTGGACGGGGACGGGGCGGCCCTGATGCACCTGGGGGCCATGGCCCTCATCGGGGCGAACCGTCCGGGCAACCTGATCCATGTGGTGCTGAACAACGAGGCCCATGAGTCCGTAGGCGGGATGCCCACGGTGGCGGGGCGGGTGGATCTGTGCGCCATCGCCCGGGCCTGCGGGTATCCGTGGGCCGTGTCCGTGGACAGCCCGGAGGGGCTGGGGAAGGTGCTGGAGGAGGCGAAGGGTGTCCGCCGGCTTGCGTTCCTGGAGGTGAAGTGCGCGCTGGGGGCGCGGGCGGATTTGGGGCGGCCCGCTACCTCCCCGCTGCAGAATAAGGCCGCTTTTATGGAACATTTGGAGGGGCCGGCGTGAGCGTTCCGCGGGCCTGAGCACCCGGGCACATCGGCCGGACGCAGACAGCGCAGGCCGCAAGCGGCGGACCTATCACAACAACGATCACAATCAAAAGCCCACCCGTTGTCCGGGCCGTTTCCCTGTTTGGGAGCGGCCTGGCAATGGGCGGGCTTTCGCTGTTTTGGGGCTGGGACAGGCGATCCCCGCCCTGACTTTTAAAAATCTTTCTGCACTACATTTAAAAATAGGAACCGTTGTGCTATAATGCGGGTGTACTGCCATTCTTTCAAAGGAGGCGAGGCCATGCTGTCCCGTCAGCGGCTGTTTTGGCGGCTCCGGCCCTACGACCTGCCAGGTTCCGACCGGGCCTTTCTCCGGGCCTGCCGGGACAACTGCGCCTACCACATCCGCCACTGCCCCGGCTACGCCGCCATCTGCGGGCACCTGGGCTTTTCCCCGGATCAGCTCCGGACCATGGAGGATCTGGCAAAAATCCCTGTAATCCCCACCCTCTTTTTCAAGCGAAAGGCCCTGTTTTCCATGTCCCAGCGGCGGATGGCCATGAAGGTCACCTCGTCGGGCACCAGCGGGAGGTTCAGCCGCATCGGCTTTGACTGGGGCTCCATCCTGGCGGAGGCCCCCATGGTGATCAACCTGGGCTTCCGCCACCATCTGGTGTCCCCCAAGCCCGCCCACTGCGTCATTCTGGGCTACAAGCCCCACAAATCCAACCACACCGGGGTCACCCGCACCATGTTCGGCCTGACCCACTTTTCCCCGCCCCTCAGCCGGACCTACGCCCTGCGCATGGCAGACGGGGCCTATGTCCCCGACCTGGATTCGGTGGCAAAGGCCCTGAAGCGGCTGGAGGGCTCCCGCTTCCCCACCAGGGTTATCGGGTTCCCCTCCTATCTGTGGTTCGGCCTGAAGCGGATGGAGGAACTGGGCCTCCGGGTGAGGCTGCCCCGGGGCTCCCGGATCATCCTGGCCGGGGGCTGGAAGCAGCACGCCGACCAGGAGGTGGACAAGGGCACCCTCTACGCCCTGGTGGAGCGGGTGCTGGGCATTCCAGAGGAGAACATCAACGAGCTGTTTGGCGCGGTGGAGCACCCGGTGTTCTACAACACCTGCCCCCGGCACCACTTCCACCTGCCCGCCTATGGAAGGGTGATCATCCGGGACCCGGACACCCTGGAGCCGCTGCCCACGGGCCGGGTGGGGCTGGTGAACCTGATCTCGCCCCTGATGTGCGCCACCCCCACCCTCAGCGTCATGACCGACGATTTGGGCCGTCTGACGCCGGGGGAGCAGTGCGGCTGCGGCATTGCCTCCCCCTATCTCACCATCCTGGGACGGGTGGGCATGGGGGACATCCAGACCTGTGCCGCCGGGGCCGCCGAGCTTTTGGGAAAGGGGGAAGCCTTTTGATCTTCGCCAACGGAACGCTGCTGCCGGACACGGAACGGAAAACCGTGCTGGACAGCCTGGAGACCCAGCTGAACGCCGTCCGCGCCGCCCCGCCCCTGGAGGCGGAGACGGTGATCCGCGCCGTGGACGCCCTGGGCAAACGGCTGGAGGCCGGGGAGTTCGCCCCCCTGCTGGCCCGGTTTTTGCCCGCCGGGGTGGGGCTGGACCAGCTGCTCCCCCTGCTGCGCCGGGAGGCCCTGGAGGCCAAGCTGGCCGCGGAGCTGGGGCCTGAGCCCTTCCGCCCTGTCAAGCTGGCCAAAACCACTGCCCGCGCCCTGCCCCTGGGCGTGCTGTTCCACATCGCGCCGGGGAATATGCCGGGACTGCCTGTGTATACCGCGCTGGAAGGGCTTCTGACCGGGAACATCAACCTGATCAAGCTGCCCCATGGGGACAAGGGGCTGTCCCTGGCGGCGTTTCAGCTGCTGACGGAGCAGGAGCCCCGGCTGGCCCCCTACCTTTACGCCTTTGACCTCTCCTCGGGCCAGCGGGAGGAGCTGGACGCCCTGGCGGCGTTGGCGGACGGGCTGGTGGCCTGGGGCGGCGACGGGGCCATTGAGGCCGCCCGCACCCTGGCGGGACCGGGGTGCAAGCTCATCGAATGGGGCCACCGCCTCAGCTTCGCCTATGTCTCCGGCTACGAGGACAGGGAGGGGGAGCTGTCCTCCCTGGCGGCCCACATTGTGGACACAGGCCAGCGGCTGTGCTCCTCCTGCCAGGTGATCTTCCTGGACACCGGAAATTGGGAGGAGGGCGCGGCCTTCTGCCGGGACTTCCTGCCCTATCTGGAGCGGGCGGCGGCAAAGCGTCCCGGCCCATCGGGCGGGGCCTCCGCCTCCCTCAGCGGCCACACCGCCCTGCTGGAGCGCGTGGCAGACGGAAGGGCGGCGGGGGAGGCCCTGTTCCGGGGCAAGGGGTGCTCCGCCGTCCTCCGGCCCGGACGGGAACTGGAGCTGTCCCCCATGGAGGGGAACGTGCTGGTGAAGCTGCTTCCCCAGGTGGAGCTGCTGCCCGCCCTGCGCCGCCAGAAGGGGCGGCTCCAGACGGCGGGGCTTTTGTGCGAACCCGGGAAGCGGGAGGAGCTGGCCCAGCTGCTGGCCCGGGCGGGCGTGACCCGGGTGACCCGGGCCGGGTCCATGTCCGCCGCCTTCCCCGGCGAGGCCCATGACGGGGAATATCCCCTGCGCCGCTATGTCCGGGTGGTGGACGTGGAGCTGTGAGCCTGCGTCCCGTCCTCTAACGAGCATGCCGGGGCCTGTCCCGGAAGGCTCTGCTCCATTTCTTCGTCGGTGAGGAACTCTGTCATCACATGACGGTACCGCTTGGGCAGGTGGGTGGACTGGCATTTGGGGTTGGTCCGCCCCTCAATGGCGATGGTGTCGTAATACCTCCGCCACATGGCCCGGTAGGCCCGCTCCCCGGAGCCGGCGGGGCCCATGCGGAAGTCCTCCGCCGGGAGGAGTTTCCAACGGCCCCGGTCGGAGAGAAAGATCTCGTGGTGGGTGCGGTCGTAGAGGGCCAGCCGCTCCCCGGAGTACCGGGCGGCGAAGTGGGGGGCCAGCAGGGGCAGCACCCGGTTTTTCGGCTCGATTTCCCCCACCAGCACGCTGTCCAGCTCGGAAAAGCGGACGAACCCCTTCAAATGATCCCACTCCGTCCACATTTTTGTCAGGGCCAGATTGACCCGGGCCATCACTGGGTCGCTGAGGTCCAGCCGCACCCGGTCCCCCTCCCGCAGGCCCCGGCGGATGAGAGTCAGAAGGGCCAGCTCCTTTTCCGGCAGACAGGTGAGGAAGCCGCGGGCGATGAGCTTCTGAAAGGCGGGGGACACCCGCCTGCTCAGCGCGGCGTACAGCCGTCTGGCCCGCCCCTGGTCCGCCGTCACCTGCCGCTCCTCCCAGAGGGTGGCCCCGTCCCCCGGAAACAGGAAGGCGGAGGGCTCCGTCCCGCCCTCCAGGGCGTCCCAGGCGCAGGTTAAAAATCCGGCGAAGGTGCCGTCGTACCGGTAGGCCGTCATGTCAGCCCACCGCCCCGCCGAACAGGGAGAGCTGTTCCCAGCTCCCGCCGCCCAGGGCCGCCTGCTCCAGCCCGGTGAGGCGGCGGTAGACGCTGTCCTGGCTGAACCGCAGGCCGGGCAGCATCCGTCCCCCGCAGGTGATGAAATACTGGGCCCGCTTCATCACGATGCCCAGCCGCTTCAGCCCCTCGAAGGACAGGGGGCCGTACCGCCGGGCGGCCACGATCCGCTGCGCCCCCCGCATCCCGATGCCGGGGACCCGGAGGATGGCCTCGTAATCCGCCCGGTTGACCTCCACCGGGAAGAACTCCGGGTGGCGCAGGGCCCAGTCGCTCTTGGGATCCAGGGCCTCGTCGAAGTTGGGGCGGCTCTCGTCCAGGATCTCTCCGGCGGTGAAGCCGTAGAACCGCAGCAGCCAATCCGCCTGGTAGAGGCGGTGCTCCCGCAGCAGGGGCGGCTTGAACCCCGCGGGCACGGGCAGGCTCTTGTGGTCGGAGACGGGCATATAGGCGGAGAAAAACACCCGCTTCAACCGGTATTTCCGGTAAAGCCCCTCCGTCAGCGACAAAATGTGCCGATCGCTCTCCGGGGTGGCCCCCACGATCATCTGGGTGGACTGCCCCGCCGGGGCAAATTTCGGCGCGTGGCGGTAGAGCTTCAGCTCCGCCTTGGACTGGGCGGCCCCGTCCCGGATCTGGGCCATGGGGGTGAAAATGGAGGTCCGGCTCTTGTCCGGGGCCAGCAGGCGCAGGGAGGACTCGGAGGGCAGCTCGATGTTGACGCTCAGGCGGTCCGCCAGCAGGCCCAGCTGGTAGGTCAGCCCCGGATCCGCCCCGGGGATGGCCTTGGCGTGGATGTAGCCGTTGAAGCGGTACTCGGTGCGCAGCAGGCCCAGGGTTTCAATCATCCGCTCGGTGGTGTAGTCGGGGCTTTTCAGCACGGCGGAGGACAGAAACAGCCCCTCGATATAGTTTCTCCGGTAAAACTGGATGGTCAGCTCCGCCAGCTCCCGGGGGGTAAAGGCCGTCCGGGGCACGTCGTTGGAGCAGCGGTTCACGCAGTAGGCGCAGTCGTAGCAGCAATGGTTGGTGTAGAGCACCTTCAGCAGGGACACGCACCGCCCGTCGGCGGAAAAGGTGTGGCAGCAGCCGGAGTTGACGGCGGTGCCGATGGTGCCCGGCTTGGCCCCCCGGATCACTCCGCTGGAGGTGCAGGCGGCGTCATACTTGGCAGCGTCGGCCAGAATTGTCAGCTTGTCCATAACCTCCACAGGGCTTCCCTCCCGGCAGATGGATTGACGCCGCCCGTTTAGGAGGCCCCGTCCCTATCAAACGTTTGTACCTTTTATTATAGTACAAACGCTCGATTTGTCAAGCTCTATTTCTGCGTTGGCATACCATAGGCGGCGGCGCAGTTGACCGCCCAGGCCGGAGGCGGATCACCAAGCGGCCTGGGCGGTTTTTGAACACCGATCATTTAAAATAGGGATTACCGGTTCTGCTTGCGGTATTCCATGGGGCTCATCCCCTCCACCCGCCGGAAGCTCTGGGAGAAGTAGCTCAGGGTGGAAAACCCCAGCATCTGGGCGATGAGGGAGAGGGAGTGGTCGGTCTCCCGCAGGAGGAACCTGCTCTCCTCAATGCGGCGGGAGATCAGGTAGTTGATGGGGGAGACGCCGAACTCCCGGCGAAAGGTGTGGGACAGGTAATACTTGTTCAAGTGGGCCAGTCCGGCCAGCTGCTCCAGGGTGAGGCTCTCCTTGAAATGGTTGTCGATATACCGCCGCACCAGATCGCATTCCCGGGAGGTCCGGGGGCCGGCGGGCTCGCCGGACAGGGCCGCCTCCCCCTGCCGCCCCAGGCGGATGAGAATCACCGACAGCAGCGCGCCGCAGGCCCGCTCATACCCCGGCAGGGCGGCCCGGGCCTCCCGGAGGATCAGCTCCAGCAGGCTCATCAGCTCCTCCCAGCCGCTGTGGAGGTGGAGCATGGTGTAGCCCTCTGCCCCCGCCAGGGTCTCCAGCCCCTCCACGCCCAGTACAGTGTATTCCAGGGGGCTGTCCGCCTGGCTCAGCTCGGTGTGGGGGACGTTGGTGTTGATGATGATCAGGTCCCGGATGGACACGGGGAACTCCTCCGACTGGGTGCGGAAGCGGCCGTGGCCGTCGGTGATGAAAAACAGCTCGGCGCAGCCGTGGGTGTGGAGGTTGGAATTCCAGTCCTCCGAATACTGATCCCTGGTGATATAGAGCATCCGCGGGGCCCCGCGGACGGGCGGAGCCTGCTCCGCCCGTGAAAAGCTGTAGGTTGCCATCCGGCCTCGCCTCCCCGGCGCAATTTTATCAAAAATCCTGCGTGCGGCGGTTCCGCAATTATTATAAACGATTTCTCGAAATTGTGCAAGATCGGGGAATTGATTTAGATTTTCTTTTATGGATTGTGCGGTATTTTCCGGCATCGGAGCAAAGCGGCTTGCACTTCGCTGATTTCCCTCCCCAAAGCGGCGGGAACCCTTGGGAAATTCCACAAAAGAGGAAAAGAGCAATATATATAAACAGTACAGCAAGAAAAGGACTGTTTTCCAGAGAAGAAAACCGATATACTCATATTTGAAGTGGCCGGAGACGGCCAAAGACACCATTTATCATTTCAGGAGGTAGAAAATGAAAACGAAGAAGCTCATGGCTCTGCTGCTGGCCGCCGTTATGGTGCTGGCCATGCTGGCCGGCTGCTCCAACACCGGCGGTAACGAGACCAAGGCCCCTGAGACCAATCCCCCCGAGACCCAGTCCGGCACCGACGAGAGCAAGGCTCCCGAGGGCGGCGACAAGAAGTACGAGGGCGTGGAGCTGACCATGTGGTCCATGTGGTCCACCGGCGAGCCCCAGGCCAACGTCATCTCCGAGGCCGCCGCGGCTTTTGAGGCCGAGACTGGCGCGAAGGTGAACATCGAGTTCAAGGGCCGCGACGTGAACAAGGTGCTGTCCGCTTCTCTGGAGGCCAAGGAGAAGATCGACATCATCGAGGACGACTACCAGCGCATCGCCAACACCTACCCCAACATCCTGGATCTCACCGACATGGCCAAGGCCGTCAACTATGACAGCTGGAGCTACGCCTGCCTGAACAACCAGGTCATCGAGTGGGTCGGCCATCTGAACTCCATCGTGGAGCAGCCCCAGATCGGCGGCTTCTTCTACGACAAGACCGCCTTTGAGAACGCCCAGGTCACCTCCGCCCCCGCCACCTGGGCCGAGTTCCTGGACGCCTGCCAGAAGATCAAGGATTCCGGCGTGGGCCCCATCGCCCAGGATGACGCCTACTGCGACTTCGCGTTCTACCACACCCTGGTTCGCTACCTGGGCGAGGAGAAGATCGCCGAGCTGGACAAGAACGGCGGCTGGAGCGGCACCAAGGCTGAGCAGGCCGCTCAGGACATCATCGACCTGATCAACAAGGGCTATTTCGTGGACGGCGCGCCCGACGCCTATCCCGCCAGCCAGAACAAGATTGGCTTCGGCCTGGCCGCCATGGTCATCTGCGGCAACTACGTCACCGCCGAGGTGGACGGCAACACCGACACCCAGGTGAACTGGGGCTTCTGCAACTACCCCGCGGTGGACGGCGGCGCGGACAACTCCTCCGTATACGGCGGTGCCAACTCCCTGGCCATCACCGAGTACAGTGAGAACGCCCAGGCCGCCTTTGACTTCATCATCTTCCTGACCACCGGCGAGTGGGATCAGAAGATGGCCACCGAGGCCAAGCAGATCCCCGCCGACACCCGCAATAAGGCTTATCCCAGCCTGGAAGGCTCCGTAGAGGCCCTGCTGGCCGCTGAAAAGCCCATGACCTGGTGCGCCGGCCTCCATGAGAACGCCGACCTGAAGGACACCATCAAGTCCATGTGCGTTGAGCTGTTCGAGGGCAAGTACGCCGATGGCGCGGCTTTCTGCGCCGCCCTGGACGCTCTGTATAAGTAAGCTTACATCCGTCGCGCTGGCAGGCGGCGCCCCCATGGCGCCGCCTGCCTTTTCTATCCCGGCTTAGAAAGGAGAGGGCACTTTGAAAAAGAACAAAGCCATGATCTTCTGGTTCAGCCTGCCCGCCGTGCTGTCCCTGCTGATCATGTTCGTCTACCCCGTGTGCCGCACGGTGCTGATGAGCTTCTTCCAGGTGGAAAGCGTCACCGCCACCATGGCGGACTGGAGCTTCTACGGCCTGGGCAATTACCTGAAAATCTTCAAGAGCGCGAGCTTCCTGACTTCCATGCGCAATATGCTGCTGATCTGGTTCGTGGGCGGCATTATCACCCTGGCCCTCGCGATGCTGATGTCAGTGGTAGTCACCAGCGGCATCCGGGGCAAAAAGTTCTTCCGGGCCGTTATCTACCTGCCCAACATCATCAGCGCGGTGGCCTTGGCTACCATGTGGATTCAGTACATCTTCAATTACGATTACGGCCTGCTCAACGAGATCGTCCAGCTCTTTGGCGGCGAAAAGATCAAGTGGCTGGGCACCGATTTGAAGTTCTGGGCCATGACCGGCTCCTTCGTATTCGGCAGCGTAGGCTATTATATGCTGATCTACATCAGCGGCATCGAGGGCATCCCCCAGGATCTCTATGAGGCCGCCACCATCGACGGCGCGGGCAAGGTGTCCCAGTTCACCCGGATCACCCTGCCCCTGCTGAAGGGCGTGATCAAGACCTCCCTCACCTTCTGGAGCATCAACACCACCACCTTCTTCCTGTGGACCAAGATGTTCTCCCCCATCGACACCGAGTCGTCCACCATTGTGCCCGTCATTTACCTGTACGACATGGTGTTCGGCGGAAAGGGCATTACCACGCGGGACGCCGGAGCAGGCGCGGCGGTGGGCGTGGTGCTGACGTTGATCATCATCGCCGTGTATCTGGTTACCGAGTGGCTCTTTAGGGGCAATGACCTGGAATACTGAGAGAGGGGGAGCGAACATGAAAAAGGAAAAGAATACCTACCGCGCCAGGATCAACTGGCACAGGGAGCTCCGCCTCCTTCCCGGCTACATCATCGTCCTGCTCTGGCTGGCCTTCACCGTGGTTATGCTGGGCTGGATCGTGGGCGCGAGCCTGTCCACCTCCCGGGACATCTTCAAGGGCGAGATTTTCAAGTTTGCCACCGGCTTCCACTGGGAGAACTACGCCACCGCCTGGAACAACCAAAACGTGTCCGTGTTCTTCGGCAACTCCCTGCTGTACTCCGTGGTGTCCTGCGTGGGTGTGCTGGCTATCTCCGCTCCGGCGGCCTATGTGCTGTCCCGCTGGAAGTTCACTGGGGGCAAGGCCCTGCGCATCGGCCTGGTCATCGCCATGAGCGTGCCCGTCATCATGGTGATCATGCCCATCTACTCCCTGTCCGTGCAGTGGGGGATCAAGGGCCGGATCCTGCTGATGGTGCTCTACATCCTCCTCCGGGTGCCCTATACCACCATTTACCTCCTGGACTTCTTCTCCACCCTGTCCCGGGCCTATGAGGAGGCCGCCTATCTGGACGGGTGCAGCGCGCCTAAGACCTTCCTGAAGATCATGCTGCCCCTGGTGCAGCCCGCCATCGTGACGGTAACCATCTTCAACTTTATGTCTGTGTGGAACGAGTTCTTTATGGCCCTGATCTTCACCTCCAGCGACTCCATGGCCCCCGTGGGCGTGGGCCTGCTGAACATCATCAACGCCATGAAGTACACCGGGCAGTGGGGTGCTATGTTCGCGGCTGTTATCATCGTGTTCCTGCCCACCTTCCTGCTCTACATCTTCCTGTCCGAGAAAATCATCTCCGGCGTCACCGGCGGCGGCGTCAAGGGGTAAGAGCCTGCCTTTACAGCCGAAGCCGCCGTCTGGACCAGGGATTTTTTCGCCGGACAAGGCGTATTTCCCGGGCATACTTTGTGTACGCTGAGAAGCTGCGGCGGAATGGCGGAAAAAGGTCCGTCCAGACAGCGTTCGGATGCTGTGAATACAGCCGCTAAGGATCGTCATATCTTCCCGCTCCCCCCGGCCGCCGGGGGGAGCGGCACGAGAGGGGAACTCTTTCAACTATGGCAAATACAATCAACAAAGGCCGTGTCACCATCCCCACCGACGTGGACGTGGTGCCCGAGACCCTCGCGCTGCTCCAGCGTTGGGGGGCGGACGCCATCCGGGACTGCGACGGCACCGACTATCCCGAGGAACTGAAATCGGTGGACGCCAAGGTCTATTCCACCTACTACACCACCCGGAAGGACAACGCCTGGGCCAAGGCCAACCCCGACGAGGTGCAGCAGTGCTATATCATGACGGGCTTTTACACCGCCACGGGCGGGCCCCTGTCCATCCCCTTGATGAAGGGGGTCAGCGATGAGCTGATGCAGGTAAACACCCGGGACGACATCAAACGCTGGTGGGAGGTGGTGGACCGCACCGCCGGGACGCCCATTCCCCCGGCGGACTGGGACTACGACCAGGGGACGGGCTGTGTCACCATCTCCGCCCCCGTTCCCTTCCACGAGTACACCGTCAGCTTCCTGGCCTACCTGATCTGGGACCCGGTGCATATGTATAACGCCGTCACCAACGGCTGGAAGGACTTCGAGCACCAGATCACCTTCGACGTGCGCCAGCCCAAGACCCGGGCCTTCACCATGGAGCGGCTGAGGAAGTTCATCGCGGACCACCCCTACGTGAACGTGATCCGGTACACCACCTTCTTCCACCAGTTCACCCTCATCTTCGACGAGCTGAAGCGGGAGAAGTACGTGGACTGGTACGGCTACTCCGCCTCCGTCTCCCCCTATATCCTGGAGCAGTTTGAGAAGGAGGCGGGCTACACCTTCCGCCCCGAGTATATCATCGATCAGGGCTACTACAACAACCAGTACCGGGCACCCAGCAAGGAATTCAAGGATTTCATGGCCTTCCAGCGCAGGGAGGTGGCCGCCCTGGCCAAGGAGATGGTGGACATCACCCACGAGCTGGGCAAGGAGGCCATGATGTTCCTGGGCGACCATTTCATCGGCACCGAGCCCTATCTGGACGAGTTCAAGACCATCGGGCTGGACGCCGTGGTGGGCTCTGTGGGCAACGGCTCCACCCTGCGCCTCATCAGCGATATCCCCGGCGTGAAATACACCGAGGGCCGCTTCCTGCCCTACTTCTTCCCCGACACCTTCCACGAGGGGGGCGACCCCGTCCGGGAGGCCAAGGAGAACTGGGTCACCGCCCGCCGGGCCATCCTGCGCAAGCCCATCGACCGCATCGGCTACGGCGGCTATCTGAAGCTGGCCTGCCAGTTCCCCGAGTTCATCGACTACGTGGAGAGCGTCTGCAACGAGTTCCGGGAGCTTTACGAGAACATCAAGGGCACCACCCCCTACTGCGCCAAGACCGTGGCGGTGCTGAACTGCTGGGGCAAGGCCCGCTCCTGGGGCTGCCACATGGTGCACCACGCCCTGTACCAGAAGCGGAATTACTCCTATGCCGGGGTCATTGAGGCCCTGTCCGGCGCGCCCTTCGACGTGCGCTTCCTCAGCTTTGACGAGGTGAAGGCCGACCCCCATGTGCTGGACGGCATTGACGTGCTGATCAACGTGGGGGACGGGGACACCGCCCACACCGGCGGCGCGGTCTGGGAGGACCCGGAGGTGTCCGCCGCCATCCGGGGCTTCCTGTGGAACGGCGGTGGGTTGATCGGCGTAGGCGAGCCCTCCGGCCACCAGTACCAGGGCCGTTACTTCCAGCTGGCCGGGGCCTTGGGGGTGGAAAAGGAGACGGGCTTCACCCTGGGCTACGACAAGTATAACTGGGAGGAGCACCCGGACCACTTCATCCTGGCGGACACCACCCCCGGCGAGGTGGACTTCGGCGAGGGCCAGAAGGGGATTTACGCGCTGGAGGGTGCGCAGGTGCTGATTCAGCACGACCGGGAGGTCCAGATGGCCGCCAACGGCTACGGACAGGGCCGGGCGGTCTATCTCTCCGGCCTGCCCTACTCCTTTGAGAACAGCCGCCTGCTCCACCGGGCCATCCTGTGGGCGGCCCACGGGGAGGATGCCCTGCATTGCTGGTTCTCCTCTAACCTGAATGTGGAGGTTCACGCGTTCCCCGCCAACGGCAAGTATTGCGCCGTCAACAACACCTATGAGCCCCAGTCCACCACCGTCTACCGGGGGGATGGGTCCAGCTTCCCGCTGGATTTGGCCTCTAATGAGATCCGGTGGTATGAGATCTGAGTGACGGGGTAGGTATGGCAAAAGCCGGCCAGGTCTGGTAGGACCTGGCCGGCTGTGATTTTGGGGGGAAGCTGGCGTGGTGTCAGAAGACGTGAAGGTTATACTGATGATCAGTCAGAAGCTTGCACCAGAGGAACAGGACAGGCTTGAACTGGAAGCCCTCGGCTTCTCAGCTGACAGGTGATGGAGAAGGAGAGCGCCTACTGGCTGGATTTGGAGGCGCAAATCGAATGGCACTCAGCCTTTCAACGACTGCTTCAATTCTGCTAAGCTCATTTCATAGGTTGTGGACAGCTGGGCAAACCGTTCGCCTGTCAGCTTGCCCGTCACATTGTCCTCAGAGAGCTTTTGTCAAGGGTAAGTTTCAAAAATCTCTCATTTCCCTCAAGCCAAACAGGATTTCAATATTGGTTCCGCTTCCAATTCCGCTTTGCAATCTAATTTCTGCGTGATGATACTGCGCAATATGCTTCACAATCGACAGCCCCAGCCCGGTGCCGCCGGAAGCCTTGGAGCGGCTCTTATCCACCCGGAAAAACCGTTCAAACACCCTGGCCTGATACTCCGGCGGAATGCCGATCCCGGTGTCTTTCACGGAAACCGTTGTGTAGGCATCGCCTCTTGAAACGGCGATCTCTACTTTTCCACCGTCTATATTATATTTGATGGCGTTATCAATCAGATTATAGAACATTTCATACAAGAACCCCCGCACTCCGTTTATCACGGCCCCTTCACCAGCCACAGACAGGGAAATCCGCCGTTCCTCCGCGCGCTCCCGCAGAGCGGAAGCCGCGCTGTCCGCAAGCTCCAAAAGATTCACCTGCTCCTTTTCCGGCGCGGTCCCCTCGTCCAGCTGGGACAGGTGAATGATGTCCTCCACCAGCGTAACCAGCCGCGCCGCCTCAGTACGGATCACGCCGACAAACCGCGGAACATCCCCCTGCTTGACAAGCCCGCTCTCCAGCAGCTCGGAACTGCCCAGGATGGATTGCAGGGGCGTTTTCAACTCATGGGACACGTTGGCGGTAAACTCCCGGCGGCTGCGCTCCGCGGTGGCCTGTTCGGTCACATCAAAGGCCAGCAGCACCGTTCCCGCTGTAAGTCCGTCCACCGTGATCCGGCTGACGCCAAATTGATACTCCCGGTTATTCCGCACAGCCCGGACTTCGCTATGTCCCCCTTCCCGCGCGGCCTGGATGGCAAGATTGATCTCATGGTTACGGTCTATCACAAGGAATTCCCGCCCAACACAGGAGCTGTCCGCATGAAAGATCTTCCTCGCGGCGGGGTTGATGCTCAAAATGACGCCTTTCCCGTCCAGCAGGACAAGCCCCTCGCTCATGTTTTCTGTGATCTGCTCAAATTCCTCGGTTTTCCGTCTCAACGCCCGGAGCTGTGCTTCGATCTGCCGGTGCTGCTGGTGGATACGCGCCAAGAGCGGGGACAGTTCCTCGTAAGAATTATTTTCCAGAGGGTTGTCCAAATCCAGATTGTTCAGCGGCGCGACAATGCTTTTCGCCATCCGGTGGGCCAGCACAGCGGAGAGAATGACCGCTAAAATGGCGGTAAGCAGAATCGGCTGGAGCATCCCCATGGCCAGGGCAAACACTGTCAGCTGGCTGATGGAAATGCGCAGGACGGTTCCGTCCGCCAGCCGCTGTGCGCAGTACAGCGTCCGCTCAGTCAATGTTTTGGAGTAGCGGATCCCGCCGCTCTCCCCTTTGAGCAGGGCCTCTTTCACCTCCGCCCGGTCCCCGTGGTTTTCCAGCTCCGCCGCCGGGACGTGGGTGTCGAACAGCACCGTTCCGTCAGCGGCGATCCAGGTCAGGCGGCAGTCCGCTATGGACGGAACGCGGTAGGGAGAGGCCAGCCGCTCCAAATAGCCGCTCCCGCCCGCCTCCACCCCATAGGAGGCCAGGCGAAGCTCATCCCGCAGCTGTTTTTCCTGCACGTTTTTGTAATAGTCATACAGACAGCCCATGATGAGAACCAGACTCGCCAGGAGAACGGAAACCGCCGCCAGCAGAATGGAATGAAGGATTTTCTTCGTCATGCCCTTGCCTCCAGCCGATAGCCGATATGCCGCACCGTTTCAATCATCCCGCCATAGCTTCCCAGCTTCTGCCTCAGCGTTTTGATGTGCATATCCACCGTCCGCGTCTCCCCGGCGTAATCCACGCCCCAAACGCTGGACAGAAGCTGCTCCCTGGTAAATGCGGTACCGGGGCGGGAGAGAAACAGGCGGAGCAGTTCAAACTCCTTGTAAGTCAGCAAAATGCGCGCGCCATCCGCAGTAACTGTCCGCTCCTCCAGATCCACCGTCAGCCCTCCGGCGGTCAGCTGCTTTGCCCCAGGCGCGGGGCGGCAGCGGCGCAGGACGGCTTTTACCCTGGACACCATTTCCATCATGCCGAAGGGCTTCACCAGGTAATCGTCCGCGCCTAAATCCAGGCTTTGGATTTTGTCGTACTCCGCGCCCTTGGCGGTGGCCATGATGACGGGAATATCCGCAAGATGTACCGTCGCCTTCATCCGCCGCAGCAGCTCCACGCCGTCCATTCCCGGCAGCATGACATCCAGAATGACAAGCTCCGGCCTCTCTGTTTCCAGTGCCGCCAGGAACGCTCCGCCGTCCTCAAAGCCCCTGGCCTCGAAGCCTGTGGAGCGCAGGGTGTAAAGCTCAATATCCCGGATACTGGCATCGTCCTCTACACACCAGATCATAGCGTTTCTCCTTTATACTCGCCTGTCACGGCAAAAATCACCCATTCCGCAATGTTGACCGCGTGATCTCCAATGCGCTCCAGATACTTGTCGATCATCAGCAGATCAAGGGCGTGTCCGCCGCAGGCGGGATTTGCCGCGATGTTCCCAATCAGCACCTGCTTTACCCGGTCGAAGCATTGATCCACAATGTCGTCATGGGCAATCACCAGCCTGGCCCGAACAGTATCCCTTTGGACGTAGGCATCTACGCTCTCCGTGACCATTTTGATGACCTCCGCCGCCATTTCCCGGATGTGGCCCACATCCTCCGGCACATATCCCTGAGCCAGCATTGCCAGGACGATCTCTGCGATGTCCGCTGCCTGATCTCCGATGCGCTCCATATCCGTGATGATCTTCATGGCGGCGGAGATCTGCCGCAGGTCCCGGGCCACCGGCTGCTGCTGGAGCAGCAGCTTCAGGCACAGCGTTTCAATATCCCGCTCCATCTGGTCGATCTCGCCCTCCAATGGCTTCACCGCTTCCGCCAGCGTATGATCGCCAGCTTCCAACGCTTTTGCCGCCTTTGAGATGGCCTCCTCGCACAGCGCGCCCATCCGGATCAGCTCCGTATTCAGAAGGGCGAGCTGGCTGTCAAATCTGCTCCGCATCACCCAAACCTCCCGGTAATATAGTCCTCTGTCTCTCTGCGCTTCGGCTGGGAGAACAGCTTTTCTGTTGCGCCATGCTCGATTAGCTCCCCCAGCAGGAAGAAGGCCGTGCGGTCCGAAATGCGCACCGCCTGCTGCATATTGTGGGTTACGATAACGATAGTGTACCGCTCTTTCAGCTGCATTGCAAGCTCCTCGATTTTTGAGGTAGAGATAGGGTCCAGGGCACTGGTGGGCTCGTCCATCAGCAGCACCTTTGGCTCCACAGCCAGGGCGCGGGCAATGCAAAGCCGCTGCTGCTGGCCGCCCGACAGCCCCAGGGCGTTCTTTTTCAGCCGATCCTTCACCTCATCCCAGATGGCCGCGCCCCGGAGGGACTGCTCCACAAGTTCGTCCAGCTTGGCCTTGCTTTTGATGCCGTGGGTGCGGGGGCCGTAGGCGACATTGTCATAGATGCTCATGGGGAAGGGGTTGGGCTTCTGGAACACCATGCCGATTTCCTTACGCAGAGCGTTCACATCCAGGCCGGGAGCGAAAATGTCCGTATCCAGATACCGCACCTCTCCGGTGATCTTCACGCCGGGGATCAGGTCATTCATGCGGTTCAGCGTTTTCAGAAAAGTGGACTTTCCGCAGCCGGAAGGGCCGATCAGAGCGGTGATGTTGTTCTCTGGAATCTGGATATTGATATTTTTCAATGCCTGGGCGCTGCCGTACCACAGGCATAGATTTTTTGCGGTAATCGCGCTGCTCATAACGCCCTCCTTTTCTTAAAACAGCAGCCTGCCAGGGCGGCGGCCAGGTTAACCGCCAGCGTCAGGAGCATCAGGATGGCGGCGATGGCGAAGGCCACGCCAAACTCCCCCTGCTCCTTCGCGTAGACATACAGGGCCACGGTGAGAGTGGCTCCCGGACTGGTCAGCCCAGTAAACAGGCCGTTCAGCGCGTGGGCAAAGCCTGCCGTAAACAGCAGCGCCGCCGATTCACCCAAAATGCGCCCCACCGACAGGATGCAGCCGGTGATGATACCGTCCGCGCACCCAGGCAGTACCACGGTGCGGATGACTCGCCACTTCCCGGCACCCAGGCCAAAGGCGCCCTCGCGGTAGCTCTGCGGCACCGTTCTCAGGCTCTCTTGGGTCGTCCGCATGACGGTGGGCAGGTTCATGATTACCAGGGTCAGCGCACCGGCCAGCAGGGAAGTCCCGAACACGCCGGTAAACACCAGCATCCCCACAAGGCCGTAGATAATGGACGGGATGCCAGAGAGGGTCTCCGCCGCGTATTCGATGACGGACACCAACCGCTGATTCGTAGCGTACTCGGTCAGGTAGATCGCCGCTCCAGCCCCCACAGGCAGGACGATCAGCAGGGCGGCGAGGATGATGTAGATGGTGTTCAGAATATCCGGCAGGATGCCGATGGTGTCCGACAAGTAGCTGGGCTTGGTGGTCAGCAGCTCCCAGGTCAGGTTTGGGAGGCCCGCCGCCATTACATAGCCGATAAGGAACAGCGTCAGCGCGCACACCAGCAGGGCCGACAGGACACACAGCAGCTTCATCGTGACGGTATAGGCCCTCCGGGATGGAGAAATCGGTTTACCCGGCATCGTCAGCCCTCCTTGTCCCTCTTGAGGAAGAAATTCAGCGCGGCATTGATGAGCATGATGAACAAAAACAACACCAGGGCGATGGAGAACAGAGCCTGTCTCTGCAAGCCGCTGGAGTAGGACATCTCACTGGAAACCGCCGTGGTGAGGAACCGGACGCTTTCAAACAGCGAGGGCATATTGGCCGCGTTGCCGGATACCATCATCACCGCCATGGCCTCCCCAATGGCCCGGCCCACCCCCAGCACCACCGCTGCCGCGATGCCGCTTCGCGCCGCAGGGACGGATACCCGGAAATAGGTCTCTATGGGGGTCGCGCCAAGGGCCAGGGACGCGTCCTCGTACTCCTTCGGGACTGCCTCCAGCGCGGTGATGGATACCTTGATGATGGAGGGCAGGATCATGATCGCCAGGACGATAATCGCTGCCAGCAGGCTGGCTCCGTCCGGCACATGGAACAGTGCCCGGATACCCGGCACCAGCACCAGCATCCCCACCAGACCGTACACCACCGACGGAATACCCGCCAGGAGGCTGACGGCGGCCTCGACGATGGATTTCACTGGGGCCGGAGCCAGCTCTGCCAGATAGACCGCCGCGAAAAATCCCACAGGCACGCCGAACAGGATGGCCCCGGCCGTGCCGTAAATGCTGGTGAGCATGAACGGGAGGATACCGTATGAGGGCTGCGCGGCGGTGGATTCCCAGGTGTCGCCCAGCAGAAAGGACACAAGCCCGATCTGCCGGATGGCGGGGATGCCGGAAGCTGCCAGATATACGGTGATCAGCAGGACACAGCCCACCGTCACCAGCCCGAGCATCAGGAATATCCCGTGGACGGCGGTTTCCGCCAGTTGTCTTTTATGCCCCATATTCAGCCTGCCGCCACAACGCCTGCGTTGGAAATCAGCCCCACGGCATCAGGAGAGGTTACGAAGTCGAAAAACTTCTGTGCCGGTGCGGAAAGGGGCGCATCCGTCTTTGTGACCAGAAGAAAGGGCCGCTGGATGACGTAGCTGCCGTCCTTCACCGTGTCCTCTGTAGGGGCCACGCCGCCTACGGTAACGGCCCGCACGGTGTCTTTGACGGAGGCGAGGGAGGCATAGCCGATGGCGTCCGGGTTTTGGGACACGGCGGTGATCACATCTCCGGTGGAGGTCAGCTCCTGGCGGTACTGGCAGTTGCCTGCCGTGCCGGTGATGGATTCAAAGCCGTCCCGGGTGCCGCTGCCCGCTTCCCGGCCAATCAGGACAATCTCTGCGTCGTGTCCGCCCGCGTCCTTCCAGTTGGTGATCTCCCCGGTAAAGATTTTGGCGATGGTGTCCACATCGAGATCAGAAACGGGATTGTCGGGGTTGACGATCACCGCAATGCCGTCATAGGCCAGCACCGTTCCGGTCAGGCCCTGGGCGGATTCTTCCTCCTTCAGATTGCGGCTGCTGAGGCCGATGTCGCAGCGCCCCTCCAAGACTGCCTGGATGCCAGAGCCGGAGCCGGTGGGGTTGTAGGTGAAGGTCACGCCACCGTTCTGTTCCATAAACGCCTCACCCAGCGCGCCGATCACCTCCTCCATGGAAGTTGAGCCGTCGGTGGTGACGGTTCCAGACATTTTCTGCGAACATCCCGCCATAACCGACAGAGCCAGCACAGCGGCTACCATAAGACTTGCAAATTTTTTCATGTTCAAATTTCTCCTTTCGACTTTTGGGTACGAGAAAAGGATACTGCTGCTGTGTAAAAGTCAAAAGGCTGGTGTTGTAAAATTGGTGTAAAATTGATCGTGGCGGCTTCGGCAGACAATGCCTCGATATATACCGAGGCTCGGTTGCTGGTGACTGACCGCCTCCAACCTCCTATAAAGCTGGGTGCTGGTGCGCCTGGGTTTCTAAGACGCTCCACGTTGTTTCTGACTGTGAACAGTTCTATCATTTTTCCGTTGCCTGGTTGTATGCTGATACCGTCTTTTGTTCTCAATCTGCAACATGGCATACTCCTGTTTCAGCGCTTGGGTGGATGTCAGCTTCAAATCGAGGGAATCAAAGTGCCGCTTCGCTGTTTGACAGGCGGTGATATCGCTGGTATCGGGTCTGACAATTAAGGTGCTCTGCAGGGGGCAATCCTTGATCCGCTCATCAGTAATGTTTATCTCCATCGGTTTGACGTCTGGCTTCGGGATCAGGGAGACTGCTGGCACAGCAAGGGCGTTGAGAAGTTCCCTAATTATGTTCACAGGCGGCGCAATTTGGAGGTTATCAGTCTAAAAATCGGTGTTCATATCGGTGTTCATATTCGATATGCGGATGACATTTTGGTACTGTGCAAAAAGTATGAAGGCGTTCAGCGTTTTTGATACAGCGTGACGAACTGTTTTTACCAGAACTATGCGGCTGGGCATCAATAGTGACAAAACGAAAATCTATGACATGGCGAAAGAGAAAATGAAATATCCTGGTTATAATTTTTATGCCTCTAAGCAGAATACCAAGAATTTGAAGTAAATTAACGGTGTCCAACACCCTCCCACACTCAAGGAAAACAAAATTGTTAAGAAGTGTAGAGAACTTCTAAGAGCCATTCGGAAGGAAGCGAATTTTAAAACACTCAACGTCGCTCCTGGGGAAAGACGGCTATTATTGTTTTGAGGGCTTCTCATTGCAAATTTCACATAGCTTCACAAAAATAAGTGGAAGCGGTGCCAGACACCACTTCCACTTTTGCAATACTATTCTTTTACGCACAATCGCGCGCACATCCCCGGCCCCAAGCCGCTTCATCAGCCCGGCGGCTCCCTGCTGATCACAGCGAAACGAACAATTCAGCCTTAGCCGAATCTATTCCAGCGTCAGTAAACGTGGACGTAACAACGCTCCTCCGCCGTGGAGCCGTCCGGCAGGGACACACGGCAGGCCACATAGGCATCGCCGGCCCTTTTGCCTGTGAAGCGGACGCGGGACGTGTCCCCCGCGACGGTCTCCAGTGCCAGGACGCTGGGGTCATTCACGCTCCAGGACACGGTGTAGTCCTGTCCACAGTATTTGCTGGTATTGAACACATAGAGCTGGGTGGAAGAACTGGAGCCCAGCGGCAGGGAGGTAAACAGCCTGCTCAGGTTGATCCGATCCGCCAGCGGGATGATTCTGACCGTCAGCCGCTGCGTTTGTCCCTCGTAAGAAACTGTCAGATAGCCTGTGCCGGACATCCCCCTGATGTGAACAATGTCTCCCTGCATGTACAGCAGTTCCGGAGTCTCGTTTGTCCAGACCGCACCGGAGCGGACGGCGTGCAACGTGCCGTCCGGCTCAAGAGTCTCGCAGGTGAGCCGCATACTTTGGTTCTGGCTCAGCGTGACCACGGGCCTGGAGAGGTACAGCTGCTTTTCTCCTGTCGGCGTAGGCGTCAGGGTGGGTGTGGGCGTTGGGGTTGGGACGGGCGTGGGAGTGGGAGTAGGTGTCGGGGTGGGTGTAGGTGTTGGGGTAGGCGTAGGCTGGGGCTCCGCGTTGACTACGCTGTCCAGGCGGATGAGGACAGCGCAGGCCTGCGCCCGGGTCATGCGGTCGTTGCCCGCAAACCGGCCGCCGTCCGTGCCGTTGATGACGCCGTTGCCCACCGCCGCGGCCACCGGCCAGCGGTAACGCTCGGGGATCTGGCCCCAGTCGGTGAGCTTGGCCTGCGCGCTGTCTAGGCAGGCCTGCCGGTCGGGGATGGATCGGCCCATAACGTCCAGCATCACCATGGCCATCTCATAGCGGGTCATCTTCACGTTGGCAATATCTGTCCAGTTATTGGCCAGATCCACGGAGGCGGTGCCCTCCGGGTGGACGCCGTTGTAGTACAGCGTGGTCATTGGTGCCCAGTACCAGGGCTTTCCGGCGGACTTGGCCTTGAAGTCAGCCAGCTCGGCGGGGTAAAAGGCACGGGCCAGCATGGTGGCGAACTCGCCGTAGCTCACATCGCCCTGGGGGTTAAACCTGCCGTTGCCGATTCCCTCCACGATGCCCCTTTTCGCGCACTCGGTCACATCCTTGTAGGCCCAGTGGCTGGGCGGGACGTCGGTGAAGTCGGAAACGCCGGGGCCGGGCGTGGGCGTGGGAGTAGGCGTTGGGGTAGGCGTGGGTGTCGGAGTAGGCGCAGGGGTGGGCGTTGGGGCGGGCGTCTGCCCCACCGTGGAATGCTGCTGCACACCGGAGCTGTCCAGGGTGTAGAACACCGGGGCGGAGTTATCGGTGACATACCACACGACCTGACCGTTATAATAGATGGGCTGGCAGTCAGACAGGGAGCCTTTGGCGGTCTTGTACTGCTCAGGAGTTCCGTCCGCGCCGTAGTGGAGGTAATACAGGGTGTCATTAGCAATATGTCCGCTTTTGCCGTTCCACAGCAGATAGCCGCCGTCCAGCCCGGCGGGGGCCAGCACCGGGGTAGTGGAGCCGGGGGTCTTGGTGATCTGCGCGCTCCAGCTCTTTCCGGTGGCCTTGTCCATCCAGTGGTAGTACATATAGCGGTCGCCGTTTCCGCCCTTGCCGTCATAGTTATAGCAGAACACATAGCTGTCCCGGGTCTCGGCCAGCCCGCCGATGGAGGCTCCGGTGGTGTTGGCCCCTACGGCCCCGGCAAACTGAAACAGGTTGCCGTAGCTGCACCAGGGGTTGTAGCCCTGGCCCCGGAACCGCCCCGTCCCGGCGTCGGCGTAGTACTTGCTGAACGCCACGCCCCGGGGATGGGCGTCGCCGTGATCGATGGCCACGATGCGGCCGTCCTCGTCCACAAGGATGAACTGGTTGAAGGAGTGGCTCACATAGCCGTAGGATTGGTTCATCACGTCGTAATAGGCGTCGGCGATGGTCATGCTGTCCTGCTCCACGGAGATGGTCATGTTGGCCTGGTGGTTCAGCCCGTCGCTGGAGGTGTACATCTCATGGCAGGTGCGGACATAGAGGTAGCCGCCGTACTCGTCGCAGCGCAGGGAGCCCGCGTCGAAGGGGTGTGTGGTGTTGGCCCCCCTGAGGCTGGCCTGACCCAGCCGCTGCCAGTCCTTGGAGTATTTGACCACCCGGATGACTTCCTTGCTGTCGTTCTCCTCCACGTTGTCCTGGCCGAAAATCAGGAAATTGTAGTCCCTTCCGGCGTAAAAGCCGCCCCAGATGGACAGTTCCATGGGGACGGTGCGGCTGGACCGGAGGGCAAAGGTACTGCTGTAGTCCTCCACGATGATCTCCTGCTTGCTCTGGGTGGACTGCAATTTCCCGTTCACATAGGAGTAGCTCCAAACGCCGCCAGTCAGCTCCACCCGGGTCAGACCGCCGTTTGGATTTTCGTACAGATAGGATTTAACAGGGGAGGCCCATGTGGTGTAGTCCTGCCGGTTTTTGTTGGTGGATACTGTTGGCTGGGCGTCCGTTGCGAAAACGGCGGTCGCCAGCCCCAGGCATAGTGCCAGGGCGAGGATGAGGGATAGCGTTTTTTTCATAGATAGGTTCCTTTCCGCTGTGTTCAGGCCAAGCTTCGTAAGTGTCCTGTTCTCTCCGGCGGAATAGGCGCAACTGCCCCGCCTCCCGCATGGGTTCATTATACTCCTTGCGGGGAAGATAAGCAAGCTTTCTTTTGGCGTTTTATGGAAAATCGTGGTGTAATAGCGCTCGTGGTGTAATAGCGCGTGGGCGGTGGAACAGCGGGCCGACATCCCCGGCGAGAGGGAGGAAGTGCTGAAGGCCCCGGCTCCCGGCGATCCGGCACCGCATTTCACGCTCTCGGAGTTGGGAAAACCCGGAGAAGCCCTGAAATAAAAAGTACTTCCATCCGCCGCCCCAGTGTGGTATACTATAGTTCCAAAGTCTGGTAAGGGCCCCTCCGGGAGCGCACCGCAAGTGCGCACCGCACTTCCGGCCCCCCAAACCCGGACATACTGAGGTCCAGTCGTTGAGCAAGGAGGCGCCTTCGATGCGTGTTTTCAACGAAAAAGGCACCCCCCAGGAGTCCGCCGCCCCCCAGGGGCACATCTACGACATGATCATTGTGGGCGGCGGCCCCGGCGGATACACCGCCGCGCTGTACGCCGCCCGGGCCGGGCTGGATGCGGTGGTGCTGGAGCGCATGGCGGCGGGGGGCCAGATGGCCCTCACCGAGCAGGTGGACAACTACCCCGGCTTTGACGAGGGGGTGGACGGCTTCACCCTGGGGGAAAAGATGTGCCGGGGCGCGGAGCGGTTCGGCGTTCCCACCCGGATGGAGGAGGTCACTTCCCTGGCCCTTGCCGGTCCGGTAAAGCGGGTGGAAACCGCCGGGGGCCCCCTGCTGGGCCGGACGGTGGTGCTGTCCACCGGGGCCACCCCCCGGAAGCTGGAGCTGCCCGGCGAGGAGGAGCTGGCGGGACAGGGCGTGCACTACTGCGCCGCCTGCGACGGAATGTTCTACCGGGGCAAGACCGTGGCAGTGGTGGGCGGCGGCAACAGCGCGGCGGCGGATGCCCTGCTGCTGTCCCGTGTGTGCGCCAAGGTGTACCTGATCCACCGCCGGGACTCCCTCCGGGCGGAGCGGGCCTACCACGCCCCCCTGATGGCGGCGGACAACGTGGAGTTCTGCTGGAACAGCGTGGTGGCGGAGCTGATCCACGGAGAGGGCTTCCAGGGCCTGCGCCTGCGGGATGTGAACACCGGGGCGGAGCGGGCCGTGGACTGTGCCGGGGTGTTTGTCAGCATCGGCCGGAAGCCCGCCTCCGGGCTGGCGGAGGGACAGCTGGCCCTGGACCGGTCGGGCTATATCACCGCAGATGAGTCCACCCGGACGGAGATCCCCGGCGTGTACGCCGTGGGGGATGTGCGCACCAAGGCCCTGCGGCAGATTGTCACCGCCGCGGCGGACGGCGCGGTGGCGGTTCACTACGCGGAGGAATATCTGGCGGGAGGCGGCTGACGACGCCTCCCGGTAAGGGGGAATCAAAAGAAAATGCAGTACGCCATTGCTTTTTTGGAGGGGATTATTACCTTTATCTCCCCGTGCCTGCTGCCCATGCTGCCCATTTATGTCTCCTATTTCGCCGGGGGCGGGGAGCGGTCCACAGGCAAAACCTTGAAAATCGCCGCGGGCTTCGTGCTGGGCTTTACGGTGGTGTTCACCGCCCTGGGGGCCTTGGCGGGGACGGCGGGGGGCTTCCTCCGGGAGCACCGGACGGCGGTGAACCTGATCTCCGGGCTGGTGGTCATTGTGTTCGGGCTGAATTTCCTGGGGGTGTTCCGGCTGAACCTGTTCCGGAGCGGTGGGGCCTCCATGGACACCCGGGAGCTGGGCTTTTTCTCCGCCGTCCTGTTCGGGATGATCTTCTCCCTGGGGTGGACGCCCTGCGTGGGGGCGTTCCTGGGCTCGGCGTTGATGCTGGCCTCCCAGCAGGGCAGCACGCTGACAGGGACGCTGATGCTGCTGGCCTATTCGCTGGGGCTGGGGGTGCCCTTCCTCCTCAGCGCGGTGCTGATCGACAGGCTGAAGGCCGCCTTTGACTGGATCAAGCGCAATTACGAGAGGATCAACGCCGTGTGCGGCGTGTTCCTGGTGGCGGTGGGCGTGCTGATGGCGACGGGACTGCTGGAGCGGCTTCTGGGCCTGCTGAGTTAGGAGGATTATGGAATGAAAGAGAAAAAAACACTGATCATCGTGACGTTGGCCCTGGTGCTGCTGATGGGCGGGGCCTATGTGCTGTACGGACAGCTGAGCCGGGGGGCGGAGCACGACCAGCTGGGGGGCGGAAACACCCAGCCGCCGGAGAGCGCGGCCCCCTCCGGAGAGGGAACCCAGGCCCCGGAGCCCCAGCTCGCGCCGGACTTTACGGTGTACGACAAGGACGGGAGTACGGTGAACCTGTCCGACTTCCGGGGGAAGCCGGTGGTGCTCAACTTCTGGGCCAGCTGGTGCGGACCCTGCCGCAAAGAGCTGCCGGACTTTGACGCGGCCAGCCAGGAGCTGGCCGGAGCGGTTCAGTTCCTGATGGTGAACATGACCGGGGGCCGGGAGACCAAGGAGCAGGCGGAAGCGTTGATCCGGCAGGAGGGGTATTCCTTCCCGGTGTATTACGACCTGGATCAGGACGCGGCCATAACCTATGGGGTGAACTCCCTGCCCATCACCCTGTTTCTGGACGCGGAGGGCCGGGGGATCGCCCAGGCCCGGGGCACCATCAACCGGGAGACGCTCCAGCGGGGGATTGACATGATTCTGCCGTGAGGAAGCATCTAATAGAATAATTGCTTGCTTTTTTTACCAAAAGCATATATAATCGGTGGTGACTTGGTTCTACCAATTACAAAACAGAGGTGTTTACTGATGGACAAGGAAAAAGAGGCCGCCGCGTCCGCTGAACCCGAGGCCAAAAGGAAGGGCGGCAGGAAGCCGCTGACGGCGGAGGAAAAGGCCGCCGCAGCCAAGGCCCGCGCCGAGAGCAAGGCCAAGGCGGAGCTGCTCCAGCCCGCAGTCGTCGTGCAGTTCCAGGGCATCGAGGTGGAGGTGGACGCCTTGGTGGAGGCGGCAAAGGCCGAGTTCCGCCAGGCGAAAAAGCGCACGCCTATCACCGGACTGAGGCTGTATATCAAGCCGGAGGAGCGCACGGCCTACTATGTGGTGAACGAGAAGCACACCGGAAGCGTGTCCTATTGATGGCCTGACGCACAAAAAACAACCTCCAGCGAATGGGGCGAGGGGTATATGCTGAAATTTCCCCCTGTTCCCACCCGGAGCAAAACCATC
>ERZ779624.131-NODE-131-length-30936-cov-10.021210_pt1 | contig 30936 bp, 26 predicted proteins | sample MGYA00514190_ERZ779624 | MGnify/ENA primary metagenome ERZ779624 (study PRJEB29562, sample SAMEA4376706) | mouse gut metagenome | isolation source: Cecum | study: EMG produced TPA metagenomics assembly of the A DSS colitis mouse model was used to assess the... | reverse complement strand
GCTTCACCTCGTTCTCCGCGAACTCCCGGAACAGCTTCTGGAGCATCTGCTGCTCTTTCGACAGTTTGAAATCCATCTCAATACCGTCCTCCTTGTTATGATTCGTTTATTTCAGCACAGACAGCCGGGAAGCGGCCCGCCGATCCCCGACCGTCATGTAAACTGCCAGAGTTATACTCCAATTTGGAAAAATAGTCGCGGATAAATTCGTACAGCTTGCTGGACGCAAAGGAGTGGTAGCCCTCGCGCCGGCGGATGATTGCGATGTCCCACGGAATGACCGGGTGCAGGGGTATGGTCACCAGCTCCCCGGACAGCCCCTGCTGGATAATGGGCAGGGGCAGCACGCCGATGCACTGATCCATGGCAATCATGGAGGAAATGAAGCCGTGGGTGAGGCTTTTATAGGCGATCCTCGGCGTAAAGCCGTACTCGCCGCACAAACTGATGAACATATCGTGCAGGGTGGCCGTTTCGCTGAAGGTGAGGATGCTCTGATGCTCCAGATCCCGGATGTGGACGCTGGGGAGCTTGGCAAACGGGTGGTTGCGGTTGACCGCCACCTGGCACACGTTGCTGATCAGCACCTGAACGTCAAAGCGGTCCTGCTCCTCCAGCGGGAGCATGGCAAGGCCCAGATCCGCCCGGCCGGAGGCCACCGCGTTGGCCACCATTTTGGAGCCTTCCTCCGTTACGCTGATATCCACGCCGGGCTGTTCCAGCTTAAACTGGCTCAGGATGGGCGGAAAGTAGATGTCCAGCAGGACGCTGGGGATGCTGAGGCGCACATTGCCCACCCGCCCGCAGCACAGATCCTTAATAGAATAGAACATATCGTCATATTCCAGCAGGAACCGCTCCGCCTTCTGGTAGAACAGCTCCCCCGCGTCGGTCAGGCGGAAATATTTGCTGGTGCGCTCGATCAGCTTGACGCCCAACTCCGCCTCCAGCTGCTTGATCACCCGGGTCAGCATAGGCTGCGTGACAAACAGCTTGGCGGCGGCCTGGGTGAAGCTTTTATACCGGGCCACATTGATAAAATATTTGATCTGCTGAATTTCCATGGTGTCCTCCCGCTGTTTTCAAATAGGGCCTGCATGGGGATGCGCCTCGGAAAAACCAGTGCAGAATCCCGAACCATACATAAGAACCATACACAACAAGCTCAAAATATCTGGGCAAATATGCGGATTGAGCCGTGATGCATGATAAAGATATTACTGTAAAACTCGAGATCTGGCAACAAAAAAATATCCAAAGTCATTCGACAAAATTTGAGCAGAACCGACAAAACTATGCCAAATGAAAATTCAAGTATTTGAATCGTAAATGCTTTTGACGATAATCCACAAAATCCCATCCGGCTTTGTAGATGATTTAACAAATTTATAATTCTTAAGCATAGTTCCCGCCAAAAACTGGCATTTTACACCGTCGGCTTCCGGCCTGTATACTAAAGCCCCACGGACAGATTGGCTCTGCCGGATTCAAGCGGCAGTTTCGCACAGGAGCCAGAAAAATTAGAGAGGAAGTGGAACGTATGCCAAAACAGATGACGGCGAAGGAGGCTGTCAGCACCTACATCCATGACGGTGCCACCATCACGGTGGGCGGCTTTGCCAACGGCCTCGCGCACCCGGAGGAGGTTATGGAGGAGCTGGGGCTCGCGGCCCAGACGGGAAGCCCGAAGGGGCTGTCGCTCATCTATGCCTCGGGACAGGGGGACAGCGCGGCCCGGGGCTTGAACCACCTGGCGGTGGACGGCCTGCTTCGGAAGGTCATCGGCGGCCACTGGGGACTGGCTCCCCGTTTGGGCCAGCTGGCGGCGGATAATAAGCTGGCGGGCTATAACCTTCCCCAGGGCACCCTCTCCCAGCTTTTCCGGGAGATCGCCGCCGGACGTCCCGGCGTGATCACCCATGTGGGCCTCGGCTCCTTTGCCGATCCCCGGCTGGAGGGCGGCAAGCTGAACCAGGCCGCCCGGGACGAGGGGGATTTCGTCAAGGTGATCCAGTTTGAGGGGGAAGAAAAGCTGTTTTACCCCTCCATCCCCATTGACGTGGCCATCCTCCGGGCCTCCTATGCCGATACCAAGGGCAACTGCACCTTTGAGCGGGAGGGTGCCTATGCCGAGACGCTGGCCCAGGCCCAGGCCGCCCATAACTCCGGCGGCGCGGTCATTGTCCAGGTGGAGCGGGTGGTGGAATACGGCTCTCTGGACGCCCGGATGGTCCGCCTCCCCGGCATCTACGTGGACGCCATCGTGGTAGCCAAGCCGGAAAATCATATGCAGACCTACGGGACGCAGTACAATCCCGTTCTCTCCGGAGAGATCCGGATTCCCATGGACGCCCTGGCCCCCCTGCCCATGGGCGAGCGCAAGGTGATCGCCCGCCGGGCCGCCATGGAGCTGGTGCCCCACGCCGTGACCAACCTGGGCATCGGCGTTCCGGAGGGCGTGGCGGCGGTGGCCGCCGAGGAGGGCCTGGAGGGCATGGTACTTACCACCGAGGTGGGCGCGGTGGGCGGCGTTCCCGCCGGCGGCAAGGACTTCGGCGCGGCGGCCAACGTGGACTGCATCCTGGATCAGCCTTCCCAGTTTGACTTCTATGACGGCGGCGGCCTGGATGTGGCCTTCCTGGGCCTGGCCCAGATGGACAGCCACGGCAATGTGAACGTGAGCAAGTTCGGCCCCAAGATCACAGGCTGCGGAGGCTTTGTCAACATCACCCAGAACGCGAAAAAGGTGGTCTACTGCGGCGCGTTTAAGGCCGGGGGACTGAAGGTGCAGGCGGCGGACGGCAGGCTGGAGATCCTCCAGGAGGGCAAGGTGAAAAAGCTGGTTTCGGAGGTGGAACAGGTCACCTTCTCCGGCGTCTACGCGGCCCAGCACGGCCATCCGGTGCTCTACATCACCGAGCGGGCGGTCTTTGAGCTGACGAAGGAGGGCGTGGAGCTGAAGGAGATCGCCCCCGGGGTGGATCTGCAAAAGGACGTGCTGGATCAGATGGACTTCGCCCCCATCGTAAAGGATGTAACGCTGATGGACGCCCGCATTTTCCAGGAAGAACCCATGGGCCTGAAGCTGTAATAGACACAAGCCGCGGGGGTGCGCGGAGGCGTTCCCCCGCGAAAAAGAAAAGGAGGAGAAGTTATGACAATGCTTTCCCTGTTCGGCATCTTGCTGGGCCTGGTGCTGTTGATGCTGCTGGCCTACAAGGGGTGCTCCATTATCTGGGTCGCACCGGTGTGCGCGATTGTGGTGGCCGTCCTGGGCGGCTACAACCTGCTGGACGCGTACATCGGCGACTATATGAAGGGCATGGCGGACTACGTGTTCAAGTGGTTCCCCGCCTTCTTCCTGGGCGCGGTCTACGGTAAGCTCATGGACATGACCGGATCGGCCCGGAGCCTGGCCGACGCGCTGGTGCGGCTCATCGGCTCCCGGTTCGCGGTGGCCGCGGTGGTCATCCCCTGTCTGCTGATGACCTATGGCGGCATCTCCCTGTTCGTGGTGGTGTTCGTGATCTACCCCATGGGCTACGCTGTGTACCGCGCCGCCGACCTGCCCCGGACCCTGCTGCCCGGTGCCATCGCCTTCGGTGCCTTCGGCATCACCATGACCGCCGTCCCCGGCACCCCCCAGATCCAGAACCTGATCCCCGCGGATTACTACGGCACCACCCCCATGGCGGCTCCCCTCATGTCCATCGTGGCCATCCTGGTGGTGGGCGTGCCTGGGTACATCTACCTGGAGTGGCGTGTCCGTCAGGCCCGGAAGAAGGGCCTCCACTTTGTGCCCGACCCCAAGCACAATGAGATCGATCACACCGAGAAGGGCCTGCCCTCCTGGCATTGGCTGTGCGGCCTGGTGCCCCTGATCGTGGTGGTTCTGATGCTGAACCTGTTCCCCGACATCCTGAAGGAGTCCTTCGCCATCGCGCTCACCTCCGATCAGTCTATCGTCATCGCTCTGGTCTGCGGCATCCTGGTGTGCTGCCTGATGAACATCAGCCAGTTTAAGTATCTGATCCCCGCCATCAACGAGGGTGCCGCCGGCTCCATGTCCGCCATCATGAACACCGCCTGCGCCGTGGGCTTTGGCAGCGTGGTCAAGGTCATGCCCGGCTTCGCCATGCTCACCGGGGCCATGATGAATATGCCCGGCTCCATCCTGTTTTCCGAGGCGGTTGCCGTCAACGTGCTGGCCGGAGCCACCGGCTCTGCCTCCGGCGGTATGTCCATCGCGCTGAGCGCGCTGGCCCCCCAGTATCTGGAGGCCGCGTCCAAAATCGGCCTGAACCCGGAGTATCTCCACCGGATCGCCTCCCTGTCCTCCGGCGGCCTGGACACCCTGCCCCATAACGGCGCGGTGCTGACCCTGCTGGCGGTCTCCAACTGCACCCACAAGGAGTCCTATCTGGATATCTGCATCACCACCTGCATTATCCCCGTGGTGGGTTCCCTGCTTCTGGCCCTTGTCTGGGGCATCTTCATCTAATCTTCACCGAAATTCGGAGGTAATCATTATGACCATCAAAGAGCTGCATATCGGCGATTCCGACTCCATGAGCAAGACCATCACCGAGACCGACGTCTACCTGTTCGCGGGCATCACCGGGGATTTGAATCCGGCCCACGTGAATGAGGCCGAGTCCAGCAAGTCCCCCTTCGGCGGGCGCATCGCCCACGGCATTCTCAGCGCGGGCCTGATCTCCGCCGTGCTGGCCATGCGGATTCCCGGCCCCGGCACCATCTACCTGGGCCAGGAGCTGAAGTTCACCAAGCCTGTCCGGTTTGGCGACACCATCACGGCTACCTGCACTGTGGCTGAGATTCTGGAGGAGAAGAATATCGTGAAGCTGGAGACCATCTGCGCCAACCAGGACGGAGACGTGGTGATCAAGGGGATGGCCACTGTTATGCCGCCCAAATAAAAAGAAAAATTGCAGGACAGCAGGGGAGCGTTTACAGAGAGGGGTGATCTCGTAAACGCTCCCCTGCTTTTTTCCGGCGGTACTTTTGAACAGGACAAGCCTGCGAGCATGTGGATTCGGTATGTACACGCTGTATGTTTGGGTATCACCGATGCAATCAAACCACGGCAGAGTACGGCAACAAATGAACCCCTGCCGTCCAGATCAGATGGATCCGGACGGCAGGGGTTCTCTGCGTATTGGGCATACTCCTCAATAATACTGGCGCAGGATGTCAATATAGGTATGCACATAGCTCGGAGTATAAGAGTTAGCCCGCCGGAGCAGGTACAGCGTCATTTTCGGAATACCCACCGAAAAAAAGACCAGGTTCTTTGGCAGGTACTGAAAATTAATATGGGTATCACACAAAAAGGTGAGGCCAAACCCTTCAGCGGCAAGGCGCAAGGCGTTTTCAATATTCCGCGTCTCCAAAAAAATGGGCTGGCTGGGGTTATAGGCCCGGCTGAACTCCTGCTGAAGCCCGGCGGTGGTGGTGCCCTTGGGCACAATAACCGGATCGTCCTTGAAGTTCTGATAATCAACCGCCATGGGCGGGTCGCCGGGCTTCACCCCGAGGCTCTTAGCGACCACGTGATTTTCGTCCACAGCCAGCAGCAGCTCCTCCTCCCGCAGCACCTCGGCGGATAGGCGGGGGTCCTTGCTCTGCCAGTTGCCGATGCCCAGGAAGGCCCGGCCCTCCAGCAAATCCTTTTCTATGTCGCTGTAGGCGATCTCCTCATAGAGCTGGATGCCCACCTCCGGGCAGTGCTCCTTGAAGGCCGGGATGGTCATGGGCACCAGATAGGTGCTCCGGGGGAGCATACAGGCCAGGGTCAGGCACCCGTGGCCCTCGGAGCCAAATTCGGACAGCTCGGTGCGCATCTCCTGCTCTGTAAGCAGGATCTCGTTGGCGTAGTGCAGGTAACGCTCCCCCGCGTAAGTGAGGATCAGCCCCTTTCCCACGCGCTCAAACAACGGCGCGCCCAGCTGCCCCTCCAGACTGCGCAAAAACATACTCATTGCCGGCTGGGTCAGCCCCACGGCCTTGGCGGCCTTGGTAATGCTCCTGTACTCGGCCAGTGCGCGGACATATTCCAGCTCCCGGAATCCCATGGCGGACACCCCTTTCACCTGTCAGCGTTTATTATAGGGAATTTCCCCGGGAATTGCAAGGAGCCGTCAAAATGCGTGCCCGGGCTCACGCTCCGCCGCTTGGAAAGAAGAAGGTTTCGAAAACCCGTGGGGCGCAGGGAGTTCCAGGCGCATAAGCTTTGATAGCCAATTGATATAAGTAAAATTTATTTGTTTTTTATACAATCGAAACTTCAATTTATTGTTTGATCTGCGAATTGAAAAAGTAGACAAAAATGGTTACCATAAAAGCGTAAAAATTAGAAGGAAGGGTGATTCTATGAAAATAACCGAGAGCAAAGCGGAGCGGCTCCTTGGTGTCATATTCGCTGTGCTCGGAGTGGTTCTGCTCACGGTGGTCATCCCGTGGCAGATCAAAGAGGTGTCCTTCGACATCCTGTTCAACTCCCCGCGCTTCTTTCCCAGCCTGATTTCCGTCCTGCTGTCCATCCTGGGCGTGGTGATGTTTATCCAGGGCTGGCACAAACGGGGGAGAGAGAATCAGGAAACCTACGTGCTGGAAAAGCGGGAGGCCATCCTGGTGATCCTGACCCTGGGCGTCATGGTGGTTTATACCGCGCTGCTCTACGTTCTGCCCTATATTCCGGTGACCATCGCCGCCATGGCCTTCTTGATCTGGGCCTACGGGCAAAGGGACTGGAAGAAGCTGATCGTCGCCGCCATTGTACTGCCCGTCATCATCTACGTCATGTTCCGCTTCGGCCTGTCCCTGAAAATGCCCTAAGCAAAAGGAGGTAAAAACATGGAAGCCTTATCCATGCTGTTCAGCGGTTTTGCCGATGTGCTCCAGCCCGCCAACATCCTGTTCCTGTTTGGCGGCGTGGCTGTGGGCTTGGTGCTGGGAGCCATCCCGGGGCTTACCGCCACCATGGCTATCGCTCTGGTCATTCCGCTGACCTACTATCTAAGCCCCACCCAGTCCCTGGTCATGCTGCTGGCGGCCTATAACGCGGGCACCTTTGGCGGCTCGCTGGCAGCCATCCTCATCGGCACGCCGGGCACCCCTGCGGCGGCGGCCACGGTGGCGGACGGCTACGCCCTGGCCAAGCAGGGCATGGCGGGCAAGGCCATCAAGACCGCCCTGTATTCTTCGGCCTTTGGCTGTATGTTCAGCTCCGTCGTCCTCATCATCGTGGCCCAGCCCATCGCCAAGTTCGCCCTGAATTTCGGTCCGGCGGAGTATGCGGTGCTTATGCTGTTCTCCCTCACCATCATCGCCTCTGCGGCGGGCAAGTCCATGGTGAAGGGCCTCATGGCCGGGTGTATTGGTCTGCTGGTGGGCTGTGTGGGGCTGGACTCCGGCTACACCATCCCCCGGCTCACCTTCGGCGTACTCAAGCTGTCCTCCGGCATCGATCTGGTGGTGCTGCTCATCGGCTTTCTGGCGGTGTCCGAGGTGCTCAAGCAGGTGGAGGGCATCGCCCGGGGCAACACCTCCGCCCAGCTCCCCAAGGCCGTGGAGGGCGGCAACCGCTTCACTCTAAAGGATGCCAAGCTGTGCCTGCGCCACTGGTTCAGCTCCTCCGCCCTGGGCTGCGGCATCGGCGCGCTCCCCGGCCTGGGTCCCGCCCTGGCCTGCTACCTGGGCTATGACGTCTCCCGCAAGACCGCCAAGGAGCCGGAGAAGTTTGGCAAGGGAGCCGTTGAGGGTGTCGCCGGGGCGGAAGCCGCCAACAACGCGGTATGCGGTGCCAACATGATCCCCCTGCTCTCCCTGGGCGTCCCGGGGGACACGGGCGCGGCCCTGCTCATGTCCGCCTTTATTGTCCAGGGCCTTACCCCCGGCCCCCTGGTGTTCCAGGAATCCCCCCGGACGGTATATAACGTTTACGCCGGCCTCATCCTCTGCAACCTGGTGCTGGTGGTGATCGTGCTGCTGACCTGGAAGCTGTTCACCAAGGTGTGCTCCCTGGAGACGACCATCGTATTCCCCGCCGTGGTGATGTTCTGCGTCATAGGCGTGTACGCGCTGAACTCCAACCTTACCGACGTGTGGATCATGCTGATCTTCGCCGTTATCGGCTATGTACTGTCCAAATTCAAATTCCCGGCGGTGTGCGTCCTCATCGGCTTCATCCTCTCCCCGCTGTTTGAAAAGAACTTCCGCCGGGCCTTGGTCCTGTCCAAAGGCAGCTTCGCCACCTTCTTCAGCTCCCCGCTGTGCATCGCCTTCTGGGCGGCGACCATCATCGCCGTGGTGGTTATCGTCCGCGGCAAGCACAAGGACAAGGCCCTGGCCGATGGAATGTAAGGAATTTGTCCCCGGCCTTGCTGTGGATAGATAAAAAATTTTTAGGAGGAACCAGAACATGAAACGGATCAAAGCCTTCGCAGCCACACTCCTCGCCATCGCCCTGATGATCCCGCTGGCCGCCTGCGGTGACGGGGCCGGAACCAGCAAATACCCCAGCCAGGTTATCACCATGATCGTCAACTACTCCGCAGGGGGCGGCACCGACCTGGCTGCCCGCGCCATCGCCGACGCGGCCGCAAAGGAGCTGGGCGGCAACATCACCTACCAGAACCTCACCGGAGGATCCGGCACTGTGGGCGTCACCAGCCTGGCCCAGGCTAAAAACGACGGCTACACCATCGGCGTGGCCACCCTGTCCCCCCTGGCCCTGGTGCCCTATCAGCTGGAGGTCACCTACACCCCCGACGACTTCGAGTACATCTGCGCGTTCAGCCAGTACGGCTATGGCGTGGTGGTGTCCAAGGACTCCCCCTACAAGACCCTGGACGATCTGCTCAACGCCGCCAAGGCCGAGACTGTGAACTTCGGTGCCACGGGCTATCCCCAGCCCTTCGCCATGGAGGATCTGGGCAAGGCCGCCGGGGCCAGCTTCGACTACGTGAACTACTCCTCCACCACCGACCTGGTCACCGATATCCTGGGCGGCTTCCTGCCCTGCGGCATGGTGGACGAGGCTTCCTTTGCCTCCTACGTGGAGTCCGGCGATATGCGCCTGCTGGCCTCCGCCACCGACCACCGCTGGGCCAAGGCCCCCGATGTCCAGACCCTGACCGAGATGGGCTATGACGTGGAGATCCTGTCCTACATGGGCATCTGCGTGCCCAAGGACACCGATGAGGCCATCGTGACCAAGCTGCGCGAGGCCTTCAAAAAAGCCTCTGACGATGCCACCTATAAAGAGATCCTGACCAACTGCAACCTGACCTGGGCCTACCTCTCCGGGGAGGACTACGAGAAGCTGGTCCATGAGAAGTATGAGGAGTTCGGCAAGCTGATGGGCTGAGTGTCCCGAACCTGCCAACTGTAAACCGATAACAGCGGGACAAAAGCCCCTTCGGGTATGGCCCGAGGGGGCTTTTTGTCCTCAAAGGAAGGAAGTGACCGCTGCAATGCAGTCAAAGGTAGTGCCTGCGCAGCAGGCGCTGGAGGCATTCCACGATGGAATGACCATCATGATCTCCGGCTTCACCAATGTGGGGGCGCCGAACCGCTTCATTATGAAGTTAATAGAACAGGGGATCAAGGATATCCACCTCATCTCCAACGACGCGGGCAATGACCACACCGACGGCATCGGCACGCTGGTGTGCCGCCGCCGGGTGTCCACCCTCATCGCATCCCACATCGGACTGAACCCGGAGGCAGGGCGGCAGATGAGTGCCGGGGAGCTGGCGGTGACCCTCGTTCCCCAGGGCACCTTAGCGGAGCGCATTCGCTGCGGCGGCGCGGGGCTGGGCGGCGTGCTTACCCCCACCGGAGTGGGCACCGTGGTGGCCGAAGGGAAGCAGGTCATTGAGGTCAACGGCCGCCGGTATCTGCTGGAGCTTCCCCTGCGGGCCCAGATCGCCATTGTCCACGCGGCGCGGGCGGATACGGCAGGCAATCTGGTCTACCACCGCTGCGGCAGGAACTTTAACCCCATGATGGCCATGGCCGCGGATCTTGTCATCGCCGAGGCGGAGGAGGTTGTGGAGGTGGGCCAATTGGACCCGGATGAGATCATGACCCCTGGCGTGTGTGTGGACATGGTGGTAAAGGAGCGGGAGTGATGGATAAAAAGGAACGCATCGCGGCGCGGGCCGCGCGGTTTTTTCACCAGGGGGACCTGGTGAACCTGGGCATCGGAATGCCCACCTTGGTAGCCGACCACCTGCCCGAGGGAGTGGAGGTGCTGCTCCAGTCGGAAAACGGGTTCATCGGCCTTGGCCCCGCCCCCGCGGACGGACAGGGCGAAAAGGACGTGGTGAATGCCGGAGGCAGGCCGGTGACCATCGTCCCCGGCGGCTCCTGTTTTGACAGCTGTATGTCCTTCGCCCTCATCCGGGGCGGCCATGTGGATGCCACGGTACTGGGTGCGCTGGAGGTGGACCAGCAGGGGAACATCGCCAACTGGCTGGTTCCCGGCAAACTGGCCCCCGGCATGGGGGGAGCCATGGATCTGGTGGCGGGGGCCAATCTGGTCATTGTCACCATGGAGCACTGCACCAAGGACGGCGCGCCCAAGATCCTCAAGCAATGCACCCTCCCCCTGACGGCGGAGCATGAGGTGGATTACATCGTCACCGAGCTGTGCGTCCTGCGCTATAACGGCCAGGGCCTAGTGCTGGAGGAGCTGGCCCCCGGTGTCACCGTGGACGAGGTGCTTGCCAAAACCGGAGCGGAACTCATCATCCCCGAAGCGGCAGGGCGTGAAACCCAATGACCATCGGTTTTCTGCATATTGTTGGCATGGTGCTGACCCTGGCCCTCATCGCCGGCGTAGGCGTATGGTCTGGGCGGAGGGTGCAGGATGCCGCCGACTTCACCACCGGAGGCGGCAAGGCAGGCCCCTGGCTGGTGTGCGGGGCCATTATGGGAAGCCTGGTCAGCGGCCAGGCCACCGTGGGCACCGCCCAGCTGGCCTTTACCTACGGCCTGTCCGCCTGGTGGTTCACCCTTGGGGCGGGCCTGGGGTGCCTGGTGCTGGCGGTGGGCTATGTGATTCCCCTGCGGCGGAGCGGCTCTGTCACCCTGCTCCAGGTGGTGTCCGGTGAATTTGGCCCAACCGCCGGGTATGTAGGCTCGGTGCTGTGCTCCATCGGCATTTTTATCAGCGTGATTGCCCAGGTGCTGGCCGCCTCCGCCCTCATTACCACCCTCTTTCCCGTTGGCGTCCTGGGAGCCGCGCTGATCTCTGCCGCCATCATGACGGTGTATGTGGTCTTTGGCGGTGCGTGGGGGGCCGGAATGGGCGGCGTGGTGAAGCTCATTCTGCTCTATGCCGCCTGCGTCATCGGCTGTGTCCTGGTACTGGGCGGCAGCGGCGGCCCCGCCGCTTTGCTGGACGCGGTGCGTGCCCTGCTGACAAACGCCGTCCTTGGGGAGAGCAGCGGCGTCACCTCCAACGCCGCGTTCCAGGCCCGCTACCTCAGCCTGACCGCCCGAGGCGCGGCAAAGGACCTTGGCTCCGGCGTCTCCCTGCTGCTGGGCGTATTGGCGACCCAGACATATGCCCAGGCCATCTGGTCCGGCAAGAGCGACAGCGCGGCCCGGAAGGGTGCCCTGCTCTCCGCCCTTCTCATCCCCCCCATCGGCATCGCCTGCATCCTGATCGGGCTTTTCATGCGGGGGGAGTGCGTCACCGCCGCCGAGGCGGCGGCCCTGGCCCAGGCGGGACAGGCGGTCCCGGAGGGACTGATCACCCTGAGCTCCACCGCCCAGGTATTCCCCATGTTTGTGTTGCGGCATATGCCCGCCCTGCTGGGCGGCGTGGTGCTGGGGACGCTGCTTATCACCGTGGTGGGCGGGGGCGCGGGGCTGTCCCTGGGGGTGGCCACCATCCTGGTGAACGACATTTTTAAGCGTCTCGCACCAAAGCTGTCCGACCCTGATCTCAAACTCAAAGTGACCCGGCTCACCCTCGTGGGGGTTCTGCTGGCCGCCGCGCTGATCACCGCCGTCGTCCCCGGCGCGGTCATTAACGATTTCGGCTTCTTGTCCATGGGCCTGCGGGCGGCGGTGGTCTTTTTCCCCATGTGCGCCGCCCTGTTCTGCCCCGGGCGCATCCATTCGCGCTGGGCGCTGGCCTCCATCACCGCGGGGCCTGCGGCGGTGCTGGTGGGGAACCTGGCCAGCCTGCCCTTTGACCCGCTGTTTGCCGGACTGCTGGCTAACGCGGTCCTCATGGGGGCGGGACTGCTGTTATCCAAGCCCCGGGATCTTCAACGCTAAAGGAGAAATAACCATATGAATCCGATCAAAAAAGTCACCATGCTGGGCGCGGGGGTCATGGGCCCCGGCATTGCCCAGATCCTGGCGATGGCGGGGGCTCAGGTCACCCTGTACGACATCGTGCCCGAGGCCTTGGACCGGGCCAGGGATACCTACCGCGCCAACCTCAATACCTTTATGGAGGAGGGCCTGATCCGGCGGGATCAGGCGGCGTCCCTGCTCGCCCAGCTCTCCTGTGAGCCGGATCTGAAAAAGGCCCTGGACGGGGCGGAGCTGGTGGTGGAGGCCGTAGTGGAGAAAAAGGCGGCGAAGGAGAGCGTCTACGCCCAGCTGGACGAGCTGCTTCCCCCCGGCGTCATCATCGCATCCAACACCTCCGCGCTGAACATTTTCGAGCTGATGCCGCCGCGCCGCCTGCCCGATACCCTCATTGCCCACTGGTACGCCCCGGCTAACGTCATTCCCCTGGTGGAGGTGGTGGGCAGCGGGCTGACCCGCGAGGACGCGATGGACGCGGTGGTGGAGCTGCTCCGGAAAGGGGGCAAGACCCCGGTGCGGATGCAGAAATTCATCCGGGGCTATATCGTCAACCGCCTCCAGCAATGCCTTAACCAGGAGGTGTTTTACCTGCTGGATAACGGCTACTGCACCCCGGAGGACATCGACCTGGCGGTGAAGACCTCCTTCATCCCCCGGGCCATGGTGCTGGGCCTGTGCAAGCGCATGGACTTCGGCGGCGTGGACATGACCGCCAACAACTTCCGCAACCGCAGCTACACCATGCCCCCCGCCACCGATATGCCCAAGACCCTGGGCGCGCTGGTGGAGGCTGGGGATCTGGGCGTCAAGACCGGGAAGGGCTTTTACGACTACAGCGGCATGGATGTGGAGGCGCTGAAGGCCAAGCGGGATAAGCAGCTGTTCCGGGCCTTTGCCCTGGAAAAGCAGTTCATGGACGACCCGGTCTGAGAGAAGGAGGCGATCCCATGAGAGAAGTAGTTATTGCCAGCGGCAAGCGCACCGCGATCGGGAAGATGGGCGGTGCCCTGAAGTCCGTCCAGGCAGAGGTGCTGGCTGAGGCGGCGTTGAGGGGTGTTTTAGATGAGACGGGCATACCCGCCGGGGAGCTGGGCCAAGTCATTCTGGGCCATTGCCGCCAATCCTCCGATAACCCCAACATTGCCCGGATCGCCGCCCTCAGGGCGGGGATCGGCGAGGCGGTGCCCGCGTTCACCGTGATGCGCCAGTGCGCCTCCGGTATGACGGCCCTGGGCTGCGGGTGGAGCGACATCCGTTCTGGTGTATACGACGCCGCCCTGGTAGGGGGCGTGGAGAGCATGAGCACCGCCCCCTTCTACATCCGGGGCGCCCGGTTTGGCCTGGGGACTGGAAGTGTCCAGCTGCTGGACTCCGTGACCGAGGTGCAGTTCAACTCCCAGCCCGTGGATCTGTACGGACGGTTCAATATGGGCCAGTCAGTGGACGATTACTGCCGGGACACAGGCATTACCCGGCAGGAGCAGGATGAATTTGCCCAGCTCAGCCAGGAAAAGGCGGCCCGGGCCATTGCCTCCGGCCGGTTTGCCGATGAGATTGTACCTATGACGCTCCACGAGCGGAAGGGGGACGTGGTGTTCGACACGGACGAGTTTCCCCGGCTCACCTCCCTGGAAAAGCTGGCGGCGTTGAAGCCCGCCTTCCGGGAGAACGGCAGCGTCACCGCCGGGAACGCCAGCGGGCGCAACGATGGGGCCTCCGCGCTGCTCATCATGACCCGGGAAAAGGCGGCGGAGCTGGGGCTGAAGCCGCTGGCGGTGGTGCGCCAGGTGGCCTCCGCCGCCCTTGACCCCAGGGAGTGGTTCCTGGGTCCGGTGCCCGCGGTGCGGAAGATTCTGGAGGATCAACGGCTGTCCCTGAAGGACTTCGGGCTGATCGAGATGAACGAGGCTTTCGCGGGCCAGTGTATCGGCTGTATGCGCCTGCTGGACTACGACCAGGAGCTGCTGGACCGCACCAACGTCAACGGCGGGGCCATCGCCCTGGGCCATCCCGTGGGGAACAGCGGGGCGCGTATTGTCGTCACCCTGCTCCATGAAATGCGCAAGCGGCAGGCGCGGCTGGGGATTGCCACGCTGTGCGTGGCCGGAGGGCTGGGCATGGCAGCCATGCTGGAGCTGTGCTGACCTCCCCGCATCCAAATATAGAAAGGACGAAACACACATGACAACCATGTCAAACCGGCCGGTGATCATCTCGGTCGCGCTCACAGGAGCGGGCACCCAGAAGGCGCAGAATCCCGCGGTCCCCCTCACCGCCCAAGAGATCGCAGAGGATATCGTGGCCTGCGCGCGGGCCGGGGCATCCATCGCCCACATCCATGTCCGGGACGGCGAGGGGAAAAAGACCATGGCCCTGGACAAATTTGTGGAGGCGGTGGAGCTTACCCGGAAACGCTGTAGGGAGGAGGGGTTGGATGTCCTGCTGAACCTCACCACCTCCGGCGGCTCCTATGTGGACGAGGAGCGGTTACAGCACCTGGAAGCCTTGCGGCCTGAGCTGTGCTCCTTTGACGCGGGCACGCTGAACTGGGGGAACAGCTTCGTGTTTGAAAACCACCCCCGCTTCCTGGAAAAGCTGTGCCACACGGTGAAGGAGCTGGACATCAAGCCGGAGGTGGAGGTTTTTGACGGCGGATTCCTGGGCAACACCGCCTATTATGTGAAGAAGGGGATGCTGAAGGCCCCAATCCATTACCAATTTGTAATGGGGGTGGCCGGCGGGCTGGACGGCACCGTGAAGAACCTCAGCTTCCTCCACGATATGCTCCCCGAGGGCTCCACCTGGAGCGTCACCGGCATCGGCAAAGCCCATCTGCCCATGCTGTTCGCCGCCCTGGCCATGGGGGCGGATGGGGTACGGGTGGGACTGGAGGACAATATCCTGCTGAGCAAGGGTGTGCTGGCCACGAATGTCCAGCTGGTGGAGCGGGCCGTGGAGCTTTGCGGGCTGGCGGGCCGCGGGGTTGCCACCGCCGTCCAGGCCCGGGAGATTTTGGGTATTACCCGCTGAGCTGGAACAGAACACGGGGAGGCTGGGCAAATTGTCCCAGCCTCCCCGTGTTCTCGTCTGTTTGATCAAAGCAGTCCCAAGGATCCCCACCAAAACACGGCGCACACCACCGTGACCAGCACCGCGCCCAGCAGGGGCAGGGACATTTTCAACGTCTCCCGCTGGGTATACATCCCGTTCTCCTCCCCCTGCCCCACCAGCATATTCAGGTGGTGGAAGGGCAGGCAGTAGTGCCCCGCCACGCTGAGGTACACGATCCCAATGACCGCCAGGGGGGAGATCCCCGTCCCCGCCGTAATGGACAGAAAGGCGGGGATGGTCACCCCCATCACCGCGATCACCGAGCCCATCAGCATATGGACCGCCACGGACAGCCCGGAAATGCACAGGGCCGTCAGCACCGGGCTGTCGGGCATGGCGGCGGGGAGAAGGGTGTCCGCAATCCAGCCGTTCATACCGGAGGCTGCCCCCACCCTGCCGATGGCGATGGCGGCGGTGAGGAACACCATCACGTGGACGGGGACCTCCCCCCAGTCCTTGGCCTCCAGCACGCCGCCCACCACGGGCATACTCATCAGCATGGCGATCAGAAGGGTGATCCAGCCGATGTCCAGTCCGGTGAAGCCGTTGGTGAGCCACAGGGCGATGGCAATCACCACCCAAACCAGGGTGCGAAGCTCCCGCTCCGTCAGCCTGCCCAGCTTGGCCTGGGCGGCGCGGATCTCCTCCAGATCCAGGGCCACCGGGGCGGATGGCCGGAACAGCAGCAGGATCAGCCCCAGGGTCAGGGCGCTGAGAAGCAGGGCAGGGGGGCCGATAACCTGAAGCCAGCGCAGGAAGCTCACCTCCCCGGCATAGCTGGCGGCCAGGGGGTTGATGGTGGCGTCTCCGGTGAGAAAGATCAGGGAGACGGGCACGGAGGCGGCAAACACGGTGAAGCCGACAATCACGCCGTCCTCCCTGGGAATGCGGGCGGAGCGGATCACCACCAGCATGACGGACATGATCAGAAACGCCCGGGGCCAGGGGTGGGGTATGAGCAGGGAGAGGATCAGGGTCAGGGCAAAGACAGACACCAAAATGCTCCGCCAGCCCCGGACAAAGCGGAGAATGAACCAATAGCTCAGCCGTTCCCCCAGGCCGGAGCCCCGCACCGCCGACGCGATGAGGTAGGCCCCCGCCACCAGCCAGATGGTGGAGCCTGTCCAGCCGGAGAAGATCACCGACGGCTCCGCCACCTTGAACAGGCACAGCAGCATGAGGTACACCCCGCTGACATAGCCCGACTGGGCGATCTGTGCCGCCCACCACACCACCGTCATCAGGGTCAGCCCCAGGCAGAGCTGCCCCTCCCGGGACAGCCCTTCCAGGGGCAGCAGGCACAAAACGGCGCACAGGACGATCCCGCCCAAAAATCCGGCGGCCTTGCTGTACCGCTTCATGATTCCGCACCCTTACAGCTGGAGGCCCATGGTTTCCTCTCGGAAAATCCGGGCGTCCATGGGTTTGATCTCGTCGGCCAGCAGGGGGCGGAACTCCATCCGGTCCAGCACGTCCCGCTCCAGATCCGCGCCGGGGGCCAGCTCGGTGAGCAGGAGGCCGCCCTCCACCAGTTTGAACACGGCCCGCTCCGTGATGTAGGTGACCTCCTGTCCGGTTTTCCGGGCGTAGTCGGCGGAGAAGGTGATCTGCTGGACCTGCTTGAGGAACTTCACACCGGGGCCGTCCTGGACGATGTCCAGCCTGCCGTCCCGCACGCCGATTTGGCTCTTTCCCGCGGTGAAGCCGCCCAGGAAGAACACCCGGGGCGTGTTCTGGGAGATGTTGATAAAGCCGCCGGGGCCGGGACAGCGGGGGCCGAATTTGGACACGTTCACGTTGCCGTACTGGTCGATCTCCGCCGCCCCCAGGAAGGTCATGTCCAGGAAGCCGCCGTCATAGAGGTCGAAGGTGTCGCAGATGGAGTTGATCACCTCCGGGTTCATGGAGCCGGCGAAGCCCACCCCCTCCACCGGGACGCCGCCGATGGGGCCGGACTCCAGGGACAGGGTGGTGTGGGGGGCGATGCCCTCCTCGTTAGCCACGGAGCCCACGCCGGAGGGGATGCCGATGCCCAGGTTGATGACACAGCCCCGGCGCAGCTCCAGCGCGCCCCGGCGGGCGATGACCTTGCGCACCCCCATGGGCATGGGAGCGATGGCCCCCACGGGGCAGCGGGTCTCCCCGGTGAGGGCGGGCTGGTAGCCCGTGCCCGCGTAGTTCTGCATATGCAGCTCCGGGGAGGGGGCCTTCACCACGTAGTCTACCAGGGTGTTGTGTATGCGCACCTGCCGGGGGTGGATGGTTCCCCGCTGGACCACATCCTCCACCTGCACCACCACCGTGCCGCCGCTGTTGTGGACGGCGGCGGCGATTTCCAGCTCAGTGCCGGTAAGCCCCTCGTGCTCGACGGAGATATTGCCGTCCTCGTCGGCATAGGTGCCCCGCAGGAAGCAGATATCCAGGGGGAAGACGGGATAGAACAGGTACTCAGACCCGTTCAGCTCAATGAGCTGGACCACCTCCCGGCCCTGGGTCCGGGCCTTGGTGTTGGCCTTGCAGCCCTCGCTCCGGGGGTCGGCGAAGGTGCCCAGGCCCACGCTGGTGATCACCCCCGGCTTCTTCCCGGCGATGGCCCGGAACAGCTGGGCCACCACGCCCAGGGGCAGGGTATAGGCCGCCAGCTTGTCCGCCGCGGCCATCGCGCTGATCCTGGGCGGGTTGGCCAGATGCCCGGCGATGATGGTGTCGATAAGCCCCTCCCGGGCGATGCGGTTCATGCCCAGGTCGGCCTGGGAGTTGTCTCCGGTGCTGATGCCGGTGACCACGGTGAGTCCGGCGGGGCGGCCCGTCTCCTGGAACCGCTGGGACAGGGCCTCCAGCAGGGCGTCCGGCCCGCAGTAGGAGCCGAAGCCCCCCAGGGCCATGGTGGACGCGTCCTTGACCAGCTCCGCCGCCTCCCGCGGGGTGATAATGTTTGCCATACAAGCATCTCCTTTTCTCGAAGCATATGGAATCTGCCGCTGATGCCTGATATATGCCGCAAAAAAGATGCCAACCCTCAAATGGGGGCGGAGAGGCGGAATCTGCCGGGAAATGCCGGAAAAACAGGGGACGGCGGGCTGAAAAACTGGGGCAAAAGCTATACACAGCTGCTGCGTGTGTTTTGAAATCCCTACATTTTCTGTTGACAGGCCGCCCGGAGCTGTGGTATTTTGCAAGCGGGAGGGGATAACCGTGCCTGACGACAAGACATACGGCCTCAGCCGGCGCATGGACCCGGAGGCACTGAAGACGCTGATGCAGAAGGCCCTGATCAATCTGGGCGAGGTGGTTCTGCTGGACGAGGCGGGGCGCATGGTGTATATCAGCCAGGAGTACGCCAAAAATATGCACATATCCATCGAGGAATCCCTGGACCGCCGGGTGAAGGACGTGATCGAGGACACCTGCCTCCACCGGGTGCTCCGCAGCGGGAAAGCGGAGCAGGGCAGCACCTACCACCGCCGGGGCGAGGTGTTTTTCGTCAACCGCTTCCCCATCTGGGAGGACGGGAAGGTGGTGGGCCTGGTGGCCCAGGCGGTGCTGAGCAGCGTGCTGGAGGACAAGGTCCAGGAGGGGGTGAGCGGCTTCGCCAAGGAGCTGAACTACTACAAAAACAAGCTCCACCAGATCTCCGCCCCCAAGAGCACCTTGGACACCATTGTGGGGGACAGCCTGGTGATCCGGGATCTGAAGGAGTCCCTGCACATGGTGGCCCGCACCCGCTCGTCCGTGCTGATCACCGGAAAGAGCGGCACGGGGAAGGAGGTGTTCGCCGGAGCCATCCACAACCTCAGCAGCCGCCGGGACAACGCGTTTATCCGCCTGAACTGCGCCGCCATTCCGGACAGCCTGCTGGAATCGGAGCTGTTCGGCTACGAGGGGGGCGCGTTCACCGGAGCCCTGCGGGGCGGCAAGATCGGGGATTTCGAGGCCGCCAACGGCGGCACCCTGTTTTTGGACGAGGTGGACTCCCTGTCCATCAATATGCAGGCCAAGCTGCTGCGGGCCATCCAGGAGCGGGAGATCAAGAAGGTGGGCAGCACCAAGCCCATCCCCATCGACGTGCGCTTCATCTTCGCCACCAACAAGGACCTCCACCAGATGGTAAAGGACGGCGCGTTCCGGGAGGATTTCTACTACCGCATCAACGTGATCAACCTGCACCTCCCCCCGCTGAGGGACCGCCGGGAGGATATTCGCCCCCTGGTGAACAATTTCATCGAGAAGCTCAACCGGGAGCTGGGCCGCAACGTGCGGGAGGTAACGCCGGAGGCTATGGCTATGCTGGAGGCATACGACTGGCCGGGGAATATCCGGGAGCTGGAGAATTGCGTGGAGCGGGCGTTCAACTATGTCACCGGAAGCGTGGTGGAGGCCCGGCACATTGTCCTGCCTGGGCAGGAGAGCCTGCGGGCGCAGCCTCCGGCTGTTCCGGGGGGTGAAACGCTGAAGGAGGTCCGTGCCCGGGCGGAAAAGGCCGCCATTCAGCAGATGCTCCAGGCCTGCGGCGGGAACAAAAAGGAGACGGCGGAACGGCTGGGCATCGACCGGAGCATCCTATACGACAAAATGAAACGATATGGACTTTGAGGGCGATTGGGCATTGTGCATGAAAAAACCGACGCGGGGGAAAACCGCGTCGGTTTTTTTCGACAGTTTGTTGGCGGGGTTTCCGGTTCCACGCCGGGAGGGGCCGGGTCCGGAAAAAATTCCAGAGGCCCCAAAAGGCAGGCGGCGCAGGACGTTTGCTCCTGCGCGGTACATGAATCGGAGGACTGCGGGGAAAGTTGGCATTGGCTTTGCGGTTTAGGAAAGGGCATCTGCGGCCCACGCCGCAAAAAACGAAAGAGAGGGATCGCTTATGGAACAGCAAAAACTGTCAATGCCAACCGCAAAGCTGGTCAAAATCCTGGTGTGCCTCGCCATTGTGGCGGCATTCTGGGTCATGCCGGCCCCGGAACCGCTGACTGCGGGAGGAATGAAGGTCATTGGCGTGTTCATCAGCACCGTGCTTCTGCTCAGCACGGTGGACACGGTGTGGCCCGCCATTCTGGCCGTGGCCATGCTGGGACGGACCGGGGTGGTCAGTGTCAACGAGGCCATCGCCGGCACCCTGGGCAGCTGGATCGTCTACTTCGTGCTGATGAGCTTCGTCATGACCTACGCCCTGAACAAGTCGGGCTTCACCGATCGGCTGGTGGCCAAGTTCATGAGCATGAAGTTCGTCAGCAAAAGCCCCTGGACCTTCACCATCTCCATGGCCACCATCGGCCTGATCCTGGCCTGCTTCATGGATCAGGTGCCCGCCGCCTCCTTCATGCTGATGTTCGCCAACAAGGTGTACGAGGAGCTGGGCTACACCAGGAAGGACGCCTATCCCCACATCGCCAACATCATCGTGATCTACGCCGTCATCATTGGCGGAGCCATGACCCCCATCTCCCACTCCCTGGCCCTGCTGGGCATGGGCATCTATGAGACCGCCGTGGGCGCGCCCATGAGCCTGTTCACCTACCTGTCCTTCGGCGTGCCCACCGGGCTGGTGCTGTACGTGATCTTCGTGGTCATCATGCGACTGACCTGCGGCAGGGTGGATATGGGCAAGTTTCAAGACTTCGACATACAGAAGGTGCTGAAGCAGCAGGAGAAGATGCAGGCCCGGGAGTTGGTCACCGTGGTCGTCTTCTTCGGCACCGTGGTCATGTGGATGCTGCCCGGCGTGGCGGGCCTGTTCACCGATGCCGCCTGGGTCAAGACCCTCAACGGCTTCGGCATCACCTTCTGGGCCATTATCTCAGTGGTGCTGATGTCCGTGATCAGCGTCAACGACGAGCCGATTATCGACCTGAAGGAGGTCTTTAACAAGCAGACCAACTGGGGCATTCTGGTGTTCATCGCCATCGGCGTGTACCTGGGCAGCGCGCTGTCCAACGAGGCCACCGGGCTGAACGCCTGGATCACCGCCAACATCAGCCCCCTCACCACCGCCGTGGCCCCCATCGTAGTGGTGCTGATCATCACCACCGCCGGGGTGTTCCTCACCAACTTCGCCTCCAACGTGTCCACCATCACGGTGATGACCGGAGTGGGCGTGGCGGTGGCCCTGGCCAGCAACGGGGCCATCAACCCTGCGGGCATAGCCCTGTGCACCACCATGGCTGGCTCCTGCGCCTACCTCATGCCCTCCTCCTTCGCCTGTATCGCCATGCTCCACGGCAATGAGTGGAGCGACAGCAAGAAGGTCTATGTCTACGGCCTGACCATGTGCGTCCTCAGCTCCCTGGCCATCGGCCTGGTGGGTTATAACATCGGCTGCGCCCTGGCGGGCTGAGCGGCTCCCCGTCCCAAACCGGAACCAATTAGTTAAGAAAGGAAGATACATCATGGCAAAGCGTAAAATCATCATCACTGTGGCCCAGACCGGGGCCTTCCACGGCAAGGAGGCCAACCCCAACATTCCCCTGACCCCCCAGGAGATCGCCGATTCCGCCTATGACTGCTACAACGCCGGGGCCGCTATCGTCCACATCCACGCCCGGGACAAGGAGGGCCTGTCCACCAACGACCCCAACGTATACAATGAGATCGGCTCCAGGATCCGCGCCAAGTGCAATCTGGTGACCCAGTACTCCACCGCCCCCGCCAACCGGGCGGGCACCGGGGCCGAGGACGGCATGAAGCTGCTGTATGACCCCAACCTGGTGAAGCCCGATATGTGCTCCCTGGACTGCTCCCTGATCTCCACCAGCTGGGACGGGCGCACCTTCGTCTATGAATGGTTCCGGGACTTCCTGCTGAAGTACGCCAAGATGATGAAGGACATGGGCATCAAGCCCGAACTGGAGTGTTTCGAGCCTACCGCCGTGGAGGACGTGTTTAATATCCTCCAGCCCGCCGGGGTGCTGGACGACCCTGTCTCCCTGTCCTTCGTCATGGGCATGGACAAGATCAGCCAGGGTGCGATTTCCTTCTCCGAGGAGAACATCGACTTCATGATCCGCAAGCTGCCCAAGGACCGCTTCGTGAACTTCAGCACCATTTCCATCGGCGCGAAGAACCACGTCCCCGGCATGGCGATGACCGTCCTCAAGGGCGGCGGTGCCCGGGTGGGCATGGAGGACAACATCTACTACGGCCCCGGCGAGCTTCTCAAGAGCAACGCCCAGATGGTGGAGCGCGCCGTGCGCATCATCCGGGATCTGGGCTTCGACGTGGCCACCCCCGACGAGGCCCGCGACATTCTCAAGATTCCCCACCTGAGCTGAACCGTTTTTCCGCAGGCCGGTGCTGCCCGTCAGTGCCGGCCTGCGCCATAAGGAGGACAAGCCATGACACGACAGCAAATACCGCCCCTCTCCAGCCTGGACCGGATCTCCAACCAGGTGATCTGGAAGGGGTGCGGCTATTCCGGCGGCGACCTGTCCCGCCCCGTTATCGGCATCGCCAACGCCTTTTCCGATATGGTGCCGGGGCACACCAACCTGCGGGAGCTGGCCCGGCAGGTGAAGTACGGCATCTACCGGGCGGGAGGCGTGCCCGCCGAGTTCGGTGTGATCGCCTGCTGCGACGGGCTGGCCGGGGGGCACGATGGCAATAACTACGTGCTGCCCTCCCGGGACAACATCGCCGACAGCATTGAGATCATCGCCTGCGCCCACCGTCTGGACGGGCTGGTACTGCTGGGGAGCTGCGATAAGATCGTGCCCGGTATGCTGATGGCGGCGGCGCGGCTGGATCTGCCCTGCGTGCTGGTGGCGGGGGGCGGTATGCTCTCCGGGCCGGACTGCTGCGGACAGGAAAAGCCGGACACCACCTCCGTCAGCGAGGCCATGGGCCGGGTGCAGGTGGGGGAGCTGGCGGAGGGGGACGTGCTCCGCCTGGCGGACCTGTGCGCCCCCACCTGCGGCTCCTGCCAATTCATGGGTACGGCCAACAGTATGTGCTGTATGGCGGAGGCCATGGGCATGAGCCTGCCGGGGAGCGCGCTGATCCCGGCGGTATACAACGAACGGCTCCGGGCCGCCTTCGCCAGCGGCGAGCGGGCGGTCCAGATGGTGCGGGAGGGGCTTACCGCCCGAAAGATCCTCACCCAGAAAGCCATCAAGAACGGGATCATGCTGATGATGGCGGTGGGCGGGTCCAGCAACACGGTGATCCATGCCTGCGCCCTGGCCCACGAGCTGGGCATTGATGCCGGAGAGGTCATCGACGCCTTCGACCGCTTCAGCGGGGAGATCCCCCTGCTGGCTAAGATCAACCCCGCCACCCACCAATACGACGCGGCGGATCTCTACCGGGCGGGGGGCGTGCCCGAGGTGATGCGGCGCATGGCGGCGAAGCTCCACCTGGAACAGCTCACCGTCACCGGGCGGACGGTGGGGGAGAACCTGGACTGCGCACCGCCCCCTGTAACCCCCATGCCGGATCTGATCCGTACCATGGACAATCCCCACAGCACGCTGGGCGGGCTGGCTATCCTCCGGGGGAACCTGGCACCGGACACCGCGGTCTCCAAGCCCGCCGCCATCCTGCCGGAGGCCCGCCGTTTCACGGGCAGGGCCATCTGCTTCGACTCGGAGGACGCGTGCACCGCCGCCATCGAGGCCCGGCAGGTGAAGCCCGGACACGTGGTGGTTATCCGCTATGAGGGACCCCGGGGCGGGCCGGGAATGAAGGAGCTTTACAAGCCCATGAAAACCCTCTATGGGCAGGGGCTGGCCGCCTGCACCGCCCTCATCACCGACGGGCGTTTTTCCGGCACCAACAGCGGTTGCTTTGTGGGGCATATCTCCCCGGAGGCCGCCGCCGGAGGGCCGATCGCCCTGGTGGAGGACGGCGATGAGATCACCATCGACGTGATGGAGAAAACCCTGACCCTCCACGTGGAGGACGGGGAGCTGGCCCGGCGGCGGGCCAATTGGGCCTACCGTCCCAAGCCTGCGGGCGGATATTTGAAACGGTATGCGGCTATGGCCTCCTCCGCCGACCGGGGGGGCGTACTGCTGGCACCGGACGAGACAACACGGGAAAGGAGCGGCACAGATGAAGGAATTGATAGAATACGGCATTGACCACGTGGGCTTTATCGTCCCGGATCTGGACAAGGCGGTGGCCCACATGAAGGCGCATTACGGCATCCGGGACGTGGCGACCCTGTCCCCCTACCTGGAGACCTGCTGGACCAACGGGAATCCCCATCCCCAGCAGTGCCGGTGCGCCATACTCTCCCTGGCGGGGAACCAGTGCAGGATCGAGCTGCTGGAGCCTGTGACGGAGGGCGGCTACCACTGGGATTACATTCAGCGGGGGGGCAGCGGCATCAACCACATCTGCTTTAAGGTCCATGACTTTGACCACTGGAGGGACTATTTCCGGGGCAAGGGGGACGACATTTTCTTTGAGTATGAGGCAGAGGACGAGGAAAACGGCTACCGCCGCTGTATGTACGCACGGGACGGGGTGATGGATTTGATCTACGAGATCAAGGAGATCAACCGCTACCGCAACCCGGACGGCACGTTGCAGGACTGAAGGGAGGGAGAACCATGCTGAAGCTGGGATTTGCGGGATTGGGTTCCATGGGCCTGAGCATGGCCCTGTGCCTGCGCAGGGCGGGCTTTGAGGTGATGGGCTGGAACCGCACCCGGGAGAAGGAGGCCCCGCTGACAGCCGCCGGGGGAGTGAGTGCCCCCAGCCCGGCCGCCATGGGGGAGGAGTGCGACGGGGTGGTGCTGTGCCTGCCCCACGATGGAGTGGTGCGGGAGGTGCTGCTGGGGCCGGACGGCGTCCTGTCCGGGAAGAACCGGCGGGTGCGCTATGTGGTGGATTGCAGCACCATCGACGTCATCGCCGCCCAGGCCCTGGGGGCGGAGCTGGCGGCCCTGGGGGTGCAGTACTTTGACTCCCCGGTAAGCGGCGGGCCCCAAGGGGCCAGGGACGGCACGCTCACCATCATGGTGGGCGGGGACGAGGGGACGCTGAAGGAGGTTCTTATGCCCGTCTACCGGGCCATGGGGAAGAACATCCTGTACTTCGGGCCAAACGGTTCCGCCCAGCAGATCAAGCTCATCAACCAGCTCCTGACGTGGGTAAACCACGCGGTGTTGTGCGAGGCGGGAGTGCTGGCTAAAAAGGCGGGGCTGGACGAGAAGAAGCTGTACGACTGCATCCTGACCTCCTACGGTTACAGCCGGGTGTTTGAGGTGTGCTATCCCACCCACATTATGCCGGAAAATTATGATAATCCCACCGGGATGGCCATGATGGTGAAGGATTTGGAGCTGGCCCAGCGGTTTGCCGCCTCCTGCGGGGCACGGCTGCCGATGACGGACGCGGCTATGGTGATGTACCGCAGGGCCATTGAGCTGGGACAAGGGGGGCGGGATCAGAGCATTATTATGGAACAGCTCAAGTAGGGGGAGCGGCTATGGGGTAGGGGGTTGAGGTGTTTGGGAATGTTGCTGCAGTCAGCGCATTATCGACGATCACCTTCTTCGACATCTCCGCCAGCTTATCCACGGAGATAAGAAAGTCGATGCCGTCATCGGGTATCAGGATTGATGCCCCAGCAGATCAAACAGTCTATAATGAGCAGATTTCCCACCGCCCGCTGGGAGCGGTGGTTGATTGAAAACCGCCGGAAAGTATGCTATCATTTTATGGAATACTATGCCGGAAGGGAGAATCACACCATGATTTACGTGAAGCACGCCCACCTGGACCGTTATCTGGGCCTCTGCCCCGCCCTGGACACCGCCATCCGCCACCTGGCCCAGGCGGATCTGTCCGCCCTGGCCCCCGGCCGCAACGAGGTGGACGGGGACCAGGTCTACATCAACCGTCTGGACTATGCCACCATTCCCGGGGAGCAGGCCGCTTGGGAGGGCCACGCCCGCTATGGCGACATCCACATCATGATCGCCGGACAGGAGCGGATCGGTGTGTCGGACACCTCCCAGCTCACCCCCACCGTCCAGAAGGAGGCGGAGGATTTTCTGGGCTTTGAGGGCCCGGTGCGCGTCTGGTATCCCATGGAGGCGGACGACGTGCTGATCGTGTTCCCCGAGGACGCCCACATGGTCAAGGTGGAACTGGGCGGGGCCATACCCGTCAGCCGGGCTGTGGTCAAGTTCCGGGTTTAATCCGCGGGGAGGTTTGCGCCATGAAGCGAAGTGAGATCAACGCCGCCCTGCGGGAGATGGAGGAGATGATCCGGCAATGCCGGTTCGCCCTGCCCCCCTTCTGCCGCTTCACGCCGGAGGAGTGGCGGGAAAAGGGCCGCGAGTTCGATGAAATCCGGGACAATATGCTGGGCTGGGACATCACGGACTACGGACTGGGCCGTTTTGACGAGGTGGGCTTCTCCCTGATCACCCTGCGCAACGGCAATCTGAAGCTGGCGGACAAGTACGCCAAAACCTATGCGGAGAAGCTCCTCTTTTTAAAGGAGGGGCAGTATTCCCCCAACCATTTCCACTGGTCCAAGATGGAGGACATCATCAACCGGGGCGGCGGCGTGCTGCTCATACGGGTTTTCAACTCCCTGCCCGACGAGGAGATGGATCGGGAGAGCGATGTGACGGTCCATCTGGACGGCTGTGTCCGCACGGTGCCCGCGGGCACCCAGATCCGGCTGGAGCCGGGCATGAGCATCTCTATCCAGCCCCGGCTCTACCATGACTTTGAGGTGGAGCCGGGCAGTGGAGATGTGCTGATCGGCGAGGTGAGCCAGTGTAACGATGATAATACCGATAACCGTTTTAACCCGCCTGTGGGCCGGTTTCCTGTTATTGAGGAGGATGAGCCGCTTTATCGGTTGTTGTGCACGGAATATCCGTTGGCGGGGCGGTGAGTGCTGTACTATGCGAAAAAAGTGCTGTTATTGGGAGGAGCTTCGTAAAGAAGTTCCTTCCAAACGTTTGTGAGGTCAGCCGGGAGTGATTGAATTGCAGGAAATTTCAACATATCGGAGGGCTATATCGTGGAAAAACCATTGTTTATGCGGGGGGGATCCTATCATCAAGAGGGCAATTATTTTATTCCAAAGCTGTTTGTGCTCAAACTCCCCTCAATTGGCATACGGGGACAGTGGCGGAAACAGTATATGAAAAAGCACTGTCAAGCTCTTTACATGGCCCTACTACTGTCTGGTAAGTTGAACAACCTACCTGTTTAAAATTGACACTCAAGCAGAAAATATGATTTTCAGCTTTTGGAGCAGATGGCAAGGATGGGATTACCGAACAGCTTAAAACTGGTAGCCAGATGGAATGGGTAGCGGCACCTCACCCGGCGTTTTTTCTGATATAAAACATAAGCGGTTTCCTCCTTTGAAAATTCACACCCCGCATTTGCGGGATATGTAACGCAGACCGCCATACGGTCCCCCGCCCAACTCTGACCGGGTTTTCTCCGCCGGTGCTGTGCGCTGATTGAGCAAAGAGCGCGCGCTCGTCATCGCAAGCTCCGTGTCGCTCATTCTTGTGCAAGCACAAGAAATCACTCACTTTGCTGCTCCTCCTCCCCTCACAAAATCTTTTGATTTTGTGAGGACTCCAGTCTTGGCACACTATCCTTTGCGGCAGGTATCTCTCTGACGGCTGCTATTCAGTTTTCAAAAGAGAAATGTAGTTTCACCTTTACATCAGTCTCTATAGTGTCTACCTAAGTTAGGTGCGAATAGCAGCCAAATAGCGATACAACGAACATGTATCGCGGCGATAAAAGCATCGGAGGTCTTGGCATAGCGGGTGGCAATGCGGCTCCAGCGTTTCAAAGACAGAAGGCAGTTTTCTACCAGGTGGCGCAGTTTATAGAGATATTTATCATAGCCGCGCTGTTCTTTACGGTTCTTCTTCGGTGGAATCACAGGTTCCATTCCCGCCGAAACGGCATAGGCCAGAATATCATTTGTGTCATAACCCCGGTCTGCCAGCAGAGTTTCTGCAGAAATACCTTCTATCAGGTGGGGCAGACGGGCAAGACGGTGCACCCGAAGATCTACGTGGCTCTGGGCATTTCCGGGGCGATTCAGCATCTGGCGGGGATGCAGGATTCTGAGTGCATTATTTCGGTGAATAAGAACGGCAGCGCGCCGATTTTTGACGCGTCTACTTATGGGATTACGGGCGACCTGTTTAAGGTCGGGCCTATGCTGGCGGAGGCGATTAAGAGTTTTAAGGAAGGTAAGAAGTAGGTCGTATGTCCTAATAACTTAGAAAACAGCCCTGTTTGATTGGATTTCGTATTCCAAGCAAACAGGGCTGTTTTTATTGGTGATTTCGGGGTATTGATGTTGCTGCGGCCGCTTTAGTCCGTATCAAATTTTCCTAAAGTGGGTCTGCCCTTCTGGGAGCAGTCTTGAATGGCAAAACATTTGCCGCAGTTCTTAGCAGACTTGTGGGTGGATCTTTCGCTTCAAGCATCTTCAATGATGGAAGTCAGCCAGGGCTGCAGGTGCCTTACGCTGAGCCACAGAGAACGGGATCATCAGCAGAAAGGCCGGCAGCATTTTGAGTCCCACCATGCAGGCTACCCGTGCGGAGAGGGCACAGATTCTGAAAAACTTCATGGAGAATCAATAGACGATGGTAGTCAAGACCCCCGGCTAAACCGGGGGCTTGGATAGGCCCCATAAGGGCCTCAGCCTGTCGAAAAAGTCTGCCCCTCGGGGCACATTCCGTAAGGAAGTGTGCCCCGAGGCGGTGTCTGTAAGTGAAAATCATTTTGTTTAGGACGGCGTGGCGATTGTCACGCTGTCTTTTTCTTGTGTTTCTGCATGGAATTATAGTAGGCCAGATATTCCCGTTCCAGCGTTTCCGGCTCCGGGGCTACCCACAAACCAATGGTGTTGTAATGGATGTCCACTCGTTGATGGCGTTTGCCGTCTACCTTGTTAGGCTTGGACACTACAATTTTTTCAATGAACTCGTGGACGATCTCAGGCGTCAGCTCCGTCAGCCGGGTCACCTGTCTGGCCCGCTGGATGAACTTCTGCAAATCATCGGCTTTGTCGGCGGTGGCGTTCAGGCTGTCCTCCAACGCCGGAATGTCCGCTTTCAACTGCCGTTGCTCATTTTCCAGCGATACCGTCAGCGTGGCAAAACGTTCCTCGGACAGCAGACCCTTGGTCATGTCCTCATAGCTTTTCTGGATAAGCTGGTCAATCTCCGACACCCGCTGTTTGGCCCTCTCCAACTCCCGCCGCTTGGTGGTCAGCACCTTTTTCTCTTGTAGGCCGAACCGCTCCATTTGTTCCTGGGCAAACCGCTTTTCGTAGACCTGGATGTACCACAACAGCCTTTGCAGGCCCTCCAGCACCAACTGCTCCACGGTGCGTTCCCGGATAAAATGTGCGGTACATACCCCGGGAGCCTTACGGTAGCGGGAGCAAAAGAAGTTGGCCTGCTCCCGCTTGTAGTTCCCCATAGCACTGCAATACAGCTTCCCGCCGCAATCAGCACAATACAATAAACCTGAGAACATACTCACAGCGCCCGTCCTTGTGGGTCTGCGGCGGTGCTGACGTAAGTTTTGGACAAGGGCAAAGGTCTCCCGGTCAATGATGGCGGGGTGCGTATTGGGAAACACTTTCCATTCCTCCTGCGGCCTATCCAACTGCTTTTTCTGCTTGAAAGACTGGCGGTAGGTGCGAAAGTTCACGGTGTCGCCCACATACTCCTGTCTGTCCAGAATACCCGCCACTGTGCCGGAACTCCAGTTGTAGGGGTATGCTGGGGGCCTGTTAGCACAGTTATACCAGTGCTGTGCAAATACTCGCTGGGGGCCATTACACTGTCAGCTTTTAGCCGCTTGGCAATTTGTGTAGGCCCCAGGCCGCTGACGCACATCTGGAATATCTGCCTGACGATTGCCGCCGCTAGCTCGTCCACGATCCACCTGTTCTTATCCTCTGGGTCTTTCTTGTAGCCAAAAGGGGCATTAGTGGTCAACGGTATCCCGGCGTTGCCCCGACTCTGCATGACGCGCCGTACCTTGTCGCTGGTATTTTTTGCGTGCCACTCATTAAAAAGGTCTTGCATTGGAACAATATCGCTGACCCCGTTGGCGGTGTCGATGTTGTCCATGATGGCGATGTACCGCACGTTCAGCCAGACAAAATCTTCTTCCAGAAGCTGGCCCACCACAAGGCGGTTCCGGCTCAGCCGGGAGTGGTCTTTCACAACGAGGTTTGCCATAAGCCCCTGTTCGGCCAACTCCATGATCTCCATGAAGGCCGGACGGGTAAACGAAACTCCAGAATAGCCGTCATCAAAGAAAAATCTTGGGTTGGGCAGACGGTTGTCAATAGCGTACTTCTCCAAAATAGCCTTTTGATTCTGGATGCTGCCTGAAATACCATCTTTTTCATCGTCACGGGACAATCTGGCGTATAGTGCTGTAATTCTCTGATTATTTGGCTGCTTTTTCTTCAAAATATGCTCCTTTCCGCAGCCGGATGTGATATGA
>ERZ779624.130-NODE-130-length-31022-cov-9.304582_pt1 | contig 31022 bp, 20 predicted proteins | sample MGYA00514190_ERZ779624 | MGnify/ENA primary metagenome ERZ779624 (study PRJEB29562, sample SAMEA4376706) | mouse gut metagenome | isolation source: Cecum | study: EMG produced TPA metagenomics assembly of the A DSS colitis mouse model was used to assess the... | reverse complement strand
TGGCATCTTTCTTGTCAGTTTTCTTTCCACGGATAGCCTTAACATATTTGGGATGAGCAAGGACAATCGTACAATCATTTTCTAAGATGTTGTAGATAGGAATCCAGTATTTACCGGTGGACTCCATACAGACATCCTTGCAATTCCTGGCGAGAAGCCATTGTAACAAATCTCTCAGACCCTTCGTGTAGGTTGAAAAACGGTGGCTCTCATAAGTGGTGACGCCTTTGGCATTAGTGGAGGCGATGCAGGCCACTACAAAAGTCTTGTGGACATCAATGCCACAGCAGATTTTGTACACGATTTTTAAAGCCATAGGGACTCCTTTCAGAACCTAAAGGTTCAACAAAGATTATAGGGAGAGACGGCATTGACTGAACGCCTAAGCCATAAACGAGATTGTTTATACAAAGATAAGATTACGTGCTCTAAGTCACACTTATTTGTGCTTGAAAAGGCGGACTACACATATAAACATACGGTCATCCGGCAAGCCGGACAGCCCACTCACCTCCCCGTGATTTGTAGTATACCGAGTTCCCTACAAGAAGAATTATAAAGAAAAAATAGGCTCAGGGAAACCATTTTCATTACGTTTTGTGCCTGAGCGAAGCGAAAGGAATGGATATAAACATGGAGCGACAGGGATTTCAGGGAACAGGAGAATATGTGGCCAGCGAGGAATTGATGGCCAGTGTGAATATTGCCATTGCACTGAAAAAGCCTTTGCTGATCAAGGGTGAACCGGGTACGGGAAAGACGATGCTGGCGGAGGCGGTGGCAAAGTCGCTGGGGAAAAAACTGATCATCTGGAACATCAAATCGACCACAAAGGCACAGGAAGGACTCTATGTCTACGACACCATTCAACGTCTTTACGACGGACAGTTCGGTGAGGAAGGGGTCAACGACATCGCCCGCTATATCAAGCTGGGAAAGCTGGGGGAAGCTTTTGACAGTGAGGAGCAGGTGGTGCTTCTGATCGATGAGATCGACAAGGCGGATCTTGAGTTTCCCAATGACCTGCTCTGGGAGCTGGATCAGATGGAATTTTATATCAACGAGACCAAGCGCACCGTGAAGGCGAAGCAGCGTCCTATCGTCATCATCACCTCCAATGCGGAGAAGGAATTGCCCGATGCCTTTTTGAGGCGGTGCATTTTCCACTATATTGAATTTCCCGGTCAGGAGCTGATGGAGGAGATTGTCAGGGTGCATTTTCCGGATGTGGAGGAAAATCTGCTCAGGAATGCCATGGAAGTATTTTACAATATCAGGGCCATACGCGACATACGCAAAAAGCCCAGTACTTCAGAGCTGATCGACTGGGTGAACGCACTGCAGATCGGCGGAATTTCCGCGGACAGGATTAGACAGGCATTGCCTTTCATCGGTGTTGTGGTAAAGAAGGACGAGGATCTGGAGCTGGTAAAGAAAAATCCTGTTGTGTAGTACGGACAGACGGTAATACGCAGGCAAGATATCTGAAAGGAAGCGCGATGTTCATAAAATTTTTTCAGACACTGCGGGAGAAGGGGCTGCACGTCACACTGGGGGAATGGCTGACGATGCAGGAGGCGCTGGATCAGGGGTTGTGCGGCAGTTCCCTGACACAGTTTTACTATGTGTCCCGGATGATTCTGGTGAAGAGCGAGACTGATTTTGACAAATTTGATATGGCCTTTGACGAGTGCTTTCGTCCTGCACAGAAGGAGACTGAGGTGGGAAGCGAAATGCTGCGTTGGCTGGATAAATCCGATATGCTGGAGCTCGCCCATGAGGAGGCCAGGTCTCACCTGAATCAGATGGAAGATCTTCAGGTGGATAAGGAACAGGTGGAGGAGACCTTCAAGCAGAGATTGAAGGATCAGGACAGCGAGCACAACGGCGGCAGCTTCTGGATCGGTACCATGGGAAAGACTTCCTTCGGTAATATGGGAGGGAATGTGGGCGGTGTCCGCGTGGGCGGGCAGACCGGCTATCAGTCGGCATTCTCCGTTGTGGGCGCAAGAAAATACAGGGATTTCAGGGACGACAGAGTGCTGGATAACAGGCAGTTTCAACTGGCCTTCCGCAAGCTGAGGCAGTTTTCCAGCAGGCTGGATATTCCGGAGACAGAGTTGGATATCGACGGCACCGTGAACAAAACCTGCAACAACGGCGGCTGCCTGCAGATTGTGATGCAGAAACCCAGGAAAAACGCGGTGAAGCTTCTGCTGCTCATGGATTCCGGCGGCACCATGATCCCCTTCAGCAGTTTGCTGAACGACCTGTTCCAGGCGGTGCACAAGTCCAATCATTACAAGGATGTGAAGACCTATTATTTTCACAACTGTATTTACAGCAAGCTTTACAAGACGCCCGAGTGTGAGAATGGGGACTGGATCGATACGGAATGGATGTTCCGGAATATAGACAGCGATTATAAAGTAATCATTGTGGGAGATGCGGCTATGGCTCCGGAGGAGCTTTATTCCACCACGGGAAATTACCGGGGGCCCAACGGTGGTCTGTGCGGTTATGAATGGCTGAAGCTGGTGAAGCGGAAGTACAAGAAGGTGGTCTGGCTGAATCCCAAGATGGCCCCCGGCCGGGCGCCCTGGCGGGAGGCTGAGACTGCGGTGAAGGAGTTGTTTCCCATGTATAAGCTCACCGTGGACGGGCTGAATCAGGCAATGGTAAAACTGATGATGAACAAATAAATTTATTTCTCCTCCTGTTTTTGAAAGGCTGGAATTGCAGATAACTTGCAGTTCCGGCCTTTCAAATTTTGGAAAAACAATCTTTTTACAGATCATATTTCAGCGTATCTCAGCATTCTGTGACCTTGGAAAAAACGCAAATTGGAACCACATATAACAGAAGTGAAAACCTGTTTGAAAAAAGAAAAATTGTGTAAACTGACTATAAATCAATCAGTTTATCTGTTGTTTTTTGTAGAAAAACAAATGAAAACCAGGGTACAAAAGCGGAAAGGGTGAGTGAACATGAAGAAAATAGGAGTAATCGACTATTATCTGGATCAGTATCATTTTGAGAATTATCCCGGGTGGATCAGAGAGGCATCCGGGGGAACCATGGAAATTGCATATGCATGGGCAAAGACGGAGCATACGGGAGGGAAGTCCAATACAGAGTGCTGCGCGGAACAGGGAGTGGAGCTGCTCTCTTCCATGGAAGAAGTCATTGAGAAGAGCGACTGCCTGATCGTCATGTCGCCGGACAACCCGGAAATGCATGAGGAGCTCTGCAGTCTTGCACTGGGGAGCGGTAAGCCTACCTATGTGGATAAGACCTTTGCCGTCAGCCGGCAGGCGGCGCAAAACCTGATTGAGATGGCCCGAAAGGGGAATACGCCCTTTTTTTCCACCTCCGCACTTCGATATTCCAGAGAGTACAGAAACGTGGAGAAGGAGGGAATCGAAGCCGTTGCAAGCCGGGGGCCGGGTATGTTTGGCAATTACGGAATTCATCAGCTGGAACCAATTATCTGTATGATGGGAGCCGGAGTGGAAAAGATAATGTATGTGGGCGCAAAGGATACTCCCTGCTTTGTCCTTCGCTACAGCGACGGACGGTTTGCCACAATGACTCAGCTTGGCTGGGAGTGTGATTTTGGGGTGGCCATCAATTATAAGGGAGATCATGCCAGAGTGATCCAGGGAGCCTCCGATTTTTATCAACAGTTTATCGGTGAGCTGGTGGGCTTTTTTGAAGACGGGATACCGAGGGTTCCGGCGGAGGAGACTCTGCAGATTATTACGATTCTGGAGTATGGGCACAAGGCGATGGAACAACCTGATACCTGGGTGAAGCTGCCGGGATAAGGCATAATTTGTGATAAGGAAAAGATGGAAGAGGGAAAATTAGGAAAACAATTTCATTTTGACAATGAATTCTGGGATACACCCTTATCCTGCGGGATTGTGGATCTGTACCAGCTGGGAGAGATATCCTGCGAGTACGGGTATCTGATCGAAGAGCATGAGCAGTATGTGAATGAGATCACCTATGTGATTTCCGGCTCCGGATACAGCTGTATCGACAGAGTGCAGGTGCCGTTGAAGGAGGGGGATGTGCTGATGTGTTCCATGGGGCATCTGCACTCCATCCGGGCATCGGAACGGGATATTCTGCGGTTTGCCTATATCGGCTTTCGGTTTCATGCAGCACCGGATTCCCCCGATATGGAGGCCCTTCAGAATTGCTATCAGGAGCCCTATATTTTGTCGGGAGACCGAAACGACATGATGTCCTCCCTGATGCATGCCGTCAGCGAGCTGTATACCAAGGCGGATTTCTGGCCGGTTATGCTGCGGGGGTATTGTGAACAGATTGTCATACAGGCGGTGCGCAACTTCATGGCGGTAAACAGTTCCCTGATGACCACAAGCCGGGCAAACCGTTCCGTCAGCGCGGAGGTGTACAAAATCATCCAGTATGTGGATAAAAATATAGAGACCATCGGCGGGGTGCGGGAGATCGCGCAGGCCATGGGATACAATTACACCTATCTGTCCCATGTGTTTTCCCGGGTGACGGGTGTGACTCTGCAGAAATACATCAGCCAGAAAAAGATAGAGCGTGCAAGACAGCTGCTGCGGTATGACGACTATACGGTGACAAAGGTGGCGGAAATACTGAATTATGAGAGCCTGCAGTCCTTTTCCAAGGCGTTCAGGAGAGTGATGGGAGTGACTCCCACGGTTTATCTTCGCATGGAACCGGGGGAAGGAAACGAGAGCTCCGGCGGGGTGCGGGAGGACTGAAAGCAGAACGGAGGCGGAAAAACAGATGAAGACAAAGCCGAGATACGAAAAGAAACACATCCTGAAAAGAGCGTTGGCAGTCCTTGTTGTAATCGGTCTGGCGGCGAATCCCATCGTTTCCTCTGTGACGTTGGCGGCTCCTGACACGGGGACGGCGATTGCCACGGATGTCATCGTGGTGGAGGCGGAAAACTATAACGCAGGCTCCAACGCAGGTGACCTCTGGGCGGCTGAGAATGATTTCGGAGGCAACGGCTGGGACAGCGCGGACTGGAGCGGCGGCAGGGGTATCCGATTCGGCAGCTGGGGATGGTGCAATTACACGGTCACCATACCGGAGGACGGGCGGTATCTGGTGAAGGGGTATGCGGCCAGTCTTGCGGGAAACAAGGGATTTCTGCGTTTTAATGTTGACAGTACGGAGGGCTATCTTTATGTGCCGGAAAGTTGCGGCAGGCCCACGGAGGTTCCGCTGCTGAATGCCTATGCGGAGGGCGCAGAAGCCGGCATTCTGGATCTGACGGCGGGAGATCACACGATTTATATTTCCATGCAGGGAGATGCGGCGGATGACGCCCACTGGTGCTATTTCGACAAGTTTGTGCTGACCAGGATGGAGGAACCCTTTTCGTCCGTGGAGGCGGAAAACAGTACCTTTACCGGTCTGCAGTCCGGAGACGGGGACGGAAACTTCAGCCAGGTAAGCGGAGGGGCTGTGCTGAGAAACCAGGGCAGTCAGGGAACCCTGTCCGGCAGAGTGGTGCTGGGCCAGGCGGGAAACTATTATGTGCGGGTCTATGTGGGAAGTCTGAAGGACAACAGCGGAACCGATACCATCACCATAGACGGCGGAGCGGCGGGCACTTATCTGCTGATGGTGCCGGAGAACACGGCGCCGGGCTGGCATGCAGCGGAGCTTCGGAATGCGGCTGACGGGAGTCCGGCGGGGGCGCTTTCCCTGGCACAGGGAGTACATACCTTTGAGATCACGTCCAATGCGGCCTGGTGCTATTATGACAGGATTGAGTTCAGCATGGATGCGCCGTCTCAGCCGCCGGCATTGCCGGAGCTTATTGTGTCCGCGGTTCGGGGTAGGGCGGCGAACAGCCAGTTTGCCCTGGCAGGTGCGGGACTTTTTGCGGACACGCTTACGGATGAAATGGCGCTGCGGCTGACGGGTGACAACAGCTATACCTACACTCTTTCTGTTCCCGAAGCAGGGAATTATAACATTACAGCCAGGACAGCGGCCAAGGGCGGAGATTCCGGAACGGCACAGCTTACGATAAACGGAAATGCCTATCCGGTGCAGGTAGCGGGCAGCGGTCTTGTCGGGAATCTGCCTCTGAAGGAAGGAACCGTGGCGGAAGGCGTGGCTCTGGAGGCGGGGGATGTGACCGTCACGTTGACTGCGGGGACAGCCTTGTGGTGTTACATTGACAGCTTCCGGTTTGTCAGGCAGGAGGACGGCAGCCAGCCGGAAGCGCCCTTTTCGTCGGTGGAGGCGGAAAATTGTACCTACACCGGTCTGCAGCCCGGAGACGGGGACGGAAATTTCAGTCAGGTAAGCGGAGGGGCTGCGCTGAGAAACCAGGGCAGTCAGGGAACCCTGTCGGGAAGAGTATTGCTGGGCCAGGCGGGAAACTACTATGTGCGGGTCTATGTGGGAAGCAGAAAGGACAACAGCGGAACCGACACCATCACCATAGACGGCGGAGCGGCGGGCACTTATCTGCTGATGGTGCCGGAGAACACGGCGCCGGGCTGGCATGCAGCGGAGCTTCGGAATACAGCGGACGGGAGCTTGGTGGGCGGGCTTTCCCTGGCAGAGGGCGAGCATACCTTCGAGATCACATCCAATGCGCCCTGGTGTTATTACGACAGGATTGAATTCAGTACGGATGCACCGGAGCGTCTGCCGGAGCTGACCTTGTCCGCCATGCGGGGCAGGGCGGCAAACACACAGTTTGAGCTGGGGGGCAGGGGGCTTTTTGCGGAGGCTCCCGCTGACGGCGCGGTGCTGCGGCTGACGGGCGACAACAGCTTTCACTACACCCTTTCTGTTCCCGAAGCAGGGAATTATAAAATTACGGCCCGGACGGCGGCAAAGAGCGGAAATGCCGGGACGGCGCTGCTTGCGATAAACGGAAAAAGCTATCCCGTACAGGTGGCCGACAGCGGCCTGGCGGAGGGGCTGTCTTTGGTGGAGGGGACCGTGGCGGAGAGCGTGGCCCTGGAGGCGGGGGATATCACCGTCACATTGACCACCGGCACAGCGCTGTGGTGCTATGTAGACAGCTTTGTCTTCACCAGAAGGGAGGACAGCCAGGAACCGGATGAGGAACCCGACAACAGACCGGAGGGAACGCTTGTGCTGGAAGCTGCGGCCGGACAGATCGACGCAGTGGGGGGAGATGCGCCCATTGCAGGGCTTTCCACCGGGGACGGCAACTTCCCCAATCCGGAGAACAGAGTATATCTGCGCCTCTGGAGCGGTGGACCGGAGGCTGTCACACGGGTGAATTATGGGCTGAAGCTTCCCGAGGGAGGAGGAAGCTATCGGGTCATGGTCCGGATGGGAACCATCGGACAGGACAATGGAAGAAACGAGATTCTGGTCAACGGAACCTCCTATTATGTCACGATGCCGGCAAAGGAGAACGGAAAACAGGATGCGATCCAGTGGTATGATCTGGAGCTGACAGACCGCTATGGAAACAGAGTGGGAGCGCTGCCCTTAAGCGGGGACCAGGCAGAGATACAGCTGATCCACAGAGGCGGCTCCGGGGCGGAGTGGTGTTATCTGGATTCGATTTGGCTTGAGGTATCGGAGGAAAAGAAAGGCAATGTCAACAGTTTAAGGACGGAGGCGGAAGCCGGCTGGTTTGTGAGCGGAAAGGGCTCAGGAGCCGTCTATACCACGGGGGACGGCAATTTTACGGCATCTGGAGGCCAGGGAATCCGAATGCTGGGCGGGCCTGCGGAGGTGAGGTATACGCTGACAGTGCCGGAGAGAGGCTGGTATCTGCCGTATGCGGGTGTCAGCAGCAGAGCGGACAATTCCGGCAGAGACAGGCTGAAGGTGGGCGAAACGGAGAATTATGTGACGATTCCAGGGGGAATCGCTCCGGACAGAAGAGAGATCACCTGGCAGACCCGGAGCGGAGAGACGGCAACTCCCGTGTGGCTGGAGCAGGGAGAGTGTGAGCTGACGCTGACCTATGAAAGCGCTGCCTGGTGTTACTATGACACCCTGGAGCTGCGGCAGGTAAAGCTGACAAAGCTGGAGGAGCTGAATGCCGCCATAGATGCGCTGCCCGGGCCGGAGCAGATCACCCGGGAACAAAGGTCTGATTTTCAGGAAGCTCTGGACGCCATGGAGATGTATGAAGCCATGGCGGAGCTGTACAACTGGGAAAAGCCGGACGATGCAAGGCGGGTGAAGATGCTTTTGTGCAAAGCGCGACTGGCCGCATTGGAGGCGGATCCGGATGCGCCGGCGGGAAGGTATCAATACGAGTGGGAGGACGGCATTCCCGGCGGGAACACGGCGGTGGTGAAAGCGGGCGGCGCCATGAGCAGCGCGGACGGCGGCTCTTACGTCTACCTTTTTGACGGAACCATGACCTTGTATTTTTATGTGCCCCGGGCGGGAAAATATCATATGTATTTTAAATCCGCGGCAGACGATCCCAAGGCGGGAGACAAATGTGAGCTCCTGGTTTTGAACGGCGGGGTAAATTACCTGTATACTCCTGCGGGACATTCGGGAGAGTGGCAGACCAGCCGCATGGGAAGAGAGCGGTATGTGAACGGTACGCTGGCGCCCTGGGCCCCGGCGGGCGGTTACTGGCTGAACGAAGGATGGAATGCCATTGTGCTGCAGGCGAAGTGGGGCTATGCATGTTATGACAGCTTTTTTATCGAACCTGCAAACGGATATCTCTTTGACGGATGGTATTATCCTTCCGAGGTGGAGGGCCTGACGGAACAGCTGCCGCAGTGGGATCAGGCCACATGGCCGGATTATGGGAGAGTGTGGCAGGCTTACAGAGCATATCAGACCCTGAGTGCCGATGAGAAGACCTATGTGCACAACCGGGATAAGCTGCTGATGACCAAGGCCAGGCTGGATGCCATATGGCACTGGCCCGACGCGCCGGCGGGCACACTGTGGTATGAGCTGGAGGACGGGCAGCTGTTCGGAAATACGGCGGTTGGCACGGATGAGAAGGCTTACGGCTCCTACACGGGAGGCGGATATGCTTATCTGTTTGACAATTCCATGCGGTGCGAGGTGTATGTACCGGATACGCAGACCTACGATCTGTACCTGCGGGGCGGAAGAGAGCCGGAGAGTGATAAATGCGATTATGTGCGGGTGAACGGCCAGGAGTTTCTTACGGCGATTCCCGCAGGCGCAAAGGAGTGGCAGACTGCGGCGGTGGGGCTGGAAGCCTATGAGGACGGAAAGCCCAAGGCGGCCATGCCGGTTGGAGGCATCTGGCTGTATAAGGGCTGGAATCAGGTGGATATCTGCGCCAACTGGGGATATTGTGCCTATGACGCGCTGATCGTCATGCCGGGTACGGGCAGCCCGGCCGGAAGCGGGGAGAATGGGGCTCCCTATTCCAGGGAGGCTGCTCTGCAGACGGCTTATGTGGGGCCCGGCTGGGAAGTGGAGGCGGAGGAGTCCATCCTGTGGCAGCCCATGTACAGCGGGGAGACATCCATGCTCAGATCAGAGGTGCAGGTGGTTCAGAGAGAGGAAGAAAAGACAGATTTGTCCGGAGACGGCGAAAGAGCTTCCGGATGGAAATATGTGCCGGGAGCGGCGGCAGCAGTGCTTGGGGCTGCAGCGGCGGCAGCGGGAATCGTTTTAAGGCGGAGAAGGAGGAACCGGAGCGGGGAGGGCGATTTATGATAAGTAAAAGACGAATTCTGCCCCTGATCCTGTTGACTGGCCTGCTGGCAGGCTGCGGCGGGCCGGAGGACGGAGACGTTTTGGAGGAGCCGGGAACCAGGGAAAACGGAGCGGAGGGCTATGGAGCCTATACCATGGTAGTCACTGCCTGGGATACTCCGGGTGAGGTGATAGAGGAGCTGAGAAGTCTGGGAGTGGAGTATACGGAGTACTATGACGGGTCTCTGCTGCTTTGGGAAGAGACGGCGGCGCTGGGTGATAAAGCATCCATCTACCTGTGCGAGGGAACCTATGAGGTGGATGCGGGGGACTTTATCCAGGCGGACGGAACCAACGAGCTTCTGATCCGGGGAGCGGGGGCGGACAAGACGGTTATCCGCGCCAACAGCGGTATCAGAAGAAATCGCGGCGCTGCGCTGAATATCACCGGCGCAGGCGGGGAGACTGTGACAGTGACGGATTTGTCCATATCCGGATTTGAGGTGGGGATTCAGATCAGGGACGCCAGGGGCGTGACGCTGGATAATCTGTTTTTGACACAAAACCGCTTTGCCGGGATCCGGTTGGTCAGGGCGGCGGACTGCAGGATCAACCGGTGCCTGATCCAGGAAAACGGACTGCCGGAGCGGGGGGATGTGGGATACGGCTTGATGCTGGATGCGGAAAGCTACGGAAATTCCGGCAGCGGAAACGGTTATCTCAACAACGGAAACAGGAACGCGGTGGACTGTCCCAGCCTGTGGAGCGGCTATACGGACAATGAAAACGAAATTCTGCTGGCGGAGGATTACACCATGACTGCCGGGACGAAAACGCTGAAGGATCCTGTCATTGAGGCACAAAATGCCAGGCCGGGAGCCGATTCCCTGCGCTTTGAGGCGGAGGACGGAGGCTACTACGGGGCGGCGGTTGTGAGCGGCGGCAAGATACCTGGGGCCTCCGGAGGAAAATACGCGGTTTTGCATGACGGCGCGCTGTTCTTCCGGGTCGATGTGCCCGAGGAGGGATATTACCGGGTTTTCGTGGTGGGAGGAAGCGAGGACGGCAACAGCAAGTGCGACAAGGTGTCCGTCAACGGAGGAACGGAGTATCTGGTTTCCTTTCCCTGGCAGGGAGAGGCACAGTGGCAGCTCTCACAGCCGGGTCTGGAGATCTGGAAAGAGAATGTGCTGACGCCGGAGCCGCCTGCGGAGGGCTTCTGGTTTGAAGAGGGAGAAAATATGATAACCGTGGCGGCAAACTGGGGCTATTGTGCCTATGACTGTGTTTATCTGGAAAAGGTCGGCGGAAGCGGCATGGGGGATTGATATGAAAAAGACGGGAAAGAGGATTCTGGCGTTTTTTCTGATTCTGCAGATGACCGTCATGCTTTTTCCGGCGGTGGCCGGAGCGGAGGAGGAAAGAAAGATGCCGTTGTTATCGGGAATGTTTGTGGCTACAGAGCTGACCACCCAGGGAGAGCCCTGGACCCAGGAGGACTGGAACAGTGTGGCCTCGCAGCTGAAGGCGGTGGGGATGGAGACGCTGGTGGTTCAGTATGCGGTACAGTACTACAGCCAGAGCTACAAGGTTTATTATTATGTGCCGGGTTTCGACGATCCGGGACAGGATCTCAATCACCGGCAGGAGGCGCTGGTGTTTGCGCTGAATGCCTGCAGGGAGTATGACATGAAGCTCTATCTGGGACTGCATCTGGCGGAGGACATGTGGTTTTCTGCTCTGGACGCAGGGTTCCGGGATGTGGGACAGGACGGAAAAAGTGTTTTCCTGACGGAGAGCGCCGATTTTTCCAGACAGGTGTTTGACGATCTCTGGGAACAGTTCGGGACAGAGTACGGGGATGTGATTGAGGGCTGGTATCTGCCCTATGAGTTCAACAATACCCTTGGGGATGCGGGAAGAAAGCGTCTCATAGAGGATTTTTACCAGCCGCTCACGACGCATATCAAAAAGGTGACGCCGGATAAGAAGATTCTGATTTCGCCTCTGATCTATCCGCCCATGCTCTCCGAGCCCACGGAGGAGATGTTAGAGACCTGGCGGAAGCTGATGTACGATGTCTGGGCAAAAACCCGGGTGGATGTGATCGCTCCTCAGGACGGATGCGGCTGGGAGTCCTCCGTGCGGGAAAATCTGCCGCCGTTTTATGCCGTCATGGCGCAGGCCAGGGAGGAGGCGCAGCAGATCCGCAGAGCCAGGGGATGGGGAGAGGCCATTGCCTGGAACAATCCGGAGCTGTACTCCATGACAGGTTCCAACACCATGACCATGCGCCGCTTTGGAGAAAATATGCGGGCGTTGGACGAATATGTGAGTGCGCATGTGAGCTTCAGCGTGCATTCGCTGGTGGAGCTGGCCTCCGGCAAGGGCGGAACCAATGAAACCAACGGGGCCTTTTACGCCGCATATGCTTCTCTTGCGGAAGAGGGAAAGCTGCGTGAAGCCTGGCTGCCCACGCCCGGGAACCTGAGCGGGCAGACGGAGAATACCTTTGACGTGAAGCTGTCCTGGGACAGAATGGAGGACCAGGGGCTGGAACTTCCGGTGGCGGGATACCGGGTCTGCAGAAGAGATGCGGCAGCGCCCCGGGAGGAAACCATCCTGCTGCCGGATGTGCCCCAGCCGGCGAAAGGGGAGAGCAGGGTCTATCTGCGGGATGCCCAGCTGGAGAGCGGGCGTACCTATCTGTATGAAATCTATGCCTATGACGGCAGCGGAAACCTGTCGGCGGAGCCGGCGGTGACCCAGATCTGCATTTCGGACAGTGTGGCTGCGGTAAAGCGGATGACCGGCGGGGAACCGGTGGACGCGGCAGAGCTTAAGCTCTTCGGGCTGGAGGGAGAGCCCATGGTAAGCGGCGATATCGAGGAACTTGCGGAAACGGGGGAACTGCAGATCGGCACAGGCGCGGACGGGCAGACGGTGCGCTATGTCCTGGAGGCAGACACGAAAGGGGAACCGGCGGGGCTTGTGTACCTGCAGCTTTTCTACAGCCCGGGCGAGGACTGTTATTTCCCGGACAAGATAGAGGTTCTGGCGGATGGTCAGCTGGTCAACACCCTGTATCCCCAGAAAGATTACGGCGACAGCCTGACGGGAAAGGTCTGGCTTCCGGTGAGCCTTTCAGGTGCATCGGGGGAAAAGATCGAGCTTCTGATTACCCAGAGCCGTCCCAAGGTGGTGGTGAACCGGGTGGCAGTGTATGGATGCGACAAAAATGTGACTGTTTCGGAGGATTACCGGGAGCCGGAGAACGTGATTGCTGGCCAGCCGGTTTCCGTAAACGGCTATGCGGCTTCCCAGGACTTTGTGCCGGACAGTCATTTCCGGGGGGCGGACAGTCTGATTCTGGATTATGAACAGGGAATCATCCGCACGGAACAGAATCTTTATAAGGGCAGCTTTGCCACCGGACTGCTGACCAGAGGCAGCGCGGATCTGCCCTATATCAGCTGGAAGGAGGACGGAGGAGGCTGCAAGGCGGCGGGTCGCTCCCCGGACGCGAACCGGTCCATATGGTTTCGGACCATCAATCTGGGCGGCGCAAGCTTTGATCTGACGGTGGATCTTCCCACTGTGCAGAGCGTGAGCGGTATCTCCACCGAATGGCTGTCCGACAGGGACGCCACGGTATTTCTTCCGTTGAGGATAGAATATTACGGCATGACAGAGGGGGGAACGGAGCAGTTAATCGGCACGGCGGAGCGACCGAATCAGGCGCAGATCGACTTTGACAGACCTCCCTCCGAGGAGAATTGTCACAGGCCGGATTCCTTTCGCTACAAAGTGTTGGATGAAACGGACACGGTTTACACCAAAATCATTGCCAGAGTTTATCCCCAGTATCCCGGAAATTCTCATTTTGTGAGAGGATTTTGCGTATACAGATGATCCAAAAATAACAATCAGGGAGGACAGAAATGATGAAAAGGATGAATGCTGTAAAGAGAATGACGTCGCTTGCGCTTGCGTTTGGCATGCTGCTGTGCGGCTGCGGCGGCGCGCCCCAGGAGGGCGGCGAACCGTCTGACGGTGTGTCGTCTTCCGGCGATATGGCATCGGAGGAAAGCGGCGGTCAGATATCCGGTGACACGGTGAAAAGCGATATCAGCGGAACGGTGACTTTTGCGGTCAGAGATAATGTGCTGGAGCAGACCAAGCTGTATCTGAGGGATTTCAGGGAGCTTTATCCCAATATCCGGGTTGAGATACAGGAGTTTTCCGGCTCCGATGACCTCTATACCTATCTCACCACGCAGGCCACGGCAAAAAATATGCCGGATGTGGTTCTGGGGTGGGACAACCTCTCCGCCTTTGCGCTTCAGAACTGGCTGTATCCGCTGAATGATTTCCTGGAGAAGGACGAGGAGACACAGTATGTCAGCAAGGAACTTCTGGACGCTTTTACCTACGAGGGAAAGATCTATGCCGTTCCGGCATGGCTGCAGTTCTCCTGTATGGTGGTAAACTTGGATCTGTGCGACGAGCTGAATCTGGACGCTCCCGGGTACGACTGGACCATCGACGAGTTTATAGAGCTGGCAAAGGCGGCAACCACAAATGAAACCTCCGGCATCAATCATCTGGAGAGTCTGGATCAGTACCTGATGATGCAGTATGAGGGAGTCAACGGACAATGGGGCTACGACCCGGAGAGCAGAACCTTCAATCTGACCAACGGAGCCTTTGAAAAGGCGGAGGGAATCGTGGAGGATCTCGGCAAGGTTCCCCAGCTGGTGGCGGACAATATGCGCGACAGCAGCGTTACCGACAACGGAGGGATGGACGACTATGCCAGAAAGTTCGGCGCCAACGTGGACGGACTTTCCGAGGGAAAGATTTTGATCGCCAATCAGAGCACCTGGGATGACAAATGGCTGAACCCCTCTCTCCAGGGGATCAACTGGGATTATTATCCCATTCCCGCTGCAGTGAAGGGGCAGGGACGTCAGATTGTGCATGCGGACTACGGCATGATGCTTTCCACCGCAAAGGATCCGGAGGCGGCGTTTGCACTGCTGAAGTATATCACCTACGGGAAGGACGGCATTTTGAAGCGCATGGAGCTGCAGAACGGAAATGCCAATAATCTCTATGAAAACAACCGGTTTACCATTCCGGCCAGCTCTCACCCGGACGTTGCCGCAGCCTTTGCCGCATCCCAGGGTGTGCCGGAGGGCGTGAAATATATGTACGGCCATATGGACGTTATGGTGAAGGGAGATTATTCGAAGATACTTCCCGATTACTGGAAGATTGTAAACGACAATATTTACCAGGCAAAGACACGCATTGAAAACGGCGAGGACGCGGCGTCCGTGGCAAAAGAGACACAGACACGGGTGAACGAGGATTTTGCCGCCAGCTATCAGGTGTTCTGCGAGCAGATTCAGCAGGTGCAGAAGGATTTTGAAGAGATGCGTGCTCAGCAGTAAAGGAGTCCTGAGGGAATGACAAAAGGGAAATGGAAAGCAAAGAGTATCCTGCTGCTGGGATTTGTGATGACCCTGTGCGGCTGCGGCGGACAAGGCGATGCAGCCACAGCGCCGGGAGAAAAGGAGGGGGCGCCGTACCACGGAAGCTGGGCGGTGCCCGCCGGGGAAGCGGTGGCGGAGACGCTTGACTTTGGAGAGGACGGCTGTTATATACCCGTGGGCGGAAGTAAGGACATTTCTCTTTCCGTTCCGGAGGACGGAACCTATGAGCTGCTTTTGACTTATCAGGCAGAGCAGGATATTGTGCTTCGGAGCAGCCTTTCGGCCCGGGTGCAGGGGCAAAGCTGTACCACCCAGCTGTTTTCCGTCTGGCGGGATGTGAGCAGAGATTACGGCACTGACCGCTACGGCAATGAGATTCTGCCGGAACAGACCACGGAGGCGGAACCGGTAGACGATTATGTGACGGATATGACCGGCGTCAGCCGCAGGCCCTTTCGGTATCTGCTGACACAGGGAGAGCAGACGCTTACCCTGACCAGCCATGACGTGGGACTGAAGGTTTCCTGTATCCGCCTGGTTCGGGCGGACAGGACGCCGGATTATGGGGAATACAGGAGCAGTCTGGGGGAAAGGGAGGCCGGTGCGGATCAGATTGTCATTCAGGGAGAAAGCTACAGCGTCAAGTCCGACTCCTCCATTCATGCGGGGGCGTCCCGCAATCCTTCCCTGGAGCCCTTCGACTATCGGTATCTGCTTCTCAGCGAGCTGGACGGCAGTTCCTTTGCGGACGTGGGACAGAAGGTACAATATGCCTTTACGGTGGAGCATTCCGGTCTGTATCAGCTGACCTTTCACTACAATCAGGGGGAGAAGGAGGACATTCCGGTATACCGCAATATCCGTCTGGACGGAAAGACATTGTTCCGCGAGCTGAACAGTGTGGCCTTTGCCTACACGGGGCAGCGCTATGCGAATCTGACGGTTACAGTGGAGGGAGAGCCGGCGGAAATCTGGCTGGAACAGGGAGAACACACGCTGCTTCTGGAGGCGGACGGAACGCCGCTTTTAGAGGCGGTTGACCGGCTTGGCAGTTTAAACGGGCAGCTTTCCGCCATCGGGCTGAACCTGAAAAAGCTGGCGGGAACCAGGGCGGACGCCAACCGGACCTGGGATGTGGAAAGCTACTTACCCGGGGTGCTGGCACAGCTTGAGGACAGCGAGCGCGAGCTCTGGGAAATCTATGCGCTTCTGGGAACCCTGCAGAAGGAGGAGCCAGCGGCGGCCATGGGAATCCGGCAGGCCGCGGGGAACCTTTCCAGAATTCTGGAAGAACCGGATAAAATACCGGGAAAGCTTTCCCTGCTGAGCGAAGGCTCCGGCTCTGCCACCCAGCTTCTGTCGGATCAGATCGACAGGCTCAAAGGCCAGGCCCTGTGGGTGGACTGTATTTATCTGCAGAGTACGCCTGTGACGAAAAAGGCAAACGCAGGGCTTTTTGCCAAGATAGCGGCGGGTGCGGGACGGTTCCTGTATTCACTGACCATGCAGGAGGAGACCCGGGAAGAGGAGGTTTTGCAAATCTGGGTCAACCGGCCGGTGGAATATGTGGAGCTTATTCAGGCGCTGGCGGACACGGATTTCACTCCGCAGACCGGTATCCGGGTGAAGCTTTCCACCATGTCAAGCGAGCAGCGGATTGTGCTTTCCAATGCCACGGATATGGCGCCGGACGTGGTGATGGGGCTTGCCACCAACACGCCCTTTGACCTGGGAATGCGTGGGGCATTGGCAGATCTGTCGCAGTTTCCGGGCTTTGCGGAAACCATGTCGGAATACAATCCCCAGTCTCTGACACCCTATACGCTGGGAAAACAGGTCTTCGGTGCAACGGAGACACAGGATTTTTATGTGCTGATGTACCGCACGGACATTGCGGAGGCGCTTGGAATAAAACCGCCCAGAACCTGGGAGGATGTGAAGAACCTGATGCCGGTGCTTCAGAGAAATTCCATGAACTTTTATCTGCAGCTCTCCGGCTACGCGGGGACAAAGCCGCTGTATTCCACGGCTCCCTTTCTGATGCAGGCAGGAGGCGGCATCTATGGGGAAGGGGATGCCACGGTTACGGGTGTGAACAGCCAGGCTTCCCTGAACGGGTTTGAGGTGCTGACGGATTTGTACCGGCTCTACAGCGTACAGCCCACGGTTTCCAGCTTTTACAACAGCTTCCGCTATGGGCAGATTCCCATGGGAATTTGTAATTTTTCGGACTATATCCTGATACGGCGGGCGGCTCCGGAAATTGCCGGGAAGTGGGCCATCGCTCCTGCGCCGGGAATGGAGGATGAACAGGGCGTGATTCACAACGGCACCACAGGGGCTTCCTCAGCCTGTGCCATCCTGTCGGGTTCGGACAAACAGACAGAAGGCTGGGCCTTTCTGCAGTGGTGGCTCTCCTCCAGGGTGCAGATCCGTTTCGGAAACACACTGCAGACTACTTACGGATCCAGCCACGCCTGGAACAGTGCCAACACGGTGGCCTTTGCCCAGCTTAATTTTCCGGCGGCAGACAGAGAAGTGATCCTGACCCAGTGGGGCAATCTGCAGGAAATCAACCGTCATCCGGCGCTGTATGCGGTGGAGCGGGAATTGAGCAACGCCTGGCAGAAGGTAGTCGATGCAAACGTTCCGGTCCGGGTGGCACTGGATGACGCGGCGTTGAACATCAACAGGGAATTTAAGCGAAAACTGGCGGAATTCGGCTGTGACGAATTTGGCTTTGTGGCGGCGGAGCAGATCCTGGAGGAGGCGGCACATGGAGAAAATTAAAAAATTTCTGAACAGATACTCCCATTGGGTGCTGCTTTCTCCCTTTCTGATCTGTTTTACACTGTTTATTCTGCTGCCCATTCTGTGCGGGATCTTCTTGTCCTTCACGCAGTATGACACGGTGCAGGCGCCGCGGTTTGTGGGGCTTGGCAACTATTTGAGCATTTTTACCGGGGATCGGGAGTTCATGCAGCATGTGCTGCCCAACACCATGATCTATGCGCTGATCGTGGGGCCGGGAGGGTATCTTCTTTCCTTTCTTCTGGCCTGGCTGCTGTCCCAGCTGACGAAATGGCCAAGGACGCTTTTGACAATCATTATTTATTCCCCCTCGGTTCTGGGAGCGGTTGCGCAGAAGGTAGTCTGGGGCGTTATCTTTTCGGGCGACAGGGTAGGTTATTTAAACAGTCTGCTGCTGTCTTTGCATATTATTGACGAGCCCGTTCTGTGGCTGACCTCCACGAAATGGCTGATGCCGATCATGATTCTGGTGGGCCTCTGGTCCAGCATGGGCGTGGGCTTTCTGTCTCTGGTATCCGGTATTATGAATGTGGACGGAGAGCTGTATGAGGCTGCGGCCATCGACGGCGTCAGAAAGAGATGGCAGGAGATTCTGTATATCACGATTCCGGCAATCAGGCCGCAGATGCTCTTCAGCGCGGTGATGGCGCTGGTGGGCACCTTCAATTCCCCGGGTATGGGAGTGGCGCTGTCCGGCTCAAACCCCACGCCCGGCTATGCCGGACAGCTGATCGTCAACCACATGGACGATTATGGCTTTCTTCGCTATGAGATGGGGTATGCGGCGGCGCTGTCGGTGCTGTTATTGATTCTTGTGTGGCTGTTCTCGCGGGCGGCGTACCTGCTGTTCGGGGAAAAAAATTAGGGGAGGTATGGTATGGCAAAGCCTTCAGTGGTAAAGACTGCTCCGCAGAAATTCCACAGAGATCAGATTATCATTTATGTACTGCTGTTTCCGGTGGTGCTGGTCATGCTGCTCCCGGTGGTGTATATCGTATTTCATGCTTTCAAGCCCATAGATGAGCTGTTTGCGTTTCCGCCAAGGTTCTTTACCAAAAGGCCTACGCTGGATAATTTCCGGATGCTTTTTGGGGTGGCGGAAGTCTCCAGCTGGCCGGTATCTCTGCGCCTGTTCAACAGTATTGTATCCACGGGGGCCGTGGTGGCGGCCACGGTGCTTATGAGCGCCGCCGCAGGCTATGTTCTGTCAAAGAAAGATTTCAAGGGAAAACGCGCCCTCCAGCAGATCAACCAGGCGGCATTGATGTTCGTCCCGATTGCCGTTGCGGTGCCCAGGTTTCTCATGATAAAACAGCTGGGGCTGATGGATTCCTTTCTGTCCCACATTCTGCCCCAGCTTGCCATGCCGGTAGGTCTGTTTCTGGTGCAGCAGTTTATTGATCAGGTGCCGGATTCTCTGCTGGAGGCTGCCAGACTGGACGGCTGTTCCGATTACGGGATTCTGTTTCGGATCGTCATGCCGGTGATCAAGCCGGCTCTTGCCACCGTAGCCATTCTTTCCTTTCAGCAGGCGTGGACGGCAACGGAGGCCTCGCAGATGTTTATCGACAACGAAAAGCTGAAGACCTTTGCCTATTTTGTGGCATCGGTGACGGCGCCTACCGGAAGCTCTCTGGCGGGACAGGCCATGTCGGCTGCCGCGGCGCTGATCACCTTTGTGCCGGTTATTGTCCTGTTTGTCATCATGCAGTCAAAGGTGGTCAATACGGTTGCCCATTCCGGCATCAAGTAGGAGGAGCATATGTCAATACGACGGAAATTATGGGTTCCACAGAAAAAAGGGCCTTGCCGGGGACTGCTGCTGCCGGTACTGGCGCTGGCTCTGGCGGCGTTTTCTGTCCTGGAGGCGGGCGCTGCGGGGGTGGCGGGAAATGCCACGGCCACCACCTATGCACTGCGTCAGGAGGGCGGGGAAGCGTGCCTGACGCCCACCCAGGATGCCTATCTGACAGGGGATGTGCTGTTTCTGGAGGATCCGCTGCGGATGCCGGAGGATCTGTACTACAGGGACTCAAGGCTCTATGTGGCGGATACCGGAAACGGCAGGATTGTCTGCCAGGAGCTTTCCACCGGGGAGAGGAACACGGTGGGGGAGGGGATTCTGGCAACCCCCAGGGGAGTGTTTGTCACGGGTCAGGGGGAAATCTATGTGGCGGATGACACGCTGGGCGCAGTGGTGGTGTTCAATGAGGCGGGGACAGAGTTGAGACGCTACGGCAGGCCCGGGGGAATCGCCTTCGGGGCGGACGCCCAGTACCAGCCGGTAAAGGTTGCCGTGTCGGACGCGGGGATCCTTTATATTGTCTCTTCCGGTTCCTTTGACGGAATGATTCAACTGGATGCATCGGGGGAGTTTCTGGGATACTATGGCTACAACAATGTGCCTGTGACGGCGCTGGAGCTTGTGCAGGATTTTCTGTTTACCGACGCCCAGAAGGAGCGGCTTTTCCACAAGATTCCGCTGGCCTTTTCCAATCTGGCCATGGACGGGAAAGGGCTCTGTTATACGGTGACGCAGCGGACGGAGACTGCGCCCCTGAAAAAGCATAATATTGCAGGCGTCAATATTCTGCAGGGAAGTATCCCGGCAGCCGATCTGGCGGATCTGAGTATCGGCCCGGAGGGACAGATTTTTGCTGTCAGTGAAAGCGGCCTGATCTACGAGCTGGACAATGACGGAGAACTGCTCTTTGCCCTGGGAGGACAGGCGGCAAACAGCGAACGAAGGGGGCTGTTTACCTTGGCCAGCGGTATTGCCGCGGACGAGAACTGCACGCTCTATGTGCTGGATAAGGAGAGAGGCATCGTACACACCTTTCTGCCTGCGGAATACGCACTGCTGATGCATGAGGCCATCAGCCTGTACCGCAGCGGCAGGTATCAGGAGAGCGAAGAGACGCTGAATCAGATTTTGAAGCTGGCCGGCAATCTGCAGATGGTATATCGTTATCTGGGTAAAGTGCAGATGCAGCTGGGAAATTATAAGGAGGCGCAGGAGAGCTACCTGCGCGGGGGAGAGACCTCGGGTTATTCCGATGCCTTCTGGGAGGTGAGAACCGGATACATCGGCAAAGGAGTCCGTTTCGCATTGCCGGTGCTGCTTGGGGCGGCGCTTCTTAAGCTTCTTTGGAAAAGATTTGGGAAAAAGAAGAAATCTGCGGGGATTGTGTTAATGGATGGAAGGACGGCGGAGGAAAGAGGATTTTTGGAAAATCTGAAATTTGCCTTCCACTTTTTCAAGGCTCCCGGGGACAGCTTTTTTGAGGTGAAGATCGGGGCCAGAGGGACGGTTGGGACCGGAATCTGCCTGTATCTTCTGGGTTTTCTGGCCTTCGGGTTTTATTATGCGGGACGCGGGTTTTCTTTCAGCACCATAAACTTAAGCAATACCTCTCCGGCCTGGCTGGCCGTGCTGTTTTTTGTGCCGGTGGGACTGTTTGTTCTGTCAAGCTATATGGTCAGCGAGGTGAACAACGGAGAGGGAACCCTGAAGCGCATGTTCGTGGGAATGTCCTATGGGCTGATCCCCATGATCTGCATTCTTCCGGTGCTGACGCTTCTGACCCATGTGCTCACCCGGTCGGAGTCCTTTCTGGTGAACTGTGGTCTGGCTGCGGCGGTGGGCTGGACTCTGCTGCTGGAGCTGTCCGCAATCCGGGAAATTCACAATTATGAGCCCGGGCAGGTGGCGGTGAACGTGGTGCTGACCTTGTTTCTGATGATTGTGCTTATTTTTGCCGCGGCAATCATGTTCATGCTTTGGGATACGGTGTTGGATATGGGTTCCGCGCTGTTTAAGGAGGTGGGGTATCGTGTGTTTCGCTGAGAAAAAAGTAGGGAGAAGAGCGTTTTCCCTGGCGGCGGCTGTGGGGGCCTTGTGTCTTGCTCTTTCGTTGTCCTGGGGCACAGACGCACAGGCTGCGGCCGGGGAGTTTGGCTCCAACCGGTACACCCGGCCCATGGCACAGAGCCGTCCCCAGCAGGGCTATGATCTGACAGGCTATACCCTTTTACTGGAAAACGATGTGCTTGCCGTGTACTGGCGTCCCCAGGTCGGCGGCCTTCGGGTCATGGATCAGCGCAGCGGCTATGTGTGGGGCACCATGGCGGAGGATAAGCCGGAGAACCTGAATCAAAAGTGGTCTGCCATCGCCAATTCCATGGTGGTCATCGAAGCCTTCGACGGGGAGGGCAAGACGGTCAGGGCGGGTGCGGCGGAAGAAAACCTGCGCTGTGAAGCGTCCGGGAACCGTATTCAGGTCAGGGCAGAGTGGCCGGAATGGCAGATCGGGTTTGGCTTTTCGCTTGAGCTGGAGGAGAACGGTCTGACCTTTTCCCTGGAGGATGAAACCATCCGGGAGGAGGGAGCATACCGGCTGGCCAATGTGACCTTTGCCCCGTTTTTCGGAGCGGTGTGGGGAGACTCTCTGCCGGGGTATGTGTTTGTACCGGACGGATGCGGGGCGCTGATCCGGTTCTTAAGTCCCAGACAATATCTCACAGGCTATGCAAAGCGGATCTACGGGGAGGATCTGGGAATCGACGCCATCAACTCCTCCTTTGTGGGAGCGGCGGACACCGTGACGCCGGAGCAGCCGGCAACGCTGCCGTTGTTCGGGATGGTGCACGGGGAGGGGCAGAACGCCTATCTGGCGGTGGCGGACCGTGGGGAGGAATACGGCACGATTGTGGCGGAGCCGGCGGGGCTGGTGTGTGACTACACCCGGGCAAACATCCGGTTTGTGTACCGTCAGCTGTACGAGCAGCCGGTGAGCAGAGTGGGCGTGGGCGTGCAGACCGTGCAGCCCCGGAGGAATGAGGTAAATCCCGGAATCACTTACTACTTTCTGACCGGGGAGGAGGCCGGGTATTGCGGTATGGCTAAGACGTACCGCAGTCTGCTGGAGGGGCAGGGAGTCCTGTCCGGCGGAGGGCTTGCGGGGGATGTGCCCGTCCGGCTGGATTTTCTCGCCGCAGATGTGGAGAAGCGGTTTTTCGGCACTTCCGTTTTGATTGCCACTTCGGAGGAACTGATGGAGAGGGCGGCGGAAGAGCTGCGCTCTTTTGGGATCAAAGGACTGCAGCTTGGTTTGCTGGGCTGGCAGAAGGGGGGCCTGAACGGCTGTGACAAGACTGCCGCGGCAAAACGGACGGTTTACGGGAAGCTTTCTTCCCTGGAGGGCGGGGAGAAAAAGTGGCTTGCCCTGTCCCCCTTTTCCGCCGTGGAAGGGCAGTTTGACAAAAGGAGCGAAGGGGCTATTTCGCTGTCACAGGAGCTGATTGTGAAAAAGGTTACCGACCGCGCGGGGGAAGAAGAGGACTGGCCGGGAAACATCTGTTATCTGAAGCCGGACAAGGCCCTGGAGGCGATGCTGAATCAGACAGAGGAGCTTGTACCGGAGGGCTGGGGACAGCTGCTTCTCCAGGATATGAATCTGCTTTACGGAGAATACCTGACCGGCAGAGAGAAGAGCCGCAGCGAAGTGCTTGCCGGGATTCAGGAGACGGTGAACGCGGTATCACAGCAGTGCGAAGGGCTGCTTTTGACCAGGCCGAACAGCTATCTCTTCGGGGCAATGGACGGTTATGACCAGATTCCCATGACGAACAGTCAGTTTTTGTATGAGACGGACACCGTGCCCTTTCTGCAGATGGTTCTTTCGGGCAGTGTGGAGCTGTACGCCCCTTATGGGAACCTGAATTTTTATTCTGTCAGCGATGTGTTGAAGATGGCAGACTACAATACCAGCCCCACCTGGCTGTTGACGGAGGTGGATAACTACGAACTGCGCAATACTGCTTCCGCGAAATTATTCAGCACCCGCTATGAGGACTGGAAGGAAAGAATCAGGGAAACCTGCCTTGTGGTCTGTGAGATTTTGGAGCAGACCAGAGGACAGCGGTTCCTGAACCGCCGTGTGCCGGAGGACGGGGTTGTGGTAAATGAATACGAAAAGGGCGTTGTCTATGTGAACTATCACGCGACTGTGAAGCGGGTGGACGGGATGGAGCTGCCGGGAGAGTCGGCGGTCTATGTTGAAAGGTTGAATGAAGATGGGAACTGACGGATTGCATGCGGACCGCCACAGGCGGAAAAGGAAGAAAGGTGCGCGTTTGTCTCTGCGGGGGCGGAACGCGCTGGAGGGATATCTGTTTCTGGCGCCCTGGCTTGCAGGATTGCTGCTCTTTACGCTGTTTCCTGTCGTGTACTCCATGTATTTGAGCCTGAGCGATGTGCAGATGGCGCCTGCCGGCATCAAAACCAGGTTTGTGGGGATCCAATGGTATCAAGAGGCTTTTACCCTGGATACCACCTTTCCCCTGTCGCTTTTGGATACCATGAAATTTGTGCTGTTATCCACCCCGATGATCGTTGTGGCGGCACTTTTGTTGGCGCTTCTTCTGAACGGGAAATTTAAGGGCAGGAGTCTGTTCCGGGGAATCTGTTTTCTGCCGGTGATCATCATCAGCGGACCTGTCATTCAGGAGCTTTTATCAACCAGGGCGGCAGCAGTCATACGACCGGAAAACTATGTGGTGTATGACTTTATGGTATCTCTTCCCGCCGTATTGTCGGGCCCGTTACTCTATATTTTTGACAATGTGGTGCTGATATTGTGGTTTTCGGGGGTACAGGTGGTATTGTTCCTGGCGGGCCTGCAGAAGATCGGACAGCCGGTGAGGGAGGCGGCAGCCATAGACGGCGCCTCGGGCTGGCAGATGTTCTGGAAGATAGAGCTTCCCTTTTTGAAGTCGCTGATTCTCTTAAATGCAATTTATACGTTGGTGCAGCTTGGCGCGTTCTCCAACAATGCGGTGAACAGGGAGGTAGTGAACAAGATGACGCTGGTGGGAAAAACCTATGGTTATTCCGCCGCCCTTGCGTGGATTTATTTTGCCTGTATGCTGCTTGTGACGGGCGTTACGTTTTTGCTGCTGCGGGATAAGGGCGGGAAGCGCTGAGGAAATGGATGCTGTGGGCGGCATCAGGGAGGTTGGTATGAGACGGGGAAGAAAACGGATGGTTTCGGTTTTTTTGCGGTATTTTTTGCTGATTGGCATCGGTGTGGTATTTTTGTATCCGATTCTGTATATGATTTCCAATTCCTTCAAAAGCGTGCAGGATCTGGTCAATCCCACGGTGGAGTGGCTTCCTGCAAAGCTGTATCCGGATAACTTTTTGAGGGCTCTGAAAACGCTGGACTATTGGAAAACACTGCCGTTTACGGTTTTGTACACAACGGCTGCCACACTGGCGCAGACGATAAGCTGCGCCATGGCCGGATATGCCTTTGCAAGACATGAGTTTCCGCTGAAAAGATTCTGGATGGTCATGTTAATTGCGGCGTTCCTGATTCCGGCCCAGGTGACGCTTGTGCCCAGATATCTGATGTTTTACAACTATAGCCTGACGAATACGCCGTTTGCGGTGTGGCTTCCGTCTCTGCTGGGACAGGGGGTGAGCAGTTCCATTTTTGTCCTGATTTTTGAAAACTTTTTCGGCAGCTATCCAAAGAGCTTTGACGAGGCGGCAAAGCTGGACGGGGCGGGCAAATTTACGATCTTCTTCCGGGTTGCGCTTCCTGTGGTAAAGCCCGCTGTCGTAGTGAGCATCCTGTTTTCCTTTGTCTGGTTTTGGAATGAGACCTATACCTCCGGACAGCTGATGGGCTCCGCTCTGCGGACCCTGCCCATGAAGCTGGAAAGCTTTGTGGCGGAATTCAGCAGTATCTACAGCACGGGGGACATGACGGCGAGACTGAATGAGAGCGCCAGAATGGCGGCGACTCTTCTGGTGATAGCGCCCCTGGGGGTGTTGTATGTGGTTTTACAGAGAAGCTTTATCAGGGGAATTGACGCGGCCAGCGGAATAACAGGTGAATAGTGTGAAAAGAGAATTTCGTATACCGGATTTGTGAAATAAAAGAGCGTGTAATACGCAGACAAAAAGTGCCTTGAAGAGGCACTTTTTTTAGACACAAAGGGTTGAGATTGTTTCGGCGTCCTCCTCCGGGAGCGGACAGGGGAGGGTAGTGTGTTGTGCGATGGCATCCCTGGCGGTGAGGGCGGCCCGGAAAGCGGAGAAGGCTTCGGTCAGAGTGGGGATCGGATCCGTATCCTCCTCGATCATGTGGATCAGTGTCTGCAGCTGTGCATACATATCCTTATATTTGGCAGGAACGTTGATGGAGCGGTATTCCCCGGTGTCGGTCAAGTACAGGGAGATCAGATCGCCCTCCTCCTGATTTTCATGGCGAAACTGCTGTAAGGTCAGGGAAATACGCCCCTTGTCCCCCACGAATTCCTTCAGATTGTGGGAGGCAAGGCTGGGACTCCAGCCGGCCTCATAGTATCCCATACAGCCGTTTTCCAGGCGCACATTGATTACGCCGTGGTTGTCGCAGGGGGCGTCCGGGTCGATCTTTGCGGAAAAGCCGCTGACCTGGGTGATCCGGGAGCCGGAAAACCACTGCATGACATCCAGATAATGGACGCCGCAGTCCACATAGGGGGGACAGTCCTCCATCAGCCGCTTGTAGCGGGGCCAGTCCAGGGCGTGATGGTTTTGTACCATCCGTATCAGCTTCAGATTGCCTACGGCGCCATCGCCTATCAGACGTGCCACGGTCTGATAGGTTCGGTTGTGGCGCAGGATATGTGCAATCAGAACCTTGGAGCCGGAGGAACGCACCAGGTCGAAGAATCTTTTTCCGTCCGCCAGATTGGAAGCCAGAGGTTTCTCGCAGAGCACATGTACACCGGCGTACAGGCAGTCTCGTAAAATGCTCAGATGGCTGTCCGCGTAGGAGGCAATGATAACGATATCAAGCTTCGGATGATTCAGAAAAGCATGGTAGTCCGTGCCGAAATGGCTGGCTTTATAACGCCGGGCAAAGGCGGCGGCGCGTTCCAGATTCTGATCTGCCACCGCGACGATATGTATATTGTCCCGATAATAGATTTCTCGGATGTGTTGTTCACCGATGTGTCCGCAGCCGATCAACATGACTCCATACTTTTTTTTCATGAGAATGACCATACCTTTCCGCAGCCTGCGAATCCGGGCAGCAGGCTCAAATGAATTTCCTTTGTCGTTTCTTTTGTGTATTCCCGTGAGACAGGTTTAGAACGCGGGATGGCTGCGCAGGAAGTTCACTGCCATGCCGATGTCCGCGGCGGGGTTTTGTCCCACCTCCCGCTCGATGGTTAAAAAGCCGCTGTAACCGATCTCGCGAAGCGACTTCAGATAGGCGTCAAAGTCTACCCGTCCCTGTCCCAGGGGAACCTCCTTAAAATACTCCTCCAGACGCAGGTCTCCGATGCCGCCCTCCGCAAAGAAGTCGTAGATGACCCGGGGATCGGTTTTGCGGATCAGAACGCCGTCCTTGGCATGGGTGTGCACGATGTAATCCTTTAAGGTGTAGACGGCCTGCACGGGATCGTCGTCCGTCACCATCACCAGATTTGCAGGGTCAAGATTGACTGCGACGCCGCCGGAGCTTAAGCTGTCAAGAAACTCCTTCAGCCGGGAAGCGGGCTCGGGACCGGTCTCAATGGCGAAGAACGCACCGTTTTCATGGGCGTACTCGGCCAGCTCATTGCAGGCTTCCTGCAGGATCAGATAAGTATCATTCTTTTCGGCGGGAATCACTCCGATGTGGGTGGTCACTACCCGGGAGCCAAGTGCCAGGGCAAGGTCCACAATTCGCTTGGAGCGCTGGATTTTGAGCGGGTTTTCCTCCCTGCGGGTAAAGCCGTGTCCTCCCAGGTCGCCGCAGAGGGCGGAGACGGTGAGACCGTTTCCGGAGATGATTGCTCTCTTTTCGGCAATGTCGGCTGCGGTCATGTTTTCCGGGGCCATTTCGCCCTCCACCGCATAGAGCTGTACGCCGTCTGCCCCCAGCTCGGCGCATTTTTTCATGCTTTCCTCAAAGGGCAGTCTCAGCCAGTCGGATATGATACCGATTTGAAAATGATTCATACAATGTCCCCCGTTCTTTTTCGTTTTGTATGGTTTCATTATAGAAAAACCCGGGGATCGGGGCAATGGTCAAAGGATGGAGAGATGTGGTTCCAATTTGCGTTCGGGAATCGAAAACTGGAACCATGCATAACAGAAAGGTAAACCTGTTCAGGAAGAAGAATTGCGGGTAGACTGGAAGCAAGAACAATCCGAAAGATTTTCGGAACAACCACATTTGAAAGAAACGGAGGCATTATCCATGGGTAAAGTAAAGGTTGCAGTCATCGGCTGCGGTACGATTGCGAACAATGCGCACATTCCCGCGTATCAGAAAAATCCTGACGTGGAGATCACTTTTTTCTGTGATATCATTCCGGAGAGAGCGCAGGCGGCAGTGGAGCGCTATGGATGCGGAAAGGCGGTCACAGATTACAGAGAACTGCTTGACAGCGGGGAGGTGGATGCGGTATCCGTCTGTACTCCCAATCATGTTCACGCAGAGATTGCCATGGCATTTCTGAGGGCAGGAAAGGACGTGCTGTGCGAGAAGCCGGCGGCCCGTACCTATGCAGAGGCACTGAAGATGCAGAAATGCCAGGAGGAGACAGGCCGCATCCTGACCATCGGCGTCTGCAATCGTTTCAACACCGCCGTGAACAGGATTAAAAAGGCCATCGACTCCGGGGAGCTGGGAGAAGTGTTCCATGTGTATATCAGCTTCCGGTCTCACAGAAGCATTCCCGGCCTGGGAGGGGCGTTCACCACGAAGGCTATTGCAGGCGGAGGCGCTTTGATCGACTGGGGCGTGCATTTTCTGGATATCGTGATGTACTGCTGCGGCGATCCCAGACCCAGAACCGTGTCAGGACAGGCCTTCAGCAGGCTGGGCAAAAACATTGACGAGTATACCTATGTGGATATGTGGGCGGGCCCGCCTGTAAAGGACGGCATTTATGACGTGGATGACTCCGTGACGGCGGTGATCCGCACGGAAGGCCCGGTGATTACCGTGCACGGCGCATGGGCGCAGAATATCGGAAAGGACGAAATGTACATTGACTTCATGGGCGATAAGGCGGGGATACGCCTGCAGTACGGCGGAAATTACACCATGTACAGTACAAAGGACGGAGCGCTGATCGAGAGCACGCCAAGCTATGTCTCCACCAACCACTATGAAAATGAGATCAATGCGTTTGTTGATCTGGTGCAGAACGGCGGCGACAGTCCTGCAAGCATCCACAAGGCAGTGATTACCTCCCAGATCATGCAGGCGATTTACGATTCCTCCGACGCGGGACGGGAGATTGTGCTGGTGTAAGGGGAAAAGCCTGAAAGCCATTGGAATCACCAACACGGAAAATAAGATACTGAAGAGGACGAAAGTTTTGAAACGAAATTTTCGTCCTTTTCAGCGACTTTTTATGAAACGCGTACTCGCTGTTATGATCAAAATCTGTCTTATTTTTCACGCTTATGTATCTCCGATGAGGAGATAGCAATTCACTGATCCGGTTTCTTCTATACGATAGGTGTTTTCGGATATTTTTTCTGTTTTGTAAAAATGGCTAATGCTATTCATGGTACTTCCCCTTTATACATAGAATCAAGTGGTTCCTATAATCTGCTTCAAAATCAAATCAGCGATTTCTTCCGGTGTCTCCCGTTTTTCTTTGTTAATCCAGATTCGTATGATTTGATAAGCGCCATACATTAAGAAATGAGATTTCACTTAAAGAGCGGGTATCCTGACCGGAATGATGGGACAGGGATTCCATAACTAAGGTAAGCACGTCGCTTTCCATTTCTGCAAGCAGGTCAAATTGGCTGCCATAATACTTATAGAAAGTGGAACGGTTAATTTCTGATTTCTCACATAATTCCTGTATGGATACTTTGTAAATGCTTTTTGATTTCAGTATCTCGATAAGACTGTTTTTTGACATGACGCAGATATGCGTGCCAGTCTGGAAGATGCGCAAGTAGAATTAGGCGAAGGCATAGAGCAGATGAAAGGCCCGCAGTATTCCCGGATTATTCTGAATACGATATATCCGGAGGAAGCGACGGAAACTACAGCGTTTTTTGATGATCTGACAAATACCTGTGAAGAACAATTAACAGGAGAATATCATCTGATTGGAAACTCTGCCATGACCTATGAAATGCAGCAGTCTTTCGATCAGGAAATGTTGTTTATCACGCTGCTTTGATATTTATAAGGGTTGCAACGTTTTGGAGTTATTTTGGTATGATTAAAATGGAAGAAGATTATGATACACATGGAAAAAATTTCAGACAATCTTACGCTTCATAATGGAGTAAAAATTCCCGGACTGGGTTTTGGCGTATGGCAGATTTCACCCATGCACACAGCAAAATATGTGAAAACAGCAATAAAAGCAGCAATAAAAGCAGGATACCGCAACATTGATACGGCGGAAGGCTATATGAATGAAAAAGGCGTGGGTGAGGGTGTCCGTCAGGCTATGGAAGAATATGGACTGAAACGGGAGGACATATTTGTCAGCACAAAGCTCTGGAACGATAACCGGGGCTATGACAGAGCGATGAAAGCATTTGAGGTTTCTTTGAAAAAATTGGGACTTGTGCGCTGGCATAACGGTCAATAAGCAGTGAAACCTCCGGCGGCAGGTGCAGGGCATCCAGTATGGATTCTTTTTCCATGAAATCCATCCTTTCTCAGTGGTGCATATTAACTCTGGAAGCACGGATTATCAACTCAATTTTTATGTTGAGTGGGCTGTTTTTCTATAAGCAGCGTATTGTGACAGGACTGTGATAAGGCTGTGGTCAGAGTCTGAAAATTCTGCAAATCATTTTCCATCCTATTGACAAAAGCAAGGAGCAAGAGGTATACTTAAAATTGAGTTAGCGGCTACTAACACAGAACAGCCGCATTTTTTAGAGATATAGGTTAGTTTTTGCTAACTATAATTAGGAAAGAAAAGGAGGGCGTTTTATGGTGAAGATAACAGTAGGCATAGAAGGGATGGCCTGCGGTATGTGCGAGGCGCATATCAATGAGGCTGTAA